>Ga0172373_10000299_pt1 | contig 80591 bp, 50 predicted proteins | sample Lak10m_2_FD_114546 | JGI IMG/M metagenome (GOLD analysis project Ga0172373, IMG submission 114546) | Freshwater microbial communities from Kabuno Bay, South-Kivu, Congo - kab_092012_10m | ecosystem: Environmental > Aquatic > Freshwater > Lake | place: Democratic Republic of the Congo...
AGCTTCACCCCTTCGGGGTTCGGCTGCGCTCGGCTCGCTACGCTCGCCTTCGCTCCGCCTCACCCCGAAGGGGTGAAGCTGGAGGGAAGGAAGACAAATTACAGAAACAGGTTTACACCGGCATTTCGGGCGCTGCGCGCAAAGTGTCTGGAACTCGCCACGGGCAAGACCCGTTGGACCACGGATGTCTTCACGCGGTTTGGAATCTCCTCGGCCCACCGAAAGAACAGCCTGGCCAGCCCGACGCCCATCGTCGCGGATGGGCGACTTTACGTTCACTTCGGCCACCTGGGCACGGCGTGTCTCGATCTTGAGGGGAAGATCATCTGGCGGAACAACTCGTTCGACTTCCCGTCCAAGCACGGCAATGGCGGATCCCCCGTGCTCGTGGGCAACGCGCTGATCTTCAATTGCGACGGCCGCGCCGATCCCTTTGTGGTAGCCTTGGACAAGACGACGGGACAGACGCTTTGGAAGACGCCGCGGACCACCACGGCCAGGCGCAAGTATTCCTTCAGCACCCCGCTGGTTTACACGTCCGACGGGCAACAGCGGATCATCACGCCTGGCTCCGGGGTGGCCATGGTGCTCAATCCCGCCACGGGGGAGGAACTGTGGCGAGTGCGCTACGACGAGGGCTTCTCGGTGGTTCCCCGTCCGGTTTTCGGCCACGGCATGCTCTTCGTTTGCACGGGTGATGACACGCCGCCCACCATTCTTGCCATTCGGACGAAGGGCCGGGGCGACGTGACGGAATCACACATCGTCTGGCACACCGACCGGAGCGCGCCCGTCACGCCTTCCTTGTTATTGGTCGGCGACGAGCTGTATTCTGTCTCCGATGTCGGGATTGTGCGGTGCCTGGATGCCAGAACCGGCCAGGAGCACTGGCAGGAACGCATCGGGGCCGGGGTTTCCGCCTCGCCGGTTTTTGCAGATGGAAAAATCTACATTCAAGATGAGCGGGGTCTGGGCGTCGTCCTCAGACCAGGAAAACAGTTTCAGAAGATCGCGGAAAACCCCCTCGGTGAGCGAACGCTCGCCTCTTACTGCGTCACCGATGGAGCTCTTATCATCCGCACCGAAGCAAACCTGTATTGCATACGGGAGCAGCCCCAAGGCTCCGGCCCAGCCGCCGCAAAATGACCCGGGTGGCAGCCGCTCCTTCCCCGGCGGCCCACCGTTTCCGCTCGCTGGCGCAACTGATTTGGCGGCTGGCGCGCCCGTCGGTTTTTCAAGCTGCTGGCGGCGCATGGCCGGAGCTTTGCCGACACAAGGATCCTTTTCATGAAACCCACCCGCGTCCGCCTCTTCATCAAACCCTATTGTCCGTGGTGCTCGAAGGCCCAGGACTGGCTCGACGCGCGCGGCGTGGAGTATGAGGTGCTCAACGTCATGGCCGACGACCAGGCTTACGACGAGATGGAGCGCCTCTCCGGCCAGACCCTCGCCCCCACCATCGAGGTGGACGGCCAGGTGCTCGGTGACTTCGGCCCGCCGGAGATCGAGAAATGGTGGAAGAAGAATGGGTGGGAATGAAGCGCCGCATGAAGCTCCAAGCCCCAAATCCCAAGCTCCAAAGAAGCTCCAAGCCTCAAGCTCCAAAGGGCGGGTGGAGTTCGAGCGCGCCAGTTTGGCGTTTGGAACTTGGGATTTCTTTGGAACTTGGAGCTTGAGATTTGGAGCTTTGTTGAACTGCATGGAAACCATCAGCGCCCCACCTCCCATCCGCCCGCGCCCGCGCCTGCCCGAGTGGCTCCGCCTCTCGCTGCCCACCAGCAGCGCGTTCACGAAGACGCGCGAGCTGCTCAACGACCTGCGCCTCCACACGGTCTGCGAGAGCGCGAAGTGTCCGAACCATTGGGAATGCTGGAGCAAGGGCACGGCGACGTTCATGATCGCCGGCGACCGCTGCACGCGCGCGTGCGGCTTCTGCGCCGTCTCGACCGCGAAGCCGCTCGCGCTCGAAGCCGACGAGCCGCAGCGCGTGGCCGAGGCGACGAAGCGCATGGGCCTCAAGCACGTCGTCATCACGGCCGTGGCGCGCGACGATCTCGCGGACGGCGGCGCGGAGCACTTCCGGCAGACCATCGAGGCCACGCGCGCGGCGAACCCCGGCATCGTCATCGAGGTGCTGGTGCCGGACTTCCTGGACAAGGACGACTGCATCGAGACGGTGCTCGCGGCGAATCCGGAAATTTACAATCACAACCTCGAAACCGTCCGCCGCCTCACGCCGTCGGTCCGCCACCGTGCGACTTACGACCGGTCGCTCTCGGTGCTGGCGAAGGTGAAGCGGATGCAAAGTGAAAAATGTAAAATGGAAAATGACGGCGTGACTCAGCCGATTTTCACCAAGTCCGGCATCATGCTCGGCCTCGGCGAAACGGAATCAGAAGTGCTCACGGCGATGGAGGACTTGCGCCGCGCGGACTGCGACATTCTCACGCTGGGCCAATACCTCCAGCCAACGCTGAAGCATCTGCCGGTTGTGGAGTTCGTTCACCCGGACAAATTCGCGGAGTTGGGCGCGCGCGCGGAGGCGATGGGTTTTGTCCATGTGGCCAGCGGGCCGATGGTGCGGAGCAGCTACCACGCGGAGGAGTTTACACCAGCCCTGCAGGAGACGACGTGAGGAGTCTCACTTCAACTCAGAGCGCGGAACCCGGAACCCGGAACTTCAGTTGGAGACTCCTCACGTCGTCTCCTACACGGAATCAGGGCCTACTTCTTGCCGAAGAGGCTGCCGAAGAAGGACTGCCCCTCGAGCTTCTTCTGCTCGACCTTGAGCTGGCCGAGGACGTTCTGCCAGTCGAGGAAGATCTTGTGCCACTGGTTTTCGAGGCCGCGCAGGGAGTTGTCCGCCAGCTCGCTCATGTAGCGGATGGAAGGGGCGTTGGTGAGCAGGGCCTGCACTTCCTCGCGCGGCGGCGCGCCGCCGCCCTCGATCTGGCTCATCAGCATTTGGAGGCCCTGGGCGATGTTGCTTTTGACCTCGAGAAACTGGGTCTCATCCTCCGGGCTGAACGACTTGGAGCGGGCGAGCGACAGGAAGTGATTGAACTGTTTCCAGCACTCGACATGGGTTTCGAGTTCGAGAATGAGTTGATCGAGTTTCTTGTTGCGCATAAGCCGCGTCCGGGGGGCGATTTAGGGCGCGTCAACGGGCGGGGGCAAGGAAAATCATGACGCCGCCGCGCTGTTCCTTGGCCGTGATCTTGAGGCCGCTGAAGTAGATGGCCATCTCGGTGATGGGCAGGTTCGCCTCGCGCGCGGAGACCATCGCTTCCATGACGGTCTTGCCGATCTCGCGCACGTTGGCCTCGCCGAAGGAGTGCGGCAGGGTGGAGGTGAGAATCTTGCCGTCGCGATCCACGGTGAAGCTGCCGCTGGGCAGGCGGTCAATCGTCGGCGCGTCCTTCTTCGAGGAAAAAAAATCTAGGAGGCCCATTGTGCTGCCATTTTCTTGAGGGTTTCCAAAATCTGCCCGGTGGTGCGGCCACGCTGGAAGCCGGCGCAGAGCACCTTCTCACCCTTGGGGGCCAGGCCGGTGCCACGTTGCGGCCCGGTGGTGACGATCTGCTGGAGCGTGCCGGCCTTGATCTTGTCGCCGAGATTGTTGAAGCGCTCGGCGGCGCGGGCGGCCCAGGCGGCGGTCTTGTCGGGGGTTTCGCAGGCGTAGTGGTCGAATTCCTTGCCCTTGCCCATGGCGGTGGTGAGGACGAACTCGACGCCGGGATTGTGGCCCAGTTCCGCGAGGGGCGAGGCGGCCTTGGCCTTCTCGCCCCCGGAGCCGGGGACTTCGCCGGCGGCCATCTCGTCGAGCATCTGCGCGGAGTCGAGCAGCAGGCCCTGGACGGAGTTCATGATGCGCCGCTCGCGCTTGGGGTCGGCGGGCAGGCTCTCGAAGGTGCCGGACCGCCAGGAGACGATCTTCTTGAAGGCGTCCTCGCCCTTGAGGTCGCCCATCTCGGCGTCCATGAGGTCGCCGTTGAGGAGCCAGATTTTGCCGATGAACGGGCCGTTGGTGAACTTGAGCGTCACCGAGCTTTGGGAAAGGCTCTCCATCTGCACGATGTCCGTGAGCGTCTTGCTTTGCACGCCGCGGAAGCCGCCCGCCTCCTCGCGCGCCAGCAGCGACTCGATGCAGTCCACGAACATCTTGATGTCCTGCGCGGTCTTGGGCTTCTCCAGATACATGTCGATGCCCATCGCGTAGGCGCGGGTGCGATACTCGTCCTCGGTCACGCCGGTCATCACCACCGTGCGCAGCGCGGGAAAGCGGCGGCGGACGATGGCGAGGACCTGGAAGCCGTCCATGTTGGGCATCCGCAGATCGGTGAGCAGCAGCGAATACGGCTCGGCCTCCAGCAGCGCGATGGCGTGCGCGCCGGAGGAGGCGGTGCGGACCTCGGGCTTGGTCGGCAGGGTGGAGAGCAGCTCCTGGCACAGTTCCAGGAACTGCTCCTCGTCGTCGAGAATGAGGATTTTGTTTTGCGCGGCCACGCGGGCTTCAGTGTGCGCTTTTTGTTTGCCACTTCAAGTGATTTGGGCGGACACTCGCGGCGCATTTCCGCGCGACAGGACAGCCCGGAAACGCCGCCAAAAAACCGCATGTTGGACTCCATCAAAGGACTGCCAGCCACGGGCGGGGGACCGCCCGCCAGTCCCGCTGTGCCGCCGGCGGAGGCCGTGCCGGAACGCCTCGCCATCTCGCTCAAAGCGGTGCTCGACCGCCTGTCTGCCGCCCTCAAGCCGCTGGCCACCCGCGCCGCCGGCCCGGACGAAAAAATCAACGTGCCAACGGCAAAGGTGCTCGCCCAACTCGCCACCGGCGCGGTGCGCATCACGTTCGATGAACTGCGCGCCGCCGCGCCCGCCGGGCTGTTCAACGCGGGCGGTCAGGGCGACGCGCTCGTGGACCTGCCCCTGCCGGAGGTGCTCCGCGTCGCCGGGCCTTTGCTGAAGCGCAAGCCCGCGCAAAAGGCGGAGCCGGCGGCGGGCAGTTTCTTTGCGGGCATGGGTCCGGCCGCCGCCGCCAAGCCCGCGCCAGCTCCCGCACCCGTTGCGCCGCCCGCGTCCGTGGCCCCGGTGGCACCGCCGGTTTTCGCCCCTCCGCCTGCGCCGGTGCCCCCGACGGCGGGGCCGATGTTTGCGCCGGCATTCCAGCCCGCGCCTGAGCCGGCCCGAAGTGGCACGGCCTTCACCACGTTTCAGCCCGCGCCCGAGCCGTTTGTCCCGGGGACCAGCTTCAGCAGCGCGCCGCCCGCCGCCGAGGCGGCGGCCCCGAAGACCGTGCCGGTCAAGCTCGCCGTCCTTACCGTGGGCTGGCCGGACAACATCCGCAAGGAAGCCACCGACCTTGGCGACGTGACCGTGGAGTTCCCACGCGAGGAGCTCGGCAACGCGATGAAGAGCGGCAAGGTGATTTTCACCTGGGGCCAGTTGCGGAGCTGGATGAGCCCCTCGGTGGGTCCGTCGGCGCTGGACAGCACGGCGCTGCAACTGCCGCTGCGCGTGCTCGTCCAGCCCTTCATGTCGAATATGCGGAGCGGTGCGAAAGCCGTCGCGCCCGGTGACAGCGGCACGACCACGTTCGTGAACCGCGCCCCGGCCCCCTCGCTCACCGTGCCGACGCCCGCGCCCGTCGCGCCCGCGCCCGTGGACTGCAAGCTGGGCGAGGCGCTCGGCAAGCCGGAGAAGGCCCACTGGACACCGACGGAAATCATCCACGCCGTCATCGGCCTGCCCGGCGTCTTTGGCGCGATGCTCTCGTTGCAGGAAGGCCACCTCGCCGCCGCCGAGATGCAGGCCACGCTGCCGCCGGAGCTGCTCGCCTACGCGCTGCCCAAACTCTTCTCCGCCACGGGTGAGCAGTCCCGGCAGATGAAACTTGGCGACCCCTCGGTGATTTCCCTCGTCGCCGACGGCCACCACTGGGCGGTCTTCAAGCTCGAGAAAATTTTCTTCACCGTGATGAGCCGCAAAGGACACTTGCTTCCGCTCCCGCAGCTCCAGACCATCGCCACCGAAATCGCCCGCCAGCGCAAATAGCCTATGGCCATCATCAACCAAGCCACCAAGGAACTGCAGGTCAAGATCGTCTATTACGGTCCCGCCAAGTCCGGCAAGACGACCAACCTCGAATCCATCTTCGGCAACGTCCAGACCGCCAATCCCGAGAGCAAGACCAAGATCGTCTCCCTCGCCACCAGTTCCGACCGCACGCTCTTCTTCGACTTCTTCCCGCTGGAGACGGTCACGATCAAGGGCTACAAGACCAAGTTCCAGCTCTACACCGTCCCCGGCCAGGTCATCTACAACACCACCCGCCAGCTCGTGCTGCGCGGCGTGGACGGCCTGGTCTTCGTCGCCGACTCGACCTACGAGAAGATGGAGGAGAACGTCGAGAGCCTCAAAAACATGGAGGACAACCTCAAGACGTTGAAGCTCAACCTCGCCGACATCCCCTACGTCCTCCAATACAACAAGCGCGACGCCGCCAACCCCGCGCCGATCGAATACATGGACTTCCTCCTGAACAACCGGGACGTGCAGGTGCCCAGCTTCCCCGCCGTCGCGCCCAAATGCGAAGGCGTCTTCGAGACCCTCAACGCCATCACCGGCCTGCTGCTGAACAAGTTCCTCAGCGGCGGCAAGTAGATGAAGCCGCCCGCCTTCAGCCGTTGGCCGGCGGCCGTTGGCGGCCAACCTGCCGCGTTCCGCATTCCGCATTCCGCGTTCCGATGAAGGGCTTTCCGCAACTCACCCGGGAGGACATCCAGCAGCTCGACACGCTGCTCAAGGACTTCATCACCCGCAGCGGCGCGCTGGCCGCGCTCATGGTGGAGAGCGCCGGCTACCTCATCCACCGCGTCGGGGAGATGCCCGCCGACCCCGCCGAGTTCGCCAGCCTCGCCGCGAACGCCTTCAACGCCGCGCAGGAAATGTCCCGGCGGCTCAAGGAGAATTACTTCACCCAGTTGCGCGTCACCGGCACCACCTACCAGACGCTCATCCGGCAGGTGGATGAAAGCTGCCTGCTGGTGGTGGTCTTCCGCGCGGACATGGACGGTCGGAAGGTCGAGGACGAGGTGCTGCCGCCGGTGATCGGCCTATACGAGCTGCTCAAGATCGCCCGGCACCGCGCGCCCGCCGCGACGATGGACCTGGCGGACGAAGACGCGGAGAGCTTCACCAAGTTCTTCCGCCGCACGCCGCCGCCCCAATCGTAGGCAGGCCGCTCCGCTCCGCGCGTCACACGCGCTTGTGGCTCCCGTCGCAGTATGCACCGTTCCGCGAATGCTTGCACATGCACCACGCGACCGGCTTCGCCTCGGTGATTTCCACTTCCTTCGGGCTGAACTCCGTGCCCTTGTGCGAACCGTCGCAGAAGGGCTGGGTCTTCGAGAGGCCGCAGGCGCACCACCAGTAGGTGCCGGGTTCGACTTTCTGAACGAGGGGAGAACGCTGGCAGATGTTGGGCTGGCTCATGTGGCGAGCGTGCGGCCTGCCTGCGCTGCGAGCAATCCAGAAGCAGCAGTTCAAAACCACGGAAAACGCAGAACACGCGGAAGGAAAGATTTTACCTTCGATGCAAACAGTGGTGGCTGAACTCAGCGGCAAAGGACGGATTGGTCATCTTCCCATTCCGCGTATTCCGTGTGCTCCGTGGTTCACATTGGGGTTTCGAGTTCAGGGCCGCTGGGCGCGCTGCAACGCCGGATCGTTCAAGTCCAGCCGGTAGAGAATCTGGTTGTAGTCATGGCGCGGCGTGGGCGTGGGCTGGTTCGCGAACTGCATCGTGTAGGTGCCCTCGAAGAACAGATGCGGCAAGCCCGCCGACGTGAACTCAATGTGCAGGCGCGGATTGTAGAAGGTGTAGTTGTCGTGGCTCAACACCTTCACCGCCATGCCCCACGGCCCCGTCGGCGCGTCCGCCTCCGCATACCATAGCTCGCCGAAGGCCGACGGCTTGCCGAAGGCCTGCATGAAGACCGTCACCCACCGCTTGCGCCACGGGTGCCACGCGATGGAACCGCTGTGCGGCTTCACGGTCTCGCCATTGCTGCCGACCAAGCCCGCCTGCGGCGTGAGCACTTCCCACGTCTTCGCGTCCTGCCAAGCCTCGAACGTCGCCGGGCAGCGCAGCGTGGGAAAGGGATTCCCGAAGAGCAGCCATTCCTTCCCCGCCGCGTCCTGCCACGACACCGGGTGGCCTTCGGGAATCGGTGGCGCTTTCGGGGCGGCGGCGGACTTCGTCCAGATCGTCTTGAGCCTCTCGAAGCGCTGCTTCTCCTCGTTCCACGTCGCGAGGTTCCATTCGTAGGCTTCGAGCGGCGGCTTGATTTTCATGTAGGCGCAGACCAGACGCGGCGTGCCGGACTGGTCTGGCAGGCTGGCCAGACCGGTCACCCAGGTCGGCCCGCGGCCCGGGGCCGACGCGATGCCGCGCGGCACTCCTTGCGCGTTGGTGAAGTATTCCAAGGGCAATCGCAGGGGCGGGTGCAACGACCGCAGCGGTTGCACCGCCGTCGTCGCCCCCGTGCCGTCGAAGATGCCGAGCGGATACTTCGCGAGCGTCGTGTCACCCCAGAACCAAAACAGTTTTCCGCGATGCACCACGTTCTGCACGGAGTCCTGCCCCACGATGCCGGACTCCTGCCAGTCATGCGCCAAACCGAGTTTCTGGCTCTCGGCGAACAACCCCGCGCCCGTCAGCCGCCCGATGCGCTGCGCGACGATGGTCCGCTTCACCTCCACTCGCAGCGCCTTGCCCGGCTCCGGCTTCAGGCGCACGCCGCGCATCCCGAAGCCATCGGCCTTCGCCTCATAGCCGTGCCCGTGGACCGCAAACCACGTCTCGCGTCCCATCAACTCCGGCAGGTCGAAGGCGACGTTGCCCGCGTTGTCCGACACGAACCGCGCGTGATGGGTGGTGCGCAACTCCACCAGCGGCACCGGCCAGCCTGTGCGCTCCTCGACGATCTGAATCCGGCAGGCCCGCGCCGTCGGCGGTTCGGCGGCGCGGGCCTGCCATGCCAGTCCCAGCAAAAGCAGGCCGCTCGACAGTTTCATGCCGCAAAGGATGAAGGAAAACAAACCACCGTGCCAGTCAAGCGGCGCGGTGATTGCAAGAAAATGGGACCGACTGCTGCCCCAGCAGCCGGGACAATTTCCCTGCTGCATTGCGCCCTGCCTTGACTAGACTCTGCGCGTTGTGGCGTTCGTTTATCCCAAGCAATACGATGTGATCGTGGTCGGGGCCGGGCACGCCGGTGTGGAGGCCGCACTCGCCGCCGCGCGCATGGGTGCGCAGACGCTCCTGCTCACGATCAACCTAGACACCATCGGACAGATGTCCTGCAACCCAGCCATCGGCGGCTTGGCGAAGGGACACTTGGCGCGGGAGGTTGATGCGTTGGGCGGAGAGATGGGCCGCGCAACGGACATGACCGGGCTGCAATTCCGAATGCTCAATGCGTCGAAGGGGGCGAGCGTCCGCGCGCCCCGGGCGCAGTGCGACAAGAAGGCTTACCAGTTCAGGCTCAAGTGGTTGTGCGAGCGTCAGACTAACCTTGACTGCAAGCAAGGCCAGACGGTCAGGCTGCTTTACCGAGACGGCGAGGTGACGGGCGTGGAGACCCAACTCGAAGTGCAATACCTTGGGCGCACGTTAGTTATAACCACGGGGACGTTCCTGCGCGGCTTGATGTATGTGGGAGCGAATCAGCAGTCAGGCGGACGGGCCGGGGAGGCTGCCGCAATGGGCTTGTCTGCATCGTTGCAGGAGATCGGAATTGAGCTTGGAAGACTCAAAACAGGCACGCCGCCGCGTTTGGTAAAGGGTTCCATTGACTTTACGAAAACCGAGATTCAGCCCGGCGACGAGCCGGTGCCGTGGTTCACTTACTGGAAGGAGGAGCTGTGGGAGATCGCAAATGGGAGATCGCAGATGGGGAGGGCAGTGTTCCATGTGGAACATGGGACGGAGGCCGGCTCGTCTCCCCATCTTCGAACTCCGAACTCCGAACTCCGGCTCGCCTACCCGCCCGGCTCCATTCTCGCCCAAGCCGGCGGCCAGCTCCCTTGCCACATCACTTGGACCACCGACCGCACCGCCGAGATCATCCGAGCAAACTTGCACAAGTCGCCTATGTATAGCGGCGTGATCGAGGGCGTCGGGCCGCGGTATTGCCCAAGCATTGAGGACAAGATCGTGAAGTTTCCCGAAAAGGAGCGGCAGCAAGTCTTCCTGGAGCCAGAAGGCATCGCCACGGACGAGATTTACGTGAACGGCTTCTCGACCTGCCTGCCCTTCGAAGTGCAATACGAGATGGTGCGCAGCATCATCGGGTGCGAGCGCGCGGAAATCATGCGGCCCGCCTATGCCGTGGAGTATGACTTCGCTTTCCCCACGCAGTTGCACCCGAGCCTCGAAACGAAGGTGTGCCGCAACCTATTCCTTGCCGGGCAGATCAATGGGACTTCCGGCTACGAGGAGGCGGGGGCGCAGGGTTTGATGGCGGGCATCAACGCCGTCCGCCGGGTGCAGGGGCGCGAGCCGATCGTGCTGGGCCGTGACCAAGCCTATATCGGGGTGCTGATTGACGACCTCGTGACCAAGGGCACGGTGGAGCCGTATCGGATGTTCACGAGCCGGGCAGAGTATCGCCTGCTGCTGCGCCAAGACAACGCGGATCTGCGCTTGTCGGAGATCGGGCATGACGTGGGGCTGCTGCCGGAGCGCTTGTGGCGGAAGGTCGCGGCGAAGCGCGACGCCATCGCGGCGGAGCTGAACCGGCTGGCGAAGACGCATATGGGGTCAGATTCGCTGGCTCGGATGCTGCGGAGGCCTGAGGTGAGCTATGGGAACTTACCGCACCGGAATGAGAAGCTTTCACCGGAGGTCATTGAACAGGTGGAAATCAGCCTGAAGTATGACGGCTATATCCAGCGTCAGGAGGCGGAAGTGGAGCGCTTCCGCACGATGGAGGACAAGCGCATCCCAGACTGGCTGGATTACGCGTCGCTCCGCAACCTTCGACCGGAGGCACGCCAAAAGCTCACGCAGATCAGGCCCGCCACGCTCGGTCAGGCAAGCCGCATCTCCGGCGTCAGCCCCGCCGACGTGAGTGTGGTAATGATCGCCATGAGGCGCGGCCCTGCCGAGGGGCCGGTCGCCTGTGCTGCCGCCGAGCATCAGGAGGATGTTGCCGGTCACGCAGGCTGCTGCGGGGATTTGTAGCTGGCCACGAGGTGGAAACCGGGCAACGCAGCGATGGAGCCGTGGGGTAGGGGCCGGTATTCAGTGAACAGTGTTCAGTATTAAGTTGGCCCGTCTAATTGCTGAACACTGAATACTGATTACTCCGCCACTTGCTCTGTTCCACATGGAACTTTTCCTTTCTTGCGGTTCTTGTGCCTTCTTGTGGCATCCTTGAACTTCCCTTTGACTCAGGCGTCGAAAGCTCTACACTGACGGCGCGTGAAGGCCCTTGTAACCATCCTGTTCAGCCTCGCACTGGTGCTATCGCACCTGCCCGCCTCCGCGTCCTCCGTCAAGCAACACTGTCAGAGCCAGACCCCGTGCGGTTGCGCTGACTCCGCCTGCTGCGTGAAGCCGGTGGACTCCGCTCCCGCCCCGGTCGCCCCCGCGCCGACGCCGGACAGCTCCCGGACGCAACTCATCGCCGCCTTCCAAGCCGTCGCCCACTTCGTCCTTGGCCAGCCAGAAGTCGCCGCGCCGACCGCTTTCCTGCCCACTGCTCCCGCCCCCGCTGCCGTTCCGCTGTATGTGCGGAACTGCAGCTACCTTATCTGAATCACGACGCCCAGTCGTAGTGTGTCCACGCATCGCGTCGAGGCGCGGATGGTCTTCCCTGTTTGGCTTGGTCAGATGACATGTCGCTATGAAGTCTAGTATTTATATCCTATTGGCAATCAATCTGTTGTGTGGAATCAATTCGAGGCTGAAAGCTGCTTCAGTGGCGGACGGCACAAACGCGACTTCCCTCTCGCCTACGGTCCTGACGGCCCTGTTCGATGAGGCGCGGACGAACAATCTTGGCTTGCGAGCAGCGGAAGCCCGCGTTCATGCCAGCCGGCTCGGAACCGAGACGGTGCGACAATGGGATGACCCGAGGTTCACCTTGGGCGGAGTCTTGTCTGGACCACGCCGGGGCCGTATCGAGGAGGATGGCGATTTGATTTACGGCGTGGACCAGAAGCTGCCGCTTTGGAACCGCCCCCGCTTGAGCCGCGACATCCTCGTCGCCGAGATGCAGACGCAGGCGTCGGAGGCTGCCTTCCGCGAGGCACAGCTCCGGCGGGACTTGACCAAGGCATTGCTCCGCATCGCGCTGGTGCATCGGACGGCAGGTTTCATCACCAACGACCTCGCCTGGCTCGACACGCTCATCGCGGTCGGCGAGGAAAGGTTCCGCGCCGGGACCGGTTCGCACACGGACCTGCTGCAAATCCAGAACGAGAAGAGCAAGCGCACTGACGCCCTGCGCACTGAGCAGAACCGCCTGCGCACCGAGCACGCGACGTTAAACCGCCTGCTCGGTCGCGAGCTGCAAGCGCCCTGGCCGCGGGTCGAACTGCCCCGGCTCGCGCCGCCGATTGTCTATTCGCCGGCCCTAGCCGCCTACGCCGCGACGAACGAGCCGCGCCTCAAGGTGCTCCGTCAGGAAAAAGCGCAGGCCGAGGCCGCCGCGCGGCTCACCCAGACGATGCGCCGGCCGGATGTGAGCTTCGGCATCCAAGGCCGCCAATACAGCGGCGACGCCGGCTTCCGCGAAGGGACGTTCACCGTGAGCCTGAATCTTCCGTGGCTGAACGCGCCGAAGTATCGCGCCGACCTGAGCCGTGACGAGGCGAAGGTCCGCACCGTCGAGGCCGAGATGACGGACTACGAACTCAGTGTGCGCGAGGAAATCGTGCGGCTCACGCTCGCCACCGATGCGTCGTATCGTGAGGCCGTGCTCTATCGCGACGAAATCCAGCAGCGCGCGCAGCAGGCGGTCGCGTCCTTCCTCATCATGTGGGAGGCCAACCGCGGCTCGCTGCGTGACATCCTCGACGCCCGGCGCTCCCTGCTCGACTCACAGCTCATGCAGGACCGCGCCATCGTCGAGCAGCACCAGAGTTTCGCGGAGCTGGCCGCACTTTGTGACCTGCCGGACTACTTCCAGCTCGGCCGGCTCCTCGTCCAGCTCGCCAGCCAGCCTCCGCACCTGCACAATGCTCCGGCCGCCCCGGCCAAATAGAACGCACACGTATTATCCACTCCTAAACCAATTCCCGGCATGAACGCCAAGCTCCCCCTCCTCATCCTCGCCACCGCCGCGCTCGCGGGCGCGGGCGGCTGGTTCGCCGCGAACCATTTTCGCGGCGCGCACCACCACGGCGCGGCGGCCAAGACTGAATCTTCCGGGCGCAAGGTGCTTTACTACCAAAGCTCGATGCACCCGTGGGTGAAGTCCGACAAGCCCGGCAAGTGCACCGTGTGCGGCATGGACCTCGTGCCGGTTTACGAGGGGCAGAAGGGCTACGAACTCGCCGGCGGCACGGTGAGCCTCGGCACGAACGCGATTCAAGCCGTGCATGTGCAGACCGCTGAAGCGCGCAGGCGCCCGCTCACGCGCACGTTGCGGGTGGCCGGAACGATTGATGACAACGACGCGAAGCACCGCCGTCTCGTGGCCTACGTCGAGGGCCGCATCGAGAAGCTGCATGTGAACTTCCTTGGCGCGGAAGTGAAGGCCGGCGAGCCGCTCGCCACCTTCTACAGCCCGATGCTCCTGAACGCCGAACGCGAATACTCGCTGCTCTTCCGGCAGAGCCAGGCGGCGCACACTTACACGCTCACCGCCGAGCACAAGCGCCTGCTTGCCGCCGCCGAGCAGCGCCTCACCCGCTACGGCCTCACGCCCGCGCAGATTGCGAAGCTGCCCTTCAAGCCGGAGACCAATCACCTCAGCGAAATCCTCGCGCCCGTCAGCGGCACGGTCGTCGCCCGCGAAGTCTATGAGGGCCAGTTCGTGAAGGAAGGCGACAAGCTCTTCGAACTCGCGGACTTCTTCACGATGTGGTTTCAGTTCGACCTCTACGAGCGCGACTTCGCCTGGGTGCGCGTCGGGCAGCAGGTGGAAATCACCGTGCCGAGCGTGCCGGGCAAGCAGTTCAACGCCGCCATCACGTTCATTGACCCGAACCTCAACGACATGACCCGAAGCGCGCGGGTGCGGGTCGAGCTACAGAATCCGCTCATCACCGTGCAGGGCAGGGCGCGCCGCGAACTGCTGCACAAGACCTACGCCGAGGCCGTCGTGAAGCTCGACACGCCGGAAGTGCTCGCGCTCCCGCGCTCCGCCGTGCTGCACACTGGCGACCGCGCGGTGGTCTATGTGGACAAGGGCGGCGGTGCCTACGAGCAGCGCCGCGTGAAACTTGGCCGCGCCGGCGACGAGCATTGGGAAATCCTCGACGGAGTGAAGGAGGGCGAACGCATTGTGACCACGGGCAATCTGCTCATTGACGGCCAGGCGCAGCTCAACTCGCAGGCAGGCGAATCCACCAGTGCCGCACCGACCGCGCCGCCGCACCAGCACACACAGGCGCTCCCACCTGGCGTGAAGCCTTACCCGCTCGACGTGTGCATCGTCGGTGGCGAGAAGCTCGGCTCAATGGGCGAGCCGACAGCGCTGATTTACCAAGGCCAGCAGGTCAAGTTCTGCTGCGGCGGCTGCCAGCCGGAGTTCGAGAAAGACCCGGCGAAATTCCTCAAGAAACTTTCGGCGCTCCCGACGAGCGCCGCTCCGCAAACCCAAAAAGCACAGAAACAATGAAAGCCACATCCGCCATCCTAGTCACCGCATTCGCCGCCGCCGTCTTCATTGGCTGCGACAAGAAAGAACCGGCTGCCTCCACGCCGAAGGCCGACGCGCCCAAGACCGAAGCCCCAAAGTCTGGCGCTGACGCGAAGACCGCCGCGAAGCGCTATACGCTCGACGTGTGCATCGTCTCCGGCGAGAAACTCGGCTCGATGGGCAAGCCGTTCGTGTTCGTTTATCAAGGCCAGGAAATCAAACTTTGCTGCGACGGCTGCAAGCCCGACTTCGACAAGGAACCCGCGAAGTTTCTCGCCAAGCTTCCGGCAAAGAAGTGAGCCGCAAAAAGGCACAAGAGGCACAAAAAGGAGACAAGATATGAGCACCGCAACCAAAGACCCCATCTTCCAGCTCTGCGATGTCGTGCGCGAGTCGAGCTTCGCGCTACACAAGTATCTGCGTCACGGTCATGTGGAGAAGGTGTATCAGAACGGACTCCTCCATCGGCTGCGAAAGCAGGGGCTTGTCGCAGAGGCTGAGGTTCCGCTCCAAGTGCGTGATGAAGATGGCACCGTCTTGGGCGATTTCTTTGCCGACCTGCTGGTGCAGAGGAAGCTGCTTGTGGAGCTGAAAGCCGTGAAGCAGCTCACCGACGAGCATGTGGCCCAAGTCCTCGGCTACATGCGGGCCTCTGGGATTGAACACGCGCTGCTCATCAACTTCGGCAGCGCCCGACTCGAAATCCGCAAATTCATCCTCAACGACGCCTTCCGCGCCGAAACACCCGCAACCCCGAAACCAAAATCCTTCTTGTCCCTCCTCTTTGCGCCCCTTTGTGCCTCTTTGTGGCAATGAGTTCAGACTTCGTGGCCCATGATTAACCGCCTCATCGAATGGTCCCTGCGGAACCGCTTCCTCGTGGTGTGCGGCGTGTTCTTCCTCATCGCGTTCGGGACGCGCGCGGTGTTCCGCACGCCGGTGGACGCGATTCCCGACCTGTCCGAGAACCAGGTCATCGTGTTCGCGGACTGGCCGGGGCGCTCGCCGCAGGAAGTCGAGGACCAGGTCACGTATCCGCTGTCCGTCGGCCTGCAAGGCTTGACGGGCGTGAAGACCGTGCGCGCCAACTCGATGTTCGGCTTCACGCTGCTGACCATCATCTTCGAGGAACGCGTGGACAACTACTTCGCCCGCACGCGCGTGCTGGAGCGGCTGAACCTGCTCGCCGCGCAACTCCCGGCTGGCGTCGTCCCCCAACTCGGCCCCGACGCGACGGGCCTCGGCTGGGTCTATCAATATTACCTCCACGTTGACCCGCAGCACGCGCACACCGGCGCGCACACGAACTCCGCCTCTCAACTCTCAACTCTCAACTCTCAACCTGCCTACGACCTCGGCCAGCTCCGCGCCCTCCAAGACTGGTTCATCCGCTACCAGCTCAACGCCGTGCAGGGCGTGGCGGAAGTCGCGAGCATCGGCGGCTTCGTGCGGCAGTATCAGATCGAGGTCAGCTCGCTCAAGATGCGCGCGCGCAAGGTCACGTTGAAGGACGTGATGGACGCCGTCGGCGCGAGCAACCTCAACGTCGGCGGCAAGGTCATCGAGGAGAACGGCATGGAGTTCGTCGTGCGCGGCCTCGGCCTCGTGCAGTCGCTCGCGGACTTGGAGAACATCGTGTTGATGGAGCGCGGCGGCATTCCCATTTACCTCAAGGACGTGGCCACCGTGCAGATCGGCGGCGACTTCCGGCGCGGCACGCTCGACGTGGACGGTCGCGAAGTAGTCGGCGGCATCGTCGTGATGCGCAACGGCGAGAACGCGCTCGCGACCATCAACCGCGTGAAGGAGAAAATCCGCGCCATCCAGCCGAGCCTCCCGCCCGGCGTCACCATCAAGTCCTTCTACGACCGCGCCGAACTCATCGAGCGCACCATTGACACGCTCAAGCACGCGCTCGCCGAGGAGATCCTCCTCGTCACGCTCGCGCACATCATCTTCCTCTGGCACTTCCGCAGCATCCTCATCGTCACCGTGCCGCTGCCGCTCTCGATTCTCGTGTCGTTCATCCTCATGGAGCGGTTCGGCATCAGCTCGAACATCATGTCGCTCTCCGGCATCGCCATCGCCATCGGCGTGCTCGTGGACGCGGGCATCGTGATGACGGAGAACGTGATTCGACACTGCGAGCGGGCGGAGGAGGAGAAGGGGAGGAAGTTATCAGTAATCAGTGTTCAGTCTTCAGTTGTCGCCGGCGCAGTGAGCGCGCCGAGTGCAACCAACGCCTCTTCCTCCCTCGCCCCCACCGGGGGAGAGGGCCGGGGTGAGGGGGCAAACGCCACGGCATCACCAACACCGTCCCCACCGCCCGCGGCCCCACTGAATACTGACTCACTGAAAACTGAACACTCGGTTCGCCTCACCGCAGCCGAGACTTGGGCCGTCGTCCTCACCTCCGCCCAGCAAGTCGGCCGGCCCATCTTCTTCGCGATGGTCATCATCATCCTCGCGTTCCTGCCGGTGTTCGCGCTGTCGGGGCAGGAGGGCAAGCTGTTCCATCCGCTCGCGTTCACGAAGAGCTTCGCGATGATCGGCTCGACCCTCCTCGCCGTGACCATCGTGCCGGCGCTGTGCTCGTTCCTCGTGCGCGGGCCGTTCCATTCCGAGGACCGCAACTGGGTCATGCGCGTGCTGCTGGCGATTTACGACCCGCTGCTCGACCTCGCGCTGCGCTGTCGCAAGACCGTGATGGCGGGCGCGGCGGTGCTGCTGGTGTTCGCGCTCGCGGTGGCGTTTGGAATGCCGAAGCCGTTGATGCTCGCGCTGGCGAAGGCGACCGTCGGCGAAACCGTTGAAACGGTTTCTCCTCCCGCGTCGGCCTCGGACACCCGACTGAAGTCGGGTGCTAATGAAAGCTCTCCGCACGCCGGCCACGGTCCCGCCGCGCCCGCTGCACTGAACACTGACCCACTGAATACTGACCACTCCGGTCACCTGCTCGCCGCCTTCGCCGAGCGTCACCCACGTTTCACCAAGCTCTTCACCGGCTTCGGCAAGGACTTCATGCCGACGCTCAACGAAGGTTCGCTGCTCTTCATGCCCGTGTTGCTGCCGAGCACGTCGCTCACCGAAGTGAAGCGCGTGATGTCGTGGCAGGACCGCGTCATCCGCAGCCTGCCGGAAGTCGAGAGCGTCGGCGGCAAGCTGGGCCGCAGCGAGACCGCCACCGACCCTGCGCCCGTCGAGATGATCGAGACCACCATCATGCTCAAGCCCGAGTGGCTGCCCACCAACCGCACCTACCTCGGCTTCATCAAAATCCCCACCGTCTTTCGCAACCCCGCGTGGCGCGCTGGCTCGACGAAGGAAACGCTCATCGCTGAACTCACCGAGAAACTCGCGAACGTCCCCGGCTACGTGCCCGGCTTCCTCCAGCCCATCGAGAACCGCATCCTCATGCTTTCCACCGGCATCCGCGCGCAGCTTGGCGTGAAAATTCTCGGCGGCTCGCTCGACGACTTGCAGCGGAAAGCCTTCGAGGTCGAGCGCATCGTGCGCGAAGTGCCCGGCGCGGTGGGCGTCGCGCCGAGCCGCGTGCAAGGCAAACCGTATCTCGAAGTCGAAGTGAACCGCGTGGCGATGGCGCGCTTCGGCCTGCGCGCGCAGGACGTGCTCGACGCCGTCGAGACCGGCCTCGGCGGCAAGGTGATGAGCACCACGTATCAGGCCGCCGAGCGCGTGGACCCGCGCGAGCGCACCGGCATCCAAGTGCGCTTGCAACGCGACGAACGCGACGACCTCGAACGCCTCGGCGACGTGCTCGTGGCCGCGCCCGGCGGGAAGCACATTCCACTCGGCCAGCTCGCGACGATTCGCCGCGCGACCGGCCCGAGCGAGATTGCGAGCGAGAACGGCCGGCTGCGCGTCTTCGTGCAGGCGAATGTTTCCGACCGCGACCTCACCGGCTTCGTCGAGGACGTGAAGCGCCGCGTGGAAAAGGAAATTGCCCCCACGCTCCCGCCCGGCATGACCATCGAATACAGCGGCGAATACGAGAACCTCGTGCGCGCGCAGCAGACGCTTTACTACATCTTCCCGGCCACGCTGCTCATCATCTTCCTGCTGCTCTACATGGTCTATCACTCGGCGAAGGAGGCCGCGCACGTCATCCTCGCCGTGCCGTTCGCGCTGACGGGCGGCGTCTTCCTGCAATACCTGCTGGGCTACAATTTCAGCGTGAGCGTGTGGGTGGGCTACATCGCGCTCTTCGGCACCGCCATCCAGACCGGCGTGGTGATGGTGGTGTATCTGGAGGAAATGGTGGCGAAGAAACAGGCCGCGTGCGCCGCCGCCGGCCAGCCCTTCACGCGCGACGACCTCGTGCAGGCCATCAAGGACGGCGCGCGCCTGCGCCTGCGCCCGAAGGTGATGACCGTGGCCACCATCGTGGCGAGCCTGCCGCCCATCATGTGGAGCCACCGCCCCGGCAGCGAAGTGATGCAACCGCTCGCCACCCCCGTCATCGGCGGCATGGTCAGCAGCCTCCTGCACATCCTCATCGTGACACCGGTGATATTTGCGATGCTGCGGGAAGGGGAGTTGAAGACGAAGTAACCGCTACGGAGTGAAAAACCGATTGAAGCCCTTCGCGCGCAGACCGGTCTTCAACTCCTCGTCCTCCGTCCACAACTGGCCGTCGAGATGCAGCGTCAGCGCGACAAACGCGGTGTCCTTGTCGTCCACGTCCCGGCACAACCGGTGGGCTTCCATCCAGGTTCCCAGCGGGATGTTCGACTCGGTCGCGAATTGGATTCGGTCCAGCAACACTTGCAGCGCCTCAAGCAGTTCCTCCTCGCTAAGGCGCGAGGCGTGCAGCAGCCGTTCCTTGTGCTTGAACAGCTCGATGAACAGGAAGAGCGGACTGTGCAGTTGGAGGCGGAGCGTGGGATCCATCCGGTTGCGCAGATCGCCACCGCCCGAGGCGAGCGCCTTGAACGCAAGGTTGGTGTCCACCACCACCGCGAGCGAACTCACGACCCCGGTGGGATGAAGCGATCCCGGTTGGTCGCCCACCAACTGGCCTTGGACTCCTCGGCCATCCGGTCTGCCTCCTCCATAGTGAGCTGGCTCTTGCGGGCGATGGCTTCCAGCCGAAGCCAGTCGAGCATGGCGTTCAAACGATCCATCGGCACCTCGTCATGGGGAAAGGTGACTTGCGTCGAGCCGTTGGAGCTTTCGACCGTAATCATGGCTGGAAAGTAGGCGTCGGAGCGCGGAGCGTCAACGGCGGCATGGTGAGCAGCCTCCTGCACATCCCCGTGGTCACGCCCGTCATCTTCGCGATGCTGCGCGAGCGGGAGCTCCGTTCAATCCTGCCCACATCCGTCCCAAGCGCGGCCGTTTGAGCTGCTCAGGCGGGTCGCGCTGAACGGGGCAATTCAATTGTCGTAGATGTCCTTGACCAGTTGATAGGCCATCTGGAGATCCCTCCAGGCCCATTCCAAGGTCCGCTTCGCGCCGTCCCAGGATTCCGCGTCCGCCTGGGTCAGATCCTCGAACAACAGGTCGAATCGGGAACGCAGCTCGCGCACCGCTTCGAGGTTGTTGTCCGCAACCGTATTGTCCTCGAGCATCGCGATGGCGTCGCCTAACGCGGCGATTTTTTGATCCATGTCCGTCACGTTCTCCTGCATGGAGGCCGCGAACATGGCCCGCTGCCTGGCCAGGTAGGCGTTGAGGGCATCTATGGACATCTGGATTTGCCGTTGCTTGTCCGCAATTGAGGCGGCGCGCGCCGCCGAGGCCTCAGGAGTGAGCCGGCTGGACTGTCTGGTCTGCTCACAGCCGGTCAACACGAGGACAGCCGCGAGCGCTGCCAATGGATGTTTCAGTTTCATGGGTTTGCCTTTCCGTTTGCGGTAGATTTCAGGCGGGACCGGCGGCAGGCGGTCAGCAAGGAACCGGCCCCCGGCCAATAAGCGCCGTTCAAGAACGGCTGGCCCAGGCGGCCATATCTCATTTTTACAGGGCATGGGCTTCTCCTCATGTTGTGGTCGCCGTCGTTCGTTTTGCCTTACGAGGCAAGGTGTGCCACGGCTGGCCTTTGGCTATGGGGTGAACACCTTAAGCGACCCGACTAGCGGGACTAAGTGATGATACTAAGCTGCGTTGCCACTGAATCCGCACCGCTTGATCACCAAAGGTCAGCGCCCCGTCCGGCGGCTGGCGCAACAACTCCTCCGCCAAACCATGTTCCCGTCCACCCCCGGCGATCGCGGTTCCTGCCGCGATCGCCCGCTGCACACGCCGGCTGGAACGATCCTATATGTCGTGGGCGTCCTTGGCCTCCTGGTGGGCCTGCTCAAATCAAGAACAGGTCTGAGGCGCGGACGGCTTGCGCTGCCAGCAATTGGTTTCCCAAACGGAGTGTTTATGCCACGGTGTGTGGAGCCGACTGTAGCGCCATGCAAATCCGTTTCACCTCACGCCATCGCCGCGCGTTCACCCTGATCGAACTGCTCGTCGTCATCGCCATCATCGCGATCCTGGCGGGGATGCTGTTGCCGGCGCTGGGCAAGGCCAAGCAGAAGGCGCACGGCATCAGTTGCGTGAGCAACGTGAAGCAGCAGATGCTGGCCATGGACCTCTACGCGGGCGAGAACAACGACTTGTTGCCGCCCGGTCACTTCCGCTGGGTGAACGGAGTCGCCATCGGCGAAACGTGGGCGGAGCACCTGCTGCCCTTTCTGCAGACCACCAACATGTATCGCTGTCCCGGCGCCCCCAAGAACCTGGCCGAGCGTTCCTGGAGCGCCAGCATCATCAAGAACAACTACGCGCTCAACTTCGACATCGGCAAGCGGGCGACGCAGCCGCCCACCTCCAAGGCGATGGTGCAGCGTCCGGCCGCCACGGTGGCCATCACGGACGGCGGCACGGTGGTGGTGGATTCGCCAATTGGAAGCGTGGCCAACACGCCCACCGCCGAATACAAGCCCGGCTGCTGGATCCTGATCCGGCCCTCGGGGAGCGACATGGGCTTCGGCAATCTGCAAGCGCAGGCCTCCCAGGCGGCACCCACCGGGAACTGGCAGGACTGGGGCGGCCCGCACCTGCGCCATAACAGGCGCAGCAACGTGGGTTTTCTGGACGGCCATGTGGAAACCATCGAATCGGCCGGCTGGTATTACTCGAACACCCCGTGGACGGATCCGGCGCTGGGCGGCCAGTGACGCCGGGGAGATTTCCTGCAAGACCGGGCGAGCCGGAGACGAATGAGTCCGTTGATGGCCTCGTTGCTGCCAGTGAATCCACAAGACGCGAACCCGCTGAACACCCGCCAAAGCCTGCTGGGCCGGCTCAAGGACTGGGAGGACGAGCGGAGCTGGCGCGATTTCTTCGAGACTTACTGGCGGCTCATTTACAGCACCGCGCGCAAGGGCGGCCTCTCGGACGCGGAGGCGCAGGAGGTCGTGCAGGAGACGGTCATTTCCGTCGCCAAGCAGATGAAGGAGTTCAACTACGACCCGGCAGTCGGCTCCTTCAAGGGCTGGCTCAAGCTCATCACCCGGCGCCGCATCGCGGACCAGTATCGCAAGCGCAAGCCGCACGAGGTTGGCCTCGTGGACGCGGACACGGCAGGCGGCGGGACGCGGGCGATGGACCGATTGCCGGACACGGGCGGGGACACGGCGGACGCAGCCTGGGAGGCGGACTGGCAGCAGAGCCTCCTGGACCGGGCGGTCGAACTCGTCCGCACGCAGGTCAGCCCGCGGCAATATCAAATCTTCGACCTCTACGTGCTGCGGCAATGGCCGGCGAGTCAGGTGGCGGCGAGCCTGGACATCAGCACGGCGCAGGTGCATCTGGCCAAGCACCGCGTGCAGGCGCAGATCAAGAAGGAGGCCCGCCGGCTGGAGAAAACCTTCCTCTAGCCGCTGGTTGTGAAAGCGCTCCTTTGCCGTTTCCTGCTCTGGCTGGTGGAGCGGTTGCGCGAAGGGGAGACGAATGCGCGGCTTCGCCCATCGTCCGCTTTTCCTGTGGATTATCCGACGCGGCGGAAGCTGTTGCGCGCGACCGCACGGCGGCTTGGAAGCGGGCGCGCGTCGTCGCCAACATGAGTTCAACGCCGTCATCCAGCTCCGACCCGAACCGCCCGCCCCGGCCCGCGCCGGTGGTGCCGGACTATGAGCTGGAGCGGCTCATCGGGCGCGGCAGCTACGGCGAGGTGTGGCTGGCCCGCACGGCGCTGGGCACGCGCCGCGCGGTGAAGGTGGTGTATCGCGACAGCTTCGACAGCGAGCGGCCTTATCTCCGGGAGTTCGCGGGCATCCGCGCCTACGAGCCGATTTCCTCGCACGAGAGCCAGGTGAGCGTGTTCCACGTCGGGAAGAACGACGAGGCGGGCTACTTCTATTACGTCATGGAGTTGGCCGACGACGCGGCCACGCTGGCGAAGCCGTTTCCGTCCCTCTCCGCAGCGGAGCCGGCGGCGAGTCCTCCCGCCTACGAGCCGGCCACGCTCGCCGTCCTGCTCAAGCAGCGCGGACGGCTGCCGTGCGCGGAGGCGCTGCCGCTGGCGCGCTCGCTCGCCTCGGCGCTCGACCGTTTGCACGGACACGGTCTCGTCCACCGCGACATCAAGCCGGCGAACATCATCTTCGTCGAGGGCCGGCCCAAGCTGGCGGACATCGGCCTCGTCACGAGCGCGGCGAAGGCCGACACCTTGGTGGGCACGACCGGCTACATCCCGCCGGAGGGGCCGGGCACGGCGGCGGCGGACTTGTTCAGCTTTGGCAAGGTGCTTTACGAGGTGGTCACGGGCCACGACCGCCAGGAATTTCCGATGCTGCCCGACGACCTCGGACAGCTCGCCGACCGCGAGCAGTTGCTGGAGGTCAACGAAATCATCCTCAAGTGCTGCCATCTCGACCCGCGCGCGCGCTACGCCTCCGGCGCGGAGGTGCTGGCGGACGTGGAGCGCATCCAGGCCGGCCACTCGCTGCGTCATGCTCGCGCGCGGCGGCAACTCGCGGTGGCGGCGTGTGTCGCGGTGGCGGCGCTCGGCTGGGTGCTGGTGAAGCAGTTCTTCCCGCCGCCCCCGGCGACCGGGCCGGAGGCGTCGTTCCCCACCGTCCCGCCCGGAAGCTGGACCAACTCGCTGGGCATGATCTTCGTTCCGGTTCCCGGCCTGGCGGTGGACTTCGCCATCTGGGAGACGCGTGTGCAGGACTTCCGCGCGTTTGTGGACGCGACCGGGCACGCGGCGAACGCGGCGTTCTTCTTTGAGCGCGGCAGCCCGAAGAAACTGCCGCGCCGCTGGAGCGACCCGCCCGTGGCCTCGGACCCGACCTTCCCGGTGCGCGCGGTGTCCGGCGCGGACGCGCGTGCGTTTTGCGCGTGGCTTACCGCCCGGGAGCGGGCGGCCGGGCGGCTCTCCGCGACCCAGCACTACCGGCTCCCGCGCGACGCCGAGTGGAGCTGGGCGGCGGGCCTGACCAACGAGGCGGGCGCGACCTTCACCGAGCGGATGCTCGCCGGTTCGGGCCAGTTTTACTGGGGCACCAACTGGCCGCCGCCGGCCCGCTACGGCAATTTCGCCGGCTTCGAGTCGCCCTTCGCCCAGCGGCTGCGCATCGAGGGCTACACGGACGACTTCAGCACCGCCGCGCCGGTCGGCTCCTTCGGGCCGGAGCAGCACGGGCTGTATGACCTCGCCGGCAACGTCTCCGAACTGTGCGAGGAATGGCCGCCGGCCCCCGAGGCGAAGACCCCCTTCGTGCGGCGGGGGGCTTCGTGGGAAAGTTACCAGCCCAAGATCTTCGAAGTGCGGAACCGCCGCGCCACCGGCCTGCACGAGTCCACCATCTACGCCGGCTTCCGCGTGGTGCGCGCCCCGGTGGAGGACGCCCCGCCGCCGGGCCAGTAGCGCGACCTTCCAATGTCGAGGCCAGCGTGCGCCCCGGTCGAATTTCCCGCAAGAATCGCGACGCGGCTCCGAACTTTTCTCCGTTGGAACCCGTTTTCTCCGCGCGTGTGGAGGAAGGCAGGCTCTGGCCCCGAAATCGTGTGCGGGCCGGATCCTGTCCTGTTTCACCCGCCCGCCAAGGCCCGCCGCAGCCGTTCCGCCGCCGCCGGGGACAGAATCGCGGTCAGGCGCGCTTCCCCGTCCTCGGTGGTCGTCAAGACGAGCTGCTTGGGCTTCAGCCGCAAGCGGGGCAGGACGGCGGCGGCGGGCCGCGCGAGTTTCGGTGCGATGACCGTGCCCTCAATCAGGACGGGCAGCCCTTCTTCGTCCGATGGCCGCCGGCCTTCCCAAAGGCGTCCCAGTGCGGTCGCGTCCGCCACCCAATGCCCGGCCCGGCTGTTGCGGCGCAGCCAGGTGAAGGTCTCAAGCTGCCGCTCGAGCCGCTCCAGCTTGGCGGGGTCGCGGCGGGCGGTGGCCAGCACCACGCTCAACCGGTGGTTCAGCAGTTTCTCCAGCGACGCGAGCGCCCGCTGGCTGGGCGGGTGTTCGCCCCGGCAGATTTGCTTGTGCAGCGAGTAGGTGTAGCCCCGGTCGCCAAAGGCGGAGCGCTTCAGCCCGATGAGCGCCAGCAGCCGGTGCAGTTCGGAGCCGAAAGGGCACGCTTCCGATCGCTTGCGGTGACTAACCATGCGGACAGCTTCGTCAGGCAACCGGGTTTCTTGCGGGGAACTGGTCATGCTGGTCCTGATTACTTTGGGCAATTGCCCAAAATGCAGTTGGCCTTCTCCGGCGGTTTCTGCTACCGAATCGCCGGTAAGATTCCGAAATAACCGTGCAAGAACTGGTTCCCCACGCGCGAACCCTCCCTTGTCGGGTTGTGCCCGCCGGTTGTCCGGCGGGGTGTCGGTGACCGCGCGGATTTTGGGCAAGTCATGAAACAGACCACGGCAATCGCCAAAGGGCTGCGGCCCCTCGCCACCGTCGGCGCACGGTGGCGCTCGCTGAATCCACTGCACAGCCCGTGGCTGGCGGCGGTCTGCCTCGGCCTCCTGCTCGCCCAATCGGCAGCCCTCCTCGCCCAGGGCACCGGCTTCACCTTCCAGGGCCGGCTCACCGATGGCGGTGCGCCGGCCAATGGGCTGTATGACTTCCAGTTCGGCGTGCGTGATGCCGCCACCGCCGGCAACGCGGTCGGCAGCCCGCTGACGCTGAACCCCGTGGGCGTCACCAACGGCCTGTTCAACGTCACGCTGGACTTCGGCGCGGGCGTCTTCACCGGCGCGGCGCGCTGGCTCGAAATCGGCGCGCGCACGAATGGCTCCGCCTCCGCCTACACTGTCCTCACGCCCCGCACGCCGCTCTCACCGGTGCCTTACGCGATGTTCGTCAACACCGACGCGCTGGCGGCGCAGCTCGCTACGCTGGCCTCGCAGCTCGCTTCCCTCAGCAACCAAGTATCCTCACTCACCAACCAGGTGACGACGCTTACGACCTCGAACACCGTGCTCGCCACCCAGTTGGTCACGGTCTCGAACTACGCCGCCACCAACGTCCCGCTCGGCGTGGCGGTCGTCTCGGCGGACGCGCTGGACCCGGTCTTCCTCGGGCAGGGCTTGCAGGTGTTCCAGACCGTCCCCGCGCCGCCTTGGGTCAACGGCACCGCCACGGGCGTGCCGTCGGGCCGCTCGGGTCACTCCGCCGTCTGGACCGGCCAGCAGTTCCTCGTCTGGGGCGGTGACCTCGGCGGTGCGTCCTACAGCTCCAGCGGCGGCGCGTATGCCACGGCGTCGGACACTTGGGCGACCTTCAGTTCCTTCCAGGCACCCTCCGCGCGCGCGGGCCACACCGCCGTCTGGACCGGGACGGAAATGGTCATCTTCGGCGGTTCCGGCGCGGCGGGGCAGGCCACGACGAACAGCAAGTATCACCTCGGCAACAACGAGTGGTCCGCCGTCACCACCACCGGAATGCCGGCGATGCGCAGTTCCCATGTGGCGCTCTGGACCGGCACGCGCATGGTCGTCTTCGGCGGGCTGAACAACACCGGCCTGCTCGCGGACGGCGGCGCGTATGACCCGGCCGGCAACGCGTGGACCACGCTGCCCACGACCGGCGCTCCGGCGGCGCGGCGTTTCACCACCGCCGTCTGGACGGGCACCAACGCCATCATCTGGGGCGGTCAGGGCGAGAGCGGCGAGCTGGCGACGGGCGCGCGGCTGGAATGCACCGCTGGCGTGCCGCAGTCGTGGACGACGCTCGGCACCACGGGCGCGCCGTCCGCGCGGCGGCAGCACACCGCCGTCTGGACGGGCAGCCGCATGATTGTCTGGGGCGGCCAGCAGAGCGGCGTGTTCCTCGGCGATGGCGCGGCTTACAATCCGGCGACGGATACTTGGACGGCACTTCCCAGCACCGGCGCGCCGGTCGCGCGGGCCAATCACGTCGCGGTCTGGACTGGCACCGAGATGCTCATCTACGGCGGCGAGGACAACACCGGCTCCCTCTCCTCCGGCGCGGCCTTCGACCCCGCGAAGAACACCTGGCGCACGCTCGACACCGCGACCGGCGCGGTGGCCCGCACCGGTTCCACCGCCGCGTGGTCCGGCTCGCAGCTCGTCATCTTCGGCGGCCTCTCCGCCGGCACGCCCATCGCCTCGCTCCAACGCCTCACCCCGCAACCCGCCTTCTACTTTTTCCGCAAGCCATGAAAACCAAACTCCTTCTCCTGCTCGGAGTCATGCTGGTCGCCGCTTTGCCCGCGCGCGCGCAGTGGACCACGCAGTCCATCACGCTCAAGCCCGGCTGGAACGCCGTGTATCTGCATGTGGATGCGACGCACACGGACTTGGATACCTCCGTGGCCAGCGACGGCGGCAACCCCATCACCGAGGTCTGGGTCTGGCAGCCGGTCGTCGCGCCGGGCCGCTTCATCAACAACCCGCAGCAGCCCTCCGTGGTGAACAACGACTGGGCGACGTGGAACCGCACGCCCGCGCTGACCGGCACGCTCACGCGCCTCTTCGCCAACGCCGCCTACCTCGTCCGCAACAGCAGCGGCGCGAACTACACCTGGAACATCGTCGGCCGCCCCATCCCGCCGCGCTACTCGTGGACCGCGCAGGGCGTCAACTTCATCGGCCTGCCCACGCCGCCCAGCAGCCCGCCGGTGGTGGACACCTTCTTCAGCCCCGTGCCCGCCTTCCAGAGTCAGGCGGAATTCTTCCACTACCCCGGCAACGAAGCCGCCGGCGCGCCGCCCGTGACCGCGCAGTTGTTTGCGCTCTTCTCCACGCCGCTCAAGCGCGGGCAGGCCTTCTGGATTCGGGCGAACAACCTTTACAACAATTACTTTGGCCCGCTGCAAATCTTCCCGCAGAACCCCGACGGCATCCACTTCAACACCGACCTCGGCCAATACAGCCTCCGCGTCCGCAACCTCACCGCGGGCACCATCCGCGTGACGAACTCGCTCGTCGCCTCCGCCACGCCGCCCGCCGGGGCGACGACGATTGTGGGCCTCGCGCCGCTGCTCCTGCGCGGCGCTTACAACGCCACGAACAACACCTACGCCTACACGAACTTCTCCACGCCGCAGGTCATCACGCTCGCGCCCGCCGGCACGCCCGGCTCGGATGCCGAACTCGTCATCGGCCTCAACCGCGCCGCGATGACCAACGCGCCCAGCCAGCCCGACGACCTTTACGCCGGCATCTTCCGGCTCAACGACTCGCTCGGCTACACGCAGCTCGAACTGCCCGTCACCGCGCAGAAGACCTCGAACCGCGGCCTCTGGGTGGGCAACGCGAACGTGGACCAGGTCCGCCATTACCTGAAGGCCTACCAGCGCGACGCCTCGGGCAACCCGGTCACCGCCCCGCTCTCGGCGGCCGGCGCGGCCTTTGTCGTCACGAACCTTGACACGTCGTGGGGACCGGTCCGCTCGCCGATGAACCTCCGCCTCATCGTCCACAGCGACACCAACAACGCCGTGCGCCTGCTCCAGCGGGTCTTCGCCGGCTGGGACGCGAACACCAACTCCATCCTCTGCCTGCGCGAGTCGCAGCTCGACCCCAAGCAGCTCGACAAGGCCCGCCGCATCAGTGCCGCGCACCTGCCGTGGTCGCCCGCCAACACGCCGTGGACTTTCACCGGCCAGTTCCAGACCGGCAGCAGCCTGACCAACGTCGTCTCGCTCAACTACAACGACCACGCGTCGAACCCGTTCGTCCACACCTACCATCCCGACCACGACAACCTGAACGCGCTTTTCAGCGCGGTGCAGCCGGTGGGCGTCGAGTCCTTTGGCGTGCAGCGGAAGATGATTTTGAACTTCACCACGCCACCGGCCACCTACACGAGTTTGACCGGCGGCAGCACGCGCGTCGAGGGCACCTTCGAGGAGGACATCACCTTCACCGGGCGCGCCTACGTGCTCGGCGGCACGCCGACGAACGAGACGCGCACCGTCTCCACGCGCGGCACCTTCCAGCTCAACCGCATCAGCCCCATCTCGCACCTCACCGTGCCCTGACGCATGAAGCCCGTGAACTTTTCCCCGCTTATGGAAACGCCATTCTTCTCCTCCGCCAGCGTGGTAGGGCCGCGCTGCGCGCGGCCTCGTCAATCTGATTGGACCGACCAGGCCGACCCCAGGTCGGCCCTGCCTTCGGAGCGCGGCCTTCAGGCCGCAGAGACACACTTCGCGAGCGGGTGCTTGAAGGTTCCAGCCCTTATTGACCGCGCACGCTCCTGCGGCCTGAAGGCCGCGCTCCTCGCCGCGTTCCTCGCCCTCACCTTCCCCGCGTTCGCCGCCGACCAGTTCCCGCCGGGCCGGCTCACCTTCCAGGGCCACCTCACCGATGCCGCCGGCGTGCCGCTCGGCCAGACGGCGACGACGAATGTGCAAGTCCAGTTCCGCCTCTGGCGCAGCGCCGCCGGCACCACGTCGGGCGACTTGGTCTGGGCGGAGAAGCAGACCGTGAAGGTCACGCGCGGCTTCTTCAACGCCCTGCTCGGCTCCGGCGCGGCCACGGGCGTCGCGGGCGAGTTCTTCACCAACAACCTCGCCGGCCTCTTCCTCGGCGCGGATGCCTCGGACCGCTTCCTCGGCGTCACCGTCGTCGGGCAGGGCGCGGAGATCACGCCGCGCATGCAGTTCCTGTCCTCGCCCTTCGCGCACCTCGCGCGCACCACGGCGAACCTGCTCAACGACAGCGGCCAGCCCGTCCTCAACCTCGCCCCCGGCGCGGTGGGCGTGAACGTGGCCGGCGCGCCCGGCGCGACACTCGACGTCGGCGGCACCGTGAAGGCCACCTCGCTCATCGGCGACGGCTCCGGCCTCACCGGCGTTTCCGTGCTGGCGGCCAACGTCACCGGCACCTTCGATGCCTCGCGCCTCGCGGACGCCACGGTCACGGCGGCGAAGTTCGCCTCCAACTCCATCCCCGCGTCGCAGGTCACGGCGGGGGCCGTCACCGCCGCGAAGCTCTCGCCGGACGCCGCGCAGACGCTCGCGGGCCAGGCCGGCGGCGTGCCGGCGGGCGGCATCATCGTCTCCGGCAAGAAGGTGGACCCCGTGCTGCACAACCTCGGCTACGTGAACGTGGGCCGCGCGAACTTCGAGGGGCCGAAGTGGACCATCCGCGCCACGAAGGACACGCCCAACGCGCCGGTATCTCGCCTGAACAGCATTGGGTCTTCGGACCATCGCCAGGCCGCGACGATTTGGACCGGCAGCAAGTGGATCATGTATTCGGGCGATTCCATCATTGGCGGCTACGCCACGGACGGCGGCATCTTCGATCCCGCGTTGAACTCGTGGACGCCCATCTCGACGGTCGGCGCACCCTCAGCTCGCAACGAGATCAACTTCATCTGGACCGGCACCAAAGGCGTTTTCTGGGGTGGTTATGACGGCACCTCCGTGGCTGGCGGCGGCATTTACGATCCGGTCGCCAACACTTGGTCGCCGATGAACACGGTCAACGAGCCGGTCCGGCGCAACCGGCATCGCTCGGTGTGGACGGGTTCCGAGGTGTTTGTCTGGGGTGGCATGATCAATGGGGTGAACAATTCAGTCGTGAATGACGGCAAACTTTACAACCCCGCGACCAACGGCTGGCGCAACGTGTCCGCCTCCCCGCTGGTGCCACGACGAGATTTCGCCTGCTTCTGGACCGGCTCCGAGGTGCTGGTCTGGGGTGGCACGCGTCCCGGGGTGGCGAACCTGAACGACGGCGCGCTCTACAACCCCGCCACCGACACCTGGCGCATGATGAGCGGCGTCAACGGCCCGGCCACGCGTCAGGAAGTCGGCCTGTCGGTCTGGACGGGCAAGGAGTTCATCACCTGGGGCGGACTGGCCGTCGGGACGGGCAACGACGGTGGCCGTTACGACCTGGCCACGGATACTTGGATTCCCTTCAACACGCCCAACTTGTCACTCATGTATGAGGGGGCGGCCTTTTGGAGTGGAAACAAGGTCTATTTCGTTCAGGGCCGGCATTCCACCGCCTACATCAACGAGCAGAGCGGTGGCTACTTCTCCGGCTTCAGCTTCGACCCCGCGAACAACAAGTGGGAGTATCTGCCGCTCGCCCCCATCACCCAGTCTCATATGCCTCACGCCTGGACCGGCACCGAACTGCTCACCTTCGCCACCTTCCGCGACGGCAACGACCGCACGGTGCTCTCCTTCAAGCCCGAGTCGGAAACCTGGTTCTTCGCCAAGTCCACCAACGTCTCCACCGACCGCTGGGTCATCCGCGCCACGGCGGAAACGCCCAACGCGCCGCTGCCGCGCATCAACACCTACGCGGGCACGCCCCAGCGTTCGGTGTGGACCGGCAGCAAGTGGCTCGTATGGGGCCTTGACTGTCAACCGCTTCAGGCAGGCGTCGTCCACAAGAGCGGCGCGCTGTTCGACCCCGCGACTGATTCGTGGCAGCCGGTGTCATCCACCAACGCGCCCACTCCGCGCACGCAATTCGCCGTCGTGTGGACGGGCGACCAGGCCATTTACTGGGGTGGTTACTCCAACAACTTCATCGGCGACGGGAAGCGCTACTTCCCGGCGAACAACACCTGGAGCAACGTCACCGCCACCGGCGCGCCGTCCGCGCGCAGCCGGCACTCGGCCGTCTGGACGGGCACGGAGATGCTCGTCTGGGGCGGGGCCATCGCCACCGGCATGACCGTGACGAACAACGGCGCGCGCTACAATCCCGCGACCGACGCTTGGACCGCGATGGCCGCCGCGCCCGTAGGCTTCACCAACCGTGCCGACCACGTCGCGGTCTGGACGGGCACGGAGATGCTCATCTGGGGCGGCAGCACCAATGCGAACCTCAACCTGGGTATCCCACGCTCCGATGGCGCGCGCTACAATCCGACGAGCAACACCTGGACGCCGATGAGTTCCGTCAACGCGCCCACCGGCCGCGCGCTGGCCTTGGGCGTGTGGACCGGCACGGAACTAATTGTCTGGGGCGGCTTCCTCGGCCACACGAACAACAATTCCAACCTCAACACCGGCGGCCGTTACAACCCGGCGACTGACACCTGGACTTCTTTCGACACCGGCCAATACACCTGGACGCAGGAGGGCACGGCGGTTTGGACCGGCTCGAAGGTGATTTGGGCCGGCGGCGTGAACAACCTCGGTCTGGTCAACCAGCAGGGGCGCGGCGGCATCACCTACGACCCCGCCACGGGCACCGTCGGCACGCTGCCGGTCGCGCCCATCCAGCAGCGGAACATGCCCTACACCTGGACCGGCACCCAGCTCCTCACCTTCGGTTCGTGGGAGGACGCCCTCGACCGCACCGTGCTCTCCTACCAGCCCTGACGCGCCATGAACTTCCCCGCACCCCGAACGAACATGAGCAACGAATTCACCCCCCCCGTGCCGGCGACTTGCAGTCGCCGTCGGTGGGCAACAGCACTTCCAACGCGTCTCAGCGAGCGGCCGCGCAACACGGCGACTGCAAGTCGCCGGCACGGCTTTCCTTCTCCCTTCGCGCAGCGAGGGGAGAAGGTGGCCGCAGGCCGGATGAGGGGTGCGGCACCTTGTGCCAACGCAGCCAACCCCTCACCCCGGCCCTCTCCCCTCATCCGATGAAGGGAGAGGGAGAGGATGCAGGCAGATTCGATGCGTTTCGTTTTATCGTGACCGCTCTCCCTCACCCCGGCCCTCTCCCGCTGGGAGAGGGAGACACCTCGACCGCGCTCGTTCCATCCGCACACCTCGCTTCAACCCGACGCGGACTGCGTCTCTCCCTCTCCCAGCGGGAGAGGGCCGGGGTGAGGGAGAAAGCTTCCCCGGAGCGCGGCCTTCAGGCCGCAGAAACGTGCGATCCGGTTTTGCTGTTCGGACGTCTCAGGCCACTCGATGCCTTCTGCGGCCTGAAGGCCGCGCTCCTTGTCGCGTTGCTCTCCCTCGCCTTCACCCTCTCCGCCTCCGCCGCCACGCCCACGCCTCCGGGTAGGATGGCCTTCCAAGGCTTCCTCTCGGACACCGCCGGCCAGCCGCTCGGCCTCGCCGCTCCGCTCAAGACCAACCTCACCTTCCGCATTTACCGCAATGCCCTCGGCACCATGCCCGCCGACCTCGTGTGGGCGGAGTCGCAGACCGTCGTGGTCGAGCAGGGGCAATACACTGTGCTGCTGGGCGGCGGCGCGGCGGTCGGCGCGGAGCCGTTCACCAACCACCTCGCCACCGTCTTCACCGGCGCGGACGCCTCGGAGCGCTTCCTCGGCGTGACCGTGGGCACGGGCGCGGAGCTTCGCCCGCGCATCCAGTTCTTCGCGTCGCCCTTCGCGCAGTTCAGCGGCGCGGCCACGATGCTCGTGAGCGCGGGCGGCACCTCGCTCATCAACGCCTCCGGCACGAACGTGGGCGTGAACCTCACCAACGCCCCGTCCGCGTCGCTGGAAGTCAGCGGCACGCTCAAGGCCACGAACTTCGTGGGCGGCGGCGCGCAGCTCACGGGCGTCTCGGTCACGGCGGCGCGGCTCACCGGCACCATCACGGCGGCGCAGATCGGCGACGGCGCGCTCACCGGCGCGAAGCTCGCCAGCCCGGTCGGCACGGCGAACCTTGCGGACGGCTCCGTGGGCGCGGCGGCCATCAGCGCGAACGCCGTCGCCGCGCTGGCCGCGCAGGTCGGCGGCGTCGGCTCCGGTGCGATCATCGTCTCGACCAACGCCAGCGACACGCGCCTCACGGGCCTGGGCTTCGTGAACCTCGGCGCGGCACGGTTGGACGGCGACACGTTCCAGGTGAAGGCGTTTGTCGGCGCGCCCAATGCGCCGGGCGTGCGCTTCGCCATTGGCGGGAGTGGTGAATCGCAGGCCCGTCAGTCGGCGTGGACGGGCAGCAAGTGGATCATCTGGGGTGGCACCACGGCGGGAGCCACGGCCAACTACTCGGATGGCCGCATCTTCGACCCCGCGCTGGGGACATGGACCGTGATGTCGAGCGTGGGAGCCCCGGGCGCACGGCGAGAGGTGCAGACTGCATGGACTGGCAGCAAGGTCATCGTCTGGGGTGGCTTCAGCAGCGTCACGCTCGGCGACGGCAACCTGTATGACCCGGCCACGGACAAATGGTCGAGTATGGCCGCGATCACCCTGCCAGGCTACACGGACAATCGCACCCGCTTTGCCAGCATCTGGACCGGCACCGAGTTTATTGTTTGGGGGGGAACCTCGGGCGGAATCTCTTGGAATGATGGTGCGGCCTACAATCCCAGCACGGACACATGGCGTCTGCTGGCTGCCAGTCCACTCGCGGGCCGTTACGACCATTGCGCCGTTTGGACCGGGACAGAGATGATTGTGCTGGGCGGTAACTCGACATCAGAGACCTTCCAAGACGGAGCCCGCTACAATCCAACCACCGACACCTGGACTCCCATCCCCTTTTATCCGGTGGGCAAGGTGGAAGATGCCGGCGCCGTCTGGACCGGCACGGAGATGATCATTTACGGCGGTTACGACGGCGGCAATGTGCATGGCGGGGCGCGCTACAACCCGGTCAGCAACACTTGGAAACTCATCAGCCCCGGCACGGCGACCCTCTCCGCCCGCTATCGTCCGCTCGTGGCTTGGACCGGCCACGAGATGATCATCTGGGGCGGTGGCAACGGCAGCACTGGTTTGGCCGATGGCGTCCGCTACAACCCGGTGACGGACACCTGGATTCCGCTCGGTGACGGGGCCAACTTCATCGGAGCCAACGGCCGGCTGCACGACATCTTCTACACCTGGACCGGCGAGGAGTTCATGTGGATGGGCTTCTGGGCCGACGGCGGCAACAACGCCGTCTATTCCTACCGCCCGCCCCGCGCCGCCTACCTCTACGCCAAGCCGTGAACTTTCATCCAAGCACGACCATGAAACGACTTTGCCAAGAACTGACCGCGCAGCCCGCAGCCCTGCTTGGGGACCGCGCCCGCCCCGGGCGCAGCGGGCCGCGCCCTCGCGGCCCGCTCGGAACGCTGGAACATTCGAACCGTCCGGTTTGGTCGAACGCGTCGGAGGTCGGCGCGGGGGCGCGCCGACCTACAGCCGGCGCGGCTGTGCTCCCCAGTCGCAACGCATCTGTGTTCCGCCCTCAATCGGTGTGGTTGATTCCGATGTTTGCCCTTCTGCTCACCTTCACCCTCCCCGCCCTCGCCGCCGACGCCCTCCCTCCCGGCCGCATCAGCTACCAGGGCTTCATCACGGAGGCAACCGGCCTGCCCGCCGCGCTCACCGCGCCGGTCACGCTGCCCGTCACCTTCCGCATCTACCGCACCGCCGGCGGCACCACGGCGGCGGACGTGGTCTGGGCGGAGACGCAGAACGTGACCATTGATCGCGGCCATTACAGCGTGACGCTCGGCAGCGGCGGCCCGACTGGCGCGGCCACCGACGCGGGCAAGTTCACCAACAACCTCACCACCGTCTTCCTCGGCTCCGACGTGTCGGAGCGCTACCTCGGCGTGACCGTCACCGGCTCGCGTGAGTTGTCGCCGCGCGTGCAGTTCATGGCGAACCCCTTCGTCCACGCCAGCCGCGCGGCGGCGGGCGTGACGGGGCCGGACGGCAACCTGCTCATCCGCACCGGCCCGGCCGGGCTGGGCATCAACTTGACGAACTCCCCCACCGCCACCGTGGATGTGGGCGGCACGGTGCGCGCGACGGCGTTCCAAGGCAGCGGCGCGGGTCTCTCGAACGTCACCACCACCGTCGCCAGCCTCGTGGGCACGCTGGGCACGGCGCAGATTGCGGATGGCGCGGTCACGCTGGCGAAGCTCACGCCCGGCGCGGTGCCCGGCAGCGCGCTGGCCACCGGCTCGCTGGACACGAACAAGCTGGCGACCGACGCGCTCAACCTCATCCTCAGCCAGGCCGGCGGCGTGGGCGCGGGCGGCGGCGTCTTCTCAACGAACGCGGCGAACACGAACCTGACCGCGCTGGGCTTCGTGAACGTGGGAAAGCGCGTCATCGGCGGCGACCGTTGGGTGGTGAAGGCGGCGGAGCTGACGCCCAACGTGCCTCAGAACCGCAATCACAGCCGGGGCAGCACGGATATGCGGGCGCAGACGACCTGTTGGACCGGCTCCAAGTGGATTGTGTGGGGCGGGTTTAACGCAGGTGAATCCGTCCGTATTTCCGACGGCGCGATGTTTGACCCTGCGTTGAACACTTGGACCCGGATGTCCACGCAGAATGAGCCGACCGCCCGGAATGAATTTCAGTGCGTCTGGCTTGGAGACCGCATGTGGCTCTATGGCGGCTTGCAGCAGAATGGGCAGCGGCCCACCGAAGTCTTCTTCTACAACCCGGTCACCGACCAGTGGTCCCAGGGCAGTTCGGTGAATGGCCCCGGATCGCGCTCAGTCCACAGCGCGTGCTGGACGGGGACGGAGGTCATCGTATTTGGTGGCTACAACGGCGGCGCGTGGGTCAACACCGGCGCGCGCTACAACCCGACCACCGACACTTGGCGCTCAATGGCTCCGAACCCGCAGCGCACCGGCTGGGGTGACCACTGCTTTGCTTGGACCGGCACGGAGATGATCATTGCCGGCGGCAACGACACGGTCACCGCCACCACCGGCATCAACAAGGCCGCTCGCTACAACCCGGTGCTGGACAACTGGACTCCCATGCCGGACATCCCGTTCAACTGCTCGATGGCGAGTTCCGTATGGACGGGCACCGAGTATCTCTACGGCTTCGGCCACGGCAGCTCCAACATGAGGTATGCCCGCTGGAACCCGGTCTCCAACACCTGGAGCGCCATGCTGACCGCCAACCCCGCCTTTCCGTCCGACGGCTCGGGTCGTGTGTATCACCAGGCGGCCTGGACCGGCACCGAGTGGCTCATCGTCGGCGGCTACGACGGCGGCAGCGCCCGCGCCGAGTGCGCGCGTTTCAATCCCGCCACCAGCCTTTGGACACGGATGCCAGATGTGCCTAAGCAGACCATCCACCAGCCCTTCACCTGGACCGGCAAGGAGTTGCTCATTTTCAGCGCCTGGCTCCCGGACACCGACCAGACGGTCATCGGCTACCAGCCGCCCATCGAGGCCCACCAATACGTGAAGCAATGACGCGCCGGAACGAACAACTGAACCCCGGTAGCAGCCGACGTAAGGAGGCTCTGACTCTCCCATTTGCGCTCAGGTTCGCGCGGGGCTTTTTACAATGGAGCCTCCTCACGTCGGCTGCTACCTCCGTATTCGCCGCGTCCGTCGGCGAGCTGGTGGATGACCGCCTCGCCGTCGAGCGGGTGTATTATGCGAAGCAGGTCGGGGCGAAAGCTCCGTTCGAGCAGGCCGTGTCGCGCTCGGTCATCGAGCGGCGCGTGCAGCAGGAGCTGCTCAAGGAGCGCGTGCTCAAGCATGTCTATCGCCTCGAAATCACCCCGAAGCTCGTGGCGGAGGAAGTCGCGCGCATCGAGCGCTCCACGATGGCGGGCGGGATGCTCGCGGAGATCAAGCTGGCGCTGGCGAACAACCCGGAGCGCTTCGCCCGCACCGTGGCCAAGCCGCTGGTGGTGGACCGCGTGCTGCGCGCCCGCTTCGAGGCGGACGCCACGCAGCAGGCCGGCAAGCGCGCCGAGGCCGAGAAGCTGCGGGCACAGTTGCTCGCCGCGAAGCCGGAGGAGCGCGCGGCGTTGCTCAAGAGCCGCCCCGACGCGCGCGAGGTGAAGTGGCACTTGGGCGCGAAGCCCAAGACGGATCTCGCCTCCACGCGGCCATCGCTGGGAGCGGCAATGCCCAAGGCGTATTTCTCCGACCTGCACGCGGACATGCAGAAGGTGCTGGGCGCACAGTTGCAGCAGCCCGGCGATGTGAGCGCGGTGTTCGGCGCGGACGACGGCTTCGCGATTTACGTGGCCACCAGCCGCACGCCCGAGGCGCTGGCGGTGCGGGCGGTGGAGATTTCCCGGCTGAATTTCGATGACTGGCTGACCGCGCAGGCGCGCACAAACCCGTGACACTGATGAAGATTTTTAACGCAAAGACGCAATGGCGCAAAGACGTGGAGGCGGCCGCGTTTGATTCACAGAATCATGATGCACAAAATCATGGGGCCAAGGCATGGACAGCGGTCCCAATCCCTGCGCCTCTCATGATTTTGTATTCCATGATTTTGTGCCCAAGTCCCTCTCCGCGTCCTGGCGTCCTGGCGTTGACTTTTTCCCTTCTCAAACCGTTATGAAAAACCTGAACCGCCTTTTCTCTGGCATCGCCGCCCTGCTGGCCGGCGTGGCCGTGGCGCGGGCGCAGTCGCTGTCGGACGTGCCGACGGCGCTGCTGCACGTCACGACCAACGACTTCCAGCGCGGCGTGAACCTCCAGTCGCAGCGCGGCGCGCCGCTCTCCGGCACCGTCGGCACGCCCGCCGGCTCGGACGGGCGCATCCCGCTCGGCCAGCCGACCGCGACGCCCGGCCAGTTCCAAGGCATCGTCAGTTACGGCGCGGTGACGGTCGCCGCCAGCCCAGCGGCGCTGGGCGCAGGCAGCTTCGCGGCGAACGCGGACGCGATTGACTTCCCGCGCGCCAAGACCGGCGCGACGGTGACGCTCATCCTCCGCGCGCAGGCGGGCGCTTACTGGGTCAGCCAGGAATCTTCGCTGCTCTTTGGCGCGGTCATCCCGCCGCCGGACACGGACATCAACGGCAGCCCCCTGACCGGCGCGGCGCTGACGAACTACTGGGTGGCCGAGCCGTTCACGACGAACAGCCACGCGGGCGCGGCCTACTACTACAGCCCGCACGCGGGCAAGGTCTTCGCCATCCAGCCGGGCGACGTGCGCATCACTTGGCGGCGCAGCACGGCCCTGGCCGGCCAGCCGGCGGACTTCGCGGGCAACGAGAACGTGAAGTATGCGTTCATCGGCGGGCTTTACTACGAGCTGCAGCCGCAGGCGCTGGCCGTCTCGGAAGGCGCGTTCAAGCTGACGCGCAAGCTGTATTGGACCGAGGGCGCGTTCGCCGAGACGGGCATCCGCGTGACGCTGCCCACGGCGACGGTGAAGGACTTGAAGTTCGGCTACCAGACCGGCTACCCGCAGTATGTCTCGACGAACGAGGCGACGGCGCTCGGCGGCTCGTCCAGCCCGTTCGGGACGAACCAGACCGTCGTGGACACGCGCACGGTGTGGCTGGACAACGGCCTCCTTTACGCGAACAACCGGGAAGGCCGGCTGTTCGTCGAGCTGCTCGGCAACACCGTGGCCGGCAGCACGCGCGCGCACCTCGGCTACGAACTCCTCGACGTGACGCGCGAGCCGGCGGCGACGGACCTCACGGTCGAATTGGGCGAACGGCTCACGGCTTACGCGAACAACTCGCCGTCCGACTCCGACCTCCAGCCTTCGCCCCTCTTCAAGGCCATCGGCACGACCTACGTCTATCAGCACTTCATCGGCGCGGACGGCCGGCTGGAGCTGTATGCGACGCGCGTGACGCCGGAGATTAACTCCTCGCAGGTCCACTGGCTCGAAACCGGCACGGCGGGCATCCGCTGGCCGTCGCGCTTCGTCCGCTACCGCCAAGTCTGGCCCACGGACGTCGCGAAGTTCAGCCACTACGTCCGCCCGTCGGTTGCGGATGACGCGGCGGCGCAGGCGACGGCCATTGAGCTGCCCGCGCAGGATTTGCCGTTCATCGAGTTCGAGGACGCCACGGACACGGTGCGCTCGAAGTTCACGGTGGACGGGAAGTTCTACACCTACCTCGACTCCGGCCACCCGGCGCTGCGCACGCTCATCCGCTACAACAACAGCGACCAGCTCGCGTTCGAGCGCGTGTTCTCCTGGCTGGATGACAGCCTGCGCACGACGAACTTCACCGGCAGCGTGGCCACGGAGCTGTCCGCCTACAACGCGGGCAGCGGCACGTTCACCTTCGCGGACCCGTTGACCGCGCCGCGCGTGGTGAACACGACCGCGTGGGTCGGCCAGCGCCTGGCCGCGCCCGGCGGCGAGCCGACCTCAAACTCCGTCGTGAAGTATCTCGCCGGCTTCGTCCGCACCAACCAGGGCACGGGCTTCAGCGTGACGGCCTACAAGAACCCGTTTGAGCTGGGCTTCGAGGAGGCGGCGACCGGCTCCATCATTCCCATCACGGCGAGCAACACCACCGCGACACTCGAAGTCTGGTGGTATCGCGCGAACGCGGCGGACACGGTGCGCGGGTTCACGAAGACCTACTGGCCGTCCACCATCGCGCGCTACGCGGTCGCGTGGCCGACCAACTCACCGAACTCGCGGGACATCATCCTCGCGAGCAACGCGGGCAGCGAGGCGCTCACGAGCCGCGAGGCGCAGGGCGCGCTCTACTTCCAGAACGACGCGACGCTGCCCGGCTACAACCCGAACGAGGAGCACGCGCTCTTGCAGGGCGGGCAGGCGTGGGCCTTGCGCGACGACCTGAACGTCACGAGCGGGCCGAACTACTCGTCGCATCCCTACGTGCTGCTGGAATACACGGACGCCGACGGGCGGCCCAGCATGACGCCGTTCCGCGTGCTGCGCGAGCGGGACAACGTGAAGTTCGACTACACGCGCAACGCGGGGCAAATCGTGCAGGCGCCCATGCCGCTGCCGTTGCTGGAGCGGCCGCTCGGTTCGCGCGTCGTCGGTTCGCCGGCCCGCAGCCTGAACGTGGAAATCACCGACGAGACCGTGGCGGGCAACGCGGTCGCGACGGCCGGCGGCGTCTCGCATGTCACGCTGGCGACCACGCGCCGGCATTACTTCCAGCCGTATGAGCAGCTCGCGCTTCAGCTCGTGCCCGGCGCGGGCGCGCTGACGAGCCGCTGGTTCTACTCGACCAACAGCGGCGGCACGAACACGGAGATTCAGGGCGTCGTGTCCGCCTCGCCCGCGCTCACGCTCGGCATCTGGACGGCGAGCGCGCAGCCGACAGACCTCACGCGCTACCGGTTCAAGGTCAGCTCACTCACCGGCCTCGCCGCCGCGCAGCCGGTGCTGGTGGCCAGTGCGACGGCGCAGACCAACTGGCTCGTGACCATCGCCGACACCGGCACGGTCACGGGAGATGCGTATGTGGAAATCCAGTTCACGGGCAACACGCCGGTGGCGGCGCAGAGCGGGACGGTGCTGGTCGCGCCCTTGACCGGACTGTCGGCGAACGGGTTCACCGGCTGGCGGCTGGCGTATGAGCCGTTGTCCGAGGCCATCACCGATGCGGCGGCGCGCGCGCGCTTCGCGAGCTACACCTATCAGGACCGCAAGGGCGACGTGTGGTTCTATCGCGGCCCGCACCAGGAATCCGCGCCGGCCAAGCTGGTGATGCAGTTCTACTACAAGACGCTCGCCGGCTTCTGGTTCCCGTCGCTGGCCGCGAACGCGCAGCCGCCGGTGGGCACCATCACGCCTTACCTCCGCTCGCAGAATCCCGACGGCAGCTACGTGGGCGACCCCGTGTATGCCGACCTGAACACCGACAACACTGGCGACGGCAACGCGCTGGGCATCACCTACCGCCCCGTCTGGCCGGACAACACGCCGGTGCTGATGATGGCCGAGTCGCTCACGCTGCCCAAGCGCGGCCTGCCCTCGGTGCGTGGACAGACCAGCCTCGACGTGCTCTACCAGCAGCCGCAGTTCACCGGCGGCCTTAGCGCCCGCGCCGCCGTGCTGCACGACCCGACGCGCGAGAAGCAGTTCAAGCTGCCCGCCGCCAGCGCCTCCGGCCTGAACAAGCTGCCGGACTCCGTCGCCGTCAGCGCGTATCAGGGCAAGACCTTCTTCCCGAACCTGCCGCCGCACCTCGTCGAGCGCTTCTTCTACGACCCGACGCGCGGCGTGAACGGCGCGCTCGTGCTGCGCGGCGAGTTCAAGCAGGAGGTCGTGGGCGACAATTTCCTCCTGCTCAACGTGCTTGGCCCGTCCGACCTCGACGCGCTCCGCAACCTGTGCGTGGCCGACGACCCGCTCAAGTCGCACTGGGACGCGGCCATCGCCAGCGGCCTCGTCACTGCGATGGAGAAGTTCGTCGAAGACCCCGGCCGCCCCGGCACCTACACGCCCGGCAGCAGCGAGAACGTCGGCCCGACCGCGCTGGCCGAGGTGAAGGACCAGGACGTGGCGGTGGACTCGTATGCGCTGACCGCGCTCGGACCCGGGGTGGGCTACCTCACGCTCATCGCCGGCAACGGCAGCGCGTTCACGCCGGTGGGCGAGCCGGTGAGCCTGCACATCATCCGCGTCGTGGACACGCTTTACCCCGGCGAGCTGAAAATCGTGAAACCCTCCAACCCGTTGAGCGAGATGCTCACGCTCCAGCAGGTCGTGGACCTCGGCGGGCAGGTGAACGACTACGAGTTCGAGTGGCTCATCGCCGCGCCGGTGCAGGGCGTGCCGCCGACCGTGTATCAGAACACGCGCCGGCTCCTGCTCGGTGACGGAACGTGGCGGCACCTGCGTTACCCGCTGGCGACCGACCAGCCGGCGACCGTTCACACCACCGACCCGAACCGCGTGCTCGCCGAGGTCACGACGAGCGTCGCGCCCGTGAGCCTCATCTCGTTCGTCACGGTTGCCACCAACGACGGCAAACTCAGCTTCGTGCTGCCGACGGGCGTGCTCCAGCCGTTCGCCGCCGGCACGCCGCTGACCGTGCGCGACGAGCAGGGCAACGAGTTCACCGCGACGCTCTCGCAAGTATCCACGACGACGCATCTCGCGCAGCCGGCCACGAACCTCCTCGTCACGCTGGATGCGGGGCAGGCGAACCTGCCGGAGTCGCTCCGCGTGCTTCAGCTCTACGAACGCCCGGTCGCCGGTCAGCCGCAGAGCGTGGTCTTCCGCGAGTTCACGCTGAACGAGGTGAACGACTACTCGCAGTATTTCCTGAGCCTCGACCTCGCCGCCGGCCTTGGCGCGAAGGTCTATCTCGACGGCCAGCTCGTCGCGAACGCGAACCTCGCGAGCGGCAACACGGCGACCTCCGTCGCGCCCGGCGGCTTCTCGCCGCTGGCGAACGTGTATCTGCTCAACCCCGACCGCTTCTCCGGCGGCACGCGCAGCAACGGCGTGGCGACGCACCGCCTCGCGGTCGAGCTGTTCGCCAGCGCGCAGCCGGGGGCGCTGCTGAACTACAACCTGCGCCTCGAAGCCTACGAGTCCGTGGACCAGACGGCGCTGCCGGGCACGCAGTGGCTCGCGCTCGACGCCACGAAGTTCCGCGACAAGGTTCGCGCCATCCTCGGCACGGGCGCGGACGTGCGGGCGCTCTCGGACAACTACCTCATCGCCCGCTACCGCGCGACGAACGCGACGCACGCGTCGTTTGCGAAGGGCTTCTCGCGCTGGACCACGCCGCAGCTTGCGGAGGGCTGGATCAAGCGCGTGCTCGCGGGCATCAACCCGTTCAACCAGCGCACCACCGACCTGTTCAACAACAGCGTCAACACGGACGCGAGCATCCTCACGCAGGCCGGCAAGCGCTGGGAGGGCGACGTGGCGCTGAACCTGGAGAACATCAACAACTACGGCCTGATTGAAATTTACGAGACCGTGCTGCGGCGCGGCCGGAACATCAGCATTGACGCCGGCATCAACTACGGCCCCGCCAACAACGCGCTGCTGCTCGCGGCCACGTATTTGAACGACCTCTACATGATGCTCGGCAACGAGGCGTGGGCGGACGCGGCGAATCCGACCATCGGCATCGGCACGAAGGACCCGACGCGCGGCGACATCGCCACCGCGCTCTTCGCGTTCAAGGGCCAGACCGCCTCGCTGCTCGAGGAGGAGCTGGCGCTGCTGCGCGGGCGCGACGATTTCCTGCAGCCCGGCGTGCAGGCGCGGCCGGTCTACAACCGCATGTTCTGGAACTACACGCGCGGCATTGACGCGGGCGAGGTCATCTACGCGCTGAACTACAACATCCAGCCGGTCGCGGGCAGCCCCTCGATTGACGCCGCCGCCGCCGCGCGGATGTTCCCGCAGGGCCACGGCGACGCCTACGGCCACTACCTCACGGCGGTGAAGGAATACATGGGCCTGTTCATCTCGCCGAACTTCGACTGGGTGCCGCAGTCCGAGGCCGTGACGGTGCTCGGCCAGCCGGTGCAGGTGAACTACCAGAACGAGCGCAAGTTCGCCGCCGCCGCCGCCGCCGTGGCGCGCGCGGGCAGCCAGATTCTCGACCTGACCTGGCGGCGCGACTACGTGCCCGGCGGCGACTCGGGCTGGGAGTCCTTGTCCGTCACCGCGACGAACACCACGCGGCAGGTGCCGACGACCCGGCAGTGGGGCGTGGACCAGTGGGCGTCGCGCACGATGCAGGCGACGTATTTCAACTGGGCCATCGGCAACTCCATCCTGCCCGCCGTGGACCCGGACCCGACGCACGAGGGCATCCAGAAGGTGGACCGCACCACGGTGCCCGAGCTGCTCGAACTGCCCACCACGGCGCAGAACGTCCAGCTCACGCTCGACAACGCGGAAGGGCACTTCACCCCGCTGGGCCTGCCCGCCGGCGGACTGGCGTTCGACATCAACCCGAACCAGGTGACGGGCGCGAGTTCGCAGACGCACTTCGAGCAGTTGTTTGAGCGCGCCCGCAAGGCCTTGAACAACGCGGTGGTTTCCTTCGACGACGCGAAGGACGTGACGCGCCTGCTGCGCACCGAGCAGGACACGCTCACCGAGTATCAGGCGCAGGTGAACCGGCAGGAGCTGGCCTACACCAACCAGCTCATCGAGCTGTTCGGCACGCCGTATCCCGACGATGTCGGGCCGGGCAAGACCTACGTCACCGGCTACGGCGGGCCGGACCTGCTGCACTTCATGTATGTGGACAACGTCGAGATTACCTCCTCGCTGTTCAATCCCACCGAGGCGATTGAGTTCACCGTCAGCCTCGCGGACCCGGTCGCGCCGAAATCCTTCGTCGGCGACATCATCAACATCATCAAGGGCCAGGCGAACAACACGCCGTCGTTCGTGAACAACGTCGAGCGCATTCCCTTCACGGTGGACTCGCACGGCTTCTTCCAGAAGCCGGCCTCGTGGACGGGCCGGCGCGCCTCGCCGGGCAAGCGGCAGGACGCCATCTCGCGCATCATCGTCTCGCGCAACAGCCTCGCCGCCGAGCTGGCGTCCGAGGAGGACGTGAACCTGGAGGTGGACCGGCTGATTGACCTGCTGGAGGCGAAGCGCGGTAAGAACGCGGAGATTGCCAAGCAGGAATTGAAGGACGCCCTCAAGGCGAACCTCGAGGCGCTCAAGCAGTTCAAGTTCAAGCTGGAGGAGAAGGCGCAGGACGCGGCCAAGGAGACGGTGACCTCCACTGCCGACGCCACGAAGGAGGCGCTGCCGACCTCGATGGTGGCCGGTCTCGCGGCGGGCGGTGACCTGACCTCGGGCGGCCGGGCCGCTGTGGGCGCGACCAAGACCACCGTCCAGTCCATCAAGAACGCGCTCAACATCATCAAGAGCTACGCCACGCACTACAGCGCGTTCCTCACCTACCAGAAGTCGAACATCACCTACGCGCTCATCACCCGGCCGCTCGAACGGCAGGAGGAGGACGCGCCGCTGGTGCTGGAGATTGAGAAGGTGCTGCGCAATGTGAACCTGCGCATCTACGCCATCAACAGCCGCCTGCAGGAGCTGGATGACTCCCGGCGCAACTACTACACGCTCGTCGCGCAGGGCGACCGCATCCAGGCCGAGCGCGAGATTTTCCGCCAGCGCACGGCGGCGGTCGTGCAGGGCTACCGCACGCGCGACGCGGGCTACCGCATCTTCCGCGACGAGAAGCTGGAGCGTTACAAGACGCTCTTCGACCTCGCGGCCAAATACACCTTCATGGCCGCCAACGCCTACGACTACGAGACCGGCCTGCTCAACACGACCAAGGGCAAGGCCTTCGTCAACCGCATCGTCAACTCCCGCGCACTGGGCATCGTGAAGGACGGCGACCCGCAATACGCCGGCAGCAACACCGGCGACCCCGGCCTCTCCAGCGTGCTCGCCGAGATGCGCGCCGACTGGGACGTGCTGCGCGGCCTGCTGGGCTTCAACAACCCGACCGCGTATGGCACCACCGTCTCGCTCCGCACGGAGAACCACCGCATCGTGAATGGGACCGAGGGCGACACGACCTGGAAGGACGTGCTCAACCAGTCCCGCCGCGCCAACCTCCTCGAGGACGCGGACGTGAAGCGCTACTGCATACAAATTGACCCCGGCAACGGCCTGCCCGTGCCGGGCCTCGTGGTCGAGTTCAGCACCTCCATTTTTGACGGCCACAATCTCTTTGGCCGCCAGCTTGCGGGCGGCGACCACTACTACGACTCCAGCTACTTCGCGACGAAGGTTTTCTCCGTGGGCATCGCCTTCGAGGGCTACGTGGGCATGGACAACCCCACGGCCAACAGCGGCGTGGTCGGCTCCTCCGGCGGCACTTCGCCCACCGACCCCAGCACCACCTTCCTCGACACGCAGGCGCTCGCCGCCACGCCGGGCGTCTATCTCGTGCCAGTGGGTGAAGACCTCATGCGCAGCCCGCCGCTCGGCGACGTGAGCACGCTCCGCACCTGGACGGTGAACGACGTGACCATCCCGCTGCCGTTCAACGTGGGCGGGTCGGAGTTCTCCACCAAGCCGCTCTACCAGTCCAGCGACTCGCTCACGGAGCCGCTCTTCGGCCTGCGCAAGCACCCGGCCTTCCGCCCGGTGTCCACCACGTCCGCCTTCACGAGCAGCATCTACGGCGGCGGCGGGCAGCTCCAGCAGTCGCAGTTCACCAACACCCGGCTCATCGGGCGCTCGGTCTGGAACACGCGCTGGAAGCTGGTCATCCCCGGCTACAAGCTGCTCCACGACCCCAACGACGGCCTCGACCGCTTCATCAACACGGTCAAGGACGTGAAGCTCTACTACGTGACCTACTCCTACGCGGGCAACTGACCGACTACTCCCCTTGCCATGAACACGAATCCTTCAATGCGGAATGCGGAATGCGGAATGCGGAATCGGCGGCGTGCCCTGCTGGCCGCCGCGCTCTTCGCCATCATCCTTCATCATTCATCGTTCATCCTTTCGGCCTTCCCGCCTGCGCTGCCGCACACCATCTACGGCATGGCGCGCGACGAATACGGCAATCCGCTCCGCACCAACGCCGTCATCGTGCTCACCACGTCCGCCGGCCTCTCCGTGTCCGCGCGCGTGGACCCCGAGCTCGAGCCGGGCGTGAACTACCGCCTCGTCGTGCCGCTGGACTCCGGCGTGAAGAGCGACGCCTACAAGACCGGCGCGCTCCAGGCCAGCGTGCCTTTCCGCATCCGGGTGAGCATCAACAACGCGACCTTCCTCCCGCTCGAAATGACCGGTGACTACTCGCTCCTCGGGCAGCCCGGCAAGCAGACGCGCATTGACCTCACGCTCGGCGAGGACACTAACGGCAACGGCCTGCCCGACGCCTGGGAGCGCGCCATCCTCGCCGCGCGCGGCTGGACCAACAGCCTCGCCAGCCTCACCGCGAACTCCTCGCCCGGCGGCAACGGCGTCACGCTGTTGCAGGAATACGTCGGCGGCACCTACGGCTTCGAGGACGCCAACGGCCTCAGCTTGAACATCGTGCGCCTCGAGGCCGGCGCGCCGGTCTTCGAGTTCCTCGCGGTGCGCGGGCGCAGCTACACCATCCTCGGCTCGGCGGATTTGAAGGCGTGGGGCGAGGTGGCCTTCCGCCCGCTGTTGCCCGACGCCGACCCGGTGGCGACCGTCAGCGCCTATCTCTCGCCCGACGTGCGGTTCCTGCAGGCCGCCGTGCCCGCGCCCGCCACCGGCCCCGCGCCGCGCTTCTTCAAGCTGAAAATCCAATAGCCGTCATGCGTGGGACTCCGGGGACAATCCTGTTCGGTTCGCTGCTCGGGGGCCTGCTGGCCGCCGCGCTCGCGGGCTGCTCCCCCACCGAGCCGCCCGCCCCGCCGCCGGAAGTTCCCCGCTCCTCGCTGGTGTTGAAGGATGGCAAGCTGTTCCGCCCCGCGCAGGGCGAGCCGTTCACCGGGACGGTCGTCGAGCACTACGCGCCGAAGCAGTTGCAGTCCCGCTCCGTCGTCTCGAACGGCGTGCTGCACGGTCTCTCCGAGGGCTGGCACACGAACGGCGTCCGGCAGGTCAGCGAGAACTTCGTCAACGGCGTCTCTGAGGGCGTGCGGGTGAAGTGGTATCCCGGCGGCGCGAAACTCTCCGAGGCTGCCATCGTCGCCGGAAAACTCAACGGCACCTTCCGGCGCTGGCACGAGAACGGAAAGCTCGCCGAGCAAATCGAGCTGGTGGACGACCAACCGCACGGCGAATCAGTGGCCTACTTTCCCAGCGGATGCGTGAAGACCCGCGTGCGCCTGGAGGCCGGCCAGGTCGTCAACCGCGAGACTTTCAAGGACGGCGAAGTCCCCGGCCCACCCGTGCTGACGGCGGCGGCAAAATGAGGCCGACTCCGTGAAGCGTGCCTTCCCCATCTGGTTCCTGTTCCTGGTGGCGCTGGCTGCCCCGGCAGTGGCGCAGACGCTCGACCTCACCCGTGCCCGCATCCCCGGCGGCGGCGGCGTGAGCGCGGGCGGACAGTTCACGCTGTTCTCCACGGTGGCCCAGCCCGAGTCGGCGGCACGCGTGGCCGGCGGCGCGTTCACCCTCGACTCCGGCTTCCTCGGCGCGACGCTGCCCAGCCCGATTCCGACGGTGTATTTCCCCTCGGGCACGGTGACGGTGTTGGAGGATGCGGGCGCGCAGACGCGCGTCAGCTATGCCACTTTCGAGCCAGGCGACGCCGGGCCGCCCGTGCAGCCAGCGATGTTTCAACTGTCCAACAACAACGCCGCCCTTTTCAGCGTGCCGCCCGCGATGGACACGAGCCGCACGCTGACCTTCACTCCTGTCGCGAATGCCAGCGGCACCGCCACCGTGACCGTCGTGGTGCGCGCGGATGGCTTGGACGTGGCGACGAACACCTTCGCCATCGTGGTGACCGCCGTGAACGACGCGCCGTCCGTCACGCTCGCGGGCAACCAGACCGTGCTGGAGGACGCCGGCGCGCAAAGTGTGAGCAGCTTCGCCACCTTCAGCGCCGGCCCGGCGGACGAATCCGCACAGACGCCGACGCACACCCTCACGACGGACAACGCCGCCCTCTTCATCGCCGGGCCGGCCATCGCCGCCAACGGCACGCTGACCTACACGCCGGCAGCAAACGCCAACGGTGCGGCCACCGTGACCGTCGTGACCGTGGACGGCGGCGGCACGGCCAGCGGCGGCGTGGACCGCACGACGAACACGTTCACCATCAGCGTCACCGCCGTGAACGACGCGCCCTCGGTCGCCTACGCCACGAACAACGTCGTGGTGCTGGAGGACGCGGGTGCGCAGAGCATCACGGGCTTCGCCACCTTCACTGCTGGCCCGGCAGATGAGTCGGCGCAGACGCCGGCCTACACGCTCACGGCGAACACTCCGGCCCTCTTCAGTTCGCAGCCCGCACTCGCGGCCAACGGCACGCTGACCTTCACGCCCGCGCCGAACGCGAACGGCTCGGCCACCATCACCGTCATCACTGCGGACGGCGGCGGCACGGCCAACGGCGGCGTGGACCGCGCGACGAACACCTTCACCATCACCGTGACGATCGTGAACGACGCGCCTGCCGCGACCTATGCCACGAACAACGTCACGGTGCTGGAGGATGCGGGCGCGCAGACCGTCACCGGCTTCGCCACGTTCACGCCCGGCCCGGCGGACGAGTCCGCGCAGACGGCGGCTTTCACGCTCACTGCGGACAACGTCGCCCTGTTCGGTGTTCAGCCCGCGCTCGCCGCGAACGGCACGCTGACCTTCACGCCCGCCCTGAACGCCAACGGCAGCGCCACCGTGACGGTGGTTGTCGCGGACACCGGGGCCACCGCCAACGGCGGCGTGGACCGCAGCACGAACACGTTCACCATCGCGGTGACGGCGGTGAACGACGCGCCCAGCGTGACGCTGGCCCAAACCACCGTGACCGTGCTTGAAGACGCGGGCGCGCAGAGTCTCACCGGCTTCGCCACTTTCTCGCCCGGCCCCGCGAACGAGTCGGCGCAGGCGCTCGTGGGCTATTCCGTGGCGCACAACAACAGCGCGCTCTTTAGTTCCGCGCCCGCGCTCGCGGCGAACGGCACGCTGACCTTCACGCCCGCCGCCAACGCCAACGGCTCCGCCACCGTGACCGTCATCGCGCAGGACAACGGCGGAACCACCGACGGCGGCGTGGACCGGACGACCAACACCTTCACCATCACGGTGACGGCGGTGAACGACGCGCCCTCGGTCGTCTTCAGCGCGAACCCCGTCGTCGTGGCGGTTGACTCCGGCGCGCAGACGGTCACGGGCTTCGCCACGTTCACTCCTGGCCCGCCCGATGAGGCCGCGCAGACGCCCGCCTACACCGTCACCACGGACAATGCCGCGCTGTTCAGCGCCGCCCCGGCCATCGCCGCGAACGGCACGCTGACTTACACCACCACCACCGCCGTCGGCGGTGCGGCCACCGTGACGGTGGTCGTGCAGGACACCGGCGGCATCACGGACGGCGGCGTGGACAAGGCCACGAACACTTTCACGCTCTCGGTGCTGACCTTCGCCGGCGTCGCGGACAGCTTCACGGTGGCGGAGGACGCCACGCTCACGCGGGCCGCCGCTGCGGGCGTGCTGGCGAACGACATCGGCCCGATGCTGCGCGCGGTGCTCGTCGCGACCACTACGAACGGCACGCTCGCGCTGAGTCTGGACGGCTCCTTCACCTACCAGCCGGCCACCAACTTCTTTGGCACCGACCACTTCACCTACCTCGCCACCAACAGCGCCGACACCTCGGCGGTCACGGTCGTGACCATCACCGTGACGCCGGTGAACGACGCGCCCGGCGTGACCCTCGCCCAAAGCACGGTGACCGTGCTCGAAGACGCAGGCGCGCAGACATTCAACGCCTTCGCGACCTTCTCGCCCGGCCCGGCCAGCGAATCGGCGCAGAGCTTGGTGGGCTACACAGTGAGCAACAGCAGCAACGCGCTCTTCAGCGTCCAGCCGGCCATCTCCGGTGCGGGCGTGCTGACCTTCACGCCGGCCACGAACGCCAACGGCAGCGCGACCGTCACCGTCATCGCGCAGGACAGCGGCGGGACAACGGGCGGCGGCGTGGACAAGGCGACCAACACCTTCACCATCACGGTGACGCCGGTGAACGACGCGCCGAGCGTGGCGCTGGCCGGAAATGTGACCGTGTTGGAGGACGCCGGCCCGCAAACCCGCAGCGGCTTCGTGACCAGCTTTTCGCCCGGCCCGGCAAACGAGTCGGCACAGACACCAACGCATCAGGTGTCGAGCGACAACCTTGCGTTGTTCCTCGCCGCTCCGGCCATCGCCGCCGATGGCACGCTGACCTTCACCGCCGCGACCAACGCCAATGGCACGGCGACCATCAACGTCGTCACCGTGGACGGCGGCGGCGCGGCCAGCGGCGGAGTGGACCGCGCGACGAACAGCTTCACCATCACCGTGACGCCCGTGAACGACGCGCCCGGCGTGACGTTCGCGCAGGGCACCGTGACGGTGCTGGAAGACGCGGGCGCTCAGAGCTTGAGTGCCTTTGCAACCTTCTCGCCTGGCCCAGCAAACGAGTCGGCGCAGATGCTGGTCCACCAGGTCACGGTGGATAACACGGCTTTGTTCAGTGCCGCCCCGGCGATTAGTGAGGCGGGGGTGCTCACCTTCTCACCAGCAACCAACGCCAATGGCAGCGCGACGGTGACGGTGGTCGTGCTGGATTCCGGGGGCAGTTCGCTCCAAGGACTCATACTGGATGTGTTCAACCTCGGCGGCGTGACCCTGATTCCTGGCGCAGCCCCCTTCAGCGGACCCTTGGTGGTGCCTCCGGGTGGTCCACTGATCGGCAACACGCCAACCAGTCAACCAACAATGGGATCGCTCGGCGTGGATCGGAGCACCAACACCTTCACCATCGTTGTGACGGCGGTGAACGACGCACCGGTGGCGAACGCGGACAGTTACACGATGAACCAGGGTGATGTGCTCACGGTCGCGGGGCTGGCGACCGCAGCCTTGGGCGGCACCGGCGTGCTGGCCAACGACACCGACGTGGAGAACAGCGCGTTGACCGCGTCGAAACTCACCGACCCCGCCCACGGCATGGTCACGCTCAATGCCAATGGCGGCTTCACCTACACGCCGGACACGAACTTCCACGGTGTGGACAGCTTCACCTATCGCGCCAATGACGGGAGCCTGAACTCCGGCGCGGCCACGGTGAGCATCACGGTGCTTGCCCGCCCGGTCATCACGCCGCCGCCGGGCCGGCAGCGGGTCTTCTCCAGTGCGGCGTTGCGTTTCTCAGCCACGAACGCGCCAGACCTCAATGCCATCCGCGTGAGCGACGCCGACAGCACCGCGCTCACGCTGATGCTGAACGTGACGGACGGGACGCTCGCCGTGACCGTGACCAATGGCCTCTCTTTCCCCAATGGCGTGACGAACACCAACTCACTCGTGCTCACCGGCCTCATCACGAACCTCAACGACGCGCTCGAAAGCCTCAGCTACCGCTCGGTGACGAACTACTTCGGCGACGACACCCTCGTGCTCGTGGCGCAGGACGAGGGCGGGCGCACCAACCGGGGCAACGGCGTGTTCGACATTCAGGTCGAGATACCGGCGCGCGGGCCGTCGCTGGACGTGCCGCTGAATGGATTCAACAACCCCGGCACCGGCCGCACGGTGACGAATGCGACCGCCGTCACGCTCGACACGAACCTCCTGCAGGGCATCACCTACGACCCGACCAACAACGTCCTGCGCGTGCAGCCGGTCGGCGGGCAGGACGGCTCGACGAACCGCTCCAGCGTCACCGTGCTGGCGCGCTACAGCGACGGCACGACCGAACTCATCACCGTGCCGGTCATCGTTTACAACCCGCTGCTGACCACGACGACGAACAACAACGCCTACGACGCGACCTTCACCGCGCCGCTGTTCAACCTCCAGACGAGCCTCTACGAACAGAAAGTGCGCGTGCAGAACAACACGCCGTTCGACTTCACCGCCCTGCGCATCACGGCGACGAACCTGCCCGGGACCGTCACCTTGCAGAACGCCACGATCACCAACGGGGGGCTGCCTTACATCGAATACAATCTCGCCGTCGCCGCCGGGAGCAACGTGACGCTCAAGCTGGAGTATTTCAGCAGCGACCTGCTGCCGTTCACTCCCGGCCTGAAGCTCGAACTGCTCAACCAGCAGCGCACCAATGCCGCGCCAACGGATGTCACGATGAGCGACCTCGCCGCCCGGCGCGGTTTCTCGCCCGATGGCGGGACGAAGAACTACCTCAAGTTCCCCACGCAGCCGGGCCGGCTCTACTACGTGCAATACCAGGACGTGGTCGGCCCGGTCTGGAAGACCTCGCCGGTGGTCCTGCGCGGCACGGGCTTCGTCCTGAACTGGATGGACGACGGGCCGCCCAACACCGAGACGCCGCCCGGTCCGGTCCGGTTCTACCGCGTCGTCACCGAGCGCTGATTTGCCGCACCGCCGCATGAAGAAAACCTCACTGCTGATGGCCGGGGCGTGCGTGCTGCATGTCGGCGCGCACGGGCAGAACCTCGACGAGCGGGCCGCGTCCCGGCACCACTTTGGGTTCGGCGTGCCGACGTGGGTCAAGGCCCGGGCGGGTTTCACCGCCACGCGCGCGACGAATCCCGGCGCGGCCCCCGCCGCGCCTGCCACGCTGGCGGATGGTCGGGTGGACCGCTTTTACGACGACGGCTACAACCGCGTGAACTCCGTGGGCAATCCCGTGCTCGGCGGCGAGCCGCGCACGTCCTTCTACGGCTTTCAGGACGGCGCGCAGTTGCTGCCCACCGCCGGCTCCGGCACGGTCTCGGTGGCGATGCACAGCGCCGTGCTCAACGGCGGCGACTACACGCGCAAGCTGGACAACCAGCCGTTCCCCGGCCTGGAGGCGTTCTACCGCTACGACTGGAAGGCCGGGAAAAACTGGTCGGTGAGCTGGGAGCTGGCCGCCGCCTACCACTTCTTCCATTGGGAGCGGAACGGCGCGCCCAACTCGACGGTGGACTTGATCACCGACAGCTTCGCGTTGAGCGGGGTGGATTTCTCCGGCATTCCAACGCCCTTCGACGGCTCCTTCACTCCGGTTTTCGGCCTGCCCAACATCGGCAGCACGCCCACGCGCACGCAGGCCACGGTGGCCGCCGACGTGACGGGCAAGCGGCAGCTCGATCTGCACGCGGTGCAATTGCGCGTGGCCCCGTCCCTGAACTGGGAGCCGAGCCGCAACTGGCAGGTGGGCATTCAGGCCGGCCTCGCCCTGGGCGTCGGGTTCTCGCAACTGCGCTTCGCCGAGCGGATCACGGTGGCGGCCCCAGCCACGCCGGTCATCAGCCAGAGCGGACGCAGCTCGGACGCGCACTTCTGGGCGGGCCTCTTCAGTTCGCTCCGCGTGAACCGGCAGTTCAACGAGCACTGGTCGGCCCACGTCGAGGTTCGTCACCTGCTGACCGACAAGGTGCGGCACAACGGCCCGACCCGCTCCGGCGAGATCAGCCTCAGCGATGGTCTCGGCCTCAGCACCGGCGTCAGCTACCGGTTTTAGATCCAATCCGCGGCCGCTAGATTTTCTTGGCCTTCTTCTTCCCGGCACCGCCCGGTGCGGGCCAGGGTTTGGTCGGATCCATGCGTTGAAAATCCGCCTCGGTCGGACCGCCGCCGAATTGCTTCCAGTAAAGTTCGGCGAAGGGATTGAGCTTGGGCCCGACGACCTTCTCATTCACGAGCAGCGGCTGCACGTCGGTCCACCACTGGTCGTAGGCGGCGGCGAGCTGTTTCACAACGTCGGGGTGTTGGGCGGCCACGTCGGCCTGCTGGCCGGGGTCGGCCTTCACGTCGTAGAGCTGCCACTTCGGTTCCTTGCCGCCGTTCGGAGAGATGAGCTGCCAGCGCGGGTTGCGCACGCTGCACATGGAGAACTTCGCGAGGTTCGGGTCCGAGTGCTTCGCCCAGCGGCCCAGGTGCGTGAACTGGATGCGGTCGGGCAGCGTGCCGGAGGGCCTTTCCAAGAGCGGCACCAGGCTGCGGCCTTCGACTTGCTTCTTCACCTCGCCCGACAACTTCGCTCCGGCGATTTCCGCAATGGTCGGGAAGAAGTCAATGTGCGCCGCGAGCACGCCGCAATCGGCTGGCTGAATCGTCCCGGGCCAGCGCCAAAAGGAGCTCGCGCGCGTGCCGCCCAGCCAGGCGGAGCCTTTGCTGCCGCGCATCCCGGCATTCCAGACCGGCACGCCCGCGGTGCCGCCGTTGTCGTTCATGAAGACCACGAGCGTGTCCTTCGCGATGCCCCACTCGTCGAGCTTGGCGAGCACTTTGCCGATGTTCTGGTCAATGTTGTGGACCATGCCGAGGAAGCTCGCGGCCTGGTCGCTTGGAGCCTTGCCGGCATAGAGCGCCTTGTCCTCGGGCCGCGCGTTGTAGGGCGCGTGCGGCGCGTTCGACGGGAGGTAGCAGAAGAAGGGTTTGCCGGACTTGCGCTGCGCGTCCATCCACGTCGTGGCCTGCGCGTAGAAGACATCGGTGCAGTAGCCCCTGGTCTTCTCGAACTTCCCGTTGTGCAGGATGGCGGGGTCGAAGTAGGTGTTGCCCGGCGCGTCACCGCAACTGCCCGGATAGCTCTGCCCGATGCCGCCCGCGCCGTGGATGAACATCTCGTCGAAGCCGCGCCGGCTGGGGAGATACTCCGCCTCATCGCCAAGGTGCCACTTGCCGAAGATGCCGGTGGTGTAGCCCACGCCCTTGAGCACCTGCGCGAGCGTCGTGGCCTTGAGCGTGAGCCGCTCGCGCTCAAGAATGGTGTGCGTGATGCCGTTCTTGAACTCGTGCCGCCCCGTGAAGAGCGCGCTGCGCGTGGGCGCGCACGTCGGGCTGACATGGAAGTCCGTGAAACGCACGCCCTCGGCGCGGAGGCGGTCCATGCCCGGCGTCTTCAGCAGCGGATTGCCATGCGCCGAGATGTCGCCATAGCCCTGGTCGTCGGTGAAGAAGAAGACGATGTTGGGGCGCCTACCGGCGAGGGCGGCGGAGGCTGGGCCGCAAAGAGCGCAGAGGAGCGCAAAAAGGAAAAGGCGGACAAGTGAGGTTTTCATGCGTGCGGAATTCATGCCCGAGCAGACGGGGAAACGCGAGCGGAAGTCACAAGCCGCCGCAACACCGGCAGAACGCCCAGCGGAGGCGAGGTCGCGAAGCGTCTGGACTGCGGTGGCTTCAGCACCGCTCTTCGGGGGGGCGCTCCCGTTGTCAGTGAGGTTCTGACAGCGGCGCTGAAGCGACCGCAGTCCAGACGCTTCGCGCGGTCCCAGCTTCCCGGCGCTACTTCCGCTTCTGGAGCTTCAGGAAGTTCGCCATGAGCAGCCGGCCGCTCTCCGTGAGGATGCTTTCCGGGTGGAACTGCACGCCCCAGATGGGCAGCTCGCGGTGGCGCACGCCCATGATCTCGCCCTCGTCGGTCTCGGCGGTGATTTCGAGACAGGCAGGCAGCGTGTCGCGCTTGATGACGAGCGAGTGGTAGCGCGTGGCGTTGAAGGGATTCGGCATCCCGGCGAAGAGGTCTTCACCGTTGTGGCGGATGGGCGAGGTCTTGCCGTGCATCATCCGGTAGTTCACGACGACCTCGCCGCCGAAAGTGTGTCCGATACACTGATGGCCGAGGCAGACGCCGAAGAGCGGCACCTGCGGCCCGAAGGCGCGGATGATGTCGTTGGACAGCCCGGCCTCGCGCGGCGAGCAGGGGCCGGGTGAGACGAGGATGCGCTCCGGCTTCAGGTCGCGGATCTGGTCGAGCGTGACCTCGTCGTTGCGGACGACGCGCAGGTCCGCCTTCAGCTCGCCGAGATACTGGACGAGGTTGAAGGTGAACGAGTCGTAGTTGTCTATGACCAGGATCATGCCGGACGCGGGCGGGAAGCTAGCGGCGGAACGCAGATTTGAAAACTGCAAATCCCGCCGCGCGCGGCCCGATCTGCCAAGGCCGGACGTTGTCGGGTGGGGCACTGTTCCTGGTGCCGGGTCACGGCTACCGCCGCAGCACGAACTCCTTCGCGTTCACCAGCCCCCACAGCACGTCCTCTACGCCCGCTCGCCGGTCCTTCGCCTTCTCAATGTGGGCGACGGTTTTCGCCAGCTCCGTCGCGCCGGGCGCGCGGGTGAGCGCGGTCCAGTAGAGTTCCTCGACGACGGCGCGGTTGGATTTGCCCGAGTCGAGCAGCGCGGCAAGGCGGTTGTCGGAGCGGGTGAGCAGCTCGTTCACCGACGGGCCGGAAATCATGAAGAACGCCTGGCCCATGCTCGTGTCCGTGGAGCGCTCGCACTCGCAGGTGAGCAGGCGCGGCGGCTTGCCGAACATCGAGAGGAACACGTCCGGCGACATCTGCGCGCGGCGACCGCGCCGGCCCTCGATGCGCGCGCCGGGCAGCTCCGCCGCGCGCGTGCCGGCGGGCTGGCCCTTGAACTCGGCGGACACGCCCGCGACCTGATGCAGCGTGTCGAACATCTGTTCCGCCGTGAGCCGGCGCAGCGGGGCGCGGGCGTAGTTCAGCTCGTCGCCCGCGTTCGTGTCGTTCGGTTCGCTCGCGGTCTGGTAAGCCCGCGAGTTCATCACCAGCCGGATGACGTGGCGGAGATTGAAGCCGCTCTGCACAAACTCCTTCGTCAGCGCGTCCAGCAGCGCGGGGTGCGACGCGGGGTTCGTCGCGCGGAAGTCGTCAATCGGGTCCACGATGCCCCGGCCCATGAGGTGATACCAGATGCGGTTGACCTGCGAGCGCGCGAAGAGCGGGTTGTCGGGCCGGGTCATCCAGGCGGCCAGCGCCTCCAGTTCGTCCTGCTTCTCGAAGTCCTGCTTCGCGACGCCGAGGAAGCGCGGCTCGGCGGCCTTCTCCGTGCGCGGGTTCGTGACGCTGCCCTTGCGCGAGAGATAGACAATCTGCTCGCCGATGAACTCGTGCTTGTCGTTTTTGTCGCGGCGGTTGTTCTCCAGAATCTTGTAGTCCACGCGGGCGAAGAGCGCGGCCCAGTCGTAATAATCATCCTGTGTCCAGCGGTCGAACGGGTGGTTGTGGCACTGCGCGCACTGGAGCCGCGTGCCGAGGAAAACCTGCGCGGCGGCTTCCGCGCGGATGACGGGCGTGCGATTGGCGCGGTAGAAATTCGCCTCCGGGTTCGCGTAGGTGCTGCCGCGCGACGCGATCAGCTCGCGGGCGAACTGGTCCGTCGGCTTGCCGCTGGCAAGGCTCGCGCGCAGCCAGCGGTGGAAATCCTGCATGCCCTTTGCGTCGAGCGTCTTCTCCTCGACGCGCAGGAGGTCGGCCCACTTGAGCGCCCAGAAGTCGGCGAACTCGGGTCGTTCGAGCAGTTCGTCAATCAGCGCGGCGCGCTTGTCGGTAGGGCCGCCGCGTGTGGTAGGGCCGCGCTGCTGCGCGGCCTTGGCAGGTGCGCCCTTGGCTCCGGGCTGGACGCGCGGCAGCGCGTCCCTGCCGGCGTTCACAAACTTCCTCGCCTCCTCCGTCGTGGGCAGGATGCCGAGCAGATCGAGATAAGCGCGGCGGAGGAAAACTTCATCGCTCGCCAGTGCGCTCGGGTTCATCCGCAGCGTCTGGAGCTTCGCGAAGACGTGCTCGTCCACGAAGTTATGCGGCTTGGAGTTCGCCCACTTGAAGCCGGGCCGCGCGGGAACGAACGCCAGCCGCACCGGCTCCTGCAGGTGCAGGAAGCGCACGAGCAACGTGGTTTCGCCCGACTCCTTGCGCGTCACACGGCCGGCCGTGCTCACGTCCGCGACGGCGACGTTCACGACCTCGTAGCAGGCGATCTTCGTCACGTCGCGGGTCGAGCCGTCGGAGAACTTCGCGGTGGCCTTCACCGCCACCGAGCTGGCCGGCTCGATGAGGAACTGCTCGCGCGGCGTGACCTCCAGCTTCACCAGCACCGGCGCGCCGGGCGACTGCCGCTGCGCGCCGCCGGCAATCCACTCTCGCAGCGTGCGGTATTCCCACGAGTCCTTGGCGAAGCGCTTGCCGCCCTCGTGCGCGACCGCCTGCGTGGCCTTGAGCAACAGCAGGCTTTCGTCCGGCGACATCGTGTTCACGCGCCGTCCGAACTGGTCCTGCACGAGCGCCGCGAAGTCGTAATCCAGATCGCCGCCGCGCAGGGACAGCTTGAAACCGCCTTTGCCGGTGGCGTTGCCGTGGCAGGTGCCGAGGTTGCAGCCGGCCTTGGAAACGACCGCCGCCACGTCGGTCTGGAAGGTGACGGGGGCGGCGGGCAACGCGACGGCAACCGCCAGCCAGACGGCGGCGAGGCAGAGCAGTTGGCGGTTCGCGGAGTTCACGCTGGCAAAGCTAGTGTGCAATCGAGTGCTTGCACAGACGCGTTTGGTGGCGGCGAGTTTCAGGGTTTGCTGCGCCCGTGCCGGCGATTTGCAATCGCCGCGTTGCGGGTTGGCATTTGAAAACCGCCTCGAACTGCTGTTGCCCACGGCCGGCGGTTGCAAACCGCCGGCACGGGTTCGGCGAGGTTCCGCCACCCACGCGCCGGACTTTCCCCTTGAGCCGCTCCCGGCCTGCCGCGATAACTCCCGCGCCCGATGAACATCTACGAAGAATTGCAGTGGCGCGGCCTGGTCTCGGATTGCACGGACGCGGCGGAGTTGCAGCGACAACTCAGCGTGCGCCCCGTCACGCTCTACTGCGGCTTCGACCCCACGGCGGACTCGCTCCACGTCGGCTCGCTCGTGCCGCTGCTCGCGCTCCGGCGCTTCCAGAACGCCGGGCATTGCCCCATCGCGGTCGCGGGCGGCGCGACCGGCAGCATCGGCGATCCCAGCGGCAAGACCGCCGAGCGCCAGCTCCTCACGAAGGAGCAGATCAATGCGAACGTCGAGGCCGTCCGCCCGCAGCTCGCGCGCTTGCTCGACTTCGAAGTGCAGCCCAACCGCGCCTTCCTCGTGGACAACGCCGAGTGGACCGCCGGCGTCTCGTTTCTCGATTTCCTCCGCGACATCGGCAAGCATTTCTCGGTCAACATGATGGTCGCCAAGGAGTCCGTCCGCGCGCGCATGGAGGACCGCGAGGTGGGCATCAGCTACACCGAGTTCAGCTACATGCTGCTCCAGGCCTTCGACTTTTACGTGCTCGCGCGCGACCAGAACTGCGACCTGCAAATCGGCGGCTCCGACCAGTGGGGCAACATCACCGCCGGCACCGACCTCATCCGCAAGAAGCTTGGCCAGCCCGCGTGGGGCCTCACGCTGCCGCTCATCACCAAGGCCGACGGCACGAAGTTCGGCAAGACCGAGGCCGGCACCGTGTGGCTGGATGCGCGCAAGACCAGCGTCTATCGCTTCTACCAGTTCTGGATCAACACCGACGACCGCGACGTCATCCGCTACCTCAAATACTTCACCTTCCTCACCCGCGAGGAAATCGAGACGCTGGAGAAGGCCCACGCCGCCAACCCCGGTGCGCGCGAAGCCCACCGCGCGCTGGCCAAGTCCGTGACCGACCTCATCCACGGCGAGGCCGCCACGCAGGAAGCCATCCGCGCCAGCGAGGTGCTCTTCGGCGCGCCGCTCGACGGCCTTTCCGAAGCCACATTCAACGACATCGTCGGCGAAGTGCCGACTAGGCCGCTGGAGGCCGCGAAGCTTGCCAGCCCCGGCACGTCGCTGGTCGAGTTGCTGGTCCATGCGGGATTGGGCCAGTCGAAAGGGCAGGCCCGCAAAGACGTCGAGGGCGGCGGCATCTACGTGAACAACGTCCGCGAGACGAATCCACAGCGCGCTCTCACCACGACTGACCTCCTCTTCGGCAAGCACCTCCTCCTGCGGAAGGGGAAGAAGAACTACACCGTGCTGACGGTGAGCTGACCGGGAGCGGCGGTGTCCTCGGGCAGTTCCAAAAGCGGCGCTGAAGCGACCGCACTCCAAACGCTGGCGCGACCTCCGCGCCGGCTCGAACTTCGCGAAGCGTCTGGACTGCGGCCGCTTCAGCGCCGCTTTTCCCATGCGCGAGACCACTCCACCAGCCTTGCCCTCCGCCCCTCCGCCCCGTAGAAAGCGCGCGTGAAACAACCTGCCGCTCCCGCGCCCGCCGCGCTTTCGCCCGGCCTGCGCCGCTTCCTCTACGGCACCGCCGCCACCACGGGCGCGGCCATCCTCGTCGTGGAAATCCTCGGCGCGAAGATGCTCTCGCCCTACGTCGGCACGTCGCACTTCGTGTGGACGGCGCAGATCGCGGTGACGCTGCTCTCGCTCGCGGCGGGCTACTGGTTCGGCGGCTGGCTGGTGGACCGCTCGCAAAACCTCCGCCGGCTCTACACCTGCATCCTGCTGGCGGGCGTGTATCTCGCGGGCACCGTGCCGTTCACGGCGAAGGTCGCGTTCGCCTGCCTGCAATTTCCGCTCGCCGTCGGCTCGCTGCTGGCGTCGCTGTTTCTCTTCTTCGTGCCGCTCACGCTGCTGGCGACGGTCGGCCCCTTCGTCATCCGCGTGCTCACGTCGGCGGTCGCGGGCGTCGGCGGCACGGTGGGCCGGCTCTCCGCCATCAGCACGATTGGCAGCGTGCTGGGCACCGTGCTCATCGGCTACGTGCTGATTCCGTTCCTGCCCAACTCGGTGACGATGTTCATCACCGCCGGCGTGCTGATGGCGCTGCCCGCCGCATACTTGCTCATCTGGCGCGCGGCGGGCGACTCGCTCAACGGCCCCGTCGTGCTCATCGCCCTGGGCCTCTTCCTCGGCTGGGCCGGCGTGCGCGTGGATGCCCGGCCGCCGACCAGCGACATGACCGAGCTGCTCCGGCGCAACTCGAACTTCGGCATGTTGCAGGTCTTCGAGACCTTCGGCGGCGCACGGCGCTACTACCTCAACGACTACCTCACGCAGAACACCTACGACCCCGACGCGAAGCAAAGCGTCTCGCTCTTCACCTACGGCCTGCACGGCTTCGCGCGCGTTTACACCCGCGAAATCAAGGACGTGCTCTGCATCGGCATGGGCGTGGGCATCGTGCCCATGCAATTCGCCCGCGAGGGTGCCAAGGTGGACGTGGTGGAGATCAACGGCGCGGTCGTGGATGTGGCCCGCGCGCACTTCGACCTCGAACCGGAGAAGCTCAACCTCACCATCGGCGACGGCCGACAGTTCGTGAACGCCGCCACGAAGCGATACGACGCGGTCATCCTCGACGCCTTCCTCGGCGACTCCTCGCCGTCGCACCTGATGACGCGCGAGGCCTTCGCCGCGATGCGGAAAGTGCTGCGGCCCGACGGCGTGCTGGTAATCAACAGCTTTGGCGACTTCGAGCCGGGGCAGGACTTCTTCACGGCGTCGCTGGACAAGACGTTGAAGTCCGTCTTCGGCACCGTGCGGATTCATGCGAGCGGGAATGGCAACGTCTTCTTCGTCGCCACGCCGGCGAAGGAACTCACGCAGCACCGCACGATGGACTTCGATGCGATGCACTCGACCGTGCAGCAGCAGGCGCGCGATGCGCACGAGGGCATCAAGACCACGAACCCGGCGAGCGGCATCGTGCTGACTGACGACTTCAACCCGGTGGAGTTCCACGACGCGAAGAACCGCGAGCAGTTCCGCCGCCAGCTCGCCTTCTCCATGCGACCCAAGTGAGCGCGCTCTGCCCATGAACCGGAGAATTGGCAGGAAAATTATGGGCAGGAAGATTCTGCCGTCCATTTTCCTGCCCATAATCTTCCTGCCCATGTCCTCCCGGCAGCCGCCAAACCACACTGGCAAACGAATGGGGGCAGGCGAATGCTTCCCTTTCATTCGTTTGCCCCCATTCGTCTGCCATTTCTCCTGAGCCGTGCGCACCATCTACTTCGACTACAACGCCACCACGCCGCTGGACCCGCAGGTCCGCGCGGCGATGCTGCCGTTCCTCGACGAAGTCTGGGGCAACCCCTCCAGCGTCCACCACGTCGGCCGCCGCGCGCGGGCGCTGCTGGATGACGCGCGCGACCGCTGCGCCGCCGTGCTTGGGTGCAAGGGCAGCGAAGTCGTCTTCACCAGCGGCGGCACGGAGAGCAGCAATCTCGCGGTCTTCGGCACCGCGCGACTGCTGCGCGACAAGGGCCGGCACCTCGTCACGTCGGGCATCGAGCATCACGCGGTGCTGCACTGCTTCGACTACCTGGAGCGCAAGGAAGGCTTCGCCGTCACGCGCCTGCCGGTGGACACCACGGGCCGCGTGAGCGTGGACGACCTCCGCCGCGCGCTGCGCCCCGACACCACGCTCGTCAGCGTGATGGCCGCGAACAACGAGACCGGCACGCTGCAACCCGTCGCGGAACTCGGCGCGCTCTGCCGCGAGCGCGGCGTCCTCTTCCACACCGACGCCGTGCAGTGGTTCGGCAAGGAGCCGTTCGCGGACATCCACCAGTTCAACGCCGACCTCGTCTCCATCTGCGCGCACAAGTTCCACGGGCCGAAGGGCGCGGGCGCGCTCTACGTCCGCTCGCCGCTGCATCCCGACCCGGTGCAGTTCGGCGGCGCGCACGAGCACGAGCGCCGCGCGGGCACGGAGAACCTGCCCGCCATCATCGGCTTCACCGAGGCGCTGGAGCGCTTTGTGCGCGTGCCGGTGATGGACGGGCGCAGTTCGACACTGCCCCCGTTTTCTCCCTCTCCTCCCCCAAGGGAGGAGAGGGCCGGGGAGAGGAGGTTCGATGGTTCCGGGTTCGGCTCCCCTCTCCCCGGCCCTCTCCCCGCTCGGGCGGGGAGAGGGAGTCGGGAGCAGTGTCCGGGTGCGCCGGTGTTCGACCGGAACCACCTGGCCCCGCTCACCGCGCGGCTGCTGGCGGCGGTGGACGCCTGCGAAGGCGGGCACTTCCGCGGCTCGCGCGAGCAGCGGCTGGCGAACACGATCGCGTTCACCGTGGCAGGCACGGACAGCATCGCGCTGATGGCGGCGCTGGACATGGAGGGCGTCTGCGCGTCGAGCGGTTCGGCGTGCGCTGCCGGGTCGCTGGAGCCGTCGCACGTCATGCTGGCGCTGGGCGCGCCCGCCGCCGAAGCCAACGCCCTCGTGCGCCTCTCGCTGGGCCGCGCCAGCACGTTGGAGGAGGTCGAAGCCGTCTGTGCCCTGCTCCCGCGCGTGCTGCGGCAGGTGCGGCGCGCTTGACAGAGGCGAATCCGGCGGGGAGGTTCGCTGCCAGTCAGACCACCGACCAACATGAAAGCCCTCTCGCCCAGCCGCCGCGCACAGCTCGCCTTCACCCTCATCGAACTGCTCGTCGTGATCGCGATCATTGCCATCCTGGCGGGGATGCTTCTGCCGGCGTTGAGCAAGGCGAAGGACAAGGCCAAGGCCGCGCAATCGGTGAACAACATCAAGCAGCTCGGTATGTCCATGCAGATGTATGTCAGCACGTTCGGGGATAATTTGATGGCCTACTATGATGGACCCCTTCCTGGCACTCCGACCATCAACAATCAAAATTTCTGGATCCCGTTGCTGCGAGCCAATTCCGGCCTACAGAGTGACAAGGTCTGGCTCTGTCCAAACACGAGGCCGAACCCGGCCACAACTTTTCCGGTCAATTACGCCCCCGCAACCCCGACGGGAAACCCTTGGCCGGCTTTTGCCGCGTGGTGGGGCAACGCCGGCAGCATAATGGCGGGAACCACCGGTAGTTACTGTCTCAACGCCTGGTATCAAAAGCGCACCAATCCCGCGAACCAAACCGCCAATTATTGGCGCAATGCCGAAGATGGCAACCCAACCACACAGCCGTTGTTCACGGATGGCGGCTGGGTGGACACCTGGCCGAATTCCACTGACCCGGCGCCACCTCGCGCCCTCTGGGGCGGCAATGTGGGCGGAATGGCCCGCGTGGCGATTTCACGCCATGGGTTTGGGGTCAACGCGGTCATGTTCGACGGGCATGTCGAGTATGTGAAGCTGCCCAACCTTTGGAACCTCAAGTGGCACGCGCAATACACCCCGCCTGCCACACCCGTGGCTGTGACGCCCTGACCTTTGGGGCTGGCTCCGGCGTTACTGCTTCACCGCCACCACCGCCTTCTGCTTGGCGTCTATCTCGAACCGATAGCCGGCGGGAGGCCGGGGCACGGCCCCGAAGGTGGTGATGGTGGAAAGCTCCTGCACATTGTTCGGCAACCGCCCGTTTTTGGCGGCGAACTCCTGCAGCATCATGGTCAGCACTGAGGCATTGGAGAGCGCCATTTCCGCCTCATTGCCGACTATCGGGGTGCCATCCGCCGATTTGGCGACTGGTTGCGGTGGCAGCGGCTCCACGGACACCGGAGTGGGTGCGGGCTTCCTCCGGCACGCGGACACAGCCACGACCAGTGCGGCACAGGCAAGGAGAGCTTTGAATTTCATGCGTTGAATCTAGGCGGCTTCAACCGGGCGGGCGCAAGCTGATTCTCGCCGGCGCTGCGGCGCTGCGTGACGCACGCACCATGAGTAGCTCGACATTCCAATGTCGAGATGATGACACAGAACACGGACTCGACATTGGAACGTCGAGCTACCCGCCCGCAACTTCCCGCTTCCCTTCCCGCGCTCGTTTGGCAGGCTCGTTCCCACTATGACCCGATGGTTTTCCTCCGCCCCCCGTGCCGGCGGCTTCCAGCCGCCGTCCGCCACGCCACGCATTCCCGACGGCGACTGGAAGTCGCCGGCACGGTTCCCGGCCTTGCTCCTTCTGCTCGTGCTCGCATGCGCCGCTGTCACTTCCACCCGTGCCGCCGCGCCGTTCGAGCTGAAGGATGGCGACCGCGTGATCTTCCTGGGCGACACGCTCATCGAGCGCGAGCAGCACTACGGCTGGATCGAGCTGATGCTCACCACGCGCTTCCCGGATCGCCACGTCACCTTCCGCAACCTCGGCTGGAGCGCGGACACGCCGGCGGGCGAATCGCGCCTGGGCCTCTCGTTGCGGCAGGCCGGCGTCGAGCCGGACGGCGAGGCATGGGAACTCTTCCAGAAGCAAATCGCCGACGCGAAGCCGACGGTGGCCTTCATCGGCTACGGCATGGCCAGCTCGTTCGACGGAGATGCGCGCGAAAGTGATGCGCGCGAAAGTGGACTACTTGGACTGGCAAAGTTCGGGGAGAATTACTTCCGCCTGCTAGAGACAATCGAAAGACTTTCGCCCGGCGTGCGCCTCGTGCTGTTGAGTCCGATCAAACACGAAAAATTGCCGCCGCCTTTTCCAGACCCAACCAAACACAACGAGCTCTTGGGGTTCTATGACGATGCGATTGCACAATACGCGGCTGGACGCGGAGCAAGCTTCGTTTCCCTGTTCAAGGCTGACTTGGTGGGGATGAACGTTCCCGGTCAACTCAACATCGCGATGCGACAACCGGCTCCCGCGACTGAAAACGGCATTCATCTGAGCGCGGCGGGATTCATGCGCGCAGCGGTTGTGATTGAGAATACGCTCTTCGGAAACAACGGGACATGGCTGAACACTCCGGGACGCGAGCCCCTCCGCCAAGTCATCCTCCGCAAAAACGAGTTCTACTTCCACCGCTCGCGCCCGGCGAACATGGCTTACATCTTCGGCTTCCGGAAACGCGAGCAGGGCAACAACGCCGTCGAGATGCCGCAGTTCGACCCGCTCATCGCCGCCGAGGAAAAGAAGATTCGCGAGCTGTGCAAGCATTTGAACGACGCGAACTTCAAGCCCGGCCCCGAGCTGCAGCCCGCGCCGTTGCGGGGCAAGGCCGCCGCCGCCAAGCACACGCCGCAGCCCACGCCCGAGTTCACCGTGGCCGACGGCTTCGAGGTCACGCTCTGGGCCGAGAACCCACACCTCGCCAAGCCCATCCAGATCAACTTCGACCCGCAGGGCCGCCTCTGGGTCGCCAGCAGCGAGGTTTATCCGCAGATCGAACCCGGCCAGGCCGCGCACGACAAAATCGTCGTGCTCGAAGACACCAAGGGCACGGGCAAGGCCGACAAGGCCACCGTCTTCGCCGACAACATGCTCATCCCCACCGGCCTCGCGCCCGGCGATGGCGGCGTCTATGTGGCGCAGAGCACCGAGCTGCTGCACTTGAAGGACACCGACGGCGACGGCAAGGCCGACGTGCGCCGCGTCGTCCTCTCCAGCTTCGGCACCGAGGACACGCACCACAACCTGCACACGCTGCGCTGGGGCCCGGACGGCCGCCTCTGGATGAGCCAGTCCATCTACACCCGCAGCGAGGTCGAGACGCCCCACGGCGTCGTGCGCCTGCGCTCGGGCGGCGTGTTCCGCTTCGAGCCGGCGTCGCAGAAGCTCGAGGTCGTCTTCAAGGGCTGGGTCAACACCTGGGGCCACCAGTTCGACGAGTTCGGCCAGAGCTTCCTGACCGACGGCGCGGGCTTCCAGGGCATCAACTGGGGCCTGCCCGGCGCGATGTATTTCACCTACGCGAAGGCTCGGCGCATCCTGCAAAGCGTCAGTCCCGGCAACTACCCGAAGTTCGCCAGCCTCGAAATCATCCGCAGCACGCACTTCCCCGCCGACTGGCAGGGCCGCGTGGTGACGTGCGACTTCCGCGCGAACCGCGTGACGAGCTTCGACGTGGCCGAGTCCGGCGCGGGCTACGTGACCAAGCAAGGCCCCGACATTTGCCGCACGGCGAACAACACCTTCCGGCCGATTGACGTGAAGCTCGGCCCCGACGGCGCGCTCTACATCGCCGACTGGAGCAACCCCATCATCAACCACGGCGAAGTGGACTTCCGCGACCCGCGCCGCGACCGCGAGCACGGGCGCATCTGGCGAGTGAGCGTGAAGGGCAAGGCGGGGCTGAAGAATCCCCTAGCATCTGGGCAGATGGCCATCATCAGGATGACTGGTGGTTCTTCGTCAAGCGTTGCGGTCACATCTGGGAGTCGTGAGGGGAAATTTGGGAGCGTCGACAGTCCTGGCATTCCAGTTTCAACAAACGTGGTCTTCCGGTCGATACCCACAACGACGATCCTCGATGAGTTGCTTTCCCCCAACCACTTCAACGCATCGCAATCCACCCGCCTGCTCGTGGAGAAAGGTTCCGCCGCCGTCGCGCCCGAACTGAAGACCTGGACCGCGAAGCTCAAGACCGAGAAGGAACAGCTTGCCGCGCTGTGGATTCATCAGTCCTTGAACATCCCCGCGCCGGAGCTGCTCAACCGCGCGCTGGGCGCGCAGGACGGCCGTGTCCGCGCGGCGGGCGTGCGCGTGCTCGCCCATTGGAGCGCGGCCCCGCCGACGCCCGTGCGCGTCGCCGACGCCAACGGCTCCGTGAGCACCTATTTGTCCGACGGCGGCGCGGCGTTCTACGGCGGCGCGACCAATGCCCGGCTGGCCCGGCTCGTGGCCGACCCGCATCCGCGCGTCCGCGCGGAGGCCGTGCGCATGGCCGCGCGGATTCCGCACGCCAAGTCCGCCGAGTTGGTGCTTTCCGCCGTGGACACCATCGGCGCGGACCCGTTCCTCGACTACGCGGTGTGGCTCTCCATCAACGAACTGGCGCAGCCGTTCCTCGCCGCGCTGGAGTCCGGCGCGTGGTCGCCCGACTCGCCCGCGAAGCAGAAGCAGCTTGAGTTCGCCATGAAGGCGCTCGACCCCGCGCTCGCCGCGTCCAGCGTCGCAAAGATTCTCGCCGCCAAGCCGCTGACGAAGGACGGCTCCGGCCCGTGGATCGAACTCATCGGCGCGGCCGGCGGCCCGGCGGAAATCAACCGGCTCTGGGAGCAGGTCGTGAAGCGCGACTTCTCCGACGCCGCGCTGGTCCGCTCGCTGAACGCCCTCACCGCCGCCGCGCGCCTCCGCAACGTGAAGCCCGCCGGCGACGGCTCGCGCGCCGCCACGCTCTTCCACTACGCCACCTACCCGACGCGCGTCGCCGCCGTGGAGCTGATGGGCGCGTGGAAGAATCCCGGCGCGGCCTTCGCCGAGTTGGTGAAGCTGGCCGGCGACGAGAAAACGCCCGCCGAGGTCCGCACCGCCGCGTTCGCCGCGTTCCGCGAGTTGGGCGCGATCGGCCCCGTGCTCGGCGCGTTGCAGCCGCTGGCCGCGAAGACTTCCCCCGCGCCCGTGCGCCGCGCCGCCGCCGTCACGCTCGCGTCGCTCCAGCCCGCGCGCTTCGCCGACCTCGCGCTCGACGAACTGGCCGAGACGAAGACCGACGCCGAGGCGCTCGACCTCTGGCGCGGCGTGCTCGCCACCAAGGGCGCGGCGAAGTCGTTCGGCGAGAAGGTCGGCAGCCGAGCGGGCCTGCCGCCGCACGTCGCCACTGCCGGCCTGCGCGCCGCGCGCGAGGCCGCGCAGCCGGACGCCACGCTCGTCGCGTCGCTCACGAAGCTGGCGAACATCACCGCGCTTTCGCCCGACAAGCTCACGCCCGCGAAGCTCAAGGAACTCGCCGACCACGCCGTGAAGTCCGGCGACCCCGCGCGCGGCGAGCGCGTGTATCGCCGCGCGGAGCTGGGCTGTGTCCTCTGCCACAGCATCGGCGGCGTCGGCGGCAAGGTCGGTCCGGACATGACCAGTCTCGGCGCGGCGGCCCCGGCGGATTACCTCGTCGAGTCCGTGCTCCTGCCCAACGCGAAAATCAAGGAAGGCTTCCACGGCATCAACGTCGAGACCAGGGACGACCTCGAATACAGCGGCATCCTCGTGCGCGAGACCGGCCAGGAAGTCGTCCTCCGCAACGCGCAGAACCAGGAGGTCAGTGTGGCGAAGACGAACATCCGCAAGCGCGCCAACGCCTCGCAGTCGCTCATGCCCACCGGCCTGCTCGACACCTTGCCGGAGGCGGAGCGCAACGACCTCGTTGCCTTCCTCACCCGCCTCGGCAAGCCCGGCGATTACGACGCGAGCAAGGGCGGCGTGGCCCGCGTCTGGCGCGTGCTGCCCGTGACGCACCGCATGGACCAGGGCGGCTGGGATAAAATCACGAAGGGCGACTTCACCGCCAAGTGGACCGCGATGGAAAGCGGCATCGGCGAGCACACCTGGAAGCCGCTGACCTCGCTGGTGAGCGGCGCGTTGTCCAAGGCCGACTTCGGCCCGCTGGCGGAAGTGCCCCGGCACGTCACGCTCACGAGCGTCTTCGTCGCGACGACGTTCACACTGACGAAACCCGGCCAAGTCACGCTCGCCGTGGAAGGCGTTGCGAAGCCCGAGCTGTGGGTCAACGGCCAGAAGCTAGCGAAGCTCGCAAACCAGTTCCCCGCCGGCACGCACACCGTCGTCCTCCGCCTCGACGGCGCGAAGCTTCCGGAAAGCGTGCGGCTCAAGTCCACGGACGTGAGCTGGAGCTTGAACTAACGCGCGTAGGAGACAACGTGAGGAGTCTCTGATTGAGTTTCCGCGTTCCTGCTTCCGCGTTCCGGGTTTTATTTGAGACTCCTCACGTCGTCTCCTACGGATGCCATGCGCGACCTGCAAAATCCAAAGCTCATGTGGCTTAAGGCTGGGCTGTTCCTGCTGCTCGGCGGCGCGTCCTTCGGGCTGGTCTTCCTCGAAGCGCCGACGCTCAAGGTCGCGCTGCTGCTGGCGCTGGCCGTGTGGTCCTTCTTGCCGCGCCTACTACTTCGCCTTCTACGTGCTGGAACGCTACGTGGATCCCGGCTTCAAGTTCTCCGGGCTGGGTTCACTGCTGGCGTATCTGCTGCGTCGGCGCAAACCGCCGGAGGACTCCGCCACGCGTCGCGACGATTGAATCGCCGCCCGCCCGCCGCTAGCCTTGCCGCATGAAAACCCTCCTCGCGCTCGGCGCGCATTACGACGACTGCGTCTTCGGCATTCCAGGGATTCTGCTGCAGGGCGTGCGCAAGCATTACCGCGTCGTGGTGCTCACGCTCATCGGCGACTACACGAACTGGGCGCCGGCGAAAGGGCGCGCGGCGGAGATCGTCGAGGGGACACGGCGGCTCGCGCAGGAGCGCGGCGTGGAGATGCGCTTCCTGAACTTCGCCTCGCACCGCTTCGACGCGCGGCTGGAGAACAAGCTCCTCGTCGCCAAGGCTGTCGCCGAGATCAAGCCGGACGTGGCCTTCACGCTCTGGAAGGACGACCACCACAACGATCACGTCGTCGCGTCCGAACTCAGCCGCGTGGCCGTGCGCAACGCCGGGCAGATGCTCGACGGCGTGGATTACAAGCCGCCGGGCCGCCTCTACTTCTACGACAACGGCCCACGCCACACGATCGGCTTCACGCCGGACACGTTCGTGGACGTGAGCGACACCTGGACCGAGGCGCAGGACTGGCTCGGCGCGCTCATGGCGCTGGTGCGCAACCAGCCTTACGACCGCACGAAGCCTGACGGCGCGATGCAGGCGAAGGAGACGCTCGCGCGGTATCGCGGCTCGGCCTGCGGCGCGAGATATGCCGAGGCGCTCTGGCTGGGCCTGCCGCGCCCGGCGGAGATTCTGTGATGCCCGTGAACCTGTAGCGGCGGTCGGCGACCGCCGAGCTGCGCGGCCCGGCGCTTGGCAATCGGTCGGCGACCGGCTCGACTCGGCGCTCCCAGAGCGCCGCTACAGCCGCACTTTCTGCTTTTCACTGCCGGCGGCTTGGCCTTTAGTCCCGCCCTGATTTGAACTGGATTTGAACTCATGAAAATCGTCCTCGCTTACTCCGGCGGCCTCGATACCTCGGTGCTGCTCTCCTGGATCAAGGAAACCTACGGTGACGCCGAGATGATCGCCTTCTGCGCCAACATCGGCCAGGAAGACGAACTGAAGGGACTCAACGCCAAGGCCAAGAAAACCGGCGCGTCGAAGATTTACATTGATGACCTCCAAGACGAGTTCGCCAGCGACTTCATCTATCCGATGCTCCGCGCCGGCGCGATCTACGAGGGGCAATACTTCCTCGGCACCAGCATCGCGCGCCCGCTCATCGCCAAGCGCATGGTCGAGATCGCCAAGGCCGAGAAGGCCGACGCCATCGCCCACGGCGCGACCGGCAAGGGCAACGACCAGGTGCGCTTCGAGCTGACCGCCGCGTCGCTTGCGCCCGGCCTTCAAATCATCGCCCCGTGGCGCGACGAGCGGTATCGCAAGGACTTTCCCGGCCGCCAGCAGATGATTGATTACTGCGCCGCGAAGGGCATCCCCGTGCAGGCCAGCGCCAAGAAGCCATACTCGATGGACCGCAACCTCCTGCACATCTCCTACGAGGCCGGCATCCTCGAAGACCCGTGGTATGACGCGGGCGACCTGAAGAACCGCGATTACTTCACCACGCTTTCCGTGCTGCCCGAGGACGCGCCGGACAAGCCCGAGTTCGTCACGCTCGACTTCGTGAAGGGCGACTGCGTGGCCGTGAACGGGAAGCAGCTTTCGCCGCTCGCCGTGATGCGCACGCTCAACAAGCTCGGCGGCAAGCACGGCGTCGGCCGCGTGGACATGGTCGAGAACCGCTTCGTAGGCATGAAGAGCCGCGGCGTGTATGAGACGCCCGGCGGCAGCATCCTGCACTTCGCGCACCGGCAGATTGAGTCGCTCACGATGGACCGCGAGGTCATGCACCTGCGCGACTCGCTCATCCCGAAGTATGCGGAGCTGGTGTATTACGGCTTCTGGTTTGCGCCGGAGCGGCTGGCGTTGCAGGCGCTCGTCGAGGAGAGCCAGAAGAACGTCACTGGCACCGTGCGCGTGAAGCTCTACAAGGGCGGCCTCTACGTGGCCGGCCGCAAGAGCAGGTTCAGCCTCTACAACCCGCACATCGCCACGATGGAAGCCGACCCGACCAAGGCCTACAACCAAGACGACGCCACCGGCTTCATCCGCCTCAACGGCCTGCGCCTGCGCGTGAACTCGACGGTGAACGGGGCGAAGAACATGAAGGCGCTCTGACGCGGGTGCAGCGGGTTTCATCCGGCGCACGCGCTGCGGTTGAAGACCGCAGCGAAGACGCAGAAGAAGGAATGAGTCTGGGCAAAATGCTTTCAATTCCGGCCGACTTCGAGCAAAGGCCGCAGCTTGCGAATGGGGCGGCCGGCGAGCTTTACCACAAAGCCTGACAATCCAATTCGAGCCAAACATCCCCCTTGACGAACCCGGCTTAGTAGTGCATATACACACAACGATGTCAAAAGAACTGGATATGGCGGCGATGGAAAACTGCGTGTGCTTCAACTTGCGTTGGGTGACGCGGGCGGTGACGCAGTTTTATGATTCGGAAATGCGGCGGCACGGAATCCGCACCACGCAGGGGACGATTTTGCTGGCGTTGAAGGCCAGGGAAAGTTGGAACATGGCGGAATTAAGCGATTGGCTGGGGATGGATCGCACGACGCTCGTGCGGAATCTCCGGCCGTTGCAGCGGGACGGTTTCGTGAATGTCGGCGGCGGCGGGCGCGGCAATCTGGTGGAACTGACAATTACCGCCAAAGGCCGAAAACAGATCGAAAAGCTGACGCCGGCTTGGAAATCCGCTCAAAGTGCTGTGGTGAAAACTCTCGGGGAAAAGCGTTGGTCTGCCATCCTCACCGATCTCGAAACCGCAGCTTTAGCTCTGAACAAATAATCCCAAAAACTTAAACGCCTCCAGAGACAATAAAACAAAACCGAAATGTGCATATACACGATTTCAAAGCAAACATTTTGAACAGCCAACAAACAAACCAAGAAAGAAAAATAGTTATGAGCGCAAATGAAAAATCGAAAAGCACGCTAAATTTCAACGTCTTCACCGCGCCGGAAAAGGCAATGGTCGCCGAGCGGGCGAGGCCGTTTGGGCCGCCGCCGGCGTTTGATCCGGGCACTGCGACACTGATCTACGGCGAGAACGACGCGGTCCTCGTTGACACCCTTACCACCGTCGCCGAAGCGGAAGCACTGGCCGATTGGGTTGCCCTTCACCATCGCAACCTTACTACAATCTACATCACTCATGGTCATCCCGACCATTTCATCGGGCTTAGCGTGTTGCTGAAACGCTTCCCCAACGCCCGGGCCATCGCCACACCAAGGTCGGTAGAGCTGATGCGCCAGTATTCCCAAGCGATGCCGTTGTTGCACAAGCACTGGCCCGGGCAATTGCCAACCAGCATCGCGCTAGCCGAACCCTACGAGGATAAAGTCTTCACTTTGGAGGGCCACGAATTACGCATCATCGAACAAGGCCAAACTGATGCCATAGACACCACCTCCCTCCATGTGCCATCGCTCGATCTGGTTGTTGCCGGCGACGTTGTTTACAACCAGTGCCACATGTATGTCGGTGAGACGACACCGGAAAGCCGGGCGAATTGGCTTGCCGCGCTGGAGCGTTTGGCGGCGTTGAATCCGAAGATTGTCGTCGCCGGCCACAAGAAGCCGGGTGCTCCGGATACCCTGGAGATCATCGAGGCCACGAAACGCTACCTCACCGACTTCGGCCGGCTTCAAAAGGCGACGTCCAGCGATCGCGAACTCTACGACGCCATGACCGAATTGTATCCCGACTGGGTCTGCCACCAAACGTGGCTGATGTTCGGCTTCTGCTGAAACAATCGGTAAATAAAAAAACTAATTGTGTATATGCACATTAACTTAAAAAACAAAACAACATTGGTCACCGGCGTTTCCTCCGGCATCGGACGAGAAATCGCGCAGCTCCTGGCCGAGCGCGGCGCGCGCGTCTTCGGCACGGTGCGCAATCCGAAGTCGGCCAGCTCGATTCGCGGCGTGGAACTGGTCAGCATGGATGTCACGGACGATGCCAGCGTGAACGCGGCGGTTCAAAGCATCGAGCGGAAGGCAGAGCCGATTCAGCTTCTGGTCAACAACGCCGGATACTCCTTCATGGGCGCGCTGGAAGAGACCGGTGTTGATGAGGCGCGGCAGCAGTTTGAGACGAATCTCTTCGGCTTGCTGCGCGTGACGAACGCCATCCTGCCCGGAATGCGGCAGCAGGGCTTTGGACGAATCGTCAACATCAGTTCCGTGCTGGGTTTTCTTCCCGCGCCGTATTTGGGAATCTACGCCGCGAGCAAGCACGCCGTGGAAGGCTACACCGAGACGCTCGACCACGAAATCCGGAGATTCGGCGTGCGCGCGCTGTTGGTCGAACCGGCTTATACGAAGACCAACATCAGAGGGAACTCCAAATTCGCGAAGGTCTCTCTCGACGTTTACGCGGATGAGCGGAAGCGGTTGACCGGCCTGGTTCAGCAAAACATCGAGCACGGAGACGACCCTCGATTGGTGGCCGAAGCGGTTCACCAGGCCCTGACCGCGAAATCACCTCGGCTGCGTTATCCAGTCGGCAAAGGTGTCACCTTGAGCCGAATGCGCCGCTTCATTCCCGCCCGGATGTTCGACCGTAGTTTCCGCAAACAATCGCAACTGGCCTGACTTATGAACACACCTCTCGACAAGCACGCAACCGCAATCCCAAAGGGATTGAAGCAATCAGCCCAGGGTTGCCGAGCCTGCGAGGCTACCCTGGGGCACGGGACAAAAAAGATTTCCAACCCTGAAAGGGTTGCAGCCAAACGCGCCAATGATGCAACCCCGTTGGGGTTGATGAATGTTTCGATTCGATTACCCAGGGTAGCTCGTTCCTCGCAACCCTGGGCTGAACGACGGAATCCCGTTGGGATTCGCATCGGCCGGTCGTTGGTGACGATTGGTCTGCTTGCGGGATCGCTGGTTGTGACTTTGTTGGCAAGCGGATGTTCCAAGTCGGCCGCGAACGATCCACGCCTGCAGCCTCCGCGAGTTGAGGTCTTCAAGGCGGAAGCGGCTGGTTCGAATCGCAGAACCTTCACCGGAATCGTGGAAGCCCGGGTGCAAAGCGACTTGGGCTTCCGCGTCGCGGGAAAAATCTTGGAGCGATCCATCAACATGGGACAGCGGGTTCAGAAGGGGCAGGTTCTCATGCGGCTTGACCCCGTGGACCTCAAACTCTCGCTTGCCGCGCAACAAGCAAACGTCGAGGCGGCCCGGGCCAAATACACGCAGGCCAAGGCGGATGAGGCGCGCTACGCTGCACTGGTCAAAACGGGTGCGGTGTCGCGTCAGGAGTATGATCAGGCCCGCGCGGCACTGGACAGTGCCAAAGCACAGTTGGACGCGGCGGAGGCTCAGGCCCGAGTCAGCAACAACTCCAGTGAGTATGCCGTTTTGTTGGCGGATGCGGATGGAGTAATTGTTCGGACCTTGAGCGAACCCGGTCAGGTTGTGGCGGCGGGGCAAACCGTGATTCAATTGGCGCATGATGGTCCGCGCGAAGCCTTGATCAACCTGCCCGAGGGCGTGCGGCCTGATTTGGGAACGACGGCTTTCGCCCAATTGTATGGGCGAGATCAGATGTATCAGGCTCGCTTGCGCGAACTCTCCGATGCGGCCGACCCGGCGAGTCGGACTTTTGCCGCGCGCTATGTGCTCGAAGGCGAAGCCGCCTCAGCGCCGCTCGGCTCGACTGTCACCATTGGATTACTCACAAAACAAACCGCGAGTAGTGAGCGCGTCCAGTTACCCGTCGGAGCGATCCATGATCGCGGCAATGGGCCGGGCGTATGGATCGTGGACGACAGGTCGGAAGTGAAGTTCCGCTCCGTCACAATTGCCTCAATCGGGAAAGAGGAAGTGGTCGTGTCCGGCGGCGTTCAGGCTGGAGAAAAGGTTGTGGCGCTCGGAGCGCATCTCTTGCACGAGGGACAAGTTGTTTTGGGGAGCGCACGCGCCTCGCGTGCGGCGGCGGACGCCTCGTCCGCCGCAACCGACGTGCGCCACCGCACGTTGGACCAACGCGCGGTGGCGCGCGTTGACCCCGACCGCGAGGCGCGGTCGGGCACACGCGAGGGCGCGTGTGCTCCCCCGGAATCGTCACCCGCAACAGAGGAGAAGGCGTCCTATGCGAAGTTTTAACCTCTCCGCGCTGGCGGTCCGCGAACGCGCCATCACGTTGTTCTTCATCTGCGCTTCGGCATTTGCGGGCATCTACGCCTATTTTCATCTGGGCCGGGCGGAAGACCCGTCCTTCACGATCAAAGTGCTCACGGTGAGTGCGGTGTGGCCGGGAGCAACGGCGCAGGAAATGCAGGACCTCGTGGCCGAGCCGCTGGAGAAACGGCTTCAGGAGTTGCGCTGGTATGATCGCGTGGAAACCATCACGCGACCGGGACTGGCGCTGATGACGTTACAGCTCCGTGACAAAACTCCGCCCAAGGAAGTTGCGGAACAGTTCTACCAAGCGCGCAAGAAACTTGGCGATGAAGCGCGCAAACTGCCGCAAGGCGCGATCGGGCCTTTCGTGAACGACGAATACTCGGATGTCTCCTTCGCGCTCTACTCGGTCGAAGCTCCGGGTATGCCGCTGCGCAAGCTCACGCGCGTCGCCGAAGAACTCCGGCAGAGATTTCTCCATGTGCCCGGAGTGAAAAAGGTGGACGTTGTGGGCGAACAAGAGGAGCGGATCTTCGTCGAGTTTTCCTATCCGCGCCTGACGACGCTGGGCATCTCGCCAGCGGACATCTTTGCCGCTCTCGCGCGACAGAACGCGGTGACGCCCGCCGGTTCGGTGGACACGGACGGCGCGCAGGTGTTTGTCCGTCTCGACGGCGCTTACACCGACATTGAGAAAATCCGCGACACGCCAATCGTCGCTGGCAAGCAAAGTTTCAAGCTGTCTGACATCGCGGAAGTCACGCGCGGCTACGAAGACCCGGCGACGTTTGTCATCCGACACAATGGCGAGCCGTCGCTGCTGCTGAGTGTCGTGATGAAAGAAGGCTGGAACGGACTGGATTTAGGCAATGCCCTGCGCGTCGAAAGCGAGAAGATTTCCTCCAGCCTGCCATTGGGAGTCAGCCTGAAAAAAATCACCGATCAAGCCGTCAACATCAGCTCGGCGGTGAACGAATTCATGATCAAGTTCGCGATGGCGGTCGGCGTGGTGATGCTGGTCAGCTTGCTGAGTTTGGGGTGGAGAGTTGGGATCGTTGTCGTGGCGGCAATCCCGCTTACCTTGGGCGCGGTGTTTGTGATCATGATGGTGACAGATCGGGTTTTTGATCGCATCACCTTGGGCGCTCTCATCATCTCGCTGGGACTCCTGGTGGACGATGCCATCATCGCCATCGAATCCATGGTCGTGAAGATGGAGGAAGGAATGGATCGCATCCAGGCCGCGGCTTACGCCTGGAGTCATACCGCAGCGCCGATGCTCGCCGGGACACTCGTGACTGTGATCGGATTTTTGCCGGTCGGTTTTGCGCGTTCGACAGCGGGAGAATATGCGGGAAACATTTTCTGGATCGTCGGATTCTCTTTGATTGTCTCGTGGATCGTGGCGGTGGTGTTCACACCGTATCTCGGCGTGAAACTTCTGCCGGAAATCAAAACCGTCAAAGGCGGCCATGCGGGAATCTATTCTACTCCGGGATACCAGCGACTACGCCGTTTCATCACCTGGTGCGTGCGGAAAAAATATACGGTGGCGGGGATTGTCGTGGGCGCATTTCTTCTGGCGGGCGGAGGCATGGCGGTCGTGAAGAAACAGTTTTTCCCGAACTCAGACCGGCCGGAATTGTTGGTCGAGGTTCAGCTTCCGTTGGGAACGAGCATCGGGACGACGAGCACCGCGACCAAAAAGATCGAACACTGGCTGTCGCAACAACCCGAAGCGAAGATCGTGACCACCTACATCGGCGCGGGTGCGCCACGGTTTTTCTTTTCCTACAACCCGGAGCTGCCCGATCCCTCGTTCGCGAAGATCGTCGTTTTGACGCCGGACGCAAAGGCAAGGGATCGTCTCAAATTGCGCCTTCGCCAGGCGGCTGCCGATGGCCTCGCGCCGGAAGCGCGGATTCGCGCGACGCAGTTGGTGTTCGGGCCTTACTCGCCCTTTCCGGTTGCGTTTCGAGTGAGCGGCCCAGACCCGGCCAAGCTCCGCGAACTGGCCCACAGCGTCGAAGAAATCATGCGCAACGACCCGAACCTGCGCACGGTGAACGTGGATTGGGGCGAACGCGTGCCCAAGCTGCACTTCATTTTGGATCAAGAGCGATTGCAACTCATCGGGCTTTCGCCAGCGGAGGCCGCGCAACAGTTGCAATTTCTTCTCAACGGTCAAACCCTCACCCAAGTTCGCGAGGACATTCGCGCGGTAAATCTTGTCGTGAGGAGCGCCGGCCCGGAACGACTCGATCCCACCAAGCTCGAAAACTTCACCGTCCTGACGCGGGACGGAAAAGCGATTCCGTTAAGCCAGATCGGACGAATCGAAGTTCAATCGGAAGACCCGCTCATCAAGCGGCGGGATCGCACACCCACGATTACCGTGCGCGGTGACAATGTTGAGACGACTCAGCCGCCGGATGTCTCCGCCGCGATTTGGGCCAAACTCGCGCCGCTGCGAAAATCGCTGCCGGAAAATTATCGCATCGAGATGGCGGGTTCGATTGAGGAAGCAACGAAAGCCAATTCAGCCCTCGCGCCGCTTTTTCCAATCATGATTCTGTTCATGCTGACGGTCATCATCATTCAGGTGCGCTCGTTCTCGGCCATGTGGATGGTGATGCTGACCGGCCCGCTCGGACTGATCGGCGCAGTGCCGACGCTGTTGATTTTTCAACAGCCCTTTGGATTCAACGCCATTCTCGGCTTGATCGGCCTCTCCGGCATTCTGATGCGGAACACGCTCATCTTGATCGGCCAGATTCATTCCAATCAAGCGGACGGCCTTGATCCCTATCACGCGATCATCGAGGCGACTGTCCAACGATCACGCCCTGTCATCCTGACCGCGCTGGCCGCCGTGCTGGCGTTTATTCCACTCACGCACTCCGTGTTCTGGGGATCAATGGCGTATGTGTTGATCGGGGGCACAGCCGTCGGCACGGTGTTGACGCTGGCCTTCCTGCCCGCACTCTACGCCATCTGGTTTCGTGCGAGGCATGTGGCTGCCACTCATCCCAAGTGTGATTAAATCTGCTTTGCCTGAGCTGATCGTCGAGGAGAGCCAGAAGAACGTCACCGGCACCGTGCGCGTGAAGCTCTACAAGGGCGGCCTCCACGTCGCGGGCCGCCGGAGCCAGTTCAGCCTCTACAACCCGCACATCGCCACGATGGAGGCCGACCCGACCAAGGCCTACAACCAGGACGACGCCACCGGCTTCATCCGCCTCAACGGCCTGCGCCTGCGCGTGAACTCGACGGTCAACGGGGCGAA
>Ga0172373_10000305_pt1 | contig 79699 bp, 68 predicted proteins | sample Lak10m_2_FD_114546 | JGI IMG/M metagenome (GOLD analysis project Ga0172373, IMG submission 114546) | Freshwater microbial communities from Kabuno Bay, South-Kivu, Congo - kab_092012_10m | ecosystem: Environmental > Aquatic > Freshwater > Lake | place: Democratic Republic of the Congo...
GCGCGCCTACCGCGGCGCGGTGACGCGCGCGCTGACGATCCTGCCCTTCGAGAAGGCCTGGCTCGCGCGCCACGGCGTCGCCGCAGCGCACGTCGGACATCCGGCCCTCGACGGACTCGCGCCCGCGCCCGCGCCCGACGATCCGGGGCGCCGCACGCTGGTGCTCCTGCCCGGCAGCCGCTCGTCGGTGATCGCGCGCAACCTGCCCTGGATGCTGGCGCGCGCGGGCGAGCTCCTGGCGCGCCACCCGGAACTCGAGGTCGTGCTGCCGCACGAGGACGCGGGGCGGCGGGCGGAGCTCGAGGCGCACCTCGCGCGCTCGCCACTGGCCGGACGTGTGCGCCTGGCCCTCGGTACGCTGCACGCCGAGCTCGGCCGCGCGCGCGCCGCCCTGGCGGTCTCGGGCACGATCCAGATCGACCTCCTGCACCACCGCCTGCCGACCGCGGTCCTGTATCGCGTGGACGGAGCGCTGCAGTCCCTGGTCGCGCGCCACCTCCTGACCGTGCCCTGGTTCTCGGTCGTGAACCTGGTCGCCCACGCACCGGTCTACCGCGAGGCCTGCTTCCACGGCGAAGGCCCGGCCGCCGAGCTCTGCGCCGAACTCGAAACGGCGCTGTTCGACCCCGCCGGGCGCGCCGCGCGCGTGGCGGCCCTGGAGGACGCCGCGCGGCGCCTCGGACCGCCCGGAGCCGTGCTGCGCGCCGCCCACCACGCCCTCGAACTCGCCGCCGCGAGCCCGCGATGAGCGTGCCTTTCGACGGATTCCCCCTGAAGAGGCGCGCGGACGGGGAGTACGGCGAGGACGTGGAAGCCCGCGCCAGTGCCTGGATGACCCGCGCCAAGCAGGGCGACGAGGCCGCCTTCGATGCCCTCACGCAGGCCCTGCGCGAGCGCGCCCTGCGCCTCGCCCAGGGCTGGGTCGGCTCGCGCGAGGACGCCCTGGAGCTCGCCCAGGAGGCCTTCCTGAAGACCTACCGCGCGCGCGACACCTTCCGCGACGGCGAGCCCTTCCTGCCCTGGTTCCACCGCATCTTGCGCAACACCTGCTACAGCTTCCTGCGCGGCAAGAAGCGCCTGACGCCACGCTCCCTGTCGGCCCACGAGGAGGGCGAGAGCGACTGGGACATCGTCGACGACACGCACGCCGAGCCCGGCGCGGCCCTGGAGCAGTCCGAGCGCGCACAGGTCTTCTGGACGGCCTTCAAGCGGCTCTCGGCCCGCGACCGCGAGATCCTCGCGCTGCGCCACTTCGAGGAGCTCGCCTACGCCGACATCGCGCGCGCCCTCGAGATCCCCGAGGGCACCGTCATGTCGCGCCTGTTCCACGCCCGCGCGCGCCTGCGCCGGGCCCTCGAGGGCAAGCTGGACCTGGATGGAGGCACCGCATGAGCCCGCCCGCGCCGAGCCGCGACGAGCTGCTCGCCATGGCGTTCGTGGATGACGAGCTCGCGCCCGAGGCGCGCGCCGAGTTCGAGCAGCGCCTGGCGCGCGAGCCCGCCCTGCGGCGCGAGGTCTCGGCCCTGAAGGACCTCGAGCTCCTGGCGCGCGAGGCCGCGCCGAAGGAACTCGTCGAGCACGAATGGGCCGCGCTCGCGCGCGAACCCGCCCAGCGCGCCGCGCTCGGGCTCGGCGCGACACTGCTCGTCGTGGGCGTGCTCGCCCTGGCGACCTACGGCGTGTACTTCCTGATCGAGGCGCCGCTGCCGCCGCTCCTGCGCTGGCCGCTCGTCACGGTGCTGCTCGGCGGCGCCTTCCTGTTCGGCGCCGTGCTGCGCGCACGCCTGCGCACCCTGCCCCACGACCCCTACCGCCACGTCCGCCGATGATCCTGACCACGACCGACACGATCCCGGGCCGCGAGATCGTCGAGACCATCGGGCTCGTGCGCGGCAGCGCGGTGCGGGGCGCGCACCTCGGGCACGACATGATGGCCAAGCTCAAGAACCTGGTCGGTGGCGAGCTGGCCGAGTACACGAAGCTCCTGGCCGAAGCGCGCGAGCAGGCCCTCGACCGCATGCAGGCCGAAGCGCGCGCGCGCGGCGCGACGGCGATCGTCGCCGTGCGCTTCGCCTCGTCCGACGTCGACGATGGCGCGGCCGAGGTGCTCGTGTACGGCACGGCCGTACGCGTGGGCTGAGCGACCACTCCGCGACGGGCCGCCCCGGCTCGGCCTGCGGGCGAAGCGCGCGCCGATGGGCCGCGTCAGCGCCCTGGGGCGCGCCCGTCCTCGACCAGATCGAGGACCTTGTCCTTGCTGCTCGACAGGTGCCGATCGAGGCGCGCGAGCGCCTCCTCCGGCTGTCCCGCGCGGATGCTGGCCAGGATCTCGCGGTGCTCGCGGTTGAGGGCGGCGCGGCGCTCGGGACTCGCGATCAGGAGCTGCATGGCGCCCTCGCCGCGCGTGCGCAGCCCGCTCGCGACCCCGACCGCCATGGGCCGCTCGGCGGCGCGGTAGAGGCGCGTGTGGAAGCGCCAGTTCACGCGCGACCACTCGGCCGGATCGTCGAGCCGATCCAGCTCGTCGAGCATGCGCTCGGCCGCCTCCAGGTCCGCCGGTGAAAGGGCCGGAGCGGCCCGGCGCAGGAGGTGCACCTCGAGCAGGCGCAGGAGCTCGGCCAGCTCGACCAGCTCGTGCTCGGAGATCGAGGCCACCCGCGCGCCCTGGTTGGGCCGCAGCACGACCAGCCCCTCGCCCTCCAGGCGGTGCAGGGCCTCCCGCACGGGCACCCGGCTGACCCCGAGCTCCCGCGCCAGCTCGGCCTCCCGCAGGGGCTCCCCGGCCAGGAAGCGCCCCGTGCGGATCCCCTCACGCAGGCGGGCGGCCACGTCCTCGGCCAGGTTGCCGGTCCGTGAGCGCGTTTCCCGGGGTCTGGATTTCTTGGCCATGCGCTTGACGCTCCTCCCTGTATACAGTCTACTGGGCTTGCGGTTCGGCGCTTGCCGGTGTTGGCGAGACTGGTCTCTCCCTCCTCGAACCAGGTTCCCCTCCCCGACCTCGCAAAACAGCGAGTGTCCAGCACCTGGCGCGCCGGACCGCTTTTTCCTTTCCGGGAGGACGCCGGCGCCGCGCGCGCGCCCCTTCAGCCCTTCGGCGCCCGCCAGGGCTCGTAGCCGAAGCCGTCCTGCCGCTGCAGCGAGTCGACCAGCGTCTTCCAGGGATTCTCGGCGCCCTCGAAGCGGTCCCCGGGGAGTCCGTTCTCGAGCTTCAACACGCCGCGCGGGCAGACCGCCGCGCACACGCCGCAGCCGACGCACGAGGCGCGCACGATGTTCTCGCTGCGCTGCGCGTAGCTGCGCACGTCGATGCCCATCTCGCAGTAGGTCGAGCAGTTGCCGCAGCTCATGCACTGCCCGCCGTTGGTCGTGATGCGGAAGCGCGAGAAGAGGCGCTGCACGAGCCCGAGGATCGCCGCCTGCGGACAACCGAAGCGGCACCACACGCGGCTGCCGAGCAGTGGATAGAAGCCCACGCCGATCACACCGCTGAAGATCGAGCCGATCCAGAAGCCGTAGAACTTCGCGAAGTCCTGCGAGGCGCTGCCGAGCACGCGCCCGCCACTCGCCGAGTTGATCCACAGCAGCGCGGTCGTGACGACGATCAGCACCAGCACCGAGTGGATCAGCCAGCGCTCGAGCTTCCACGCCGCCGGCGCCTTCGAGGACTGCTGGCGGAACGGATCGCCGAGCGTCTCGGCCAGTCCGCCGCAGCCGCACACCCACGAGCAGTACCAGCGCTTGCCGACGAAGTAGGTCAGGACCGGCACCCCCACCAGCGCGAGCGCCACGGTCCAGAAGACCGCGAACTGCGCGAAGCCGCCGCCGTGCCACAGCCCGGCGAGGTCGGAGGGGAACAGGTACTCCTTCTTCAGCGGCCAGAAGTAGCTGAAGTAGAACTCGGGCTGGTGGAAGAGCTTCAGCAGGTTGGGCAGCAGGAACGCGAGTCCGAGCTGGAAGCCCATCACCGAGAGCGTGCGCACGCGCTGGTAGCGGTTGTGGCGGTACTTCCACAGCATGCGCACGCCGAAGAGGCCGACCGCGAGCGTGTAGAGGAAGCCGTACAGGAACCAGCGACTTGCGTTCTCGCCGGAGAGGAGCCGCGCCAGGGGATCCAGGAGCTGGGCCGGCCGATCGAGGACGGCCGGTAGCCCGCGGCCCTTCCAGTCGTCGTAGAAGTAGAGGACGACGTAGAACCCGGTCAGGAAGAGCCCGAGGGCCCAGCCGAGCAGTCCGCGGTTCTGGATCCCGCGGAAGAACGTGTCGTCGTGGCGGATGCCGGGGACGGTGTCCTTGAACTCCACGTAGAACCACAGCGTGGCCCCGCAGGAGAGCAGGCCGAAGGTCGCGCCGAGCGCGCCCCACCCGCCGCCGAGCTCGAGCCCGGCAAGGAACAGCACCAGCGCCAGCGCCCCCAGCCCGCTCAGCGCCGCGGCCAGACGATGCAGCAGCGTGCGCGCGAGCGGCGTCGCCCGCGGCGGCGCGGAGAAGCCGGCGGCCTCCTCGTCGAAGGCGTAGGCGAGTGTCTTCGGATCGAGCGCCATCACGCCACCCCCTGCGCGCTGCGCGCGCCGAAGGCGGCCGCGATCTCGGCCTCGTGGCGCGCGAAGAACTCCGGATCGAAGTTCGCCTCCCCGAGCTGTGCGAGCACGTGCGCGACGTCGCGTCCCTCCGCCAGCCAGCGCTCGCAGACCTCGTGGCGCAGCCGCAGGCCCATCACGTTGATCCCGATCACCTGGCCTCCGAGGTGCACGAGGCGCAGCGCCTTCCGGCCACCGGCGTGCTCCCAGTACAGATTCTCCTCGCCCGGCACCTTCAGGTTCACGCGCCCGTAGGTCTGGTACTCGAGGTCGAAGAACTTGGCCGAGTTGAACCACAGGCCCGAGTCGTAGTCCTGCTCCGCGCCGCACATCACCTCGGCCGCGTGCTCGCCCTGCATCTTGCCCGTGTACCACACCTGCTGCAGCAGGTTCCGGCCCGGCTGCACGATCTCGGCGCAGTCGCCGGCGGCATAGACGTCGGGCACGTTCGTGCGCAGCTTCCGGTCCACCAGGATGCCGCGCCCGGTCTTGATTCCGCTGTCCTTGACGAGATCGAGGTTCGGGCTGACCCCCGCCGTCAGACCGACGATCTGACACGGCAGGCGCTCGCCCCGGTCGGTCACGACCGCAGCGACGCGTCCCTGTCCGTCGTCCTCGATCGAGGCCAGCTGTCTCTCGAGCCGGAGCTCGACGCCGTGCGCGCGGATCTCGCGCGTGACCATGGCCGATTCCTCGGGCGGCAGGATCCCGTTCCAGTAGGACTTCTCGCGCACGAGGAAGGTCACGTGCAGGCCGCGCGCGTGCAGCATCTCGGCCAGCTCGACCCCGATCAGCCCCCCGCCGACGATCACCGCGGCGCGCGCGCCGCGCTCACAGCTCTCGCTCAGGCGCTTCAGATCCATGAGGTCCCACAGCCCCTGGACTCCCTCGAGCTCCTGGCCCGGCCAGCCGAAGCGGTTGGACTTCGAGCCCGTGGCGAGCAGCAGCTGGTCGAAGGCGAGCGGCGTCCGGCCGTGCAGCTCGAGGCGCTTCTGCTCGAGGTCGAGGCGCGTGACCCAGGCGCGCACCAGCTCGAGGCGCTGCTCGCCCCAGAACGAATCCGGGAAGGGCTTCGTGTCCTGGTAGCGCATGTGGCCCATGAACACGTACATCAGGGCGGGGCGCGAGTAGTGGTAGCTCGACTCACCCGAGACGAGCGTGATGCGCCAGTCCGGACGCAGCGCGCGCAGGCGCAGCGCGGCGCTGACTCCGGTGACTCCGTTTCCGACGATGGCGACGTGCATGGGACCTCCAGGGGGGCGGGACGCAGCGGATACGCGCCCACGCGTGGAGCGTGACCGCCAGGGAGCGCGACCCTAGTACTAGCGGGCCGCTGGACCCACGGGAAGCGCGCCCGTCACGGGCGCGACGGACGGCGCGTCCGGGCTGCCCTGCAGCGCGGAGGCCTCACCCGGGTCGGGACGGTAGAACTCGGGGAAGTAGCCGCGCTCGAAGAGCTCGTCCCGGTAGTGCAGCACGCGGTGGGCATAGTTCAGGATCTGCGAGGTGCCGCTGGCCGTGCGCTCCTCGCGCCAGCGCTCGAAGCCGCCCGCGGCCTCGGCGATCTCCTTCAGGCGCCGCGGACCGGCGTTGTAGGCGCACAGGGCACGCTCGACATCGCCGTCGTAGGTCTCGAGCAGCCAGTCGAGGTGGTCGGCCCCGAGGCGCGCGTTGAGCAGCGGATCCTCGAGCAGATCCTCCGCGCTCGGCTCGGGCAGACCGAGCAGCTCGGCGCGCCAGCGCGCGCTCGTCAAGGTCAGCTGGAACAGCCCGAGGGCCCCGGCCGAGGAGCGCGCCGACGGCCGCCCGCTCGATTCCGCCAGCATCACCGCGGCCAGCAGGCAGGGCTCGACGCCCGACTCCGCGGCCGCCACGCGCAGCACGTCCTCGTAGTGGTCCACGCGCCGGAAGGACAGGTAGTCGCGCACGGCCGCGCGCACGGGCACGCGGTACTCACGCCAGGCCAGCGCGCTCGCCAGCACGAGGACCGGCACGACCAGGAGGACGAGCCGCGGCGCGCGCTTCAACGGGCCGGCCTCGCGGCGACCCTGGCGCGCAGCTCGGCCAGGAACGCTGCGCGGCCGGCCGCCTCGGGGCGCGCGAGCGTGACGCCGAGCACGCGCTCGAGCTCGCGCACGGCGCGCTCGGCCAGCAACGGGTCCTCCATTCCGGCGACCTCGAGCAGGAAGCGCGCGCCCGCGGGACTGACCGGCGGATCGAGCTCCTCACGCGCCACGGAGCGCACCCCGGCGCGCTCGGCGGCGGCCAGGAACCAGGCCAGGGCGTCGTCGTGCACGACGAGATCCCACCAGGCGAAGGCCGCCGTCTCGGGATGCTCCTCGCGCGCGAGATCGAGCCCCGAGAGGATCGAGAACTCGCGCCGCACGCGCTCGTCGTTCGGCGCCTCGGCCAGCAGCACCAGCATCCCGGGCACGGCCTCGGGCCGGCCGAGCTCGGCCAGCAGCAGCAGCCCCTCGCGCTGGGCGCGCGAGCCGCCCGCGCGCGAGAGGCGCAGGCACTCGGACACGCCGACCTCGCCGAGGCGCACGAGCCCGCGCCGCGCCTCGGCGTACAGCGGCGAACCCGGTCCGCGCGTCAGCAGCGACGCGAGCAGCGTCGCCGCGCGCGGATCGGCCAGCTCGGCCAGGGCCCAGGCCGCCGCGCGCTGCAGGTCGGGATCGACGTCGCCCAGGGATTCCTGCGCCAGGTCGAGCACGTCCTTGCCCCCCAGCGGTACGAGCGCGCGCAGGGCCGCCGCGCGCGTCGCGCCGCTCGCGCTGCGCGTGAGCTCGAACAGGCGCGCTCGGGCCGGCTCGCAGGGCTCGAGCTCGAGCGCATCGAGCGTGGTGCGCACCACGAGCTCATCGGGATCGTGCAGCAGCGCGAGCAGCGCCGGTGCATCCGCGGGTCCGTGCCCGTGCACGAGCGCCTCGGCCGCCAGCGCGCGCGCCTCCGGACGCAGATCGGCGCGCAGGAGCTCGAGCGCCGCCGGCGAGAGCGCGTGCGCGAGCGGACGCAGGGCCGGCACCGCGGCGGCGCCGAAGCGCTCCAGCGTGAAGCCGAGCAGACGTCCGAGCGGATCGACCTCGGTCGAGGGATCGCCGCCGCGCGCCTCGAGCGCGCGCCCCGCCAGCGCCAGCGTGCGCTCGACGCGCGCGCCGAACTCCGCTTCCTGCCCCAGCACGGCGAGCAGCGCCTCGACATCGCTCGCCTCGGGAACGCCCTCGAGCACGTAGAGTCCCTCGAGCTCGCCCAGGCGGGCCTCGCGCGTGCGGGCCTCGCCGGGCTGGCGCAGGCCCGTCAGCACGAGGCGCTTCAGCTCCCGTCGACGCAGCTCGGGCGGCATCAGGCTCCAGCGCTCGGCCTCCGCGCGCCAGAACTCGAACCGCGAACGTCCGCCGTCGGGATGGCGCTGCCAGGCGTTCTCCGCCCGCACGCGCGCGAACTCGGCCTGCAGGCGCTCGAACCACTCGCCCTCGGCCGCACGCGTCAGGCGCTTCTCCTGCGGGCCGACGCGCACGCTCAGCGCGCCCACCTCGGACGGGCCGGAAGCGGCCGGCAGGTGGCGCGCGTCGAAGGCGCCCGCCTCGCGCAGGAAGACGAGCAGGAGCTCGGCCGCGGCCGCGTCCAGCCGCAACGTGTCGCCGCGCACGTCCTCCTCGGCGCGCGCGGGTCCGAGCAGGGCCCACGGTCCCTGCGCATCGACGCCGTCGATGCGCAGCACCGCAGCCGCGTCGGGCGGCAGCTCGAGCACCGCGTGCCGCGGCACGAAGCGCTCGCCCTGCTCGAGCCACCACTCGCGCCAGGCCGCACCGTCGTCCCCCAGGCCCGCGCCGGAGAGCAAGGCCAGGGCCCGCAACGCGGGTCGCTCGAGGGTACTGAAATCGCCGTGGAACTCGACCCCCGTGCCGCAGCGCACGAGCTGGTGCGGGACCTCGCGTGCGAGCCACGGCCCGACCTCGGAGGCGCTGGCCCGGAAGCCGATGCGCGCCAGCGCGATCGCTGCCGTGCCCGAGACCAGCGCCCGCGGATCGGAGAGCAGCGGCAGCAGCGCGGGCACGTCGCTCAGCGCGAGCAGCGCCCGCCCGCCCGTCTCCTCGGCCTGCACCAGGCCGAGCAGCGCGTAGGCCCGCCGCCGCTCGCTCCCCGCTTCACCGGTCGCCGCTCCGAAGGCGGCCGCGCGCAGCAGGGCCTCGCCCTCGGCACGCGCCGCGAGCAGCGCCGCCGCACGCCCGGCGAGCTGGGCACTCGAGTCGGACAGCCGGCTCACGAGCAGGTTCGCGGCCAGGGGATCGTCGATGCGCGCGACGAGTTCCAGGGCCGCCGAGCGGGCACTCGAGCGGCCCGAGTCGAGCAGCGGCTGCAGGGCCGGCAGGAGCTCCGGCACGAGCCGCTCCTCCAGCGCGCGCTGGGCCGCCGCGCGCAGGGCGGGCTCGGCGTGCTCGAGCAAACCGGCCAGGTAGGCCGGCGTGGTCAGCTTGGGATCGCGCGCGCGCAGATCGGAGAGCAGCGCGAGCCCGACCTCGGGCGTGATCGGCTGCGTCAGACGGCGCGCGACGGCCTCGCGCTCCGGCGCGCCGCCGGCCAGCAGCACGCGCCCTCCGGCCAGCACGCTCGGCGCGTGGCGCCCGGCGAGGGCGACGCGCGCCCCGGGCTGCGCCGCGGCTCCCAGCGCGAGCAGGCGCTCGACCTCGAGCGCGATGGCCCCCGGCCGACGCTCGCGTGCAATGGCCGCGAACAGCTCGCTGGCGGCCTCCACGCTGCCCGGCGCGACGGGCTGCGGCACGGCGACCGGCTCGGCCTCCGGCGCGCCATCGGACGGCAGTTCGAGCGGCTCGCCCTCCCGGCCGGGCGCCAGGTCGCCGCGCGGCGGAACCGGCTCGGGCTTCTTCTTGCCCGGCAGGTCGAGCTGCGCCTGGCCGAGGCCGGCGCACAGGAGCAACAGGACGGGAACGAGTTTCGTGGCGCGCTGGACCATCTTCGGGAAGAGCCCTCCGGGGGCGCCGAGAATACCTCCGGGCGCGTCGCTCTCGCCGGCGAATCGGCCAGCGATCTCAAGACGACCACGGGGGAGGCCGATCCTGCGGCGCGTAGGGAACGAGCCCCGCTCGTGCCCATCCCCCCCCATGAGCCTGCACGTCTTCGACAAGGAACTGCCCGCGGCCCTGACGCGCGCGGACAACCTGCCGAGCCTGCCCGCGGTGGCCCTCGAGGTCCTGCGCCTCTCGCAGGACGAGGACGCGACGCTCGACGACATGGCGAGCTGCCTGTCGCGCGACCCGGCCCTGGCCGCCAAGCTGCTCAAGCTCGCGAACTCCTCGCTGTTCGGCGGCGGCAAGTCGGTCACCACCCTGCAGCGCGCCACGATGCTGCTCGGGATGAAGACCGTGAAGCTGATGGCGCTCTCCTTCTCGCTGGCGGGCGCGCTGCCGAAGAAGGGGCAGCAGGGCAGCTTCTCGTTCGGCGAGTACTGGCACCGCAGCCTGGTGACGGCCATCGCCGCGCGCTCCATGGCACGCCTGACCAAGAGCCCGCAGGGCGACGAGGCCTTCCTGTGCGGCCTGTTCGCCCACTTCGGGAAGCTCGTCCTGGCGCGCTGTCTGCCGGAGAGCTACGAGCCGATCGTGGCCGAGTCGCAGGGCTGGCCCGCGGTCGCGCTCGAGGAGCAACGCCTCGGCTTCAGCTCGACCGACGTGTGCGCCAGCCTGCTGAAGAGCTGGGACCTGCCCGAGATGATCTACCTGACGGTCGGGTACTGGCCGCATCCGGAGCAGACGGACGCGGTGACCGAGCCGGCGGCCAGGAAGCTCGTCCAGCTGCTGTACCTCGCCCACCTGGCCGAAGGGGTCCTGTGCGACCAGGAGAAGGGCCGGCCCCTGGCCGCGCTGCACACGGCCATGGAGAAGAACCACGGCATCGCGCCGGCCGAGGTGGACGCGCTGCTCGTCGGACTCGAGGCCGGCATCGGCGAGACGGCCGAGCTGCTCTCGATCCAGCTGCCCGACGGCACCTCGCACGAGGAACTCATCAACCAGGCGCGCATGCAGATGGTGCACGTGAGCCTCGGCACGGCGGTGGATCTCGCGGCCGAGCGGCGCCGCAACGCGACGCTCGAGACCGAGAAGCGCGAGCTCGAATCGCTGGCCACGACCGACCGCCTGACGGGCCTGCCGAACCGCGCCGCCTTCGACACGTTCCTCGAGCGCAACGTGCGGGCCCGCATCGAGGGCCCGGTGCCGCGCGCGCTCGGCCTGATCATGGTGGACGTCGACAAGTTCAAGAACTTCAACGACACCTACGGACACGCCACCGGGGACGAGGTGCTGCGCATGGTCGGCAGCGTGCTCGAGCGCACGACGCGCAAGGGCGACCTCGCAGCGCGCTACGGCGGCGAGGAATTCGCGGTGATCCTGCCGCAGACGAACCCCTTCGGCCTGAAGAGCGCGGCGGAGCGCCTGCGCGAGGCGATCGAGAAGGAAGTGCTCGAGGTCGACGGTCAGAAGCTCTCGGTGACGGCCAGCTTCGGCTGCGCCTGCATCGCGCGCTTCGAGGCCCCCACCGATGCGGCCGCGCTGATCAAGCTGGCCGACCACTTCCTCTACCAGGCCAAGAAGAAGGGCCGCAACCGCTGCGAGTGCTACCCGCGCCTGGAGTTCCCCGGGCGCGCATGACAGCGCCGTGACTTCCTGAGAACGGGACGAAAAGCGCTCCGCGCGCGCCCGCTGCCAGCCAGCGGGCAACGCCGGAACGTCCCGCGCCGATCAGGCAAGGGCCCGCGTCGCCGCTCCATGAGTCCCACCTTCGCCCCCTGGCTGGCAGCCCTGCTGCCGCGCGCCGAGAACCTGCCCAGCCTGCCCGGAGCCGCGCTCGAGGTGCTGCGGCTGTGTCGCGCCGAGAACGGGACCCTCGAGGCACTGGCCACGGCGATCGCGCGCGATCCGGCCCTGGCCGCCCGCCTCCTGCGCTTCGCCAACTCCTCGCTCTACGGCCCGAGCGAGGAGGTGAAGAGCGTGCAGCGCGCCACGCTCGTGCTCGGCATGAAGACCGTGCAGCTCATGGCCCTGTCGTTCTCGCTGGTGTCCATCGTGCCGGCCGAAGGGCAGGCCGGAGCCTTCGACTACGCGCGCTTCTGGCGCCGCAGCCTGGTGCGCTCGGTCGCCGCGCGCGCGCTGGCCGGACGCGTCGGGAGCACCGCCCAGGACGAGGCCTTCCTGGCCGGACTGCTGGGCGAGATCGGCAGCGTGGTCCTCGCGCGCTGCGCACCCGAGGCGTACGCGCGCGTGCTCGAGGACGCGCGCACGCGTGCCCGCGGCTGGCCCACGCCCGAGGCCGAGCGCGAGCACCTCGGAGCTTCGCAGGCCGAGGTCGGCGAGGCCGTGCTGCTCGCCTGGCAGATCCCGCGCGCGATCACGGTCGCGGTCCGACACGCCGCGGCCCCCGAGGCCCTTCCGGCCGGCGAAGCACCCGAGCTCGCCACGCTGGTGCGCGTGCTGGCCTGCGCCGGACCGGTGACGGACCTGCTCACGCTCGATGCGGGCGCTCCGGCACTGCGCGCGGCCATGGAACTCGCCGAGCGCCACCTGGGCCTGCCGGGCGCGGCGCTCTCGGCCCTGCTGGACGAGCTCGCCGCTCCGCTCGAGGAGGCCGCGCGCCTGCTGGAACTGCGCCTTCCGGCCGGACGCTCGCACGAGGCCGTGCTGGAGGAGGCGCGCGCGCGCGTGCTCGGACTGTCGCTCGGCCAGGCGCGCGAGCTCGAGAGCCTGCGCATCGTCTCGGACCCCGAGCAGCGCACCCAGCTCCTGGCGGAACCGGGCGCGCTCGATCCGCTCACCGGCCTGGCCGCCGCACCGGCCTGCGCGCGCTTCCTCGAGCATCAGCTCTTCGCGCGCCGCACGGGCAACCTGACGCGCCCGCTCGGACTGGTGCTGCTCGAGCTGGACGGTTTCGAGCGTCTGCCCGACGAGGAAGCGCGCACCGAGGCCCAGCGGGCCGCGGCCGGACTGCTGACGCGCGTCCTGCGCCGCAACGATCTCGCCGCGCGCCTCGAGGCCGGTCGCTTCGCACTCGTGCTGGGCGACGCGACGCCCTTCGGCCTGCGCGCCCTGGGCGAGCGTCTGCGCAGCGAAGCGGCCGCGCTCGAGCTCGTGCTCGCCAGCGGACGCCTGCGGCCGAGTCTCTCGCTCGGAGGCGCCTGCCTGGCGAGTTCGCGTTCCAGCCAGGATGGCCCGGCCCTGCGGGCCGTCGTCGAGCGTCTGCTGACCCGCGCCCGCGAAAAAGGTCCGGGCGGCATGGAGATCCACGCCCAGCCGCTCGCCCCGGGCGGCTAGACCAGCGCCGCGCGCGCTGCGGCGCCGAGGTAGTGGCGGGCCAGCGTCGCGTCGGTGCGCACGAGCTCGCGCGCGGCGCGCACGAGTTCGTGCTCGAGGTCCTCGTCGCAGAGTCCCTCGAGGTTCTCGCCCGCCTGACGCAGGCCGGCGAGATCGCCCATGCCCCTGCGCCGCAGGTCTTCCTCGGCGATCTCGAAGCCGCTCGACGAGCGCGCCAGGAAGGCGAGGCGCTCGCCGTCGCCCCCGGTCGCGACGAGGAAGCAGGTCGAGGGCCGGCTCGAGCGTCCGACGCGTCCGCGCAGCTGGTGCAGCTGCGCCAGGCCGAAACGCTCGGCCCCCTCGATCACGATCGCGGTGGCCTCCGGCACATCGACCCCGACCTCGACGATCGAGGTCCCGACCAGCACCTGCGCGGCGCCCTGGCGGAAGCGCTCGATCGCCCGCGCGCGCTGCTCGGGGCGGAGCCGCCCATGCAGCGGCTCGAGCCCGAACGGGGCCAGCGGGCCGCGCGCCAGTTCCTGCAGGGCGCGCGTGGCCGAGGCCACCTGGTCCTTGCTCTCGCGCCCGTCCTCGACCTCGTCGTCGATGCGCGGACAGACCCAGTAGATGCGCTCACCGGCGCGCGCCCGCTCGACCAGGAAGGCGAGCAGCGCCGCGCGCCCGTCGGACGGGACGACCTGCGTCACGACCTCCGCCCGGCCCGGAGGACGCTCGGCCAGGAGACTCGTCTCGAGGTCACCGTAGAAGCACAGCGCCAGCGTGCGCGGGATCGGCGTGGCGGTCATCAGGAGCGCGTGCACGTCGGCCCCTTTCTCGAGCAGCGCGCGCTTCTGCGCCACGCCGAAGCGCTGCTGCTCGTCGATCACCACGAGATCGAGGCGCGCGAAGCGCACGTCCGGAGAGAACAGCGCGTGGGTCCCGATCGCGAGCGCGGCGCGGCCCTCGCTCAGGGCCGCCACGGCGCGCCGCCGCGCGGGGGCCGTCAGCGAACCCGTCACGAGCGCGGCCTCGAGCCCGAGGCGCGCGAGGTGCGGAGCGAGACCCAGCTGGTGCTGCTCGGCCAGGAGCTCGGTCGGCGCCATCAGCGCGGCCTGCCCGCCGGCGCGCGCGACGGCCGCGCAGGCCGCCAGCGCGACCAGCGTCTTGCCGCTGCCGACCTCGCCCTGCAGCAGTCGCCGCATCGGACGCGCGCGCGCCAGATCGGCCAGGATCTCCTGCAGGACGCGCTGCTGGCCGGCCGTGGGCGTGAAGGGCAGGGCGCCGAGCAGCGCCGCGCGCGTCGGCCCGTCGAGTTCCACCACGCGCGCCCGGCGCTGCTCGTCGCGCGCGTGACCCTCGAGCAGCCGGGCCTGCAGCTCGAGCAGGCGCTCGAACACCAGGCGCCGGCGCGCCTGGCGGAAGTGCTCCTCGTCGGGCGGCACGTGCAGCACGCGCACGGCTGCCTCGAGGCTCGGAAGAGCGAGCGCGCGCAGCACCGCGCTCGGCAGCGGCTCGCGCGGCGCACCGAAGCGCGCCAGCCCGTCGGCCAGCAGTCGGCGCAGAAGTTCCTGACCGAGGCCCTCGACCGCGGGATAGACCGGCACGAGCTCGGAGACGCGCGTCGCCGGCGGCTCCTCGACCAGCTTCGGCGCGAGCAAGGCCGGCCCCTGCTTCGTGCTGCCCACGCGCCCGATCAGCTCGACGCGCGTCCCCGCCGCGGCCAGGGCCCGCAGGCGCTCGAACAGCCACGGCTGATTGAAGAACAGTGCGCGCAGCGCCCCGGCCTCGTCGACCAGATCGAGCGAGAGCACGCTGCGCCGCCAGCCGGCGCGGAACAAACGCAGCCCGCGCAGCGTCCCCACCAGCGCGACCTCTTCCCCGGCCAGGCCCGCGGCGGTGCGCGTGTCGCTGCGTGCCCCGGTGCGCTCGAGGCGCCGCGGCAGGAGGCACAGGAGGTCGCGCACGCTCGTCAGCCCGAGTGCGCCGAGGCGCGCGGCACGCGCCGGACCGACCCCCTCGAGCGCCGTGAGCGGCGCCGCGCCCGGATCCTCCGTGTCCGCGGTCACCGGGCGAAGAGACGCGTCAGGGCCGCCTCGACCGGCTTCCCGCGCAGCGAGAAGCCGCCGTCCGTGCCGCGCGCGCGCGCGGCGTCGAGCGGCCAGTTCCACAGGTAGAAACCGCGCAGCGCGGGTCCGTTCTCGAGCCGTCCGGCCAGGACCTCGGCCAGGGCCTCGAGGAAGCGACGCTGGGGTTCCGGATCGATCGCGCCGCGCGGCACGGCACTGCGCGCGAAGGATCCGTCGCGCGCGGGGAAGCCGATCTGCGTCACGAGCAGCGGCTTGTTCCAGCGCACGGCGAGCTCGAGGGCCTTCTCGAGCTCGAAGCGGATCAGACGCACGAGCTCGCCGTCGGAGGGCACGCCCGTACCGGCGAAGCGCGGGAAGAGCGCGACCGAAACGAAGTCGAGCTCGCCGAAGAGTCCGACCTCCTGGGCCTCCGAGGGAAAGCGCGAGGTGTAGGTCAGGCCGCCGCGGTAGGCGCCGCGCAGGCGCTGGATCAGGGTCTTCCAGCCGGCCGCACGGCGCTTGAAGAAGGTCGGATCCTGGACCGGCTCGCGCGGCTCCGTGCGCGCGCCGTCGCGCAGGTTCGCCCCCAGGCTCAGGACCTCGATCGAGAGCAGCTCGGAGAGCAACGCGTAGTGCAGCGCGACGCGCGCGTAGCGCGCGAAGAAGGCATTCATGTGGGCCGGGCGGGCCCAGGTGATCACGTCGGCCCACGAGGCCCCGGTCTCGGTCAGGACCTCGAGCGCGAGCAGCACGCGCGCACCCCGGCCACGCGCCCCGGCCGTCGCGGCGGCCAGCGCCACGTCGCTCGCGCTGGCCCCCAGCGGCCCGCCACGCGGCGCGACCAGCGCCCGCCAGGGATCGTCGGACCAGGCCAGCACGCTCAGCGCGACCGCATCCGGTCCGGCCCCGAAGGCCAGGGCCTCGTCGAGGGCCTCGCCCGTCGCGCGCGTGCTGTAGCCCGCGCCCGGGCCCTCGACCAGCGCCAGTCCGTGGCGCACCGGCGCCGTCACGAGGCGCTGCTGGATCGTCTTCGCCGCCAGGCCGCCCTGCTGCGCCTTGGCCGCGCGCGCGACACCGGCCTGGAAACCGGCCGCCATCTTCTTCGTCTGCAGATCGGCGCCCTTCCAGGCCGCGCGCATCAGCCGCGGATTGCTCTTCACGCCCTGCACGAGGAGCTGCATCAGGAAGCCGCGCACCGGCAGCAGCACGTGCGGACTGAGCTCGGCGCGCGCGCCCGGCGCGAGGACCGCGCGCAGATCCGGCAGGTTGCGTCCGAGGGCGAGGTGCCCGATCCAGGTCTGCAGCGGACGATTCCACCAGCGCCCGGCGGCGGCCACGGCCAGCCCGTCCTCCATCCACGCTTCCTCGGGCGTGCCCACCAGCGTGCGCGCCAGGACGCGCGCCAGGGCCTGGCCGTCGTCGTCGGGCATGCCCGGCGCGAGCAGCACGTGCAGGCGCGGATGGAGCCGGTTCGCGAGCGCGAGCTCGCTCACGCCGAGGCACCACTCGAGGTCCTCGGGGTGGTCATACAGGAACAGCTCGACCGCCGGTGGCGGCGCCTCCGGGGCCTGCCCGAACCAGCCCAGCACGCGCCGCTGGACGGCGGCCAGTGAGCGCGAATAGTCGCGCCAGCGCGCCTCGTCGGGCTCGTCGCGCGCGACCAGCGTGAACGCTCCGACCGTGCGCCGCAGGGCCAGGGCGAAGTGCTGCTCGCGGCGCGCGAGGAAGTCCCGCGCGAGTGGCGCGAGCGGACGCCCGTCGAGCTCGAGCGGACAGGTCAGGGCGAGCTCGCCGTCGGCGTGCACGCTGAGGTACGGGCGCGTCAGGCGCGGCACCTCGTCGAGGTAGGCCGCCAGGGCCGAGAGATCGTTGGCCAGATACAAGAGCAGCGGCCGGCCGGCCTGGGCGGGATCCTCGAAGACCGCCACGGCGGCGTCGCCGGGCGCCTCGAAGACGCGCCCGAAGCAGCGGAAACCCGTGGCCAGCGGCTCGAGGCCGCAGGCGCGCGCCAGAGGTGCCAGGCTCGGATCGGCGGGCGAGCCCGCCAGCACGCGCACCGCGCGCGGATCCCCGGGCGCGTCCTCGGCCAGCACGCGCGCGGCAAGCGTGCGGCGCGCGCCGAGCTCCTGCACCAGACGCTGCGCGGCCTCGAGCGCAGGCCCGGCCGGCACGCGGAACTCGAGCGCTCCGGCGCGCTCGAGCCCGTGCAGCAGCGCGAAGCTCTCGCCGTTCGGCGGCGGCCCGGCCGCGGCCTGCGGCGCCAGGCTCAGGGCCAGCGCGAGGAAGAGCGCGCTCACGCCAGCGCCTCCCCGCGCTCGAGCACGCTCAGCTTGACGTACTTCAAGCGCACGTAGTGACCGGCGAGGAGCGCCAGGACCAGTCCCTTGCGGCCGAGCAGGAAGCCGCGCTTCAGCACGAAGAAGCGCAGGAAGCGCACCCACGGCCGCACGAGGAGATCGAAGGCGCGCGCACGCCGGCCGCGCGCGTGCAGGCCGCGCGCCATGATGGTCGTGTACTGGTCGATCGTCTCGAGGTGCTCGGCCAGCGTGCGGTACGGATGGTGCTCGAGGTCGCCCGCCAGCGCGCCACGCGTCGTACCGGCGTCCAGCTCGACGCGGTCGTGCGGGTTGTGACCGCCCCAGTGCCCGCGCCGCCGGTCGAAGAGCCGCAGCTGGCGGTCGGGATACCAGGTGCCGTGACGCACCCAGGTACCGAGGTAGTTCGTGAGGCGCGGGAAGTCCCAGGCCGCGTGGCGCGGGAAACCCTGCGCGCGCAGGGCCTCGAGCTCGGCCCGCAGGGGCGGCGTGACGCGCTCGTCGGCGTCCACGCACAGGACCCAGTCGTGCGTCGCGGCGCGCACCGCGAATTCCTTCTGCGCCACGTGTCCGGGCCAGTCGCGCTCGATCACGCGCGCGCCGTGCGCGGCGGCGAGCTCGCGCGTGCGGTCGCGCGAGTGCGAGTCGACCACCACGATCTCGTCGCAGAAGGCGACCGAGTCGAGGCAGGCCGGCAGGCGCTCCTCCTCGTCCATGGCGATGATGCAGCAGGAGAGCTTGGCGGCGCTCATGCGACCTCCTCGGCCAGGACCGCGCGGTAGAGCTGCTCGTAGGCGCGCACCATCTCCTCGGCTGCGAAGCCGTCCGCAACGCGCGCGGGTCCGGCCGCGCCGAGGCGCGCGCGCAGGGCCGGCTCGCGCACGAGGCGCGCGAGCGCCGCCGTCAGGGCCGGCACGTCCTCGGGCGGAACCAGCAGCCCCGTCTCGTCGTCGCGCACGGCCTCGCCCAGGCCGCCGACGCGCGTGGCCAGCACGGCGCGACCCGCGGCCATGGCCTCGAGGGCCGCGACGCCCAGCCCCTCGGCCCGCGAGGGGAGCGCGAACACGTCGCAGGCCGCGAGCAGCTCGGCCTTGTCGTCGCGCGCCCCGAGGAAGCGCGCGCGCGGGCCGAGGCCGAGCGCCTGCGCGCGCGCCACCAGGGCCGCGCGCTCGGGCCCGTCGCCGGCCACGAGCAGCACGCAGCGCGCGTCCTGCGCGGCCACCGCCGCGAGCAGGAGATCGAGGCCCTTGCGCGCGACCAGCGCGGCCAGGGTCAGCACGACCACGTCGTCGGGCGCGAGCCCGAGCGCGCGGCGCGTCTCCTCGCGCGGGCGGAGCGGCACGAGCTCGGCCGCCGCCACCGAGCTCGCGATGCGCACCAGGCGCGCGCGCGGCACGCCGCCCTCCAGCAGGTTGCGCTCGACGGCCGGCGAGATCGCCACCACGCGCCGCACGAGGCTCTCGTACACGAAGCGCGCCCGCGGCGAGGGCGCGAGGCGCTTCTCCTGACGCCGCGTCGTGATCGCGCGCACGCCGGCCAGACGGGCCGCCAGGCCCCCGAGCCAGGTGGCGCGCGAGGTGTGCAGGTGCACGAGGTCGACGCGCGTGCGGCGCAGCGCACCGCGCAGGCGAACGACGGCGGCCAGATCGGCCGCGCCGCGCATCGGCACGCTGACGAGCTCGAACCCGCGCCGCTCGGCCTCGCGCGCGCTGCCCGAGCGGGGCGGCGCGCACAGCACGTTGCGGTGCCCGCGCGCGCGCAGCCCCTCCATCAGGAGGAAGACCTGCACCTCGCCGCCGGAGAATCCGGCTTCGGCGTCGACGTGGGCGATGGCGAGCGGCGGGGTGGTCATGCGCAGCCCGGAGAGCATGCCAAACCGGGCGCCGGCGTGCGGCCGCCGGAGCGATCTTCACTTCGTGCCGGCCCGACCTTGGTCGGGCGGCCCGCGCGCCCTACCGTGGGAGGCCGTGCGCCTCGCCCTGACCCACCTGCGCCACGCCCGCACGGGCGGCACCGAGCGCTTCCTGGACGGCCTGGCCGGCTTCCTCGCACGGGCCGGGCACGAGGTCACGATCGTGTGCCGCTCGCACGCCGCCGCGCCCCACCGATCGGTGCGCTTCGAGCGCCTGCGCGGCTTCGCCCTGGGTGGAGCCTGGCGCACGCGCGCCTTCGCCGCGGCCGTGGCGCGGCACCTCGAGCGCACGCCCTACGACCTCGTGGTCGGGCTCGGGCGCACCACCACCCAGGACGTGCTGCGCCTCGGCGGCGGCTGCCAGGAGACGTACCTCGAGCTGGCCCACGAGGCCACGCTCACGCCGCGCGCGTTCCTGCTCGGCGGCGGCGCCTGGAAGCACCGACTGGCGGTCAAGCTCGAGTACGAGGCCCTGCGCGCCGGCGCGCACGTGATCGTGAACTCCGCCATGGTGCGGCGCGATGTGCAGCGCCGGCACGGGCTCCCCGAGGAACGCCTGACGACGCTGCACAACGGCGTCGATCTCGAGCGCTTCCATCCGCGCCTGCGGGCCACGGTGGGCCACGCGAAGCGGCGCGAGCTCGGGCTCGCCGAGCCGGACGTGGTGCTGCTGTTCCTCGGCACCGGCTACGCGCGCAAGGGCCTCGACCTCGTGCTCGAGGCCCTGCCCGGCGTGCACGCGCGCGTGCCGGGCGCGCGGCTGCTCGTGGCCGGTTTCGACTCCGATCGCGCGCGCTACGAGGCCGAGGCGCGCGCCCTCGGCGTGGAAGGCATCACGCGCTTCCTGGGGGGCACGCTCGCGCCCGAGGAGCTGTATGCGGCGGCCGACCTGTACGTGCTGCCCACGCGCTACGACCCCTTCGCCAACTCGACCCTCGAGGCCCTGGCCAGCGGCTTGCCGACCTTCACCAGCACCACGAACGGCGGCGGCGAGCTGATCACCCCGGGGCACGAGGGCGAGGTCCTGGCCGTGGCCGACGGGGCCGCGCCGCTGGCCGAGGCGCTGGTGCGCTGGTGCGAGCCCGGGCTGCGCGCGCAGGGCGCGCGCGCCGCCCGCCAGCTGGCCGAGCAGCACGGACAGGAGGCCAAGTTCGCGCAGGCCGAGGCGCTCTTCACGCGCCTCGCGCGCGCGCGCCGCGCCGCGCCGCTAGGAGTCGGGTCGTGAGCGACACCGCCGGCCACGGCCAGATCCTCGAGCTCCTGCGCACGCGCCGCGCCGAGTTCGGCCGCGACCTGCTCGACGTGCCCTCGGGCGGCGGCCCGGTGGTCGACGGCGCACGCGCGGCCGGCTACGACGTGGTCGAGGTCGACCTGTTCCCGCGCCCGGGGATCCGCGGCGTGTGCGCCGACGCCTGCGCGCGCCTGCCCTTCGCCGACGCCGCCTTCGACGTCGTGCTCTCGATGGAAGGCATCGAGCACTTCGAGCACCAGGCGGGCTTCGTGCGCGAGTGCGCGCGCGTGCTGCGCCCGGGGGGCTGGCTCGTGCTGACGACCCCGAACGTGCTGACGCTCTCGGCGCGCCTCACGCACCTCTTCACGGGCCACAAGGTGCTGCAACAAGGCTTCGTGAACGAGGTCGCGACCCTGCGCAGCCGCACGGGCGCGCGGCTCTACCACGGACACGCCTTCCTGCTCGACGCCTTCCGCCTGCGCTATCTGCTGCGCATCGCGGGCCTCGAGTGGAAGGAGCTGCGGGGCACGACGCTCTCGCGCGGCTCGCTGGCCCTCGCCCCGACCCTGCCGCTCGTGTGGGGCGCAACCGCGCTGGCGACCGCCCTCGCGCGCCGCCGGCTGACGGCCGCCCGCCGCCCGCGCCCGGACCCGGCCCTGGAGGGCGAGCTCGCGCGCCTGGCCAACGCGCCGGCCCTGCTGCTGCGCAAGAAGCTGATCGTGCTGGCCCACAAGCCCGCCCTCGGATAGACCATCGCCCTGAGCGAGCTCCCCATCGTGTCCCTGCGCCACGCCGCACTCCTCCTGCCGCTCCTCGCGGCCTGCCGCACGACGGTGGATTTCGATTCGCCCACTCCGGCCATCGTGCAGACGAGCGCGCCCCTGCCGGTCACGCTCTCGAACGAGCTGCGCCGCCTGCGCGTCAAGGGCGAGGGCGCCGGCGTGAAGAGCGCCTACCGCGTCGGCAACGTGCTGACGCCGCTGTTCGACTCGCGCGACGGGCGCAGCTTCCTGAACCTGGTGGAGGTCCACCTCGAGCAGGAGCGCGCGAGCGAGGGCTACGGGGCGCGCTTCCGGCTGGTGCTGGCCCTGCAGCGCGAAGGCAAGACCGAGACCTTCGGAGTCGACGAGCGCGCCCGCTCCTTCGCGAGCGCGACCGAGGCCGGACGCCTGGCGGTCGAGCGCGGCGTCGAGGCGGTCTACGCGGCCGTGCGCACGCGGCTCGCGGCCCGCTGAGGCATGGCCCTGCCCGCGCGCCCGCGGCGACCGCCGGCCGAGAGGTCCGCGCTCGTCCTGGCCCGCTGCGCAGCGCTGCTGCGCGCGCGCACCGAGATTGGCATGCTGGAGGGCCGGACGACGTCCCCGTGCGCGTGCAGACCCTCGAGTTCCCCCCGCCCATGAGCGCCCCGTCGGCGGACTTGGCGCGCTATCCCGCCGGCGCGCCCGAGCGCGGCGGGCATGGCCTGCGCGTCGGTGCGCTGCGGGCCCGGGCCTACGCGCCGCTCACGCCGGCACTCGTCGCCCGGCTCCCGGGCTGGTACGCGGACGCGGCGCGCGAGGGCGAGGTGCTGCGCAGCGGGGCCGTCGTGCGCGTGGGCGACCTGGTGGTGAAGCGCTTCCCCGCGCCGAGCGTGTTCGGGTGGCTGCGCGCGCCGCGCGCCACGCGCTCGGCCGCGCGCCACTTCTGGTGCCTGCCGGTGCCCTCGCCGCGTCCGCTGGTGGCGCTGTGGCGCGGTTTCTCCTCGCCCAGCGTGCTGGTGCGCGAGTTCATCCCGGGCGCGCTGCTCTCCGCGCTCGGTCCCGAGGCGCACGCGGCCGAGGAGGCGCTCGCGCCGTTCCTGGCCCTGCTCGCGCGTCACGCCGTGCTGCACGGCGACCTGCATCCGCAGAACCTCCTGTGGGACGGCACGCACTGGTGGCTGCTCGACGTGGATGGCGTACGCCACGGGCTGCACTCGCGCTCACGCGTGTGGCTCGGGATGTGGGCGCGCTGCGCGCTCTACCTCGGCGAGCCGCGCGCACGCGCGCTGCACGCGCGCTGCCTGCGCGAGGTCGCGCCCCGCTGGCAACTCGCCTGGGACGACGTGCGCCGCGAGGAAGCGGCCATGCGCGCACGCCGGGCTCACGCCCTTCCCCCGCCGGAGTCCCGCCCGTGATGACCGAGCTCGCCACCACCTTCGTCGAGTTCAAGGAGCGCACCGAGCGCCCGCGCTTCCTGGCCGAGCGCTTCCCGGTGCTGCTCGCCGGCAGCCTGCTCGACGTCGGCTGCGACCGCGCCGTCCTGCGCACGCTCGCGCGCGGTCCGTACGTCGGGATCGACTTCTCGCCCGAGGCGGATCTGCGCCAGGACCTGATGCGGGAGCCGCGCCTCGCCTTCCCCGATCGGCATTTCGACGCGGTGGTGTGCAGCGACGTGCTCGAGCACCTCGAGAACCTGCACGCGATCTTCGACGAGCTCGTGCGCGTGACGAAGGGACACCTGCTCGTGACCCTGCCGAACAACTGGAACTCGGCCCGCCTGCGCCTGGCGCGCGGACGGGGCGCGATCGCGCACTACGGGCTGCCGCTCGAACCGCCGCCCGACCGTCACCGCTGGTTCTTCGGCTTCAGCGAGGCCGAGCAGTTCTTCCGCGGCCAGGCGACGCGCGCGGGCCTCGAGCTCGTCGAGCTGTGCGCCCTGGAGAAGCCGCGCCCGCTGGCGCTGCGCCTCGTGCGTCGGATCCTGGCCGGCGACGCCGAACGCTACCGCAACAAGTACACCCACACGCTGGCCTGCCTCTACCGGCGGCCCGCCGGCGGTCGATAGCGTCTGCCATGTGGTTCGGAGCCCTGTGCCTCGCCGCGCTCGGACTCGCCCTGTGTCACTGGGGGCCGGGCAACCACCTCGAGTTCGCCGCGCGCACGCTGCGCGCGCGGCGCAAGCTCGCGCCCGCGGTGGCGCGCCTCCTGCGCGACGAGCCGGCCGCCTTCCTGTACGGCAACATCGCGGCCGACATCATCAACTTCAAGGGCTACGGCGGACACTACAACCACTGCCACCGCTGGACGATCGTGGCCGAGATGCGCGCGCGCGCGACCAGCGCGGCCGAGCACGCCTTCGCGCTCGGCTACCTCGCGCACCTCGCGGCCGACACGATCGCGCACAACCACTACGTGCCCTACCACCTGGCGCGCTACGCGCGCTCGAAGGGCCTCGGGCACCTGTACTGGGAGATGCGCGCCGACGGACTCGTGCCCGAGCGCGTGTGGGACGTGATCGCGCGCCTGAAGGCCGACCGCTCGCTCGATGCCCTCGACGAGCTCGTCAACCAGGCCGTGCCGAAGAAGGCCCTCTCGATGGGCGCGAACAAGCTGCTCTTCAGCCGCGTGCTGCTCTCGAGCCAGCGCGACCGCTGGCGGCGCGGCGTGGCGCAGCTGCAGGGCCTGTCGAGTGCGCCGCTCGCGCCGGAGTTCCTGGAGCACTTCCAGCGCGCCGCCGTGGGCCGCATCCGCCTGGCGCTCGAGCCCGACGGCCTGCCGCAGCTCCTGCACCTCGACACCAACGGCAAGCTGGCCCAGCACGAGGCCTGGACCGGCCGCAAGCGCGCGCTGGCGCGCATCTCGGGCGCGCGCCGGGTGGAGGAATCCTTCCAGCACGCCCAGCGCTACCTCTCCGGGATGGAGTCGCCGCCGCCCGGCAGCGGCGCGCCCCACTGGTGAGCCGCTACAGGCGGAAGTAGCGCACGACGAGGTCGGTCTCGTCGCCGTCGCCGTTGAAGTCCTCGCCGGCCTGGCTCTCGGACGACAGGAACGCCGCGCCGACCGTGCCGTCGGTCACGATCGCCTGCCCGACCACCAGGCTCGAGGTCGCCATCGGCACCGGCCCGCAGGTCGTGAGCGGGTTGCGGAACAGCACCACGTCGTTGATCTGCCCGTCGGCGTTGTAGTCGCGGTTGTCGTCCGTCTCGGAGACGCGGAAGAAGGCGAAGTTGCCCGTCAGCTGGATGCCCGCGTTGGCCTTGTCGACGGCGTAGCCCATGCCGTCGAAGTCGAGCGTCGGCCCCGACTCGAAGTCGGCCCACACCGGCAGGCCGTCGGTCTTGTCGCCGTCCTTGGCGGTGAACGAGCAGTTCAGATTCGTGTTGAGCGAGCCCACGTCGGGGTTCGTGCCCGGGACCTCCTCGAGGAACACGAGCGCGAGCCGGTTGCCGACCGCATCGGCCGCCATCCAGCTCGTACCCGCGTAGGGCTCCGAGTCGCCGTCCTCGTCGAACACGCCCGTGCCGTGGCTGCGGTTCGAGCTCTGGTGGGTCACGTCCCAGACCGGGTTCGAGGCCGAGGGATCGAGCCAGGCCACGAGCTCGTGGTCGGCCACCTTGCCGTCGAGGTTCGAGCTGTCGGCGTCCTCGTCGATCACCGCGATCAGGCGGTCGTTCAGCACCGCGAGCCCGAAGGACCCGCCCGGGATCGAGGTCGCCAGGGCGTGCATCTGCTGGGTCTCGCGCGCCGGCGCGATCGGCTCGACGGCCTCGACCCAGCGCGCGACGTGGTCGCTCGTGTCGGCGTCGCCCGTGGCCGCGTTCAGGTTGCAGTTCGCCTCCGACTCGTCGGAGATCGTGGCCACGAAGCCGTCGAAGGCGAGCACGCGGTCGTGTCCGACGAGCCCGGTATTCACCGGCTGGGCCGTGGCCGCCAGGAAGTCGGCGAAGTGCACGTAGAAGAGCACCTGGTCGAGCGTGTCCGTGTCGGGCGTGCCGAGGCAGTTCTCGGTCAGGAGCGGCTGCGAGAAGAGCGCTTGGTCGTTGAAGTTCGTCGCGCCCTGGGCCGTCTCGTCCACCAGGAAGGCCACCAGCCAGTCGCCCGCCGCGACGAAGTCGGCCGCCAGCGGCGCCGAATCATCGGCCATGGCGAGCTCGGTGCTCTTCAGGCGCGCGGCCGCGTCGGTCGAGTCGAGCAGCGCCAGCACGTGCTCGTCGGTCGAGTCGCCGTCGCCGTTCAGGTCGCTTGCGTTCTCGGTCTCGTCGAGGCGCACGAAGAGGAGCGCCTGGCGTTCCGCCAGCAGGTGCGCGCCCACCGCGCCGGCTCCGATCTCGTTCCCGACCACGACCGGCGTGGTCGGCGCGGCAGCCGTCAGCGTGCGCAGGTTGGTCTCGTCGACGCCCGGCGCATCGGCGCTGGCGTAGTAGAGGCGTCCGGAGAGCGCGAGCAGCGGCTCGTCCACGTCGAGGAGCTCGTCCACGAACTCGAGCCCGACGGTCGCGTTCCAGTGCAGCAGCACCTGGGTCCCCGGGCCGCCGTTCCAGTCGTTGCCGTCCTCGGCCTCGTCGACCGCCAGGAAGAGCTCGTCGTCGAGCACCGCCGCGCCGCGCGCGGCGACGCCGAGGTTGGTCTCGACCGAACTGCGCAGGTTGACGGCCACGGCCACCTGGTCGAGCGTGTCCGCGTCGCCGTTCAGGTCGGTTCCGGCCGGCCCGGTGAAGGCCTCGCTGGCGAAGTACACGAGCCAGTCGTCGTCGACGACCAGGGCCGCGCTCGGCGCGGCGGCCTGCTCGGTGGTGCGCACCTGGAAGCTCGAGTCCGAGTCGGAACCGGAACCGCACGCGGCGAGCAGCACGAGCGGGAGGCCTGCGAGGAGCGGAAGCGAGGGGAGTCGGGGGGCGGTCATCGGAAGAGGGTGGGAAGACCTGCGGGGAGCGCGACACGATAGCGAAGCGCGCCTCCGAAAGAACACCCCCGCTCCACGGCCTCCAGGCGAGCGCTTGCGCACCCCCGCCGTGCGCTTTTGCTCCCAGCGGCGCGGCGCCCGTGCTGGCACAATGGCGGCGCGATGTCCGGCGCCAACGACAGGCTGCTCCGCGGCCAGCGGCTGCTGCTCGGTGCGCTGCTCGCCGTCATGGCCGGCTCGGCCCTCCTGCTGTGGAGGATGTCCGGGCGCACCGTGCGCGGCCCGCGCGACGGACGCGGCCCGGCGGAGGTCGAGGCCGCCGCGCGTCCGTCCGCTGCGGCGGAAGCGCCCTCCACCACGGAGGCGCCGGCCGCGCGCACCGAGGAGCGCGTGGCCCTGACCGGGACCGCGCCGAGCGCGGCGCTCGATGCGAGCGCCCTGGAGACCTTCGCGCCGGACGCCTGCTACGGACGCACGCTCGTGGCGGGAGAGCCGGCGCCGGGCGTCGAGCTCGCCTTCTTCCTGGACACCATCGGCTTCGGCGAGACCCGCGCGCCCGTGGCCACGGCACGGAGCGACGAGGCCGGACGCTTCCGCCTCACGGGACTGCTCGCGCACCGCGGCTACGCGGTCGCGCTGCGCGGACCACTCGTGGTGCCGAAGATCGACAGCGCGTTCCCGGGAGAGCCGCTCACGTTCGAGCTCGAACCCGCGGTGCCGGTCACGGGCGTCGTCCAGCGCGCCAGCGACGGTCGCGCGCTGGCCGACGTGAACGTGGCCGTCGCGCGCGCCCACTGGAACGGCACGCGACGCGTGGAGTTCCTCGAGGCGCGCACCGACGCCGAGGGACGCTTCGCGCTCGCCGGCGTCGGCGAGGGCCTGGTGACCTTCCACCTCGCGCGGCCCGGGCACCTCGCCGAGCGACGCGAGTTCCAGGTCACCGCGGCCAGCGCGACCCCCTTCGAGATCCTGCTGGAGGACGCGAACGCGCTCGAGTTCCTGGCCGTCGACCTCGCCAGCGGGAATCCGCTCGTCGCGACCGAGCTCGTCGGTCCGGCCGGTCCGCTACGCACCGACGACGCGGGGCACCTCTTCCTGCCGCGCCCCGCGCGCCCCGAGGAGGGCCTGCGCGTGTCGCTCGCGCATCCGAACGACGTGCAGACCGAGGGCCGGCTCTCGGCGAGCGGCGGCCCGCTCGCGCGCGTGCCGGTCGCGCACGGCGCGCGCGTGCGCGGACGCGTCGTCGACGCTGCGGGCGCGCCGGTCGCCGACGCCCTCGTGCGCATCGTGGGCGGCGGACGCGGCAGCAACGTGCCCGGCCTGCCCGAGGGTTTCCGCCTGTCCGATCCGCGCCGCACCGTGCACAGCGACGCCGAAGGACGCTTCGAGTTCCCCGGCTGCACGCCGCGCGGCGAGAACGTGCGCGTGCGCGCCACGCACCCGCTCCATCCGCAGGGCGAGTCCGAGCCCTTCGCGCTCGCGCGCCTCGACCAGGAGCTCGAGGTCGAGGTGCGTCTCGAGGCCGGTGGCGCGCTCTCGGGGCGCGTCACGCTGGAGGGCGAGCCGGTCGCGCTCGACGTGCACTGGAACGACGCGGAGAACTCCGGCCGCACGCGCTCGAACGCGCGCGGCGAGTTCCGCCTCGAGGGCCTCGCGCCGGGCGAGCTCACGCTGCGCGCGCGGCTCGACGACGAGGACGAGGACGTGCCGCGGCCCGAGGACCGCACGCTGCTCGTCACGGCCGGTGAGACGCTCGCGGTGGAACTCGCGCTGACGCGCAGCGGTGCGACGATCGAGGGCCGCGTGCTCGATGCCGGCGGAGCCCCCGTACCGGAGGCGCAGCTCATGGCCTACATCGACGACGAGGAGGAAGGCGAGCTCGAGACGCCCTACACGCAGAGCGCCCGCGACGGCAGCTTCACGCTGACGCTGCCGGCCGGCGTGACGCGCCCCTTCCACGTGTTCGCGAGCGAAGGACCGCGGCGCATCGAGCGCCGGAACGTCGCGCCCGGCACGCGCGGGCTCGAGCTCGTGCTGCCCGAGCTCGGGCGCGCACCGCTGCGCGTCGAGGACGCGCTCACGCGCGCGCCGATCAACGGCTACTCGCTCTACTGGCGCCCGAGCGACGAGGGCCGCTACGAGCGCTTCTCGCCGCGCAGCGCGCGCCTCTCGGCCGGCCCGGACGGCGTCTACCTGGCCGAGCTGCCGCTCGGGCGCCTGGATCTGGTCGTGTGCGAGCGCTCGCGCGGCTACGTGCCGTGCTTCCGCGAGGGCGTCGTGGTCACGCGCGAGGCCGGCGCCGAGGTGCGCTTCGCCCTGGAATCCGGAGTCGAGCTCGAGCTCGTGCTGGCCGGCGCGCCCGAGCTGCGCAACGAGCTGCGGCGCGCCTTCGTCGAGAGTGCCGAGCAGGCCGAGCTCTCCGCGCGCGGCGGCGACTTCTACCAGCAGGAGATCCGCAGCGCCCAGGGCCTGCGGCCCGACGGGAACGGCAGCGTGCGCCTCAAGGGCATGCCCGCCGGGCGCTACGAGGTGAAGGGCCTGGCGCGCGGGCTCGTGCTCACGCCGGCCGCCTTCGAGCTCACCTCCGTGGCCTCGGAGCGGCTCGAATTCGCGCTCTCGCGCCGCGAAAACCGCGCGCCCGCGCAACCCGGCGGGAAAGGCCGCTAGAGAGCCTCCGGTGTCGCTCGCGGCCCTGTTCCTCGCGCTGCTCGCCTCGCTCGGCTCTGCCCAGGATCCGTGCGGGCGTCTGGCCACCTGGACCGAGCGCACGCGCCTCGCGCCGAACTCGGTCGATGCGCGCCGGCAGAGCGAGCTGCGCGCGATCCTGGGCGAGCTGCGCATCCTGCGCGCGGGCCCGGAAGGGCGACCGGCGGAGATCGACGCCGGACTGGTCGAGCTCGCGGCCCTGGCCCACCGCGAGGGCGCGCGGCCCGACGGGCTCCTGGCGGCCGCACACCTCGTGCGCGCCGAGCTCGAGGCCGAGCTCGAGCGCGACGGCGCGCGCCTCGCACCCTGGCTCGCCGGGCAGATCCTGGCCGCCGAGGCGCGTCGCCCGCGCCCCGAGCGGCGCCTCGCGCTCGAGCTGCTGCAGGGCCGCCGTGAAGCGGCGCTCTTGCCCGCGCTGCGCGCCGCCGCGGGCGAGAGCGACCCGGAGCTCTCCGAGGCCGCCGCGCAGACGCTCGCGGGCTGGGACGATCCGCTCGTGCACCAGCTCTTCCTCGAGCGCCTCGAGCAGGGCCGCGGCACGACGCGCCTCGCGAGCGAGCACTTCGAGCGCACGCGCGCGGCCCTCGCGCCCGAGTTGCTCGATCGCCTGGAGTCCCTGGCCGCGCGCCTGTATCTGTCCGAGGACTGGCGCGGCGCGGCGCGCGCGCGCGCGCTCGGACGCGCGCTGCCGACCGTGCGCGCCGCCCCGATCCTGCTGGAGGCCCTGACCCTGTGGACGCGGCGCGAGGAGAGCGGCACGGGCTCGCGCCGCATCCGCCACGAGCTCGTGCTCGAGCTGCAGCGCCGCTCGGGACGCTCGATCGGCGCCGATCCCGCGCGCTGGAGCGAGTGGTGGCAGGCCGTGCGCGAGGGCCGCGTGGCCTTGCCCGAGGCGCTGGTGGCCGGTGGCGAGCAACCCTCCAGCGCGACCTTCTTCGGCCTGCGCGCCGAGTCCGACCGCGTGCTGTTCGTGCTCGACCGCTCGGGCAGCATGCGCCAGGGCTTCGGCACCGACGGGCGCACGCGCCACGAGGAGGCGCTCACGCAGCTCCTCACTTTCCTGCGCCAGTCCGGACCGGCGACGCGCTTCAGCGTGGCCCTGTTCGGCGACAAGGGCGTCGCCTGGCGCTCGCGCCTCGCTCCGGCCAGCGAGTCCAACCTGGAACAGGTGCGGCGCTGGGTGCGCGAGCGCGAGCCGGACGGCGAGACGTTGCTGTTCGAGGGGCTGCGCTCCGGACTCGGCCTGGACGCGCGCGGGCGCCTCGCCCTGGAGCGCTGCGAGGCCGACACGGTGATCGTGCTGTGCGACGGCGCCACCACCGAGGGTCCGGGCTGGGTGGCGCGCTGGCTGGCCGAAGAGAACGAGCGCGCCCAGCTCGTCTTCCACTGCGTCCAGATCGGAACCGAGGGCAACGGCACCCTGGAGGCCCTGGCGGCGGGCAGCGGGGGCGAGTTCGTGCGCGTCCAGGGCTGAGCCGCTCGGCCCGAGGGGGCGATTCCGGGGGGAGAGAACGTCCGGCTCGCGCTTCAAGTGCCCGTGGTGGACCGCTACACTCCCCGCCGAGTGTAGACCCGGGGCACGCGAAGGTCCGCGAAGCCCCACCCCTGCATGCTCATCGACTACGCCCCCCTGCTCGTCCTCCTGGCCGTCGTGGCGCTCTTCGCCGTCGGCAACATCGTGTTGAGCGAGCTGCTCGGCAGCCGCCGCATCGCGATCGGCAAGAGCTCGGCCTACGAGTGCGGCATGGGCTCCTCCGAGGGCGCCCGCATCCGCCTCTCGATCCACTTCTACCTGGTGGCGGTGCTCTTCATTCTGTTCGACGTCGAGTCGCTGCTCCTCTTTCCCTGGGCCGTGGCGGCCAAGGGGCTCGCCGCGGACGGCCTCGGCCGGATCGTCTTCGCCGAGGTGACGGCCTTCGTGGCCGTGCTCGGTGTCGGCCTGGCCTTCGTGTGGAAGAAAGGCGGCCTCGAGTGGGATCGCTGAAGCCCGTCCAGGAGACCGACGGCGGCTCGTTCCTCGCCACGCGCATCGACGAGCTCGTCAACTGGGGCCGCAAGAACAGCCTGTGGCCGATGCCGCTCGGGCTGTCGTGCTGCGGGATCGAGCTGATGGCCATGATCGGCCCGAAGTTCGACATCTCGCGCTTCGGAGCCGAGGCCGCGCGCTTCAGCCCGCGCCAGTGCGACCTGCTCGTGGTGGCCGGCACCTTGACCTGGAAGATGGCCACGGCCGCGCGCCTGATCTACGACCAGATGCCCGAGCCGAAGTGGGTCATCGCCATGGGCGTGTGCTCCTCCTCGGGCGGCATGTACGACTCCTACGCGGTCGTGCAGGGCGTCGATTCGATCCTGCCGGTCGACGTGTACGTGCCCGGCTGCCCGCCGCGCCCGGATGCGGTGATCGACGCGATCCTGAAGCTGCAGAAGAAGATCGAGCGCGAGCACCCGCTGGCGCGCCTGCTCGGCGGCACGACCCTCGCCGACGAGCGCGGCTCGGGCCAGCTCACGCACCAGCCCAACGGGGCCGTGCCGAAGACGAAGTTCGACCTCCACCCGCACGACCCGCGCGCGCGGCGCTGAACGATGGGAAACGCACAGACCCTGGAACGTGCGCGCGCTGCGCTCGGGACGCTCGAGCACTCCGTGCGCGACGAGCGCGACGGCCTGGCGACGCTCGCCCTGAGTACCGCCACCCTCGGCCAGGCGCTCGAAGCCCTGAAGACGCGCGCCGGCTTCGAGACCCCCACCCTGATCACGGCCATCGATTGGCTCGGCACGCGCGAGCCGCGCTTCGACGTGGTGCACCAGCTGCTCTCGCTGGCGCACAACGATCGCCTGCGCCTGGTGACACCGGTGGCCGAGGACCAGCGCGTGCCGACGGCCACGCACCTCTGGCCGGGTGCCGCCTACATGGAGCGCGAGTGCTACGACATGTTCGGGCTCGTCTTCGAGGGCCACGCCGGCCTGAAGCGCCTCTTGATGCCCGAGGAGTACGGCTGGCACCCGCTGCGCAAGGACTTCCCGCACCAGGGCATCGAGCCCGACCGCATCTACCGCGAGTGGGATCGCAAGCGCCGCGCCGAGTGGCACCCCGAGGAGGCGCGATGACGACGCAGACCTTCGAGTACCAGCCGGGCTCGGCCCTGCACGATCAGGACGACCCGCTGCACGGCGAGCTGATGCAGCTCGAGATGGGTCCGCAGCACCCGGCCACGCACGGCGTGCTGCGCCTCTCGATGAAGCTCGACGGCGAAACCATGCGCGGCGTCGAGCCGGTGGTCGGCTACCTGCACCGCGGCAAGGAAAAGACCTGCGAGTCGCTGGGCTGGGCCAAGTTCTTCCCGCACACCGACCGGCTCGACTACGTCCAGCCGCTGATGAACAACGTGGGCTACGCGCTGGCCCTCGAGAAGCTGGCCGGCCTGGCCGTGCCCGAGCGCGGAGAGATCATCCGCGTGCTCCTGATGGAGGTCTCGCGCATCGCCGCGCATCTCATCTATCTGGGCACGACCGCGATCGACCTCGGCGCGGTGTCGATGTTCTTCGCGACCTTCAAGGAGCGCGAGAACATCTACACCATCCTGGATGCCTACACCGGGCACCGGATGAACAACACCTACGTGCGCATCGGCGGCGTCTTCGCCGACGTCGACGAGAAGGTCGAGGACCTCCTGCGCGAGTTCCTGGCGCGCATGCCGGCCGAGATCGACTCATGGGAGTCGATGCTGTCGGGCAACCGCATCTGGTACGACCGCAACCGCAACGTCGGCGTGCTGACGAAGGAGCAGGCCCTGGGCCTGGCTCTGACCGGCCCGAACCTGCGCGGCGCGGGCGTCGAGCACGACCTGCGCAAGGTGCAGCCCTACTCGGGCTACGAGCGCTACGACTTCGACATCCCGGTCGGCACGATCGGCGACTGCTACGACCGCTACCTCGTGCGCGTCGAGGAGATGCGCCAGTCGGTACGCATCGCCACGCAGGCGCTGGCCCTCTTGAAGGAGACGCGTGGCGGCGAGTTCCTGGCCGAGGACCGCCGCTACGTCCTGCCGCCCAAGGACAAGGTCCACACGTCGATGGAAGAGCTGATCTTCCAGTTCAAGATCGTGACCGACCTGCGCCTGCCGGCCGGACAGTGCTACCACGGGATCGAGTCGTCCAAGGGCGAGCTCGGCTTCTTCGTGGTCTCCGACGGCACGAGCAAGCCCGTGCGTTGCCACATCCGCTCGCCCGGCCTGATGAACGTGCAGGCCATCCCCCCGCTGGCCGAGGGGCGACTCTTCTCCGACATGGTGGCCCTGATCGGCAGCCTCGACTTCGTCATGGGCGAAGTCGACCGCTGACGCCCACACCGATGAGCAAGCTCGAAGTCCTGCCCCAGAAGTTGCGCGACGAGTTCACCGAACTCGCCACGCACTATCCCCTGAAGAGCTCGGCCCTGATCCCGGCCCTGCACCGCTGCCAGGAAGAGCTCGGCGGCTGGCTCACGCCCGACATCCTCGAGGCCTGCGCCGAGTTCTTCGGACTCGAGCCGGTCGAGGTCTTCGGCGTGGCGAGCTTCTACCCGATGTTCAAGCTGCGCCCGGTCGGGAAGCACCTCGTCTCGGTGTGCCACAACATCGCCTGCAACCTGCGCGGCGCCGAGGAGATCCTGGCGGCGGCCTGCCAGGCGGCCGGCGCGAAGCCGGGGCACGTCTCGCCCGACGGACGCTTCACGGTCGAACGCGTCGAATGCCAGGGCGCCTGCACCGCGGCGCCGATGCTGGTGCTCGACGGCGTGTTCCACGAGAACCTGACGCCGGACCAGGTCGGGACCCTGCTCGGGAGCGTGAAATGACGCGCGAAACCTATCTCCTGTCGCGCACCGCGCTCCCGAACTCGCACACGCTCGACGTGTACCGCGCGCACGGCGGCTACCGCGCGCTCGAGAAGATCCTGAAGGGTGGCTACACGCCGGCCCAGGTGATCCAGCTGGTCAAGGATTCCGGCCTGCGCGGGCGCGGCGGCGCGGGCTTCTCGACCGGGCTGAAGTGGAGCTTCATGCCGGATCCGGCCAAGGACCCGCGCCCGCGCTACCTCGCGGTCAACGCCGACGAGTCCGAGCCCGGCACGTGCAAGGACCGCGTGCTGATGGAGAAGGACCCGCACGGTCTGGTCGAGGGCGTGCTGATCGCGTGCTTTGCGATGCGCGTGCAGGCGGCCTACATCTACGTGCGCGGCGAGTACCGCCTGCCGCACGACCGCGTGGCCGCCGCGGTGGCCGAGGCGCGCAAGGCCGGCCTGGTCGGCAAGAACATCCTCGGCACGGACTTCTCGTGCGAGATCTTCATGCACAAGGGCGCCGGCGCCTACATCTGCGGGGAAGAGACGGGGCTGATGGAGAGCCTCGAGGGAAAACGCGGCCATCCGCGCCCGAAGCCCCCCTTCCCGGCCGGCTTCGGCCTGTGGGGTCAGCCGACGACGGTCAACAACGTCGAGACGCTGCAGAACGTGCCCTTCGTGATCGACCGCGGGCCCGACTGGTTCAAGACGATGGGCACGCCGAAGAGCCCGGGCAACGTGCTGGTCGGCATCTCGGGCCACGTCGAGCGTCCGGGCGTGTACGAGGTCCCGCTCGGTCTCAGTGCGCGCACGCTGCTCGAGGAGTACGCGGGCGGGATCTGGAAGGGCCGCAAGCTGAAGGCCTGGATCCCGGGCGGCTCGTCGACCGGCCTGCTGCCCGCCTCGGCCATCGACGTGAAGATGGACCACGACGGCCTGCGCGAGGCGGGCTCGATGCTCGGCACGGTCTCGATGATCTTCCTCGACGAGACGGCCTGCACGGTGCGCGCGATGAAGGTCATCTCGCGCTTCTACGACCACGAGAGCTGCGGCCAGTGCAGCCAGTGCCGCGAGGGCACGCAGTGGCTGGCGCAGATCTTCGCGCGCCTCGAGCACGGTCAGGGCCGCATGGAGGACATCGAGCTGCTCTCGAGCCTCGCGAACGGCATGGCGCCGGCCAAGACGATCTGCGCGCTGGCCGACGCGGCCGCGATCCCGACCCACGCCATCGTCAAGAACTTCCGCGCCGAGCTCGAGGCCCACGTGACCCACAAGGGCTGCCCGCTCGCCGACGCGCACGCTCCGCACGAACTCGAAGAGGCCCACGCGTGACCAAGATCATCCTCGACGGACGCGAGGTCGAAGCCGACCCGAAGAAGCCGCTGATCGCGGCCTGCCACCAGCACGCCGCGCACGTGCCGATGTACTGCTACCACCCGGGTCTGTCGCCGGTCGGCTCGTGCCGCATCTGCCAGGTCGAGGTCAAGCAGGGCGAGATGCCCGCGCGCGTGACGGTCGCCTGCCGCACGCCGGTCGCCGAGGGCATGATCGTGAACACCGAGGCACCGAAGGCCCACGAGGCGCGCCGCCAGTGCCTCGAGTTCCTGCTCAAGAATCACCCGCTCGACTGCCCGATCTGCGACAAGGCCGGCGAGTGCGATCTGCAGGACTATTCCTTCGCCGAGGGCCAGGGCCAGGGGCGCTCGGTCGAGCCGCGCCGCAAGCTCGAGAAGAGGAAGTCGCTGGGCGACGTGATCGTGCTCGACCAGGAGCGCTGCATCCTGTACAGCCGCTGCGTGCGCTTCTTCGAGGAGATCCCGAAGAAGGCCCAGCTCACGGTCGCCGGACTCGGCTCGCGCTCGTACATCACGACCTTCGCGGACCGGCCGCTGGAGGGCAACTACCAGGGCAACGTGGCCGACATCTGCCCGGTCGGCGCGCTGACGCTGAAGGAGTTCCGCTTCCAGGCGCGCGTGTGGAACCTCACCAAGGCGCCCTCGACCTGCGGTGAGTGCTCGCGTGGTTGCTCGATCACGGTCGAGGTGCTGCGCCGGCAAGAGGTCAAGCGCCTGCGCCCGCGCCCGAACCCGCAGGTCAACCGGTACTGGATGTGCGACCACGGGCGCTTCTCGTTCGACGGCCTGAACACGCCCGGACGGCTGGCCGGTGCGCTCGTGCGCGGCACGCGCGGCCTCGAGCCGCTCGAGCCCCACACGGCGCTCGACGCGCTCGCCAACCTGATGCGCGTGCACGGCGCGCCGCTGGTCGTGGCCTCGCCCTGGCTGACCCAGGAGGAGGGGAAACTCCTGGCCGCGCTGGCGGGCGAGGCGACCTTCGTTTCGCCGCCGCCCTCGGCGCTGAAGGACGACCTCTTGCACACGGGCGATCCCTGCCCGAACCGCCGCGGCCTCTCCGAGCTCGGCTTCGCGCCGCTCGCGGCGGCCGAGGCGCTGACGAAGCTCGCCGGGCAAGGGTTCGCGCTGCTCGTCGGCGAGCGCATCGGCGCGCTGCTCGGACGCGAGGCCCTGGCCACGCTCCCCGCCGGACTGCGCCTCGTGGTGCTCGACACGCACCCGCTCGACGTGCCGGCCAGCGAGCTCGAGCTCGGCGTGCCGAACGCGGTCGAGCGCACCGGCACCTGGCTCAACGTCGACGGGATCGAGGGTCGCCTCTCGATCGCGCGCTCGGCGCCGCCGGGCGTCGCTCCGCTGACCCGGACCCTGGAGGAGCTCGCGCGCCGCGCCACTCCCGCGGAGGCCGCGCGATGAACCCCGTGCTCGTGATGGTCCTGAAGACGCTCCTGATCTACGGCGGCGTCATCACGCTGGCCGCCGGTCTGACGCTGGCCGAGCGCAAGGTCGCGGCCTGGATCCAGTGGCGCATCGGCCCGAACCGCGTGGGCCCCTGGGGGGTCCTGCAGCCGCTGGCCGACGGCGTGAAGTTCATCTTCAAGGAGGAGCTCGTGCCGGCCGGCGCCAACAAGCTGCTCTTCCGCCTGGCGCCGATGATGGCGGCCGCACCGGCGATGATGTCGCTGGCGGTGATCCCCTTCGCCGGGGATCTCTCGTTCTTCGGCTTCGACACGAAGCTCGCGATCGCCGACTTCCCGATCTCGGCCATGTACATCCCGGCCGTGGCCGGACTCGGGATCTACGGCATCATCCTGGGCGGCTGGAGCTCGAACTCGAAGTACTCCCTGCTGGGCGGCCTGCGCGCCTCGGCCCAGATGATCAGCTACGAGCTGGCCCTGATCCTGGCGATCCTCGCGGTCGTGGTCATGACCGGCTCGCTCTCGCTCGACGACATCGTGGCCGGCCAGCGTGGCGGCATCCAGGACTGGAACCTGTGGCGTCAGCCGCTGGCCTTCGTGCTGTTCGTGGTGGCGACCTTCGCCGAGACGAACCGGCACCCCTTCGACTTCGCCGAGTGCGAGCCGGAGCTCGTGGGCGGATTCCACACCGAGTACTCCTCGATGAAGTTCGCCCTGTTCTTCCTGGGCGAATACGTGGCCATGATCGTGATGGCCTCGCTGACGACGACGCTCTTCCTGGGCGGCTACGAGGTGCCCTGGTTCCCGGAAGCGCCCTGGTTCCTGCAGCTCGGCGCGTTCCTGGTGAAGACGAGCTTCTTCCTGTTCCTCTTCCTGTGGGTGCGCTGGACGCTGCCGCGCTTCCGCTTCGACCAGCTGATGAACCTCGGCTGGAAGACGATGTTGCCGCTCTCGCTCGCCAACACGTTCATCACCGGCATGGTGATCTCGCTGCGCTGAGGCTTCCCCCACCATGGTCATCGTCAAGCGCAAGGAACTCTCGCTCGCCGAGCGGCTGTACCTCCCGGAGATCGCGCGCGTGCTCTCGCTGAGCTTCCGCGCGATGTTCAAGAAGAAGGTCACGCGCCAGTACCCCGAGGAGCCGCTGCCCACGACCGCCGTGACGCGCGGCCAGCCGCGCCTCGTGCTGCTGGAGGACAACCAGCACCTCGCCTGCGTCTCCTGCGGCCTGTGCGAGGCGGCCTGCCCGGCCTACGCGATCACGATCGACGGCGGCGAGACCGACCGTCCGATCGAGCGCGAACCGGAGCGCTTCGAGATCGACATGCTGCGCTGCATCCTGTGCGGCTTCTGCGAGGAAGCCTGCCCGAAGGACGCGATCTTCATGTCCAACGAGCTCGAGCTGGCGGACTTCTCGCGCCAGGCCCTGGTCTACGACATCGAGAAGCTGAAGCGGCCGCGCGCCGCTCTGCAGGGACGCATCGACTACTTCTACGGAGCCAACGACCGGTGGCGGAAACGCTCTTCTACGTCCTAGCCGCGCTGGCGCTCGTCTTCGCGCTGGGCGTCGTGCGTGCGCGCATGCCGCTCTTCAGCGTGCTCAGCCTGCTGGGCTCGTTCTTCTGCCTGTCGGGGATCTACCTCCTGCTCGGTTTCCCCTTCCTGGCCGCGACCCAGCTGCTCGTCTACGCCGGCGCCGTGATGGTGCTGTTCCTGTTCGTGATCATGCTGCTGAACCTCGGCGACGAGGCCGAGCTCGAGCGCCACGCGGGACTCTCGCTCTCGGGCCGCCGGCTCGCCGTGGCCGGCGCGTCGGCCGCCCTGCTCGGGCTGGTCGGCCTGATCGCCTCCGAGAGCGCCCCCGCCTTCGCAGCCGACGCGCCGCCGCCGGCCGTGGCGCTCGACGACCTCGACACGCTCGCGCGCCTGCTCTTCAGCCGCTACATGCTGCCCTTCGAGGCGGCCTCGCTGCTGCTCCTGGCGACGATGGTGGGCGTGCTCGTGCTGGCGAAGCGCCAGCGCAGCGAGCGCGCGCCCTCCGCCACGGGTGCCACGACTCCGGCCCCGTCCCCCGCCCCCGAGGAGATCGGAGCCGCACGATGAGCGTCCCCACCGAGCACGTCCTCGCCCTCGCCGCGGTCCTCTTCGGCCTCGGCGTGGTCGGCTTCCTCGTGCGCAAGAACGTGATCATCGTGCTGGCCTCGATCGAGCTGATGCTCAACGCGGCGAACCTCGTGCTGCTCGGCGCGAGCCGGCACTGGGCCGCGGCCGGCACGGGCCAGCCCACCCAGGGCCCGATCTTCGCGCTGTTCGTGATCCTCGTGGCCGCGGCCGAGGCCGCGGTCGGGCTCGCGCTCGTGATCGCGCTGTACCGCCTGAAGCAAACCGTGGCGCTGGAAGGCGTCAGCCAGCTCAAGGGTTGATCGCATGCTCTGGCTCCTGCTCTTCACTCCCCTGCTCGGTAGTGCGCTGTGCGGCGCGCTGCACTTCGCGGTGCTCGCCGCGCGCAAGCGGGCCCCCGCCGACGCGCACGCCGGACACGGCACGGCCCGCCTGGCCGGCCTGGTGGCCTGTGCGGCCATGGCGGTCGCCTTCGCGCTCGGCCTGAAGGGGTTCCTCACGCTGGCGGGAAACCACGAGGTCACCGCGCTCGAGAGCTCGGCCTGGCACTGGATCCAGGCCGGCGACTTCGACGTCGAGCTCTCGCTCGTGCTCGACCGGCTGTCGAGCGTGATGGTGCTCGTCATCACCGGCGTCGGCTTCCTGATCCACGTCTACGCCACCGGCTACATGCACGACGATGCGGGCTTCGCGAAGTTCTTCGCGTACCTGAACCTGTTCGTGTTCGCGATGCTGATCCTGGTCTTGAGCTCGAACTTGCTCGGCCTGTTCGTGGGCTGGGAGGGCGTCGGCCTGTGCTCGTTCCTCCTGATCGGCTTCTGGTACGAGAAGGGCTGGCCGGCCGAAGCGGCGCAGAAGGCCTTCGTCGTCAACCGCATCGGTGATGCCTGCTTCCTGGTGGGCAGCTTCCTGCTCCTGCGCTTGTTCGGGACGCTCGATCTCTCCGAGATCGCCGGCGGCGACTTCGGCGCGCTCTCGGCGCGCACGAGCGAGCTCTTCCTGGCGGGGCTGCTCCTGTTCGGCGGCGCCTGCGGCAAGTCGGCCCAGTTCCCGCTCTTCGTGTGGCTGCCCGACGCGATGGCCGGTCCGACGCCGGTCTCGGCCCTGATCCACGCGGCCACCATGGTGACCGCCGGCGTGTACCTCGTGATCCGCTTGAATCCGCTGTTCGCGGCGGTGCCGAGCGTGCTCTTCATCATCGGCGTCGTCGGCGCACTGACGGCGCTGATCGGCGCCTCCTCCGCGCTCCTGCAGCGCGATATCAAGAAGGTGCTCGCCTACTCGACCGTGAGCCAGCTCGGCTACATGTTCCTCGGCCTCTCGGCCGGAGCCTGGTCGGCGGCGCTCTTCCATCTGGTGACGCACGCCTTCTTCAAGGGCTTGCTCTTCCTCGGCTCGGGCTCGGTGATCCACGGGATGCACCACGAGCAGGACATGTACAAGATGGGCGGCCTGCGGAAGGCGATGCCGCGCACCTTCCTGACGTTCGTGGCCGGCTCGGCCGCGCTCTCCGGCTTGCCGCTCCTGTCGGGCTTCTTCTCGAAGGACGAGATCCTCGCCAAGAACTTCGCCCTGGGCGGCTTCCACGTGCTCCTGTGGGTCGTGGGCGTCGGCTCGGCCGCGCTGACGGCCTTCTATACCTGGCGCATGGTCGCGCTGACGTTCTTCGGCGAGGAACGCTACGACCACCACCACGTGCACCCGCACGAGTCGCCGGCCGTGATGACCGTGCCGCTGGTGGTGCTGGCCGTGCTCTCGGTCGTGGCTGGCGTGCTGAACCTGCCGCACGTCCTGCCGATGGCCGGCGTGCTGCACCACTGGCTCGAGCCCGTGACGGCGCCGGGGGATGCGCTCCTGTGGCACGGCGAGCACGGTGCGCCGCACCTCTCGGCCGGCGTCGAGTGGCTGCTGCTGGGCTTCGGCGCGGCGCTGGCGCTGTTCTTCGCGCACCGCGGCTTCCACGGCTTCAAGCACGGTCCCGCGCGCGACCAGGCCCTCGAGAACGGGCAGCCGGCCCTGGCGCGCTTCCTGCGCGGCGCCTGGCAGATCGACGCGGCCTACTCGGCCCGCGTGGTCGAGCCGCTGCGCGCCGGCGCCGGGGTGATCGCGCGCGTGATCGACCGCGGCGTCGTCGACGGGGCCGTGAACGGCGTCGGCAGCCTCGCGCGCGCGAGCGCCGAACGCCTGCGCGCGCTCGCCGACGGCCAGATCAAGACCTACGCCCTGTGGATGGGCGCCGGCGCGGCGCTCCTGTCCCTCCTGTGGATCGCGCTGTGATGCTCGTCCTCCTCACCTTCCTGCCCTTGCTCGGGGCCGTGCTCATCGGCCTCCTGCCGAGTAAGAGCGAGTCCCTGCTGCGCCTGACGGCCCTCGGGGTGACGCTCGCCACGGCCGCCGTCGGCCTGACGGTCTACGCGCGCTTCGACGGCGCGAATCCCGGCTTCCAGCAGGAATTCCTGCGTCCGTGGTTCGAGCTCGCCAGCAGCGCGGGCCCGCTACAGGTGCGCTTCCACCTGGGCCTCGACGGGGTCTCGATCCTGCTCGTCGCGCTGACGGTCGTGCTGATGCCGCTCGTGGTGCTCTCTTCCTACGGGCACGTGCACATGCGCGTGAAGGAGTTCCTCGTGTGGCTGCTCGTCATGGAGACGGGCATGCTCGGGGTGTTCCTGTCGCTCGACCTCGTGCTGTTCTATTTCTTCTGGGAGGTGAGCCTCGTGCCGCTCTACTTCCTGGTCGGCATCTGGGGTGGCGAGCGGCGCCTGTACGCGACGCTGAAGTTCTTCCTGTACACGGTAGCGGGCTCCCTGGTCATGCTGATCGGCGTGATCGCGCTCCTGTGGAAGACGGGCAGCGCGAACGTGCCCGAGCTCCTGACGAAGGCGCTCCTGCTCACACCCGCCGAGCAGAGCTGGATCTTCGCCGCCTTCGCGCTCGCCTTCGCGATCAAGGTCCCGCTCCTGCCCTTCCACACCTGGCTCGCCGACGCGCACACCGAGGCCCCGACCTCGGGCTCGGTGCTCCTCGCCGGCGTGCTGCTGAAGATGGGCACCTACGGCCTGCTGCGCTTCGGGATCCAGCTCTTCCCCGCGGCCGCATCCGAGGCTGCGCCGCTGTTCCTGGCACTCGGTGCCATCGGCATCGTCTACGGCGCCCTGCTGGCCTGGGCCCAGACCGATCTGAAGCGATTGATCGCCTGCTCCTCGGTCAGCCACCTCGGCTTCGTCGTGCTCGGGATGTTCGCCCTGACCGGGCCGGGCCTGCGCGGCGCCGTGCTGCAGATGATCAACCACGGACTCTCGACCGGACTGCTCTTCCTCCTGGTCGGCATGGTCTACGAGCGCACGCACACGCGTGACCTCGCGCGCTACGGCGGCCTCGCCAGCGTGATGCCCGTCTTCGCGCTGTTCCTCGTGTTCACGGTGCTCTCGAGCGTCGGCCTGCCGGGCCTGAACGGCTTCGTGGGCGAGTACCTGATCCTCGCCGGCACCTTCCAGGCCTCGCCCTTCTGGGCCGTGGTCGGTGTCTCGGGCGTCGTCTTCGGCGCGATCTACCTCTTGATGGCGACGCGCCGCGTGCTGTTCGGAGCGGTGACGCACGAGGAGAACCGCGCGCTCTCCGACCTCAACCTGCGCGAGGTCGGCCTGATGTTGCCCCTGTGCGTGCTGGTGGTGTGGTTCGGCGTGCAGCCCGCGCCGTTCCTCGCGAAGTGTGCGCCCACGCTCGACGGCATCCTCGAGCGTGTCGAGAACGCGCGCGCCGAAGCGCGCCTCGCGCTCCCCTCCCCCTCCGAGGCTCCGGTCCGATGAACGCGAACCTCTTCGCCGAGCTCTCCTCCCCGGCCGTGCTCACGGCCCTGATGCCGATGCTGGCGCTGGGCGTGGGCGTGCTCTTGTTCCTGGTGTGCGAGGTGGTCGCCGTCCTCCGACCGCTGCGCTCCGGCGTGCTGCTGCTCGCCCTCGGTGCCTCGGCCGTGGCCGAGATCGCGCTGCTGCGCGCCGAGCGCGTGCCGAGCCTCGTGCTCGACGGCACCTTCCTGGCCGACCGCGGCACGGCCCTGTGGGGCCTCGTGTTCCTGGCCGCCGTGGCCCTGGCCTGGGTCTATTCGCGCGGCTACTACCGCGAGAATCGCCCCTTCCTGGCCGAGCACGATGCGCTGCTGCTGACGACGCCGGTCGGGATGATGATGATGGTCGGCGCGAACGAGCTCGTGACCTTCTTCATCGGGCTCGAGCTGCTCTCGCTGCCGCTCTACGCGCTTTGCGCCTTCCGCCGCATGCGCGCGGAGAGCGTCGAGGCCGGCCTGAAGTACTTCCTGCTCGGCTCCTTCTCGAGCGCGCTGTTCGTGTTCGGTGCAGCGCTGCTCTACATGGCCGCCGGCGCGACCGACTTCGCCGCCCTGGCGGAGGCCGACCGTTCGAGTCCGCTCGTGCTCGCCGGACTCGCGCTCGTGTGCGCGAGCCTGCTCTTCAAGGTGGCCGTGTTCCCCTTCCAGCAGTGGGCGCCGGACGTGTACGAGGGCTCGCCCACGCCGATCACCGGCCTGATGGCGACGGGCACGAAGGCCGCGGCCTTCGGTTTCCTCGTCGTCCAGCTGACCCCGATCCTGCCGTCGAGCGGCCGTCCGCTGGTGGCCGCGCTGGCGCTCGCGACGATGTTGCTCGGCAACCTGGGCGCGCTCGCGCAGCGCAACATGAAGCGCATGCTGGCCTACTCGAGCGTGGCCCACGCGGGGACCTTGCTCCTGCTCGTCGCGGCCGGCATGGGCAGCCTCGACGAGCACGGTGCACAGCTCGCGGCGCTCTACTACCTGGTCGGCTACCTCTTCACGGCCTCGGGCGCCTTCGGGCTGCTCGCGCTGCTCGAAGCCGGCGGCACACGCTTCCTCGAGCTCGACAACCTGCGCGGCCTGGCGCGTTCGCGCCCGCTCGTCGCCGCGCTGCTCGCGCTCTTCATGCTCTCGCTGGGCGGCATCCCCGCCACGGCCGGCTTCCTCGGCAAGTGGTTCGTCTTCTCGGTGCTGGTCGAGGCCGACCTGATCGGCGTCGCCGTCGTGGGCGCGCTGCTCTCGACCGTGGCGCTGGGCTACTACCTGCGCGTGATCGTGGTGCTCTACATGCAGGAGCCCCTGCCCGGTGTGCCCGCGCCCGTCCTGGACGCGCGCCCCGGCGCCTCGGCCGCCTCGCTGCTGTGCGCCGCGCTGGTGCTGATCCTCGGCCTCGCCCCGGCGCTGTTCCTCGGCCTGCTGGGCTGAAGCTACGTTTCAGCCGTAGTACTCGCGCACCTCGGCCGTGCGGGCGTCGAGGTAGTCGCGCGGCGAGAGCGGACGGCCGGTGGCGCGCCGCACGAGCTCGTCGGCCTCGAGCAGGCTGCCGTGGGCGTGCACGTTCTCGCGCAGCCAGCCGAGGAGCGGCGCGAACTCGCCGCGCGCGAAGGCTGCGTCGAGGTCGCCGAGCGTGCGGCGTGCCGCGGCGAAGAGCTGGGCCGCGATCAGGTTGCCGAGCGTGTAGGTCGGGAAGTAGCCGAAGGCCCCCATCGACCAGTGGATGTCCTGCAGCACGCCCTCGGAGGCGTCGCGCGGCGCGCGACCGAGGCGCGCGCGATAGCCCTCGTTCCAGGCCGCCGGCAGGTCGGCGACGGCCAGCGTGCCGCCCAGCAGCGCGCGCTCGAGCTCGAAGCGCACGAGCACGTGCAGGTCGTAGGTCCCCTGGTCGGCTTCGACGCGGATCAGGCTCGGCTCGACCGAGTGCAGGAGCGGCAGGAGGCGCTCGGCCTCGAGCGTCCGCGCCCCGGGCAGGGCGGCCTTCAGACGCGGCAAGCACCAGCGCCAGAAGGCCGGACTGCGCCCCACCAGGTTCTCCCACAGGCGCGACTGGGACTCGTGCACGCCGAGCGAGACGGCCTCGCCGAACGGACGCCGCTCGCCCTCGACGGGCAGGCCCTGCTCGTACAGACCGTGGCCGCCCTCGTGCAAGAGGCCGAAGAAGGCCGGGCGGAAGTCGTGCGCATCGGCGCGCCAGGTCAGGCGCACGTCGTCGCGCGAGAAGCCCGTGCAGAAGGGATGCGGCGCGGCGTCGATGCGGCCGCGCGCGAGGTCGAAGCCGAGACTCGTCAGCGCCGCGCGCGCGAAGGCCACCTGGGCTTCGACCGGAAAATCGCCGCGCGCCGCGGTCGGGTCGGGCCGCCGGGACGAGCCCGCTGCGCGCGCGACGAGCGCGCGCAGCTCGCCCTCGAGTTCCAGAAAGAGCCGCGCGACCTCGCTCTCCCGCGCACCCGGCTCGTACTCGTCGAGACAGGCGTCGTAGGCGCTCTGGCCCTCCTCGGCCACGCACAGGGCCTCCTCGCGCGCGAGCGCGACGAGCCGCTCGAGGGCCGGGCGGAAGAGCGCGAAATCGGCCCGCGCGCGGGCCGCGGCCCAGGCCTCGTGCCCGTGGGCCGCCGCCTCGGCCTTCTCGCGCGCCAGGCGCTCGGGCACGTTGCGCACGCGCCGCAGCACGCGCCGCGCGAGGCGCACGTCGGCCGCCAGCGCGCTGCCGGGCTCGGCCCGCTCGGCACAGCGCTCGAGCGCCTCCTGCAGCTCGGGCGCGACGAGCTTCGCGTGCCGGACTCCAGCCAGGGTGGCCGCCACCTGCGCGCGCGCCGCCGCGCCCGCCCGCGGCATGACCGTCTCCTGATCCCAGGAGGCGAGCGCGGCCGCGCGCGAGAGATCGACGACCTCGCCCCACAGGCGCAGGAAACGCTCCTCGGACTCGCCCAAGGCCGCGCCTACGTGCGCTCGTCGATGCCGACGTAGGGCCGCTGGCGCGAGCCCGTGTAGACCTGGCGCGGACGCCCGATGCGGTTCTCGGGATCCTTGCGCATCTCGAGCCAGTGCGCGATCCAGCCCGGCAGGCGCCCGAGCGTGAACATCACCGTGAACATGTTCACGGGGATGCCGATCGCCTGGTAGATGACGCCCGAGTAGAAGTCGACGTTGGGGTAGAGCTTGCGCTTGACGAAGTACTCGTCCTGCAGCGCGATCTCCTCGAGGCGCATGGCGATCTCGAGCAGCTTGCTCGAGGCGCCGACGCGCTGGATCACTTCCTCGCAGCTCTTCTTCAGGATCGCCGCGCGCGGGTCGTAGCTCTTGTAGACGCGGTGCCCGAAACCCATCAGGCGCGTCGTGTCATCCTTGTCCTTGGCCTTGCGCAGGAAGACCTCGGCGCTGCCCTCTTCCTGGGCGATGCGCTCGAGCATCTCGATCACCTTCTGGTTGGCCCCGCCGTGCAGCGGGCCCCACAGGGCGCTGATGCCGGACGCGATCGTGGCGTAGAGCGAAGACTGCGAGCTGCCCACGAGGCGCACCGTGCTGGTCGAGCAGTTCTGCTCGTGATCCGCGTGCAGGATCAGCAGGAGGTCGAGCGCCTTCGCGACCACGGGGTCGACGTAGTACGGCTCGCACGGCGTCGCGAACATCATGTAGAGGAAGTTCGCGCAGTAATCGAGGTCGTTGCGCGGGTACATCGGCGGCTGGCCGATGCTGTGCTTGTAGCTGTAGGCCGCGATGGTCGGCATCTTCGCGAGCAACCGCACGATCGCGCGGAAGACGCGGTCCTCGGTGTCGGCCTCGCGGTAGAAGGTCGAGAGCGCGGCCACGGCCGCGGCGCACACCGGCATCGGGTGCGCGCTCTTCGGCATGAAGTCGAAGAAGCGCCGGAAGTCCTCGTGCAGCATCGTGTGCCGCGTGATCTCGCGCGTGAAGCCGGTCAGCTTCTCGCGCGTCGGCAGCTCGCCGTAGAGCAGCAGCCAGGCCACCTCGAGGAACGAGCTCTTCTCGGCCAGCTCCTCGATCGGGTACCCGCGGTAGCGCAGGATGCCCTTCTCGCCGTCGATGAAGCAGATCGACGAGCGACAGGCGCCGGTGTTGCCGTAGCCCGAGTCGAGCGTGATCAGCCCCGAGTCCTGGCGCAGGCGCGTGATGTCGACCGCGCGCTCGTCCTCGGTGCCCTCGACCACGGGCAGGGTGTAGCTCTTGCCGTCGTAGGTGAGCGTCGCCGTTTTCAGCGCACCGCTCGCGCTCGGGGCGGCACCCTTGCGCTTCTCTTCGATCCCGGGATCGGCCATGATTCGCCCACTGTAACGGGGGCCAGGGCCGCGTACAACGCGCGCGGCCCCGGGAGCCGCTAGGCGGAGTCTCGGAAGGCCGAGCTCAGCGCCGGGCCTGCCCGGCGCTCAGACGGTGGAAGCTCTCGAACCAGGCCAGGCGCGCCCAGGGAGCGGTCAGAAAAACCCCCACGAAGCACAGACACAGCCCACCCACGGTGAGCACCCACAGGACGAGCACGAAGAAGAGCAGCCGCAGGCGCTGGCCGCGCACGAGCTCGAACGAACGGCGGAAGGCCTCGAGCGGTGCGCGGCCCTCGAAGGCCACGGCCTCGGGCACGAGCAGGAGTCCGAGCCACAACCACACGGCGAGCGGCAGGTAGGCGAGCCCGCCCAGCACGCCGAGCACGAGCCCGAGGGGCTCGAGGTCGAAGGCCGCCCCGAGTGCGATCGGGCCGGCCACCATCACCCCGAAGGGCAGCGCGAGCGCCAGCCAGGCGAGGCCCCGCAGCAGGCTCGCGAGGAGCAGATCGAGCAAGCGACCGCGGACCTCGAACAGCACTCCGAAGCGCTCCGGCTGGCCCTGCGCGGCGCGCGTCACCCCCTCGGCCAGCCCGAGCGTGAGCACGCACGACAGCACCCACAGCCCGAGCAGGGCGAGACAGCACAGCGCCGCCAGGGGACCGGCCAGAAGCAGCAGGGCCGGATGCCCTTCCTCGAAGCGCAGCCCGAGCCCGCGGTGGTCGCACAGACACAGCAGCAAAGCGCCGACGATCAGGGTCGCCGGCGCGCGCGTGACGAGATTCCAGGCTCCACCCAGGGCGCGGAACGGATCGTAGGCTTCGCGAAAGTGCATCCGGCGGCGGGCGCGGCGTTACGGCACGCGCGCGGGCCCTATTTCGACTGCGCTCCGAGCACGAAGTCGAGCTCGAACATCCGGTAGTGGACGGCCTGCATGCCCAGCCGCGTGTAGACCTCCTGCGCGCGACGGTTCTCGGTCTCCACGTAGAGCCGCAGCCCGCACACATCGGGGTTGGCGCGCGCGCGCTCCTCGACGTGACGGTAGAGCGCGCGGAAGACGCCGCTCCGGCGCGCGGCCGGCACGACGTACACGCTCTGGATCCACCAGAAGACGCCGTTGCGCCAGTCGCTCCACTCGCTCGTCAGCAGCAGGGCCCCGAGCAGCTCCTCGCCGCGCAGGGCGACGTAGTAGGTGCCCCGGGATGGCTCGGCGAACACGGCCTCGACCCCGAGGCGCGAGCGCTCGGGATCGAGCTCCTTCGCCTCCGTCTCGCGCGCCATGGCGCGGTTGAACTCGACCAGGGGCGCGAGCTCGCGGGGATAGGCCGGCCGGATGCGCAGGGACGTGTCGCTCATCGCGCGGCGCAGTGTAGCGTCCGCGCGCGGGCCGTCACTCGGCCTCGAACTCGACCGCCAGGCCGGTCGCGTGCTCGCTCATGCGCTGCACGCGGATCAGCCGTCCGCGGTAGGTGCGCTTGCCGCCCGGCTCATCGACCTCGACCGTCACACGCAGCGGCTCCTCGCTGAAGAAGAGCAGCCCGGCGCGCGACAGGTTCTCGCTCTGGCCGCGCAGCTCCTGCGTCTCGAGCCGCATCGTCACGGGGGCCTCGAAGGCCCGGCGGTCGGTGCGACGCTGGTCGGCGGTGCTGGTCGGTTCGTGCTTCATCGGGTGCTCCGGGCGAGGGTCTCGCCGGTCTCCTTCGTCCAGACCCGGCGCGAACTTGACCCCCGCACCACGCGGGAGGTCAGCCTGTCCCCGCGCGTGCCCGCCCGGTGGGACAGCCCGGCAGGCTACGGCCCGCGCAGGCCGGACTCCAGGCCCCCGCGCAGGCCCGGGGAGCCTGGCACACCCTTCGCGTGGTGGTCCGCGTCGGCGCTCCGGCGCCCCTTCTCCTCCACGAGGTCAAGCCATGAAGCTCCCCTTCGCCCTCCTGCTGGGTTCCGCCCTCCTGCTCGCCTCCGCCGAACCCGCTGCCCAGCGCGTCGCGGCCAGCCTGCACCACGCACCCTCCGTGCGCGTGTCGAGCTACTCGCACGCTCCACGCCGCGTGTGGGTCCCTGGCCACCACGAGACGCGCCTGGAGCAGGTGTGGGTCCCCGGCTGCAGCGAGCGCGTGTGGGTCGAGCCGGTCTTCGAGCTGCGCCTCGGCTCCTGCCGCACCTGGATTCGCGTCGAGGTCGCGCCGGGCCACTGGCGCACCGTGCAGCACCCGGGCCACTACGAGACCCGCGCGGTGAGCGTGTGGATCCCCGGACACCACGCCTCACGGGCGCGCTGCGACTGACGCACCCCGTGGAATCGGGAGGCCATCGGCAGGGGTTTCGGGCCTCCCCATCGGCCCCGCGTTCCGCCCGGAACGCGGGGCTGCTTCTTTCATGGGGCGAAGGCTTCGGTCAGGGCGTCCTCGAGCACGTGACGGCGCGGCTCGAAGTCCGGCAGGCGCACGTGCCGTGCGATGGCCGCGTCGAGCGCGAAGCGCGGCGCGAGTCCCACGAGCTCGCCACGCGCCACGCGCGCACCACGCGCGCGCGCGGCGCGCTCGACCGCCTCGAACACGGCCACGAGGCCGGTGCGCTCGGGCGCACACAGGTTGAGGCTGACCTGCACCACACCGCGGCTCGCGAGCGCGAGCCCGAGGGCGCGCACCCCGGGCAGCCCGCCGCTCGACTCGCGCACCGCGCGCGCCACGGCCCGCGCCAGCTCGAGGTCCGCACCCTCGAGCTCGAGGTTGAAGGCCAGCAGGAAACTGCGCGCACCGATCACCACCGCGCCGGCGCGTGGATGCAGCTCGGCCGGGCCGAGGTCGGGCCGGCGCGCGGGGTCCGCGCGCAGCGCCTGCCGCAAGCCCTCGAAGCCGCCGCGGCGCACGTCGGGCAGGGCCACGCACTGCGGGCGGAGCGCGGCCTCGCCGTAGAAATACACCGGCAGGCCGAGCTCCTCGGCCACGCGCCGACCGAGCGCGTGCGCGCGGGCCACCGCCACGCCGCGCCCCTCCGGTTCGAGCGCCACGAACGGACACACGTCGGTCGCGCCGATGCGCGGGTGCACGCCCGAGTGGGCCGCGAGGTCGATGCGCGCGGCGGCCAGCGCGATCGCCGCGAAGGCCGCGCGCTCGACCGCCGCGGCCTCGCCGGCGAAGGTCGCGACCGAGCGGTTGTGGTCCGGATCGGTGTGCCAGTCGAGCAAGCGCACGCCCGACTCGGCGCGGATCACGGCCTGCAGCTCGGCCGCGAGGCGCGCGTCGCGGCCGTCGCTGAAGTTCGGCACGCACTCGAGCCGCGTCATGCCTCGCGCTCCCGCACGAGCACGCCGCGCGCGACCACCGCGCGCACCGGGTTGCGCCCGAACTCGTACACGAGGTGGCGATGGTTCGGCAGGTCGAGCACGAGCACGTCGGCGCGCTTCTCCGGCTCGAGCGAGCCGAGCTCGTGGGCGCGTCCCAGGGTGGCCGCCGCGTTGAGCGTGACCGCCGTCAGACACTCACCGGCCGTCAGGCGGTAGCGCAGCGCGCCGAAGGTCATCACCTCGGGCAGGCTCTGCAGGTAGCAGCTGCCGGGATTGAAGTCGGTCGAGAGCACGAGCGGCAGGCCAGCCGCGCGCAGGGCCGCGGCCGGCGCCTCCTGCGTCTCGCGCAGGTAGAGCGGCACGAGCGGACACAGGACCGGCGCGACGCGCGCGCGCGCCAGGGCCTCGATCCCGCGCGCGGTCACGTGCTCGAGGTGGTCGGCGCTGGCGCAGCCGAACTCGGCCGCCAGCTCGGCCCCGCCCAGGGGCGTCAGCTGGTCGGCGTGGATGCGCAGCCCGAAGCCGAGCGCGCGGGCGCGCGTGAACAGGCGGCGCGTGTCGGCGAGATCGAAGGTGTGCGCCTCGGTGAAGACGTCGAAGTACTCGGCCAGACGCTCGGCCGCGACGGCCGGCAGGATCTCCTCGACGAGGCGCGTGACGTAGCCCGCGCGGTCGCCGCGGTACTCCTCGGGCACGGCGTGCGCGCCGAGGAAGGTCGGCACGCACTCGACCGGTTGCCGGCGGTTGGCAGCGGCGATCACGCGCAGGCTCTTCTGCTCGTCCGCCAGCGAAAGGCCGTAGCCGCTCTTCGCCTCGACCGTCGTCGTGCCGAGCTCGAGGAAGCGCGCCAGGCGCACGAGCAGGCGCTCGAGCAGCTCTTCCTCGCTGGCCGCGCGCAGGCCGCGCACGCTCGACAGGATCCCGCCGCCGCGCCGGGCGATCTCGAGGTACGAGAGGCCCTGCGTGCGTTGCTCGAACTCCTCCTCGCGCGTGCCGGCGAAGACCGGATGCGTGTGCGCGTCGACGAAGCCCGGCACCAGCGTGCCGCCGCGCGCATCGAGGCGCCGCGTCGGAGCGTAGCGCTGCGCCAGCTCGCGCGCGGCCCCCACCGCGACGATACGCCCGGCGTGCACGGCCACGGCGCCGTCGGGAATCACGCGGAGCGCACCGAGCTCGGCTCCGCTGCGTGGCTCGCGGCCGCACGGGGTTGCCAGCTCGGCCGCCCCGTCGATCAGGAGATCGATCGCCTCGCGCGCCTGCACCCGGGAAGTGTAGCGCGCAGCGTGCGGCGCCCGCGGGCCGCGCGGCGCCGGTGGCGGATCAGGCGACCAGGGCCGGGCCCTCGGCGCGCACCCCACCCTGCAGGGCCTGGCTCAGGGCCGCGCGCATGCGGCGCGCGATGCGCTTCCTCGAGCGGAAGACGATCATCTTCATGTTCGAGCGTCCGACCGCGAGGCGCTCGCCGGCCTCCTGGTAGGAGAGCCCCTCGACCTCGACCAGCTGCAGGGTACTGCGGTCGCGCGGCGCGAGCTCCGCCCAGGCCTGCGCGTAGAGGCACAGGAAGAGCATCCAGGTGCGGCGCAGGCGCTCGGTCTCCTCGTCCTCGCCGATGGCCTGCACCGGCGAGAGGCGCCGATCCTCGAGCTCGCAGGCCTCCGAGAGGTCCTGGGGCGCGCTGCGCGCGCGCTGCGAGGCGGCGCGCCGCAACACGTTGCCGGCGATGGTCCGGACCCAGACGCGGAAGCTGCCGGCGTGCTCCTCGCGGAACGAGGCGGGGTAGCGGTAGACGTTGACGAAGGTGTCCTGCAGGAGCTCGTTCGGATCGAGGTGCGACAGCTCGCGCCCGAGCAGGCTCTTGATCCAGAGCAGGATCGAGCCGCGCGCCAGCGTGTAGAGCTCCTCGAAAGCCTCGGGATCGCGCGTGTCCCGGTAGCGCGCCATCAGGGCCGTGCCGCGCACGTTCTCGTCCTCCGAGAGGTAGCGGCGCGACCCTTCGGGCTCGAGGATGCGGGTGGGAAGGGCTCGCTCCGGGGTGCGGGAGGGGCGGGGCATGCCCGCCACTCATCATCCGCCGTACCAGCCAGAGGGTCCGGAGCGAATTGCTCAAGCCCTTTCCCATCCACCACTTAGGAACGCCGCGCAGGGCCCGAGCGGTAGCGCCCAGGGCCCCGGAGTTCGCGCCCGAGGCCCCGGAGCGTGCGGATCAGCACATCCACGACCTGCCGGCCGGGGAGCCGTGCGTTCGCGCACACCCGCCGACTCCGGGGTTCGCGGAAGCTGGACGATAAGATGGCCTCACGCTCCCCCGTGCTGTTCCCGGCCCTCGTCTCCGCCCGCTCCGTGATCCCGTTCGCCCTGGCGCTCGAGGAGCTCTTGCTGCTCGCCGTCGGGGCGCTCCTCTTGGTGGGGTTCTTCGGTCTCCTGCGCTCGGCCCTCCTGCACTCGCTGCCGAGCCGCGTGCTCGAGTTCACCCGCGAGGAGCGCCGCGCGCGCCTGCGCCCCCTCCTCGAGCGCGCCGAGGCCCTGGCCACCAGCGCCAGCGTCTACGGCACGACGAGCCAGATCCTGTTCGTCCTCTTCTCCTGGGTGCTGGTGGGCGCGGTCCTGGGCGGCGAAGGGCTCTCGGCCCCCTCGATGGGCCTGGCCCTGCTGGTCACCGTGCCGCTGCTCGTGATCGCTGGCGATGCCCTGCCCTCGGCCCTGCGCGGCGAGCGCTCGGACCGCTTCCTGGTGCACGTGTTGCCGGCCTTCGAGCTGGCCCAGCGTCCGCTCGCGGCCCTGAGCCTGGTGCTCGAATGGGTGCGCCGTCAGTTCTACCGGCTGCTGCGCATCCCCGAGCGCACCAGCGCCGCGCGCGAGCTGGTCGAGGGCCTGCGCGCGGTGATCGAGGATGCCGAGCGCGAGGACGAGCTGGCCGAGAGCGAGCGCGAGATCATCGAGAATGCGCTCGGCTTCCACGATGTGGCCGTGAGTCAGGTGATGACCCCGCGCACCGAGATCGAGGCCGTGGACCTCGCCGACGGCATCCGCGGCACGGTCGAGCGCATGGCCGACACCGGCCACAGCCGCATTCCGGTGCACGACGGCGGGCTCGATCGCATCCTCGGCGTGGCCTACGGGCAGGAGATCCTGCAGGCCGTGGCGCGCGGCGAGCTGGACTCGCGCGACCTCGGCTCGCTCCTGCGCCCCGTGCTCTACGTGCCCGAGACGAAGCTCGCCTCGGAGCTCCTGAGCGAGTTCCGCGGACGCCACCAGAAGATCGCCGTGGTCCTGGACGAGTACGGCGGCACGGCCGGCCTGGTCACGATGGGCGACCTCGTCTCCGAGCTCGTGGGCGAGATGCCGGCCGAGCTCGGCCAGCGCGAGCCGCCGCCGATCCACCGCCTGGCCGACGGCCACTACCAGGTGGCCGGCACGGCCAAGGTCTCCGAGCTCAACGACGAGCTCGGCCTCGAGCTCTCCGAGGAAGCCGGCTACGAGACCGTGGCCGGCTACGTGCTGCACGAGTTCGGGCGCTTCCCGAGGAAGGGCGAGCGCCTGCAGCGCGAGGGCTTCGAGCTGATCGTCTCCGAGGCCACCGACCGGCGCGTGGTGCAGCTCGAGCTCGTGCCGCGCGGCGACGAGCGGGCGCGCGCGTGAAGCCGGCCGGACGCGCGCGCGCGCGGGAGCGGATGCTGGTCCTGCGGCGCTTCCCCTACGGTGAGTCGTCGCTCGTGCTGCACGTGCTCGGCGAGCAGCACGGACGTCAGGCGCTGCTGGCCAAGGGCGCCTACCGCCCGAGCTCCGGCTACTTCGCCGTCTTCGATCTGTTCGACACGCTGCGCGTCACCTGCGGAGCCGCGCGCGGCGACGGACTGGCGCTCGTCACCGCGGCCGAGGTCCTGGTGCGCCGCCCCGCGCTGGCGCGGGATCTCGAGCGCTACCGCGCGGCCAGCGCCCTGCTCGAGCTCGCGCATCTCGCGGGCCGCGAGGGCGCGCCGGAGCCGGGCCTCTTCCCGTGGCTCGAGGGCGGCCTCGAGCTCTTGCTGAACCCGGCCGTGCCCGCTCCGCTCGCCAGCGTGCACGGCGACCTCACCCTGCTGGCCGCGACCGGCCTCGAACCGGCCCTGGTGCACTGCGCGAGCTGCGGCGCGCGCGCGGGAGCCGAGCGCGAGGCGGCCTTCGCGCCCGGGCTCGGCGGACGCCTGTGCGCGCGCTGCGCCGGCGAGGCGCGCGCCCGCGGACGGGCGCTCGAGTTCCAGCCCGCGGCCCTGCTGCGCATCGCCGCCAGTCTGCGCCAGGCGACCCCCGCGACCCTGGCCCACACGCACCTCCCGCCGCAGTCCCTCGCGCGCCTGCGCGCTTTCGTCGGGCGCTTCCTCGAATATCATCTCGAGACGCGCCTGCGCAGTCGCCGCGCGCCCTCCACCGCCCCGACCGGCTCCGCATGAAGCTCGCCGCCGCCCCGCTCCTCCTCGCGCTGCTCCTCGGCGCCTGTCGCTCGCCGTTCGGCACGATCGAGCGCGCCAACGCGAACGAGCACCTCGACCTCGCCGAACGCGACCTGGCCGCGGGCGATGCGCTCCGCGCGCTCGAGCGCCTGGAAGAGATCCACGCGCTCGAGAATCTCGACCCCGATCTGCGGCGCCGCGAGGAGCGCCTGGTGGATGCTGCGGCCGCGGCCCACTTCGAGGTCCTGGCCACGGGCGCAGATCCGGCCGAGGCCTACGAGGACCTGTTCCGCTCCGAGCTGCCGGCGCGCGTGCGCGCGCGGGCCGGGGTGCTGGCGGCCGAGCAGCTCCTGCGCGAGAAGAGCCGCATCCGCGCCTACCGCATGATCAAGAAGGTCGACGAGGCCCTGCCCACGCACCCCGAGCGCGTGGCCGCCGGCGACGTCGTGGCACGCGCGGGGCTCGACCTGATCCGCGACGAGCGCCGCTACAACCTGCTGTTCCACTATGTGCCGCGGGGCCGCCAGGCGCTCGAGTACCTGGTGCTGAATTACCCGCTCGACCCGCACACACCCGAGGCCTACTACGAGCTCTCGCGCTCCTACGAGGAAGCGCGCGAGCTCGACCTCGCCGTCGAGCGCACCGAGGACCTGCTGCTCTACCACCCCGATTGCGCCTATGCGACCGCGGCCGCCGCGCGCCTGCCCTACCTGCGCCTGCTGCGCCTCGGACGCGACGACTACGATCGCTCGGAGCTGCTGCTGGCCGAGGGTGAGCTCGCGCAGTGGTTGACCCGCCACCCCGAGCACGAGCTCGCGGGCTGGGCCAGCGAGCTCCGGAGCGAAGCGCGCCTGCGCCTCGTGCGCAGCGACCTCTCGCTGGCGCGCTTCTACGAGAAGACCGCCGCGCCGGCCGGGATCCGCCTGCACGCCGAGCGCGCGCGAGCCCTGGCCCTCGAGCAGGGCTTCGAGCGCGAGCGCCTGGCGGCCGAGGCGCTGCTCTCGGGCCTCGAGCCGGCCGGAGCCCTGCCGTGAGGAGCCTCGCGCTCGTGCTCGGCGCGCTGCTCGCCAGTTGCGGCTGGCACGCGGGGCTGGCCACGCCCGAGGGCGCGACGAGCATCGGTGTCGAGGCCGTGCGGCGCTCGGCCACGGTGCTCGAGCGCGGCCTCGAGCCGCGCCTGACCGAGGCGCTCTCGACGGCGGTCGTGGACTGGATCGATCTGCCCCTCGCCGACCCGCGCGAGGCCGACCTCGTCGTGCGGGCCGAGGTGCTCGAGTACCGCCGGCGTGGCGGGGTGCGCAACACCGACAACGAATTGACCGAAACGGCGGTCTTCGTGCGCGCCCGGGCCGAGCTCGTGGACCGTCGCACGGGCCGCACCCGCGGGCCGGTGCAAGCCCAGGAGTGGAGCGGCTACGCACTCGACGACGTGGCCAACGAGGAAGCCGCCAGCGAGCGCGCCCTGCGCCACGTGGCCGCTTCCCTGATCCTGGACCTGTTCGGAGGCGCGACCTCCGCCCCGCGCGAGGGCGCCGAACAGCCCTCGGACCCGGCCTCGGCGGCGGCCTCCGAGGAGTAGGCGCTCGGCGCGCGACTCGCCCCCCTCCGTTCGACTAAGATTCGCGCGCTCCCGGCCCTGCAGGCCGGCCCGCCACCAGACGATAAGAGGCCCATGTCCGACCAGCCCACGCCCGACTCCGAGAAGAACCGCCGCACGCGGTCCTTCGGGTCCTTCTTCATCGTCCTGGTGGTGCTCCTGCTCGTCCTGGCGGTGATCGGGAACGAGACCTTCCCGACGCGCACGACCCTCTCCCAGGACGAGTTCGAGTGGGCCCTCAACAAGGGCGACGTGGTGGTCCTGGAGTTCCAGGGCACGGAGCAGGGCACCAACCTGATCCGCGGCCAGTACCGCGATCCCGAGACCCTCAAGCTGGCGTCCTTCGAGGTGCGCTACGCGGACCTCAAGGAGCGCGAGAAGCGCTTCCGCGACCTGAAGAGCCGCGTCTACGAGCCGAGCATGCGCGCGGCGGCCTTCGTGCACTACGTCGAGCAAGGCACGCTGGTGCCGTCCGAGGCGCGCCTCCTGACGGCAACGCGGCGCACGCCGCTCGAGGCCCCGCCCGCGGCCGAGGGTGAGGCGCAGCGCGAGACGACCTTCGTGCCCGAGACGCAGTCGCGCCTGCTCGTCACCGCCAGCCAGCGTCCCCAGGCCGAGACCGGCGGCGGCGAACGCCTGACCTCCGGACCGGCGCGCGGGGGCATCGTCAACCTGGACATCCCGCTCGAGCCGCGCGACGACCTGGTCGAGCTCGAGGCCTTCCTGACGGCGCGCGGCGTCCCGATCGAGCGCAGCACCTTCGACATCTCGCGCAAGGAGGCCGGCGGCACGCGCTGGACGAGCTCGAGCTCGCCCTTCACGCAGATCCTGTTCCTGCTCGGCCCGTGGGTGCTCCTGTTCGTCGTCTTCCTGATCTTCATGCGCCAGATGCGCTCGCAAGGCGGCGCGGGCGGCGTGATGAGCTTCGGGCGCTCGCGCGCGCAGCTCTACTCGAAGGAGAACCACGTCAACGTCACCTTCGACGACGTGGCCGGTGCCGACGAGGCCAAGGACGAGGTGCGCGAGCTGGTCGAGTTCCTGAAGAACCCCGGGCGCTTCACGCGCATCGGCGGGCGCATCCCGCGCGGCGTGCTGCTGGTCGGCCCCCCCGGCTGCGGCAAGACGCTGCTCGCCAAGGCCATCGCCGGCGAGGCCGAGGTGCCGTTCTTCTCGATCTCCGGCTCGGACTTCGTCGAAATGTTCGTGGGCGTCGGCGCGAGCCGCGTGCGCGACCTCTTCAAGCAGGCGCGCGAGAACTCGCCCTGCATCATCTTCCTGGACGAGATCGACGCGGTCGGTCGCCGGCGCGGCAGCGGCATGGGCGGCGGCCACGACGAGCGCGAGCAGACGCTCAACGCGATCCTGGTCGAGATGGACGGCTTCGGCACCGACGAGGGCATCATCGTGGTGGCCGCCACGAACCGCCCCGACGTGCTCGACCCGGCGCTGCTGCGGCCCGGGCGCTTCGACCGCGAGGTCACGATCGACCTGCCGGACCTCGAAGGCCGCCGCGCGATCCTCGGCGTGCACCTGAAGCGCGTGAAGGCCGCCCCCGACGCGGACGTGACCACGCTGGCGCGCTCGACGCCCGGCTACTCGGGCGCGGACCTGGCCGCGATCATCAACGAGGCCGCGATCATGGCCGTGCTCGCCAAGCGCGAGGCGGTCACGATGCCCGACCTCGAGGAGGCGCGTGACAAGGTGCGCTACGGGCGGCAGAAGAAGTCGCGCAAGGTCGAGGAGGAGGATCGCAAGATCACGGCGATCCACGAGGCCGGCCACGCGGTGGTCGCGGCGCTCATGCCGGAGAACGATCCGCCCCACAAGGTCACGATCGTCCCGCGCGGGCGCGCGCTCGGCGCGACCATGATCGTGCCCGAGAAGGAGAGCTACCACATGCAGAGGAAGAAGCTGCATGCACAGATGGCGATGCTCTTCGGCGGGCGTGTGGCCGAGGCGCTCTTCTGCGGCGACATCTCGGCCGGAGCCTCGGACGACATCCGGCGCGCGACCGACCTCGCGCGCACGATGGTGGCCGAGCTCGGCATGAGCGACGCGATCGGTCCGATCCATTACGCCGAGCGCCAGGGCTCCGACTTCCTCGGCACCGAGCTGATGCGCGGCAAGCTGCACAGCGAGGAGACCGCGCGCGAGATCGACCAGGAGGTCATGCGCTTCCTGAACGAGGCCTACCGGCGCGCCGAGTCGATCCTGAAGGATAACGCGCGCGCGGTCGAGGAGATCGGGCGCTCGCTGCTGCTCTACGAGACCGTCACGGGCGAGGACGTCGCGCGCCTGATCGCCGGCGCGCGCGCGGAAGACCTGCGCCCCGAGCCGGGTCCCGGCACGAACGACACGACCCGCAAGGGCGGTTCCAGCGTGCGCCGCAGCGAGGGCCTGACGAGCGGCGGCCTGGCGGGCGAGCCCGGGCTCTCGCCGGCCTGAACGCCGCGTGGGCGTTCCGACCGTGGACACGGGCGGGCTCGAGCTCGAGGCGTCGCTCGTACCGGTGCCGGACGAGGTGCGGCGCCGCCTGGTGGGCCCGCTGGCATGCGCCCTGGAAGTGCGCGTGGAGCGCGCGACGCCGCGCGCCCCCACCGTGCTCGACGCCCCGCTCTTCCTCTTGCGGCTCGAGGCCCTCGAGGACGCCCAGCGCGACGCGCTGCTGCGCGCGGCGCTCGGGCCGGCGACCCGCGTCGGCGGCCTGACGCGCCTGGCCCTCGCGGCGCCCGAGCTGGCGCGCCTGGCCGAGCGATTGCCCGCCGCGGCGCTGCTGGCCGACGCGCTCGCCGTGTACCGCCGGCCGCGCCTGCGCCCGCTGCTGATGGGCATCCTGAACGTGACGCCCGACTCGTTCTCCGATGGCGGTCGCTGGCTCGAACCGGCGCACGCCTGCGCGCAGGCGCGCCAGCTCGTGCAGGACGGCGCGGCGCTCGTGGACGTGGGCGGCGAGTCGACGCGCCCGGGCAGCGAGCCGGTCACGGCCGAGGTCGAGCTCGCGCGCGTCGAGCCGGTGCTGGAGCTCGCCTCCGAGCTCGTGCTCTCGATCGACACCTCGCGCGTGTGCGTCGCGCGCGCCGCCCTGCGCGCCGGCGCACGCGTCGTCAACGACGTCAGTGCCGGCCTGCGCGAGCCCGAGCTCCTCGCCCTGACGGCCGAGCACGACGCCACGCTCGTCCTGATGCACATGCAGGGCACGCCGCGCGACATGCAGCAGGCGCCGCACTACGCCGACGTGGTGCGCGAGGTGGCCGCCTTCCTGCGCGCGCGCGCGGCCGCGGCCCTCGCGGCCGGCGTCGCGCCGGGGCGCATCGCGCTCGATCCGGGCCTCGGCTTCGGCAAGGACCTGGACCACAACTGCGCGCTCCTGCGGGCCCTGGTCGAGCTACGCTCGCTGGGCTTCCCGCTCGTGCTGGGGCTCTCGCGCAAGCGCTTCCTCGGCGCCCTGACCGGCGAGGAGCTGCCCGCGCGCCGCGACGCCGCGACCGGCGCCGCCGTGGCGCTGAGCACGACGGCCGGAGTCGCCGTGCAGCGCGTGCACGACGTGCGCGCGGCGCGTGCGGGCGTGGAACTCGCCCTGACCCTGACGGAGGGGAGCGCGCCGTGAGGTACCTCGGCTGGGGCTTCCAGGTCCTGATCCTGGCCGTCCTGATCCACCTCTTCCTGCGCTTCGTGCGCACCACGCGCGGGAACCGCCTGATCCGCGGGCTGTTCCTGGCGGTGATGGTGGGTGTGGTCGGCCTGTGGGGTCTGTCGCGTGCGCTACGCCTCGAGGAGCTCGAGCACCTGCTGGAGAGCTCGACCGGCTTCGTCTTCGTGGGCTTCGTGGTGGTCTTCCAGTCCGAGCTGCGGCGTGGGATTGCCCAGCTCGGCGAGCGCACGCTGCTCGGGCTGGTGCCCTCGTCGCAGAGCCCCGCGGCGGGCGCGGCGGCGGAGGCCGCGCGCGCCCTGGCCGCGCGACGGCGCGGCGCGCTGATCGTGTTCGAGCGCGAGACCGCGCTGCACACCGTGCTCGAGACCGGCACGCCGATCGACGCCGACGCGAAGGCCGCGCTGCTCGAGAGCCTGTTCCATCCCGAGACGCCGCTGCACGACGGCGCGGTCGTGATCCGCAAGGAACGCGTGGCCGCGGCCGGCTGCATCCTGCCGCTCTCGGAGGAGACCTTGCCCTCGCCCACCATGGGCACGCGCCACCGCGCGGGCCTCGGCGTCTCGGAGGAGAGCGACGCGGTCGTGCTGATCGTGTCCGAGGAGACGGGCTCGATCTCGCTCGCCAAGGACGGCAAGTTCCGCATGGACGTCGCCCCGGCCGAGCTCGAGCAGGAGCTCCAGCGCCTGCTGCAGCGCAGCACCGAGGCGGGCGGCGAGGGCGGCGGGCTGGCGGCCGCCCTGCTGGCCTCGCTGCGCAAGGACCTCGTGTGGCTGCCGAGCTCGCTCTTGCTGGCCCTGGGCATCTTCTGGATCGCGCACCAGGACCTGCAGGAGTCCAAGGACTTCCGCGTGCGCTTCGTGGGTGGCGAGGAGCGGCGCGACAAGGAGCCGCGTCCCGGCGAGGTGCTCGTGCTGCTGGCCAGCGAGGAAGACCAGCTGGTCGAGTCGCGCGACCACACGCTCGAGGTGCGCGGCACGCGGCGTCAGCTCGAGCGTCTGGGTGGAGCCGTGCGCGGGGTGCTGCGCATCGACGACGAGGACTGGAACGGCGGACCGGTCGAGACGCGCGACATCCGCTGGCAGGACGAGGGCGGCTTCGAGTACAGATGGAAGGGCGGCGAGACGCCCGAGCTGGTCGCGCGCCGCTTCGAACGGCGCACGTTCCGCCTGCAGGCGAGCGAGCTCTTGCTCGACACGAAGGGCATGAATCCGCGCCTGGCGCTCGACCGCACGCGCCTGCGCTTCGAGCCCAGCGCCACGGTCGAGGTCCACGGCCCGACGGCCGAGCTCGCGCGCCTCGGCGAAGGCCCGCTGGCGCTCGACACGATCGTGGTCGGCGCGGACGAGGGCGACGAGCTGCGCGAGCCGGTGCGGCTGCACCCGAACCTGCGCGAGCGGCGCCTCGAGCTCGTGGGCGAGACCGTGGTGGTCGCGCCGATCGTGCCCGTGGCGCGCGAGATCGACACGCTGACGGTCGACGTGGCCCTGGTGTGCCTCGACCCGGCGCGGGCCGACGAGCTCGCGCGCTGGCGCCTGCCGGCCCGCGCGCGCACGGCGCGCTTCTCGGTGCGCACCCTCGGACTGATCCCGCAGGACGCCGATCCGGCCTCGCCCGCGATGCGCGAGCGCTTCGAGGCCCTGCGGCGCTTCGTGCGCGAGAACCTGCGCGTCTTCGTGGACGTGTCCGAGCTCGCCGCCGAGGCCTCGGGACGCTCGCTCGCCGTGCGCTGGACCTGGCGCCAGGTGTTCGTGCCCGAGGAAGAGGCCTCGGTGCTCGGCGGCGCGCCCGCGCTCGACGTCGAGCTCGTGTCCGAGCCCGAGGTGCTGCTGGAACCGCGCACGCCCTGAGCCCAGCAGAGTCCTGAGGGTTGCCGTCGGCATCGCCGGTTGCTGTCGCTGCCCTCAGGAGGGCCGAATTCGGCAGCGAAACCTCCGCCGCGGGACACGAGTGGTGTGAGTCACGCAGAGGGGCCCTCATCCCGAGGTCGCCTGCGTTCGCCGCAAGGCGCGCCGACGACGCGACTTCGGTGCAAGTCTCGGAGGAGGCGCAACGCCGCGGCGAGGGCAGGCGGCCCGGGATATGGGTTTCTATGCGTGACTCACACCACTAGACTCGCGCGCCGTCATGGAACGCCTCTTCGGAACCGACGGTGTGCGCGGCCGCTACGGCGACGGCTGGCTGACGCAGGCGCGCGTCTCGGCCCTCGGGCGCGCGCTGGCCAGCGTGCTGCCGCGTCCCGCGGGACACGTTCCGCGGGCGCTGCTCGGGCACGACGGACGGCGCTCCGGTCCGCTGCTCGAGACGGCCCTCGCCACCGGACTCGCCGCGCGCGGCTACAGCGTGACGAGCGCGGGGCTGATCACGACCCCCGGACTGGCGGTGCTGGGCCGGCTCGACGGCTTCGAGCTCTCGGCCATGGTCAGCGCCTCGCACAACCCGGCCGAGGACAACGGCATCAAGGTCTTCGGCCCGGGGGGCGAGAAGCTCGACGATGCGCTCGAGGAGCGCGTCGAGGCCGAGTGGCGCGCCCACCCCGAAGCGCTCGAGCTCGGTCCCCCGCCGCCGCTCGATCCGGCCCTCGAGGCGCGCTACCTCGCGCACCTCCTGGCGGCGGCCGGCGACCTTCGGCTCGACGGGCTCTCGCTCGTGATCGACTGCGCCAACGGCGGCGGCAGCCGCCTCGCGCCGCGCATCCTCGTGCGGCTGGGTGCGCACGTCGTGCCGCTCGCCAGCGCGCCGGACGGCGACAACATCAACCAGAACTGCGGCTCGACCCACCCACAGGCGCTGCAGGAGGCCGTGCGCCTGCACGGCGCCGACCTCGGGATCGCGCTCGACGGCGACGGCGACCGCTGCCTGTTCGTGGACGAGCACGGCGCGCTGGTGAACGGCGATGGCCTCTTGACCGTGCTGGCCCGCGCGCGCGCCGCGCGCGGCGGCTGGCGCGACCCGCGCATCGTGGCCACGGTCATGTCGAACCGCGGCTTGCTGCGCGCCCTGCGCGAGGTCGGCGTCGGCGTCGTGACGGTCGGCGTGGGCGACCGCCGCGTGGTCGAGGCCCTGCGGCGCGAAGGGCTCGAGCTCGGCGGCGAGCAGTCCGGGCACATCGTCTTCGGAGCCGAGAACCACCACATCGGCGACGGCCTGTTCACGGCCCTGCGCGTGCTCGCCGTGCTGCGGGCGCAGCGCGCCCGGCTGTCGAGCCTGGCGGCCCCCTACCGCGCCTTCCCGCAGGTCCTGATCAACGTGCCCGTGGCCCGTAAGCCCGAGCTCTCCGGCCTGCCGGCCATCGCCGGGGCCGTGGCCCACCTCGAGCGCGAGCTGGGCGAGGACGGGCGCGTGCTGCTGCGCTATTCGGGTACCGAGTCGCTGGCGCGCGTGATGGTCGAGGGCCCGGACGAGGACCACATCCGCCAGCGCGCCCAAGAGCTGGCGGCCTGCGTCGCGCGCGAGCTGGGATGAGCGGCGGCGTGGCGCTCGAGCTCGCCCTGGAGACCTCGCGCCGGGAGGCCAGCCTGGCGCTCAGCGACGGGACGCGCTGCGTGGGACGGGAGCTCGGCCCCGCGGCCCACGCGAGCGACCTCCTCGTGCTGCTGGAGGAGCTCCTGGCCGGCTTCGGCCCGGCGGCGCGCGTGCGCCCCTTGCCGCTCGCGCGCATCTACGTGGGCCTCGGACCGGGCAGCTACACCGGCCTGCGCGTCGGGCTGGCGACGGCCCAGGCCCTGGCCTTCGCGACCGGCGCCGAGCTGCACGGTCTGTCCTCGTTCGAGGCCCTGGCCTTCGCCCGCCTGGCGCCGGGCGAGAGCGGCTCGGTGGCCTTCGACGGACGCGCGGCGAGCTTCTACCACGCGCGTTACCTGCGCACGACGGACGAGCTGGTCGAGCGGACGCCCCTGCTGGCCTGCGACGCGGCGCTGCTGGCCCGGCGTCTCGTGCCCGCCGAGCCGCTGCTCGTCCACCCGGGGCTGTGCGCGGCGGCCGGACTCGCACCCGACGCGGCCGCGCGCATCGAGCTCGTCGCGCCCGAGGCCACGGCGCTCTTGACGCTCGCGCGCCTGCGCCGCGCCGCAGGTCGGCTCGCAGCGACCCGCACGCTCGAGCCGCTCTACCTGCGCGCCTTCGGGCAGGGGCCGCGCACGAGCGATTGAAGTCGAGGTCGCGAGCGCTATCTTCGGGTGCGTGGACTCCTCGCGCGCCTGGGCCGAGATCGATCTCGACGCCCTCACCCGGAACCTCGCGCTCGTTCGCCGCCTGATCGGCCCCGGCGTCGCCATGATGCTGGTCGCGAAGGCCGACGCCTATGGCCACGGTGCGGTGCCGATCGCGCACCACGCGCTGCGCGCCGGCGTGCAGGCGATCTGCGTCACGACCTGCAACGAAGCGCTCGAGCTGCGGCGCGCCGGGATCCGCGCGCGCGTGGTCGTGCTCGGCCCGGCCATCGGCACCGAGGCGTTGCCGGCCCTGCGTCAGGGCATCGAGGTCGCCGTGCCTTCACTCGAGCTCTTCCGCACCCTGGCGCGCACCGCGCGCGAGGCGGCCACGAAGGCCCGCATCCACCTCAAGATCGACACCGGCATGAATCGCCTCGGGATGACGCCCGAGGAAGCGCTCTCCGTCCTGGAGGAGCTGCGTGCGATGCCGTTCCTCGTGCTGTCGGGCGTGATGACCCACGTGGCCGCGACCGACGGCGCGCGCTCGGAGTCGGGTCTGGCCCAGAGCCGCACCTTCCAGGAGCTGCTCGCCGCCGCGCGCGCGCGCGGTCTGTTCGATGGGCCCAGCGGACGCGCCTGGGTGCACATCGCCAACTCGGCCTGCGTCCTGTCCGGCCTCGCGCCGCTGCACGACGCCGTGCGCGTCGGCGCGGCCGCCTACGGCATCGCGCCCGACCCGCGCCTCGACCACCCCGAGCTCGCGCCGGTGATGTCGATCAAGACGCGCATCGTGCACGTGCAGGAGGTGCGCCGGGGCGAGAGCGTCGGCTACGGCGGCTCGTGGGAAGCGCGCCGCGCCTCGCGCATCGCCGTGCTGCCGGTCGGCTACGACGACGGCGTCGACTGGCGCCTCGGCAACAAGGGCGAGGTGCTCGTGCGCGGCCGACGCGTGCCGATCGTGGGACGCATCTCGATGGACTACTCCACCATCGACGTGACCGACGTCCCGCTGACGGGCGTGGGCGATTGCGTGACGCTGCTCGGCGTGGACGGCGGCAGCCGCATCCGGGCCGAGGAGATCGCGGCGCGCACCGGCACCGTGCCGTACGACGTGACCTGCTCGATCGGCAAGCGGGTCGAGCGCGTGTTCGTCGGCGGCAACACGCCGGTCAGCGCCGAACCGAGCGTGCGCGCCTTCGGCGCCTCCTGACGTGCGCGCCTTCCTGCGCGGCCTGCTCGTCTCGCTGGCCGGGCTCCTGGTGTTGCTCTTCGCCGGCCTGTGGTTCGCGGAGGAGAGTGGCCTCACGCTGCGCCTCCTGCGCGAAGCCCTGACCCGGCGCCTCGGCCCGCTGGCCGAACGCGTCGAGATCGGCGCGCTCGATCTGGAGTGGTTCCGCCCGGGAGTCGTGCTACGCGAGGTCACGCTGCGCCCGCTCGAGGACGGCCAGCCGGCCCTGCGGCTGGACGAGCTGCGCCTGACGCTCGATGCGCGCCTCGAACGGCTGCGGCGCGTCGAGCTGCACGGCGGACGGCTGCGCCTCGGTGAGGGCCTGTTCGCCGACTGGGACCGCTTCCGCACGGCCAGCGCCGGCAGCGGACCGAGCGCGCCGGCCTCGCCGGCCGAGGTGCGTCTGCAGGGTCTCGAGCTCGAGCTCGAGCTCTTCGACGGCTCGTCGCTCGAGCTCGGAACCCTGGCCCTCGCGGGCCGCCCGCGCGAGGCCGGCTACGACCTGGCCGGCGAGCTCGCGCCCAACCTGGGCGGCGCGCTGACCTCGACCGAGCCGATCCGCGTGCACGGACGGGTGACGGCCGAGAGCGTGCAGGCCCGGGCGCGGGCCCACGACCTGCTGGTGCGCTCGCGCGCCCATCCCACCCTGGCCGGGCTCTTGCCCGTGGCGGTGCGCGAGTGCAGCGCGCGGCTGACGCTCGAGGCCGAGGTCTCGCTGGCCTTCGCCGAGGCCGCCCGGCCGCAGGGCAAGCTGCGCGCGAACCTGGCCGAGGGCACGCTCGCGCTCCACGCGGGTCTACCCGCCGTGCATGACCTGGAGCTCGCGCTCGAAGCCAGCCTCGCGCCGCCGCCCGGACAGGGGCCGTGGACGCGCGCGGCCTGGGACGCGCGCGCGCGCCTCGCGGCCGAGCTCGCCGGCAGTCCCCTGGCGCTCGACCTCGAGCTCGGCCGCGACGTGCGCGATGGCGGCTGGCTCGAGGCCTACGGCCACGTGCGCGAGGTCGCGCTCGCGCCCGAGAACCTGGTCGCGCTCGGGCTCGAGCGTCCGTTCGGCTTCGTGCGCCAGATGCTGGCCCCGCGCGGCACGGTCACGCTGGCCTTCGACGCCCTGGCCCGGGGCACGCCCGGCACGACGCCGGAAGGCGAGGCGATCGTGCTGGTGCGCGGCGGAAAAGAGCTGCACCTCTCGTACCTCGGCTTCCCCGGCGATCCGGACTCGGGTCTGCCGCTCGAGGTGCTGAGCACCGGCGGCGAGCTGCTCGTCGCCCTGCGTGCGCCCGCCCCACGCCCCTGGAGGCTGTTCGCCCACGAGCTCAGCGGCGACCACGGCAAGGGCACGGTGACCGGCTGGACGCAGGTCGAGGGCGCCGCGGGGCAGGTACCCGGGGCGGCGCGCCTGCAGCCCGACTTCGACCTCGTCCTGGCCTCGCCGGCCGTGCCGCTCGACGAGCGTCTGCGCGCCGCGCTCGGCGCGAACCGCCACCTCGGCTGGCTCGTGACGAGCTTCGCACCGACGGCCGGCACGCTCTCCGGCCAGTGGCGCATGCATGGCGCGGCGGGCGGCGACGGGCTCGCCGCCCAGGGCGACTTCCGGCTCGACAGCGCGACCCTGAGCTGGGCCGACGTGCCGGTGCCGCTCGAGAAGATCCAGGGCGACATCGCCGTGCGCTTCGGCGCACGCGCCGGCCATTCGACCGGCACGCCGAGCTACGCGCGCCGGCCCTTCGGTGTGCGCTACACGCTCGACAACCGGCGCGAACCGCGCACGGGCACGCAGGCCCGCGTCGCGGGCTGGGTACGCGAGGAGGAAGTCCCGCCGACCTTCGCGCCGAATCAAGCCTTCCCGATCCTGCAGGAACTCTCGATCGACCTCGACGAGCTCGGCCTGCGCGGCCAGGCCTTCGAGCTCCTGGCGCGGCGCTTTCCGGCGCTACGGCGCGAAGTCGAGAGCTACGGCGCGGTCGGGCGCCTGCACGTCGCCTACCACGGAGCGCAGGCGGCCGTCGGCGGTCCGTTCGTCTCGAGCATCGAGGCGATCCCGATCGAGGTGCAGGTCAAGCCGCAGGTCTTCCAGCGCCAGACGCGCGAGCTCGCCGGGCGCATCCTGGTGCGCACCGAGAGCGGCCCGCGGGGCGAGCTCAGCGCCGCGCAGATGGTGCTGACCGGGCAGTGGCCGGGCGGCGTCGAGCTGTTCGCGCGCGGCGAGGTGCCCTCGCACGGCCTGGCGCACGTGGCCGTGCTCGGCGCCGGCATCGATCCGACCAACACGAGCTTCAAGGGCGCCCTGTCGACCTCGCTCAACGCCGCCAGCCCGACGGCCGGCATCGACCTGTCGGCCTGGACCCTGGCCGGACGCGTGGACTTCGCGCTCGAGGCGAGCTTCGATCCCGCCAGCGCTGCGCCGGCCGAGAACCGCTACACGATCCAGCTGCGCGACAACGACCTCGTCGCGCGCGACCTCGTGCTGCGCGACCTGAACGGGACCTTCCGCCAGGAAGGCGCCGTGCTGTCGAGCCCGCGCGTGACCGCCAGCCTGGGTGGCCATCCGCTCGAGCTCACCCAGGTCGAGACCTTCGCCCTGGCCGACGTGGCGCGCTTCGAGGGCGCCGACCCGTGGCTCACGCGCGAGGGCTTCTGGAGCGACCCGAGCGGGCGCGCGTTGCAGGCCGACGTCACGACCCTCGGCCTGCCGCTCGACGCGGCGCACCTCGCCGGCCTGATCTCGCCCGAGGCCCTGGCGGTCCTGGCCTCCAACGAATCCTGGCGCGGAACGATCGACGTGCTCGGCGCGCGCCTCGTGGTGACGAGCGAGTTCGAGAACGACGGCAAGGTCGCGGTGCGCGGTCCGATGCGACTGCGCGACCTCGCCCTGCGCCTCGGCATCCCGCTCGGAGTCGAGCGCGCCACGGTGGACCTCAAGGAGCTCGTGCAGGAGTCCGAGCGCCTGCGCGGCTGGGCCGAGATCACCGCCATCGAGGCCACCCTGGCCGAGCGCGAGCTCGGTGACGGGCGCCTGATCGCGAGCTACGTCGATGGGCGCCTGACGATCGACAACCTGTCGGGCGACTTCGAGGGCGGACGCCTCGAGGCCCTGGGCGGCAGCGCCAGCAAGGCGCTCGGCATCGACCTCAGCGAGCCCTACCGCTTCGACGTGGGCCTGGCGCTGAGCGACGTGGACGTGGGCGGACTGCTGCGCGGCGTGTTCCAGTCGAGCATCGCCGACGAAGGCGTGCTCGACGCGACCCTGCAGCTCTCGGGCACACCCGACGACGTGCTCGGCCTGACCGGGCGCGGCTCGCTCTCGCTCGACGAGGGCGCGCTGTGGTCGATTCCGGTCGTGCGCGAGCTCTTCGGGCAGCTCGGCTTCGACCGCGCCGGCCTGTTCGACCGTCTGCGGGCACGCTTCGAGCTGCGCGACGGGCGCATCCAGATCTCGCGCCTCGAGCTGCAGTCGAACCTGCTCGATCTGGTCGGCGCGGGCTGGCAGGACCTGGACGGCGAGCTCAGCTACGACTTCGAGGTGCGCTACGGGTTGCTCGACCGCCTGGGCTTCGTCGGACGGGCGCTGTACTGGTTCAACAACAACCTGATGCGCGTGGCGGTGCGCGGCGACTTCGACCGCCCGCTGGTCTCGATCCGCAATTCCGTGCTCGAGCTCCTGCGGCGCTTCGACGAGCGCCCCGACCGCGGCCTGCCCATGCCGCCCTTCTCGGCCCTGGGCGAACGCTTCTGAGCGCCGCGCGCGCAGCGCCCGTGGCGGACGCGAGCGCAGCCGTGGAGGCCGGCCCCGCTGGCCTGTTGTGCTGGCCCGAGCGGACTCTACGCTCGCTCGCATGACTTCCCCCACGACCTACGCGGTGGTGATGGCCGGCGGGTCCGGCACGCGCTTCTGGCCCGCCAGCCGCAAGGCCCGCCCGAAGCAGTTCCTGCCGATCTCCGGCGGCCAGCCGATGCTGGCCGAGACCTGCGCGCGCCTGGCGGGGCTCGTGCCGCTCGAGCGCACGCTGGTGGTGACGGCCGAGAGCCAGAGCGAGCTCGTGCGCCGCACGCTGCCGGGCTTGCCGCGCGAGAACGTGCTGTGCGAGCCGGCCGCGCGCAACACCGCGCCGTGCGTCGCCTTCGCCGCCGAGGAGATCGCGCGGCGCGCGCCCGACGCGCTGCAGATCGTGCTGCCCGCCGACCACGTGATCCGCCCGCTCGCGTCGTTCCAGCGCACCCTGCGCGCGGCCCTCGCGGCCGCGGCGCGCGAGGACGCGCTGGTGATCTTCGGCGTGCGCCCGGATCATCCCGCGACCGGCTACGGCTACATCGAGGCCGGAGCGACCCTGGCCGAGCTGGACGGGCTCCCGCTCTACGGCGTGACGCGCTTCGTCGAGAAGCCCGACCGCGCACGCGCCGAGCAGTTCCTGGCGGCCGGGAAGTTCCTGTGGAACTCAGGCATGTTCGTGTGGAGCACGCGCGCGATCCGCGCCGCGCTCGCGACCCACGCCCCGGCCATCACGGCCGGTCTCGCGCGCATCGCGCAGGGCGAGACGCTCGAGCGCGTCTACCCGCAGCTCCCGAGCGTGGCCATCGACGTGGCCGTGCTCGAGAAGGCCGCCAACGTGCGCATGCTGCCGATCGACTACGGCTGGAACGACGTGGGCTCCTGGTCGGCCCTGCCGGAGGTGCACGCACCCGACGCGCAGGGCAACTGGCGCGCGCTCTCGGGCCGGGCGCGCCTGCTGGCCGAGGACGCGCGCGGCTGCGTGGCCTACGCCGAGGGTGACGAGGTGATCGCACTGGTCGGAGTGCAGGACCTCGTCGTGGTGCGCGCGGGCAACGCGACGCTCGTCTGTCCGCGCGCGCGCGCCCAGGACGTGAAGAAGGTCGTCGAGCGCCTGGCGAGCGAGGGACCGGAGTTCCTGTGAGCGCGCGCGGCGTGCTCGCGCTCGACCACGGCGAGAAGAAGAGCGGCTTCGCCGCCACCGACGCGCTGCGCATCGCGCGCGAGCCGCTCGGCGTGCTGCGCCACGAGGGCGACGAGGCCGCCCTGTGTGCGCACCTCGCGAAGCTGCTGGCCGAGCGCTCGGTCGGCACGCTCGTGGTCGGCCTGCCGCTCAACGTCGACGGCTCGCGCGGCCCGGCCGCGGCGCGCATCGAGGCCCTGTGCACGCGCCTCGCGCAGCGTTTCCCGGAGCTCACGCTCGAGCCCTGGGACGAGCACCTGACCACCAAGGAGGCCGAGGCGCGCCTGCGTGCGCTCGGAGCCCGCGGGCGCGCGATCAAGGCCGAGCGCGACGCCTGGAGCGCGCTCGTGCTGCTCGACGACTGGCTGTCCTGCCACTGACGGCGGCGCGCGCGCGACGCTATGCTGTCGGCGCGTGAGAGGCCCGGGCGGCCGCTCCCGGGTTCGCCCGGGGGAGGAAAGTCCGGGCTCCATGGGTCAGGGTGGTTGCTAACGGCAACCGGACGTGAGTCCAGGGAAAGTGCCACAGAGAACAGACCGCCCGCACGGGCCGCGAGGTCCGTGCGAGCAAGGGTGAAACGGTGCGGTAAGAGCGCACCGCGGTCCTGGTGACAGGACTGGCAGGGCAAACCCCACCCGGAGAAAGACCAAATAGGGGGGCGGGTGAAGACCCCACCGAGCGCCCCCGGGTAGGTCGTTCGAGGCCACGCGCGAGCGTGGTCCCAGAGAAATGGCCGCCCCCCCTCGCAAGAGGGGGACAGAACCCGGCTTACAGGGCCTCTCACGCACTTCCGCACCGGCCCGCGGGCGGGAAGTCCGTAGCCACCTCGCCCGGGGGAACTACCAGATGTTGGGGTCGGACCCCGGCGCCACCTCCAGCTCTTGGACATGCCCTTGACAGGTGCGCGATCCGGGGGAGAATCCCCGGCTCGTTTTTCGTCCGGCCCCCACCGCTCGGGCCCTCCAGCCACCATGGAGTTCGTGTTCGTCGCGCCCCGCGAGGCGCTCTTCCCCACCTGCTTCCCCCAGGGCTTCCAGCCCTTCGAGGGCGAGGCCCCCGCGCGCCGCCTGCTCGCGACCCTGAAGGAGCACGGCTTCTTCGTCGAGCGCGCGCGCGCCGAACGCACCCCGGCCTGGAAGCAGATCATCCCCTACTGCGTGGTCGCCTCCGAGGAGCGCGTGCTGCTCATGCGCCGCCGCGCCAAGGGTGGCGAGGCGCGTCTGCACGACAAGCTGACGATCGGCGTCGGCGGACACATCAACCCGATCGACGGCGACGATGCCGTCGAGCTCGTGCTCGCCGCCGCGCGACGCGAGATCGCCGAGGAGATCGACGTGACTTCTCCGTACGAGCTGCGTCTCGTCGGCACGATCAACGACGACTCGAATCCCGTCGGTGCGGTGCACCTCGGACTCGTGTTCGCCGTGAATACCACCGGCCCGGTCACCATTCGCGAGCAGGACGTGCTAGAAGGTGAGCTGGTCGATGCGGACGAGCTTCGCGCGAAGCTTGCCCGCGGTGAGAACTACGAGAGCTGGTCGGCCATGCTGGTTCCGGCCCTCGACACGCTCGCCCTCGTCCAACCCGCCACCACCCGGATCGACAAATGACGACTAGCATCAAGAAGAATCGCATCGACCCCGAGCGTCTCTACGACATGCTCCTCAGCGCCCGCACGGCCGAGGTCTGCACCGTGCACTTCAAGGATGGCCGCGTGGTGCGCGGCGCGCTCGTCTTCAACCAGTTCAAGGGCACCGGCCGCATCATCAACGTCGATGACGAGGTCTCGATCGATTTCAAGGTCGACGAGCTGCGCGACCTGAAGTTCTGAGCTCGGAACACGCCTACGGGCCTCGCGTTCCACGCCGGAGCGCGAGGCCCGCTCGTTTCAAGCCGGATAGGGCGGCATGCCGGGCTCGAGGTCGACGTGCACGGCGTCGGCCACGCGGTTGATGTAGTTGAAGTAGGCGATCACCTGGATCGCGTCGTGCACGGCGGAGTCCTCGAGGCCGTGGGCGCGCAGGAGCTCGAGATCCCCCGCCGTCATCGCACCGGGCGTGCGCGTGAGCTTCTCGGCGAAGGCGCACAGGGCGCGTTCGGCCGGCGCGAGCTCGGCCGTGCGCCAGTCGCTCGCGACCCGCGCCAGCCAGTCCTCGAGCTCCGCGCCGCTCTTCCCGTCGACCTCGGCCCGGAGGTCGGCCACGTGGGCGTGCGTTCAGTAGTGGCAGTGGTTCGCGCGGCTGACGACCACCGCCAGGAGCTCGCGCTGGCGCCGCGCGAGCGGGCTCGGGCCCTTCATGACCGCCACGTAGAGCCCCATCGAGGCCTCGGCCACGGGTGGATTCGGGCTCATCGCGCGCACGATCGCGAACACGCGCCCGGCGCGCCGGATCGAGGCCTCGTAGAAGGCGCGCAGGCGGCCGGTGGCCTGCTCGGGCAGCACGGTCTGGATCCACATGGTTTCAGGGCAGGTTCGCGAGCCAGGCCTCGATCACGCGCCGCTCCTCGGCGGTGCGGCTGCGCGCATGGTAGTCCGTCAGCACGCGCCGCGCGCGCTCGTCGCCGCTCGCGACCAGCGCGCGCACGACGGCGTGGCGCAGGTGGAAGGAGTCCTCGCCCAGCAGGGGCTCGAGCAGACGCGTCAGCTCGGGTCCGCCCTGGGCCGCGCGCGCGAGGCCGTCGACCGCGGCCGCACGGGCGGTGGGCGCGAGCTCCGCGTCGAGCGCGTGCCGCGCGAGCTCGTCCGGCACGCGCACGTCGTCGAGCGTCGCCAGCACGGACAGGAGGCGCGCGGCGAGCACGTCGTGCGGCGAGGCGAGCTCCAGCCCGCGGCACACGAACTCGAAGCCGCGCGCGGGTGCGGCGCGCGCGAAGAGCGCCGCGGCGGCCGCCTGCGTTCCGTAGCTGAACTCGGCCGCGAAAGCCTCCTCGGCCACGAGCGCGAGGCTCTCGTCCGGCCCCAAGGCGCGCAGGGCCGCGAGCGCCGCCACGCGCACGCGCGCGCACGGATCCAGGAGCGCGGCCTGCACCAGGGCGGCCTGCATCGCTTCGCCGGGTACGAGGCCGAGCCCGGTCGCGGCGTCGGCCCGCACCCACTCCGAAGAGTCGGCGCCGAGGCGCGTGAGCACGGCCGCCTCGGCCGCGCGCGCGTCGTCGTGCGCCTCCCGGGCGCGCGCCGCGGCGGCGAGCTTGGCCAGCGCCAGCACGGCCTCGCGCCGACCGTTGACGGCGTCGCGCTCGGCCAGCACGAGCCACTCGGCGCGCGTGCGCTCCTGGTGCACGCTCTTCGGGATCGCGTCCTCGGGATCGAAGCGCACGGCGAGCGGCGCCTGCGCGAGGGCGAAGCGCTGCACGCTGCGGCGCGCGGCGCTGTGGAGCTCGAAGGTGTGCGCGCCCTCGTGCGTGAAGACGCGCACGAGCGCCGTCAGCTCGAACACGCCGGCCGTGAAGCGGTCCGGCTCCTGCACCTGCTCGACGACGAGCTCGAGCTCGCCGCGCCGCGCGTCGTGGCGCCAGGAGACCTCGAACTCGGGCTGGCCCGCGCCGAGGATCCAGTCGGCGAAGAACGGCTCGAGGTCGCGCCCGCTGGCGCGCTCGAGCGCGTGTCGGAGGTCGTCAGTCACCACCGAACCACCGCGCTGCTCGGCCACGTAGGCGCGCACGCCCGCCAGGAAAGCCGCGTCGCCGAGCTCCGCGCGCAGGAGGTGCAGGCGCACGGCCGCGCCGCCGTAGGGGCGTGTGTCGAACACGTCGTCGGGCTCCTTCCACACGTTCCACACCGTCGGCCGGCGGTTCGCGCCCGAGTCCTCGTGCCGGTTCGCCTCCTGCAGCTCGCGCAGCTCGGCCAGGAAGGCCTCGCGGCCCTGCTCGTGCTCGACGAACAGGAGCGCGAGGTAAGTCGCGAAGCCCTCGTTCAGCCACAGGTGCGACCAGTCGGCGCAGGTCAGGAGGTCGCCGAACCACTGGTGCGCGGCCTCGTGCACGATCAGCCCGCTCGGTCCACCGTCGCGTCGCAGGCGCTCGTCGCCGAGGATCAGCGGCGTCAGGGTCGTGGTGGATAGGTTCTCCATGCCGCCCCACGGGAAGTTGTCGACGCAGCTCTGCGCGTACTTCGCGAACGGGTAGGGCGTGCCGGCGAACTCGGCCAGGAACGCGAGCGCCGGCGCGGTGTCGGCGAAGGTCGCGTCCAGGAACTCGGCGTGGCGCGGCTCGCACTGGTAGAGGAGTGGCGTCGACTCCGCCGTGGCCGTGCGGGTCGCGAACTCGCCCGCCACGAAGCTGACGAGATAGCTCGGACACGGGAAGTCGAGCTCCCAGCGCTCGCGCAGGCGGCCATCGACCGTCGCGCTCGCCGTGCGCGTGCCCGGCCCGACCGTGCTCCAGCCCGCGGGCACGTCGAGCGCGAGCGTCACCGTGGCGCGCTCGCTCGGCTCGTCGAAGCACGGGAACCAGCCGCGTGACTCGCGCGTCTGACCGTGGGTGAAGGCCTGGGTCGGGATCCCGGCCGAGTCGCGCGCGGAAAACCACAGCCCCGTGGTGGGCACACCGCCGTAGCGCAACGTGAGCTCGCTGGCCGCGTGCAGGGGCTCGACGAGCACGAGCACGAGCTCTCCGCCGTCCTGCTCGAAGGCCACGGGCCGCCCGGCCTCGTCGCGCACCTCGCTCACCGTCAGCCCGACGAGATCGAGCGCGAGCGTGTCGATCGCGCCGGTGCCGCGCGGCACGAGGCGGATCCGTGCCTCGCCCGCGAGGGCCCGCGCGGCGGGATCGAGCGTCAGCTCGAGGCCGTAGTGCAGGACGTCGAAGGGCGCCGCGCGGGGCGCGTGGGCCCGGCGCACGAAGGCCGCGGGACCGGTGGGCGCCTGGCAGGCGGCGAGAAGGGCGAAGAGCGCGAGCGAGCGGCCGGCGGACATGCTGCGCGCGGATGCTACGGCGCGCGCGGTCGGGCCGCGATGACGGAGTCGTCCCCCGCGCGCTATCCTTGGCGCACCCCCCGGCCCATGGATTTCCTGCTGGAGTGCCTCGGCTTCCCTCCGAGCGCCGACCTCGCCGCGCTCGCGCGCACCCTCCGCGCGCAGGGCGAGCGCGTGGCCCTGCGCGGCCCGACCGGCGAGCACCTCCGGCTGCCGCTGGCGGGCGGCCTGGAGGTGCGCCTCGACCGCGAGGAAGGGCAGGCCTACGACTCGCTCTGGCCCTGGTTCGAGAGCACGCGGCGCCTGCGCGTCGCGGTCGAGCGCCTGCTCGAAGTGCCCGACTCGCCCTTCGACGTCTTGCTGCACGGGCGCGCGAACCCGCCGCTGCCCGACGATCCCTGGCGCGAGGCGACCGGCGAGGACTACGCGCTCGCGACCTTCCTGTGGGACGCGCGGCGCCTGCCGCCCACGCTCGTGCGCGGGCACGTGCTCGCGCTGTCGCTGAGCGGTTTCGCGCTCGACGTCTCCTACGTCGGTGAGGACCGCGGGATCCTCGATCCGGAGCTGCGCGACGAGCCCTCGGGCGCCAACCTGATGCCGCTCGCCGGCGCGGACGTGCCCGGCGGCTGCATGCAGCTCTCGCTCGTGGTGCGCACGATCCAGCACCTCGAGAACCCGCTCACGAAGGAGCGCATCGAGCGCCTCGAGGTCGAAGCCCCCGGGCGCCCGCTGGACCTGTTCCTCTCGCGCTGGCAGCTCGCGGCCCACGGGCTGCCCGCGCCGCGGCCCGGCTGGCGGATCGAGGGCTCGTTCCTGTTCCACGGACGGGTGAGCGGCGGGTTGCCGACACGCGGCGTGCATCGCTGAGGCCGACGCGGTAACCGACTTTCGCCCGTATTTGCGGGGTGAAAGCCGGGGCGGAAGTGCTCACGGCACGAGGCAGCTCGTTGCCGCCCTACGCTTCCCGCCGTACGCTCGTCGCGCGTTCGTCGTCCTCCGGACCCTGACCGGGAGCGTGCATGTCGCAAGAGAAGCAGCAATGGGGTAGCCGTCTGGGAGTGATCCTGGCGGTCGCCGGATCAGCCGTCGGCCTCGGGAACTTCCTCCGGTTCCCCGGCAATGCCGCGGCCAACGGTGGTGGGGCCTTCATGATCCCCTACTTCATCTCGTTCCTCTTGCTGGGCATCCCGATCGGCTGGGCCGAATGGGCGATGGGCCGCTACGGCGGCCGCAAGGGCATGCACTCGGCGCCCGCGATCATGGGCGTGTGGGGCAAGGGCGCCTTCGCGCGCTACATGGGCGCCTTCGGCGTCCTGATCCCGCTCGCGGTGTACTTCTACTACGTGATGATCGAGAGCTGGTGCCTCGCCTACGCGTGGAACTACCTCCAGGGCGGCATCGGCGTCGCGACAGACGCGGCGGTATCCGATCAGATCGCGAGGTCGCAGGCGTTCCTGGCCGAGACGACCGGCAGCGGCATCGACGGCTTCATGGCCGACGGTGGACTGCACCAGAGCGTCGTCTTCTGGCTCATCGCCTCGGTCTTCAACATCTACTTCGTCTACCGCGGGCTCTCGAAGGGGATCGAGAAGTTCTGCTCGTACGCGATGCCGGCCATGGCCGTGATCGGCTTCGTCGTGCTGGTGCGCGTGCTCACGCTGCCCTCGAACGGTCCGGGCCAGAGCGTGCTCGACGGGCTCAACTTCATGTGGAACCCGGACTTCTCGAAGCTCTCGAACCCGCAGACCTGGCTGGCGGCCGCCGGGCAGATCTTCTTCAGTCTCTCGGTCGGCTTCGGCGTGATCATCAACTACGCCTCGTACATGCGGAAGAAGGACGACGTCGTGCTCTCGGGCCTGACCTCGTCGGCCACGAACGAGTTCTTCGAGGTGGCCCTGGGCGGCATGATCACGCTGACCGCGGCGGTCGTGTTCATGGGCGTCGCGATGACCTCGGCCAACACCGGCGGCACCTTCAGCACGGGCTTCCACTCCCTGCCGGTCGTGTTCGCGCGCATGCCGGCCGGCAACCTGTTCGGCTTCCTCTGGTTCTTCATGCTCTTCCTGGCGGCGATCACGAGCTCGCTCTCGATGCTGCAGCCCTCGAAGGCCTTCTTCGAGGAAGCCCTGGGCCTTTCGCGCAAGGGCGCCACGACGCTGGTCTCGGCCATCTGCATCGCCGGCAACCTGTTCGTGCTCTACTTCTCGAAGGACCTCGTCGCGCTCGACACAATCGACTTCTGGGTCGGCACGTTCCTGATCTTCATCGTGGCCGGCACGCAGATCGTCTGCTTCGGCTGGGTGACGGGCGTCGACAAGGGGCTGGCCGAGGCCCACGAAGGAGCCTCGATCCGCATCCCGCGCATCTTCCGCTTCATCATCAAGTACGTCTCGCCCGCGTACCTGTTCACGATCCTCGGCCTGTTCTGCTACTTCAACGTGCCGCCCTATGTGCGCACGATCCTCGGCGACCCGGAACAAGGCATCGAGCCGAACCGCAACGCGATCCTGGCCTGGGGCGTGATCCTGGCCACGCTCGCGCTGCTGCTGGTGGTGACCGCGATCGGCAGCAAGCGCTGGCGCGCCGCCGGACTGGACATCGACGGCAAGCTGCCCGCGCCCGATGAAACCCGCTGACCGGACCCTCCCATGACGCCCCTCGCCTGGATCTTCATGCTCACCTCGGTCACCTCCGTCACGACGCTCCTCGTCTGGTGCTTCAAGCGCGTCCTGACCGCTCCGGAGAAGACGCCCGCAGAGATGAAGGACTTCCACAACGCCTGAGCCCGGTCCGGCCCCGTCCATGTCCGTGCGCACGTCGGGGCCGATCGGGCCCGTGGATCTCGCCGCCGAGCGGCGCGAGCTCGGGCCCGAGCTCGATGCGGCCGCGCTGCGCGTGCTCGCCAGCGGCCGCTTCGTGCTGGGGCCCGAGGTCGAGGCCTTCGAGCGCGCCTTCGCGGCCCACCACGGCGTCGCCCACGGCGTGGGCGTCGCGACCGGTACGGATGCCCTGATCCTCGGTCTGCTCGCGCTCGGCATCGAACCGGGCGACGGCGTCGTGACGACGCCCTTCAGCTTCTTCGCCTCGGCCGCGGCGATCGCCTGGATCGGCGCGCGGCCGCTCTTCGCCGACGTCGATCCGCTCACGGCCCAGCTCGACCCGCTGGCGGCCGAGCGCGCGCTCGACGGACGCGCGCGCGCGCTCTTGCCCGTGCACCTCTACGGCCAGCTGGCCGACGTGCGCGCCTTCCGTGCCCTGGCCGACCGGCGCGGGCTCTTCCTGCTGGAGGACGGCGCGCAGGCCCACGGCGCGCGCCGCGACGGCTTCGCCTGCGGAGCCCTGGGCGATGCGGGCGCCTACTCGTTCTACGTCACGAAGAACCTCGGCGCCGCGGGCGAGGGCGGGATGGTGCTGACGCAGAGCGCCGAGCTCGCGGCGCGGCTACGGCGCCTGCGCGACCACGGCTCGAGCGCGAAGTACGTGCACGCGCATCTCGGCACGAACTCGCGCCTGCAGGCCATCCAGGCGGCGCTGCTCGCCGTCAAGCTGCCGCAGCTCGAGCGCTGGAACGCACGCCGGCGCGCCCTGGCCGCGCGCTACGACGCGGGCTTCGCCGGCAGCCGCACCGTCGTGCCGCTGACCGCGGCTGCAGGCTCCCTGCACGGCTACCACCAGTACACGGTGCGCATCCGCGGCGGGCGTTCACGCGACGAGGTCCAGGCCCTGCTGGCCGCGCGCCAGATCGTGACCGGCGTGCACTACCCGACGCCCATCCACCTGCAGGAGGCGGCCCGGCCGTGGGGCCACGGCCCGGGCGACTTCCCCCACGCCGAGGCCCTCGCGCGCGAGGTCCTGTGCCTGCCGATCCACCCGTACCTCGACGAGGCCGACGTCGAGCGCGTGGTCGAGAGCCTGCTCGAGCTCGCGCGCGAGTAATTCTTTCCGGGCACCGCCGGGCGCGGCGACGTCGATAAGTCGTCACCCGTGAGCCCCAACCAACCGCCGGAAGACCTCGCTCCGTCTCCTCGCCGCGTCGTGCTCGGTCTCGCGCGCACGGTGCTGTTCCCGCACGACGTGTGCACCGTCGACGTGACCGACGAGGAAGGGCTGCGCGCGCTCGCGCGGCTCAACGCGCTCGACGGTCAGCTGGTGGCCGCGCCCCTGCGCGAAGGCGCCTCCGCCGAGGGGCCCGCACGCGAGCGCTTCCATCCCTTCGGCACGCTGGCGCGCGTGGTCTCGCGCTCGGCGCTGCCCGGGACCGGCAGCCGCATCGTGTTGCAGGGCCTGCGACGCGTCGCGCTCGGGCGCCTCGAGACGGCCGAGGGCTGTATCTGGAGTTCCGCCGAGCGCATCGAGGCCCAGCCCGCGGCCCTGCCGGAGGAAGCCGCGCGCGCGCGCGAGCACCTCGCGAGCCTGCTGCGCTCGCTGTCCGAGGTCGACAAGTCCACGCCGCGCGAGCTCGCCGGCATGATCGCGCTCTACGGCGACGACGACGAGCGCATCAGCGACCTCGTGGCCTCGCTCTTGCCGCTCGGCCATGGCGAGCGCGCGCGCTACCTGTGCGAGCCCGCGCCCTCACGGCGCCTGGCGACGCTCGTACACCACCTCGACGGCGCGCTGGTGCGGGCCCAGGCCGGCGCGGCGCTCGACAGCCGCGTGGCCGAGCGCCTGCGCCGCAAGTACCTGCGCGCCAAGCTGGCCGAGCTGAAGGACGAGCTCGGCGAACCCTCGGCCCACGAGCTCGAGGTCGAGCGCCTGCAGGAGCGGCTCGAGGCCACCGCCCTCTCCCCCGCCGCGCGCACGGCCGCGCTGCGCGAGCTCGACCACCTGCGGCGCGCGCCCGGCTCCTCGCAGACGGCTGCGCGCCTGCGCGCCTGGCTCGAGTGGGTGCTGGATCTGCCCTGGCCCGCGCCCGGCAGCGCCGCGCC
>Ga0172373_10000307_pt1 | contig 79230 bp, 83 predicted proteins | sample Lak10m_2_FD_114546 | JGI IMG/M metagenome (GOLD analysis project Ga0172373, IMG submission 114546) | Freshwater microbial communities from Kabuno Bay, South-Kivu, Congo - kab_092012_10m | ecosystem: Environmental > Aquatic > Freshwater > Lake | place: Democratic Republic of the Congo...
AAAAAACAAGAAGATCTTATCCATCAGAGAATATCTATTATTGGATTGCTAAAAATGGTTTTATAAATTCAAATAAAGAAGAAATATCAGATCATCTTAAAGATTGGATTAAAGTATTAAGAACAATACATAATGAAGTTTGGTTTTGATTAATGTTCATAAAAATTAAAATACTCTTTCATCTCATCATAACACCAAGAAATCATCAAGCTTTGTTTAGATTTTAAATTTTTAGTATAAACTTTATGAAAATATTCCATTTCCGTCAATGTCCATCTATATAAATTTGGCCAAATATCAAAAAATATAGTATCAAATTTTTCTTTAAAATCTCTATGATAAGTAAAAGCATCCCCATGAAGAATAGTAACTTTATTATGGATATCTCTTTCTTTTATGTATGGTGATATTAATTCTATTAAATCTTTATCATATTCTATAATTTTTATAGATTTTATTGTTGGATCATTTAATAATGGAAATATTACCAGACCTAGACCCAATCCAAAGTTTAAAATATCTCCATAAGCTTTATCTAAAAACTTTTTGCAAGATACAATTTCAAATGAAAGATTAGACATCATCGTTCCGTATTTTTTATGGATAAGAGCTACGCAATCTTTATCAATATCTTTTTCGTATTCTTTTTTATATATATGTCTTAATGGATATTCTTCGTTAAGTCCTGGCGCGTCTTTTGGTACCTCAAAATCATAGTCTTCTTTTGTCCATCTAGCTTTAATTAATTTAAAATTTCTAGTCTCAGCGTTAGAGGTATATATTTTACTTATATCGATTATTTCTCTCATATTAACTTTTCTTTGATATCCAAAAGGGCTTTACCTTCATATTGTGTATTGTATGAAGTTTTTTTATATCAATCCAACTTTTCTTTTGACTCCAAATTTATTGCAATTTCAGCAATAAATGGGCCATCGCACTTATGGATCAGAGGTAGCTTCGATCACTACATTCTGCGATGCCTATAGCTACATTCCCTTCATTAGCCATATTATGCACAAACGAAGGTTTTAATAGTCGTCAGCCCTTGGGACGTTGCTATCTCAAAGGATTGATAGTTGATTTTTTGACATCAACAAACTGCTCTAATTGGAAGCTATGTTAAGTATATAGTATTATTTTTTTATTTTTTTGTCAAATTTTTTTATAATAAAGTAATGGAAATAGTTAAAAATAAAGCAAGATGGTCGGTTTATGCTCAAAAATGTATACAGCATTATAATATTGATAATGATATTATTTCTGATGAACCAAATGAATATCCATGTATCGCCGTTCCTCAACTGATTTCGGATGTAAATGGAATAAGAATTAAATTTAATTTTGTTTATAAAAAAGATTGTCAAAGATTATTGAAAGCTTTATAATGTGTAAGATAGAATAAGTTCTTTCTCATTGGGCCCGTACTGGTTTCGATTTTAGGAGTCGGAATTAAAATGCAGGTAGAGGTTTAGGTGGGACTCTTTAAAAAGCCTTAAAAGTATTAACTGCCAAAACAGCCAAATACAAAGGTCATATCTCTACTAGAGTTTCTCTAGTTGAGGAGACCACTTCTGTAGCCTAAGTTCTACAGCGTGATTACCATGACGCATCTAATGGATAGTCGCGTATTTAGATGTCTTTGTCTTTAAAGTTTTTTTATTCTTTATTGGCTTTGTATTCAAAATAAAATCGCTGAGTATGTTTGTTGTTTATCTATATAAAGCTAAAAACAAAAACAACTAAACTTGTAGTATTTTAATTTAAATTCACTAAAAGACAAGAGTTCAATTCTCTTCGGGTCCAAGCAAACGAATCCCCCTGTCTGCATTTTTATTAGACAATCGTATGTATACTTCATACAATCTTTACATGAACATAAAAAAGATAAGAATAATTTGCGCTAATTGTAATAAAGAGCATGAAATAAGACAAGGTGACTTTAATAGAAAAATTAAAGCTGGTCAAAGTAAATTTTACTGCAGCCTAAAATGCTCTGGTAAAGCTGATTATAAAAATAATCCAAAAAAACTAGAAAAAAATAGAGGCAATATTAGCTTATTAAAAGGTTACGAAAGTAATAGGCTAGATGAATTTAGTCCTTTCAAATATCACGCGAACAAAGCAAGATCAAGAAGCAAGGCTAGAGGAGAAAAAACCAACCTAGACGTCCAATATTTAAAAGAAATTTGGGATAAACAAAATGGAACTTGTCCATACACCAATATCAAAATGGAAATATCTAGGACAAGTCAAGATGAAGATATCAAAAAAGCTCCAACAAAAGCAAGCCTTGATAGAATTGATGCAAGTATAGGCTATGTTAAAGGTAATGTTGAGTTTGTATGTTATTGCATCAATGTAATGAAAAATGATTTTACAAAAGAACAGATGATAGATTTTATAAATCAAATTAAAAATATTTAAATTTTAAACATTTATTTTTTTTTAAGTGTAATACCAAGTATGCCCAATAATCAAGGAAGCATAGGAAAAAATTTCGTCTTACCACCTGCGAAGGTAATACCACAATCCCCACAGAATAGTTACGCTGGAATGGGGCAAAGAGTCCTGAGAAGTTCCGAAAAATTGGGTTTTGGCGGGGGTGGGTACGAACTTGCAACTCCAGTTGTGATGCCATCCGCGCCAATAATTTCTCTTCTTTCAGTTGGAAATTCTCATATAGTTCTATCTGTAACTAATCATAATGCAAACGCAGCTAAATTACACTCTTATCAGGTCTATGTAAATAATGCTCTTTACGCAAATTTCGTAGCGAATTCAAATGAGATAAAAATTACTGGCCTTCCTAATAATAGAGAGCATAGAATTAAAGTCAAGGCAGTAGGTGCAACCTATTCTGGTTCTGGAGCTGGAGCATCAATTACTAACTATGGCGAGACCGAGTTTAGCAACGAAGTATCAGGAACACCAACTATAGCATTAGCACCAAAATCAAGTCCATCAATGAATACTAACAAAATAGACGTCAAGTATGTTTCAAGCAATACATATGCAAATTCTTCTTTGGTTCCTACTTCGACATATTCAGAACTTTTCGAAGGAACGACTTATCCAACTAATCCTGTTTATTTTAAAAACAATTTTTGCATTGGTAGCTTTAATGCAAACATTAAATTTAAAGCAAGAATGCAATATGGCGGAGCCGACAAACTTTACGCTGGTTCGATATTTGGTATTTTTTCAGATGTAAATATAGACCTAAGCCCACTACCCTTTACCAGTCTTTTAAATTATGACGTGGCGGGGCAGGGGGTGGCTCTGCACAAAAAGTATGATGATACATGGTATGGATTATGGAAGGCCGCTGGGTTCCCCGAAAATAGCCCGATCTTTGCTACCGCAGCGGGAGACTCTCAGCAAGGCCAGGATCATTTTGATGTTGATATAGCTAGTCAATTAAGAAGAGAATTTATTCTTGCAAGGCCCTATATTGCTGAAAAACTTAGAAAATATATTAAAAATAATTTTAGTACTATTCTTAGATCAGCAGATACAATGAGAGCTTATCTTGATGTAATTAATTTAAATACCCCAGGCATCACAACCTCATTTAAAGATTTTCTGCTTCCTTACGAAGGATTAGTTTTTATTACACCACATATTATTGCCTCAACTTTTCCAGTTGGAGTAAATCAAACCACTACTTTCTCTTACAAAATGGTAGATTCCAATAATGTAACTCAATTTACAAAAGAAAACGCTTCAACTTCAATAGTATTAGCTCCAACACAAACAGCTGATAGTTTTACTTTTCAAGAATTAAAAACAATACAAGATGTAAGCGATATTTTTGGTCCAGCAACGGACGAGCTAGCGGAAGCAAATATAACAATCTAATTCTTTATGAGAACGAAAACATTAGATCAAATCTGGGAGGAAAATTTTGAATTTTTAACGCCAGAGCAAGCGAACATAGATATTGCCTCGTGTGGTAATGGTCAAGGAGGGGACCCTGCGGATAATCAAAAAAGCCCTATGGACACTTTAGCAGATAAAATTGCTGCTATATTGAATGACCCAGCCATGTCTGAGGCTGCTAAACAGGCTAAAATTCAGCAACTCCTTAACAACTTTTTTAACCCCCCGCCCCAAGGAATAGGTCCAATTGCTCCAGGTCCTACTCCTGGTGGCCCAATTGCATATCCTGGTAATATAAATCCAACAAGGCCAGGTAATACTGACCCCACTAATGGACCTATCCCTCCTCCTCCTGGACTGCCAGAGTTTCCCGATATACAACCCGATATAGGGGGACGGATAAATTTAGATATTGATAATGATGGAAATGTAGACGTAAGGTTAGAACCCATTTTGCCCGATGCAGCGAAAACCGCAAAACAAGTTCTTCACGCTGCTGTAGCAAAGATAAATGGACCCTGCAAAAACAATAAATCTGGTTCAAATGACCCTAGCGGTGGAAGTGGCAGTGGAGAGCCTACACCTCCAACACCAACAACTCCACTCGTTCCCCCGCCCACCACACCTCCAGTCACCACCGTACCCTTTAGACCCGTCACTCCTCCCGGCGCTCGCCCTGGTGCTGGAGTAATTGGTGGAAGACCTGTTCAGTAAGATAATAACCTATACGCAAGTGGATGGATAGTAAGATTAATTAATCCTGATGGAAGTGTTACATGGAACGGCGAGGCCGTGCTGGTGGTGGAGTAATTGGTGGAAGACCTGTTATATCGCGACGCCACAGTACCCATAACGACAAAACTTTAGTTTTGATTTTTTATATTATGAAGATATAATAAGTTATTGAACATTCTTTGGCCAGATATCCATAAAAATCTCACAAAAAATATAGCAAAAGCATTTTCTTTGCTTGGTCACAATCTCATATTACCAAGCAATGAATATATTCCATCTAATCTTCCACCAAAACAATTTAATCAATGGGTTTGGAACACTAATTGGACACAAGAAAAAGCAAATTTAGAATTTAATTCAAACAATGTCAAAGTTCTTAACAAAGAACAAATACTAGATCTTAAGCCAGAAATAGTATTTATAACAAGTTTTGAAAGTCAGTTTGAAATATTAAATGAAATTTGGCCTCACCTTAAAGATAAAAGTAAACTAGCTTGCTATAGTGGCAATGATTATTGGGACGGAGCATATCCTTTTTATATTATTAAAAATTATCTTTGTGCAGATTATGTAGGCTATATGCTAGCTAATAAATATAAAGTAAACCATCTTTATTATAAACCTTGGGTAGATTATGATAGATGTACTTTTAATGGACCAACTGATGGAAATATAGTTGGAGTTTATATTTCAGAATATGAAAAGAATTTTAATCAAGAATATAACATGAGCCGCGAACTTCAAAAAATAACACCATATATAGATTATCACTATCATACGAATAGCACTCAAGAAGAACTTACAGAAACCCTTAAATCTAGTATTGCTACCCAGCACATTAAACACCTCGAAGGTTATGGCATAGCAATAATCGAAAGCATGGCCTGTGGCAAGCCAGTATTTATGCATCGTAGGATGGCTCAAAATAAAAGCCTTATGCAGTGGAGCATAGAAAATGTTACTGCATTATTTTTTGAAAGTGAATATGAATATATAGCTAAACTAAAAGCATTATACGAAAGCAAAGATTATAGATATTTCCTTCAAAATACAACTGCAAATGTTATAAGACAAATTATTGATAATAAAAGAGAAACTGAAAAGCTTGGACATTTTCTTAATAATTTAGTATAATTTTCAATAGTGAAAATCTGGCTCTGTGGCATTACCCAAAACGAGAAGCAGAATATTGATGATATGACAAAAGATATATATCAATATTTTGATGGTTTAATTTTTGTAGATGGCGGCTCAACTGATGGAACATTGGGTATATTAAATGCAAGAAAAGGTCAAGGAAAGATAATAAATAGAGAATGGTCAAATGATCATGACCTTCAAATGAATGGTTTTTTAAGATCAAATGTTATGCAAAATGGAGATTGGTTTATTATAAGAGATAGCTGTGAAAGATTAAATATAGATTGGGCAAAAAATCTTAGATTATTTATAGAGGGATTTTTAACTCAAAATAATATTAATTCATGCGTTGATAGAGAAAAAGCTTTTCTAATTAAATATAATGATAATATGATATTTCAAGGTAGTCCTCATTGGGGGCTACAAGGCATGCAACCAAATTATATAGATCTATATAAATACTATCAAGGCAATCAACAATTATTTGCGTGGGAGGAAAGACCAGCCCAAAGAAAACATTATATTGATAGTGATATGAAATATTATTTTGTATATGGCAGATCGAATCACTGTGTCCTACATTATTATGATAATGGGAAAACTCCAGAAAGATATCATCAACAAGAAAATATAAGACAACAATTTAGAGCTTATTGTCAATCATTAAATATTAAACTAGATTTAGATTCGCTAAAAACTTATTGGAAAGAGAATCAGCCAGATAATAATATGAAGTTATTTATTAATAACGAAAGATTAATAAGAAGATTTTATAGATTAAATATCTTAAATCATTCATTAGAACAAATCGATTCATCAGAAGACTGGAGATTAGAATGAAGCTAATAGATTGTTTTATGTACTTTAATGAGAAAGATATTGCTTATCTTAGAATAAAAGAATTATATGATTCTGTAGATTATTTTGTAATAAATGAAGCCACAAAAACTCATCAAGGACAAGACAAAGAATTATCATTTTGGAAAGATACTAGGCTACAAGAATTTAAAGATAAAATTATTTATTCACCAATAGAACTAGATGGAAGATTTGATGCCTTGATGCCTAAATTTTTTCCAGATGCAAAAATTGGCGCAAAAGAACATGAGCAAAGAATAAGGCTTTTTGAACAAATCGAACCACTCAATTTAGATGATTTGGATACGATTATGATTTCAGATTGTGATGAAATACCTAATAAAAATATTTTTCAAGACATGATTAAATATCCAATAGTAGCATTAAATCAAATGTTTTTTGTACATTATATTGATATTTATACAAATAAAAATGTAACTGGAACAGTAGCTTGTAAATATGAAGGACTAAAACATTTAAATACTCTAGGCTTTGGAATGGGTTTTCAACTTTTAAGAAGAGATAAAGATTTTATGCCAAGGCTGGAAAATGGAGGATGGCATTACTCTTATATGGGCGGAGCAAAATCGGTAAGCCAAAAAGTAGTCTCGACTTATGATGGTAATTTAAATTCTCAATGGAAAACAGAAGAAGCAGCTCAAAAATTAATTAATGAGAGCATTCAAAATAGACAAAGCCCATTCTCTCAAGAGCCAATTAATATTTTAGATTTTAAATACGCAACTATTGCTGATTTAAATTTCATAACAGCAAAACAAGGTGGATGGCATAAATCATCAGCGAGATGTCAATTACATCCTAAAGTACTAGAATTAGATTTTAATGGAGATTTTGAAATCTTAAGGTATAAAAAATGACAGATATAGATTTTATATTAGCCTACGAACAAAATCCATTAATTTATGATTATATCTATAAAAATGGTACTTTTTACAAAAATAGCACAAATCAAAGACAATATCATTTCCCAGAAATAGATTTATTAAAAAATAAATTGGATATAGCAGACCAGAACATAAGTAATAATTCTATTATATATTTTTGCATGAATGAATTTGAAAATTTATTAAATATTTTAAACAACCATTCTAATAAAAAATATGTTTTACTTGCGGATGGAGGAGATGGGAATGTTGAAAATTTAAAATTATCAGATAATATTTTACATGTATATTGCCCAAATTTACCATTTTATAATAATAAGTATAGCCCATTTCCAAGAGGAATTTTAAAAGATAATTATTTAAGAGGCACAAAAGATACAAAGAACTTAGAAAGATCAAAAAATATATATTGTAATTTTACAGTATATTCTTATTCTAATCACAGAATAAATGATTTTAATTATTGGTATAATTTATCAAAATCAAATGATTATATAACTATAAAAAAAATAAATCACTCAGACGATCAATCTTACTGGAAAGATTTATATGAACACAAATTTAATATATGCTCATCGCCAGCTTCAGTCGCAGACAAAAATCAGAATAGAGATACGTATAGACTTTGGGAGACTTTAGTCGCTGGCTGTATTCCAGTAATTAAAAGGAGTAAAATGGCAGAATTTTTCTATAGTTTAAATTTACCAATATTAATAGTTGATCAATGGGAGGAAGCATCTTTAGATTATTTGAATAAAATTTTACAAGAATTTTCCAATAAATCTTTAGAAGCCACAAAAGAACAATATTGGATAGATAAATTAAGAGGACACTTTAAACATGAATAACCCATTTGATTTTTTTGAAGAAATTTATTGTATTAATTTAAATTATCGCACAGATAAGTGGAAAGCCTGTTTAGAGCAATTCGAAAAAATAGGCATACACAATAGAGTAGAAAGATTCGAAGCAATAAAATTTGAAGGATCACATCCATATGTAAATATTCGTTCGGCTGGATGTTTTGCATCTCACAGAGCAGCAATTAACCTAATTAAAGAGCGTAATTTAAATAATGCTTTAATTTTTGAAGATGATGTAGAATTTGTAAATGATGTAAATAAACATTTATCTTTATCATTAAATGAATTAAAAAAACAAAATTCATGGGATATATTCTACTTAGGCATGCATGTTGGAGAAAAAATGGATAATAATAGACCAAATCAAATTGCATTAGAAAGAGTTGATAAAAATTTATTAAAAGTTAACGTAGCTCTATGCGCTCACGCTCAAGCGTATAGCAGAGAGGCATCAGAAATCATTAGCGCAAATATTCCAGAGGGCCAAGCCATCATACCTTGGCTTCAAACAAATGAAAGCGTAGATGGATGGCTAATGAGACATATTTTACCAAGAGGAAAATCATTTTCAACAAATGAAATATTAGCTACTCAGTCTGAATCTTTTTCAGATAATAATTTAGTAATGACAAGATTAGATAAATATTTTGTAGAAGCTTTCTATAAATATAGACCAGCATGATTACTTTTTCTAAACTTGGTCATTTGGGCGCAATTGGGAATCAACTTTTTCAATATTCTGCATTATATTCTATTGGCAAATTAAATGATTATAATATTAAGATACCAGATACAAAAGAACATTTTTGCGAAGGCACAAAAAGAATCCAGCATTATTTTTTGAATTGTTTTAAGAATATTTACGCAGAAGTTTTAAATGAGAATGATTTAAATTCTGTAAAACATAAGGTTGATTGGGGATATCCCGCGCTTTTTAATCCAGAAGTATTAAGAATACCAGACAATACAGATCTAGAAGGTTATTTTCAATCATACAAGTTCTTTGAAAATTGTAAAAATGATTTATTAGATCAATTTAAATTTAAAGATTCAATAATAGATAAAGTCCATAAAAAATATAATTTTAATTTTAATGATTTTTCTTCTGTTCATTTAAGGTGCGGAGACTATATTGGTAGGGATAATCACCATCCAATAATGAATAAAAATTACTATCAAAAAGCATTTCAAATAATAAATGCTTCTAACTATTTAGTCTTTTCAGATACAATTGATTATGCAAAACAAATTTTTAGTGAATTTAAAGATATTAATTTTATATACATAGAAAATAATCATGCATTTGAAGACATGTATCTTATGTCTAGTTGTCAAAATAATATCTTAGCTAATAGTAGTTTTGCTTGGTGGTCTGCATATATAAATAAAAATAATAATAAAGTTGTTGCACCCTCAAATTGGTTTGGACCAGCTTATAATGGCCAATGGAAAATTGATGATCTTATGCCTAATAATTGGATTGTAATATGAGTAGAGTAACTTGGAATATTTTAGATGGTCATTTTGCGCATGAGAAATATTCAGTAGCCGGAAGAGATGCTGAATATGTAAATTGGGATAGAGAATTAAAAGATTTAAATAATCCAACATTCTATTCTCATATGGAAATGTTTAAAATAGATCAATTAAATACTCCTAAAGAAAATTCATATGGATTAATTTTTGAATCAAGAGGTATTGATTTGCAAACATATAATTCTGCAGAACAATTGATTCCTAAATTTAACAAAGTATTTACTCATAATTCTGAATATTTAAAAAAGTACGAAAATTGTAAATGGATTCCAGGAGGAGGAATTTGGGTAGGCGGAAGAAAAGATACTCCTCATGCAGAAGGCGAAATAAAAATGCAAGATAAAAATAAATTATGCTCCATGGTTTCATCTAATAAGCAAATGTGCAGAGGTCATTTAACTAGATTACAAATAATGAATCTCGTAAAAGATAATACTAAAATAGATAAGTTTTTTGGAGTAGGCGGACCAAATGATAATTCTGGATGGATACCAATTTTTAGATCTTTAAAAGACTATATGTTTTCTATAGTTATTGAAAATTATATAGACGAGTTATATATAACAGAAAGAATATTAAATTGTTTCGCTACTGGTACAATTCCAATATATTTAGGGGCATCAAATATAGGTCAAATTTTTAATATAGATGGAATTATTCATCTAAATTCATTAAATAGCATGGAACAATTTAACTATTTAATTGAAAATTTAACCTCAGAGTATTATTATAATAGAATGGATGCAATTAAAGATAATTTTGAAAGATGTTTAAGATATAAATCAATAGAAGATTATATATATATAAATTACCTAAAATGAATCAAACAAGTATTAGTGATACTCAGAGATATAAAAATGCATGTAAAATGGCAACTATAAGTGATTTTCATTTTGATTTTTTTAAAAAAGATCAAGCCTATACAGAGATATTAGAGCACGTAAATCAAGAACAAGGTCAAATGTATAAAGATTATCTAGACATACATTTTGCCGATTACAAAACTAAATTAGATAAGTTTAAAGAAAATGATATTTATGGTGGCCCAGCGATTTTTAATTATGGTGATTTAGGATTAATATCACCAACAACATTAAGATATATTAAAGTATTATCAGATCTAAAAAATTTATATGGATCATTAGATAATTTTAATATTATAGAAATTGGCGTTGGGTATGGTGGTCAATGCAAGATCATAAGCGATTTTTTTAATATCAGTAAATATTATTTAGTTGATTTAGATGAGGCAACAGATTTAGCACTAAAATACCTTAATAAACTTAATGTTAAAAATGTAGAACCAATTAGATTTGATGAAATACAGAATAAAGATTTGAAATTTGACTTAATTATAAGCAATTATGCTTTTACAGAATTAAACAGAGATATTCAAGATATATATCTAAGTAATATACTTACAAAATCTACGAGAGGCTATATGACCTGCAATTTTATTAGTCAATACTGTAATATTAATTCTTATTCTCTTCAAGAGTTAGAATTGCAGCTGAAACAATTTAATTTTAAAAAATTTCAAGAATTTCCATTAACTCATAAAGATAATCTAATTCTTTGCTGGTAAAAAATATGGACTTTACTTTTGGCATTATAACGACCAAGCAAAATCCAGAATTGGAATTAGAAACAATTATCTCATCTATTAAAAACTTATTAATACCAAATTATGAGATATTAATAATAGGCGGAAGCGCAAGTAAGCAAATAGAAAATATAAAAATCTTTTCATTTGATGAAAACCCAAATGGAGCATGGATTACAAAAAAGAAAAATTTAATAACACAAAATGCTAAATATGATAATATTGTTTATATGCATGATTATATTATTTTTGATAAAGATTGGTATATAAATTTTTTAAATTTTGGTAATAATTTTAAAGTATGTATGAATCAAATAATAAATTTAGACGGCACAAGATTTAGAGATTGGACGCTCTGGGCAGAATCCGCAGAACAAGTAGGTATACCTAATCCATATTATTTAATACCTTATAGCATAAAAAATCTTTCTAAATTAATGTATTTCTCTGGAGCATATTGGGTTGCAAAAAAGAATGTTATGGAAGAGTTTCCATTAAATGAAAATCTATTTTGGGGCCAAGGAGAAGATGTAGAATGGTCTAAAAGAATTAGAGAAAAATATAATTTCTCTATTAATCAAAATTCAATAGTTAGACTTTTAAAGTATAAAAATCCAGCCTTTTTAAGCTGCAATAACTTAGAAAAAATTAAAGAGATAAACGAAATAAAACAATATAATAATATATGAATAAAGAAATAACGATAAATTATCTTCCTCATGGAAGATTTAGATATACTCCACATTTTGTTAATGAAATAATCAAAGTTAAAAATTCAGTTAAAGATTTAATTAAAATAAATTTGATGTTTTCTCATCCATTTAATGAAGAATGGCAAAAAATTGTAGATTTTTTAAAAAATCATGGAATATATTCTGAGTATTTTGTAACAGATGGCGGTCATTATATGACTAAAATAAAAACAGCTTCAGAAAATAGTGGAAAATATGCCATAAAATACGATGAAGATATCTTTTTAAATGCAAAAGGATGGGAGTATTTTCTAGAAAATTCAAAAGTTTTAGAAAATGATGAAAATCTTTTCCTTGCCCCAATTATCACAAATGGAATACCAACAGTTGATATTTTTATAGAGCAATTTTTTGACGAAAAAGCTAAAAAAGAAATTCATGATTTATTCTTAAAAGTACCATTTGCAAATGAATGGGGAGTTGATTATTCTAGTTTAAGAAAATATGTAACAGAAGCAAGCGAATGGATTCCAGATAATTTTTATGAAGGAGTTAAAGGAATAAATCATCATTACAAAGGAATACATCCTATTCGTTTATCTGGAGAAGCTCAATACTATATGGTAAATTATATACTAAATAATTTTGAAAGATTTATCGAGCCAAAAAATTATTCCATCTCCGAAGTTAAGAGACCATATCATTGTAATGGAATTATGATGATAAAGAATGAAACATGGAAAAAAATTCTTTATAATCAGTCTCTTTTTAGAGATGATTTTGACGAAGTTCCATTTAACTTATACAGAGAATCTAATAATTTAAAAATGTTATTTATTAATAACTGCTTTGCAGTTCATCCGTCTTATAATACAATTGATGGAAAAGGTTTTTTTTATACTCATCTTTCAGATGCATTCTTTAATTATCCATATTTTACTAAAAATTAATGAAGAATGTTTGCTTTTATCATTTAGCAACAATAGGCAACTATCAAAAGATTACTAATGACATCTTTGCTTTATTAGATAAAAGTAGATTATATGAAAAATTAGATCATATATTTATTAATATAGCTGGAAATGAAAAAGTTATATTACCAAATAAAGAAAAAATTTCAATTTTTCAAGAAATAGCAGAATTAAATGAATTTGAATTTAGTTCTATAAATAGAATCAAAAAATATGCAGACTTAGACTCAGACGAATCTAATATACTATATCTTCAAACGTTAGGATGTACGGCAGAATATAATATATGTATAAACGAAAGAAGAGATTATATGTTATATTTTAATATAGAAAAATATCAAAAAGCTTTAGATTCTTTAAAAGAAAACGATGCAATAAGCGTTGATCTTGTAGATTACCCAGTAAAACATTTTTCTGGTAATATTTGGTGGTCAAAATCATCTCATATTAAAAAATTGCCATATCCAGTAGAGTTGCCTTTTATATTTAGCGAAAGACATAAATGTGAATTTTGGATATGCAGTAATCCAAATGGAAAATACGAAACAATGCATCAAACAAATATAAATGTACACGCAAGACATTTAAATAGATATCCTAGAGAGAAATACGCAAATGATTAAATTAATAGTTTTTGATCTTGATGGGGTATTAATTGACGCCAGAGAAATCCATTATGAAGCACTCAATAGAGCTATAGCTTTAATAGGAAAAGATTTCATAATAAACAAAGAAGAGCATTTATCTACATATGATGGTTTACCAACTAAGAAAAAACTAGAATTACTTTCTAAAAATAAAAATTTACCAACAGATAAACATAGTTTGATTTGGGATAATAAACAAAAATTTACAATAGAAGTAATTAACGAAACAGTAAAAGAAGACGAAAGAATTAAGTCTATACTAAAAGAATTAAAAAAAAGTGGATATAAAATATATGTAGCATCTAATTCTATCAAAGAAACCATAAAAACTATATTGTTAAAAAAAGGGTTTATGGAGTATATTGATAACTATTATTCTAATGAAGATGTTAAAAATCCTAAACCTAAAGCTGAAATATATTTAAAATGCATGATTGATGCTGGAGTTGATCCAGATGAATGTTTAATAGTTGAAGATTCAATAGTAGGTAGAAAAGCCGCTGTAAAATCTGGAGGAAATCTGCATCCAGTACTAAACGCAAATGATATTAATCTAGAAACAATAATAGATAATATTAATAAAATCAATAATAATAAAATAATGAAGCCAAAATGGAAAGACGATAAAATGAAAGTATTAATTCCAATGGCTGGCGCAGGAACTAGATTCGAAAAAGCTGGCTATACATTTCCTAAACCACTCATAGAAGTAAGAGGTAAACCAATGATTCAAGTTGTTATTGATTCTATTGGGATTGATGCAAAGCACGTATTTATAGCTCAAAAAAGTCATTATGAAAAATATAATTTAAAAGATACATTAAATTTAATTAGTCCAAATTGCGAGATTGCTTTAACAGATGAGCTAACTGAAGGAGCAGCATGCACAACTCTTTTAGCTAAAGAATATATTAATACAGACCAACCACTTCTTATTGCTAATTCAGATCAATATGTAGATTGGGATAGTAATGAATTCATGTACTCTATGATGGCAGATAATATAGATGCAGGTATTCTAGTTTTTGAGTCAACCCATCCTAAATGGAGTTTTGCTAAATTAGACGAAAATGGTTTTGTATCAGAGGTTGCAGAAAAAAAACCAATAAGTAATTTAGCTACAGTAGGTATATATTTCTGGAAAAAAGGTTCAGATTATGTTAAATATGCAGAAAAAATGATATCTAGAAATATTAGAGTTAATAATGAATTTTATGTTTGTCCAGTATTTAATCAAGCAATTCAAGATGGTAAAAAAATAAAAATTTTTAAAATTGATAATGATAAAATGTGGGGAATTGGAACTCCAGAAGATTTAAATTACTTTTTGGAGAATAATAAATAATTATGAATATAATACAATCAAACTATCATCCAGAATGGCAAATTAATAGATTAATATTTATATTAAAAAAATACGGAGAAGATTTTTTTAAAAATAAAACAATTTTAGAATTAGGCTGCTTCAATGGATATTTTGGAGAATCATTTAGACTACTTGGTGCAAACGTGTTATCTGTAGAAGGAAGAGAAGAGAACGTTCAAAATATAAAAATTAATTATCCTAACCTTAATATTATTTGTAAAGATCTAGATACAAAAGATTGGGATTTTGATAATTATGATATAATTATAAATTTTGGTTTATTCTATCATCTTGAAAAATATCATCAAGAACATTTAATAAATTGTATTGACCATTCAAAATTAATGTTGTTTGAAACAGTTATATTTGATTCTAATCAACCCGAAATTTATATGAATTCAGAACAAGGAATTGATCAATCTTTATCAAATAAAGGCGGTGTTCCAAGCGTTTCTTATGTGGAAAATATTTTTAAAAATAAAAAATGTAAATATCAAAAGTATAGTGATTCTGTATTAAATGGAGGTGGACATTCTTACGATTGGGAAGAACGTAATACAAAAACGCTTTGTTCATCTTGCAGAAAATTTTGGATTGTTGAATAAATATTTTTATTATATATTATATATTATATATTATATATTGATACAATTAATATGAAAATAATATCCCACAGAGGAAATTTAAATGGTGAAAATTTATCTACTGAAAATTCTATACCAGCAATTAATATAGCCTTATATCATGGATTTGACGTAGAAATAGATGTATGGTATAAAAACCACAATTGGTTCCTTGGTCACGATAAACCTCAGCATCTTATAGAAGAATCTTTCTTACAAAATAAAAAATTATGGTGTCACGCAAAGAATCTAGAGGCTTTAAATTTTATGTTAAAAAACAAATCAATACATTGTTTTTGGCATCAAAATGATGATTTTACAATAACTTCAAAAGGATATATTTGGACATATCCAAATAAAATTACCAGAGAAAATTCAGTAATAGTATTAAATAACAAAAAAGATAAGATTCCAAAAAAATGTTTTGGTATATGTACAGATTTTCCATTAAAATATATTTAATGAAAATTATTGTAACTGGCGGACTTGGTTTTATCGGTTCTAATTTTATTAAATATATAATTAATAAAAAAGAAACAAATATTGTTATAAACATAGACACAACAACAAAACAATATTCGGCATCGAATAAAGATAACGTAAAAGCTTTTGAAGACAATCCAAAGTATAAATTTTATGATTTCTGGTTAGAAATGCTAGATAATCCTTCCGTTAAAAATGAATTTAAACAAATAATAAAAGAAAACAATATAACTCACATAGCGCATTTTGCCGCCGAATCTCATGTTGATAATTCAATATCTAATCCAAGACGATTTATTCAGTCAAATATATTCGGTACATTTAATCTATTAGAAATTATTAGAGATTTTCCAGAAATTAGATTTCATCATATTTCTACTGATGAAGTTTATGGCAGTTTAGGTGAAGAAGGTAAATTTACAGAAACAACAGCGTATGCTCCAAATTCCCCATATTCTGCATCAAAAGCGGCTAGTGATATGTTAGTCAGAGCTTATAATCATACTTTTAAAAGTTTAATTACAATTTCTAATTGCTCTAACAATTATGGTCCAAATCAACATAATGAAAAATTTATACCAGTTGTTATAAATTCAATACTAAATAATAAAAAAATACCTGTTTATGGCAACGGAAAAAACATAAGAGATTGGATTTTTGTTAATGATCATTGTGAAGCAGTATGGTCTGTATTAAATAATGGCAAAATTGGTGAAACATATAATATAGGCGGAAATTGTGAAAAAACAAATTTAGAGATTATCAATGATATTTGCGAAATATTAAATGTTAATTCTCAAGATTATATATCTTTTGTAGAAGATCGTAAAGGTCATGATTTTAGATATGCTATAGACAACACTAAAATAAATAAAGAATTAAATTGGTATCCAATCACATCTTTTAAAGACGGATTAAAACAAACAATTGATTTTTATAAAAATTTGTTATAATATAACAATATGAGTTTGAACTTTCAAGAAACCTATTATGGTAAAAAGATAGATACTTCCAATATTTTAAATATTGAAGACGCTAGTAGAATAATTAATGGAAAAAAAACAGTAGTAATAACTGGCGTAACTGGTCAAGATGGAAGTCATATGGTTGATTTTTTACTTAAAAATACAGATTATCTTATTTTTGGTGGAGTAAGAAGGTTGAGCGTATATAATCATGAAAATATTAAACACATTAAATCTGATAGATTTCATCTTATTAATTTTGATCTAACTGATTCTCATGCTATATCTAGGACTGTAGAAAAACTTCAACCAGATTATTTTATTAACTTTGCTGCTCAAAGTTTTGTTGCAAGTAGTTGGGATTTTGCTAGACAAACTTGGCAAACTAACTCCACAGCAGTTCTTGATATTTTAGAAGCAATTAGGCTCTATAAACCATCTTGCAGACTTTACCAAGCTGGATCAAGTGAGGAATTTGGAAATGTACAATATGCTCCTCAAGATGAAAATCATCCATTAAAACCAAGAAGTCCATATGGGGCAAGCAAAGCAGCTTCTAGACAATTAGTTAAAGTATACAGAGAATCTTACAATACTTATGCTATTCAAGGATGGCTATTCAATCACGAAGGAACTAGGCGAGGTGAGGAATTCGTTACAAGAAAAATTACAAAAAATGTAGCAAGGATTTATAATTCAATAAAAGAAAATAAAGAATTTAAACCTCTCGAACTAGGAAATATAGACGCAAAAAGAGATTGGAGTGATGCAGAAGATTTTGTAGAGGGCGTCTGGATGATGTTAAATCAAGATAAATATAATCCAAATTACGATGGAACACCAAAAGAATATATTTTCTCATCTAATGAAACTCACACAATCAGAGAGTTTGCAGAAAAAGCTTTTGCTTATGCTGGAATTAATGGAGAATGGATTGGTGAAAAAGAACACGAAGTATACTTATCTAAAGATAAGAAAGTATTAATTCAAATTAATCCTAAATTTTATAGACCAGCAGAAGTAGAGGTTTTACTTGGAGACTCTAATAAAGCTAGAAAAGAATTAAATTGGAAACCTAAATCATCATTAAATGATCTTATTGAAAAGATGGTAAAAAATGATATTAAAAATTTATGATACTATTAATTGGATCTAGTGGCTACATTGGCACCGAATTCGTTAAACAATTAGATAAAAAAAATATAAAATATTATACTTTATCATATAAAGAAGCAAATTATAAAAATATAAAATCCCTATATGATCTTTATAATATAAAATACTTGATAAATTCAGCAGCTTTTGTTGGCAAACCAAATATTGAAGCGTGTGAGTCTCAAAAAGATAAATGCATAGAAGGTAATATTTTACTTCCCATTTTATTGAAAAATATATGTGAGCAATTTAATATAATTTATTGCCATATCTCAACTGGATGCCTTTATAATGGTGCCACGTCTGAATTAAATGGATACAAAGAAATAGACGAACCTAATTTTAATTTTAAATATAATAACTGTGGTTTTTACACAGGGACAAAAGCCTTAACAGAAGACTTGATTAAATCATATCCTCAAAATTATATCTGGAGAATAAGATTACCATTCGAACAATTTCATAACGATAGAAATTATATATCAAAAATTATAAAGTATGATACTTTGATTACAGAAAAAAATTCACTAAGTAATAAAAGTGAATTTGTAAATGCATGCATAGAAAGTATATTGAAAGAAATACCATTTGGAATATATAATATAACCAATACAGGATCTATATCTGCATCTGATATTTTTGAAAAAATTAAAAAAACAATAATGCCAAACAAAAAAGCTAACTTTTTGACAATGGATGAATTTTATAATAAAATAAGTTCTATGCCTAGATCAAATTGTATCACAGATAATTCAAAAATAAGATCTACAGGTATTAAAATGTTAGATGTAAACGAATCCATAGATCTTTGTCTGAAACATTGGACTTGGTAATATGAATACTATTATTGATCTAGGAGAGATACCTTTAGTTAATAATCTATGCCTCTCTAAAGAAGAATCTTTAAATTGTAAAAAGTTTCCATTAAAAATAATTCAAAAAGAAGATCTAATTATGAAATTAGAGCTAGAAATTAATTCTAATGATATGTTCTTTAATTATCTTTATAGAACAGCAGTAAACACTCCTTACATAGACCATTGTAAAAAAATGTGGAAACAATTAGAAAAATATAATCCTAAAACCATAGTTGATATTGGCGGTAATGATGGATCTTTATTAAAATGCTTCAAATCAGAATCAAAAACTAATTTAAAATTAATAAATGTTGATGCTAGTTCATCTTTTAAAGAAGAAAATGAAAAAAATGGAATTATATATCATAATGCTTATTGGGGAGATTTTATACTTGATGAAAAAATAGATTTAATTACATCTACGAATGTATTTCAGCATAATCCAGACTATCGTAAATTTTTAAAAGGTATAAAAGATAATTTAAATGGTATTTGGGTTTTAGAGTTTCCATATTTTTTACATACAGTTAAAACTAATCAATTTGATCAAATTTATCACGAACATGTCTATTATTGGCTAGTAACACCTTTGATTAAATTGTTCAGAGAATATGATTTAAAAATACAATCAATCACGCAATATGATATGCATGGAGGATCTCTTAGAATCATATCTTCAAATAGAACAGAAGATCAAGAGAACAAAGAAATTATTAATTATTATTTAAACATAGAAAGAGATTTTAATTTTAAAAATTGGGGCAAACAAATAAAAAATAGAATAATTCAAGATTTAAATTTTATAAACTCATTAAATGGTGAAATTGCTGTATTTGGTGCAGCTGCAAAAGGTTGTGTTTATTTAAACACATTAAATATCTCAAATAAAATATCATATATTGTAGATGATACAAAAGAAAAGCAAAACAAATTTTGTCCAGGAACTGGATTGAGAATTGTTGATAGGGAATATTTTTACAAAAATAATCCAGATTATTTGATTATTTTAGCTCATAATTTTAAGGATTATATTACTAAGTCAATTAGAAATGATGGATTTAAAAATAGAATCATAACTATGATACCCAATATACAAATATATTGACATTTATATATAAAAATATTAAAATTATACAATGACAAAAAAAGACAAGATCTTAAATTTCATAAATTCTTTAGAACAAGAGGAAAACACTTTTATTCCTCAGTTTTGCCATAATTTAAAAGATACAAAAAATAAAGTATACTATGGCGGACCATCATATACAAAAGAAGAACTTGTAGAAGCTATAGATACCCTTCTATTTGGCAAATGGTTAGCTAGTGGTGAAAATGTAGCCAGATTTGAAAAAGAATTTTCAAAGAGAATTAATGAAAAGTACTCTGTCATGGTTAATTCTGGTAGCTCTGCTAACCTAGTAATGATTGCAGCACTTAAGAAGTATTTTAATTGGAAAGATAATGATGAGATTTTAGTTTCAGTAGTAGGTTTTCCAACTACATTAAATCCTATTATTCAAAATAATCTAAAACCAGTATTTGTAGATATTGAGTTCGAAACGCTAAACTTTGATCTAGATCAACTAGAACAAAAGATCGGTAAAAATACGAAAGCTATATTTATATCGCCAGTATTAGGAAATCCACCAGATTTTGATAAACTTATTGAAATTTCTGAAAAACATAATATTCAACTAATTTTAGATGGATGTGATAGCTTTGGAAGCAAATGGAAAGATAAACATTTAAATGAATATTGCATAGCTTCTAGTTGCTCATTCTACCCAGCGCATCATTTAACTACTGGAGAGGGAGGCATGGTCTCTTCTAATATCGAAGAAATCATTAACTTAGCAAGAAGTTTTGCGTGGTGGGGAAGAGATTGTTATTGCATTGGTGCTTGTAATCTTTTGAAGAATGGAAGTTGTAATTCTAGATTTTCCAACTGGATTAAAGAAGTACCATATAATATTGATCATAAATATTTCTTTACTCAAATTGGATACAATTTAAAACCGTTGGATTTACAAGGTTCAATTGGATTAGTTCAATTAAAAAAAATGCATGAATTTCATAGCGCAAGAGTATCAAATAAAAATAAAATTCAAAATATTTTATCTAAAATTCCTAATTTGAAATTTCCGTCTGTTTTTGAAAGTGCAGACGTTTCTTGGTTTGGAGTGCCAATTATTTGTGGTTGTTATCTATCTAAAAATAATCTAGTAAATTATTTAGAAGAAAATGGAGTTCAAACTAGAAATTACTTTGCTGGAAATATACTTTTACATCCAGCCTATAAACATTTAGAAGATTGGAAAAATTATCCTAACGCTAATACTGTTCTTGAAAAAGTATTTTTTGTCGGATGTTCTCCAACTATTAGTGAAAGTAACATAGAGTATCTAGAAGGTGTTATTCATAGATATGATATCAAAAATTGATCTTTTTGGCGGAACAGGTTTTGTAGGTAGTAATTTTTACAATTTATATAAATCAGAAACCTATATTCATCCAAGAGAAGACAATGTTCCACTTTATCGGGATGTTTTATACATGATTAGTACAACTGATAATTATAATGTTCTTGAGAATCCATATAAAGATATAGAAGTTAATTTAACTAAATTAATTAAAGTGTTAGAAAGCTGTAAGAATAAAAATATTATTTTTAACTTTGTAAGTTCTTGGTTTGTCTATGGCGATGTTGAATTACCAGCGAAAGAAAGTTATTGCTGTAATCCTAAAGGATTTTATTCTATTACAAAGAAATGCGCAGAAGATTTACTTGTAAGCTATTGTAAAACATTTAATATAAATTATAGAATATTCCGACTAGCAAATGTATATGGAAATAAAGATATTGGAGTATCTAAAAAGAAAAATGCTTTAACATATTTAATTAATGAAATAAGAAATAATCAAAATATTAATTTATATTTTAATGGAGAATTTATAAGAGATTATATTCACGTAGAAGACGTTTGTAAAGCCATAAAACTCTGTATAGATAAGGGTAATTTAAATGAAGTATATAATATTGGAAATGGAGAACCTTTAATATTTAAAGATATTATAGATTATGTAATTAATAAAATTTCTTCAAAATCATTAGTAACTGCTATAGACCAACCAGAATTTCATAAAATAGTTCAAGTAAAAGATATGTATTTAGATAATAATAAAATTAAACAATTAGGTTTTAAAAAAGAAATTGACATTTATCAAGGAATTGATAGACTTATATAATGTCAAAACACAAGCTTTGCCAATTACTAGTAAAAAAATTTGTAAAAGGAGATGTTAATTGGCCAAGAGAAATTAAAATAGCTCAAAAACTAGTTAAAAGATTTAAAGAATTTGAATTTTGGAATAATCTTAAAGAACTAGGAAGTCCACCGCCATCATTAGCTTGGTTTCTTAAAACTGAAGGGAAAGCTTTTTTATTAAAAGAATATGAGAGTTTTAATATAAAATTAAATATACCTAAAATAAAATTAAAAGAAAATAAAGTAGAAGATGATAAAAAGATTTGCAAAAAACCAAAAACATTGTTAGACTTTATAAGAAGATAAAATGAAAAATACAGCTCTTACATCAGCAATAAACTATAATGATTATTTGAAAATTTTTAAACAACATAATTATGATTATTTTGATGAAATATATGTTGTAACAGATTTAAATAAAGATGAAGAGTTAGAGCAAATATGTAGCCAATCTAAATTTAAATTAATAAAAACAGATAAATTTTATAGTTTTCAAAATCAACCAGCTAAATTTAACAGGGGCGCAGCGTATACATACGCTATGAGTTTATTTGAAAATCCCGAAATAATTACTATAATAGACGCGGATACATTACTTCCAGAAATCTATCATCTTATATTTAAAGAATTAAAATCAAGAGGTAAATTTGATCAAATGATAAGCGCCAGAAGATTTGTTCTAGAAACTTATCAGGATTATTCAAAAGTTTTTATTGAAAAAGATGTTAATTATACTCCAGAAATGAGAAGTTTTGATTGGGGTTGGGGATATCTTCAAATTTTTCATGCAGGAAGTAAATGGTTAAAAAATGGACTAATATATCCAGAAAATTATGACTGCGCTGTTTCAGATTTTATGTTTAGAAAACAATTCGGATGGCACATTTTTAGGCAAGATACAGAAGAGCATTATTGGGACCCAGAAGCACAAATTTGTTTAAGACAGCATTCAGTTTATGGACTTGGTCCGAATAATATAAATTCTAGAGGTAGAAACGCGCCAGCATTTAAATAATTTTCTTGCATTTTATTTAAAAAAAGATATAATAAAATTATGGGTAGGAAACCTAAAGAAGAAATTGTTGAATCTACTGGTCCAAGCGCATCAGATAGATTATTATCATTTTTAAAAGATAATAAAGAAGATCACTATAACTTTGAAGAAGATACTTATTACAAAGTATCTACTGGCAGTCTTAATTTAGACATTATCACAGGAGGAGGACTATCTCCTGGGCTTCATAGATTTATTGGTCAAACAGAAGGCGGAAAAAGTAGTCAGTCTCTTGAGGTAGCTAAAAATTTTCTTAAAATAGTAAAAGAATCTAGAGCCTTGTTATTTAAAGCTGAAGGACGATTAAGTAAAGAGATACAAGAAAGATCTGGAATTAAATTCGTTACAGACCCTAAAGAATGGGTAGACGGAACATGTTTTGTCTTTGAGTGCAATGTATTTGAAACTGTATCTGAATTAATGAAAGATTTAATTCAGTCAAACGACGAAAATAAAAGATACATATTTATTCTTGATTCTGTTGATGGATTAATTACAAAAGGAGATAAAGAAAAAACATTAAGCGAAGCAACCAAAGTCGCGGGTGGAGCAGTAATTTCCTCTATGTTAATGAAAAAAATCTCTCTCGCGTTATCTAAACGTGGTCACATGGCAATCTTTATCAGTCAGGTGAGGTCAGACATTAAGCTTGATCCTTACGCAGCAAATAAAGAAGTAAGACAAACTAGCGCTACTGGAGGAAATGCTTTATTGCATTTTGCAAATTGGATTCTTGAATTTGAACCTCGCTATAACAAAGACCTTATTCTTGAAAAACCAAATGAAAAATATGATCCAGTAAAAAATAAAATCATTGGACATAATGTAAAAATTGCTATTAAAAAATCCACAAATGAAACCACAAATTCTAAAGTTCAATATCCAATTAAATATGGTCGCAAAGATGGAACTTCAATATGGAAAGAATATGAAGTGATAGATCAAATTTTATCTTGGGAATTCGCAACAGCAAAAGGAGCATGGGTTACATTTTCAGATGAAATTATAGACGAACTTAAAAAATCTAATATAGAACTTAAGAAACAACATCAGGGTATTGATAATCTAAGATCTTATCTAGAAGAGAATAAAGAAATTACAAATTATTTCTATAATAAATTTATTAATACATTAGCTTCATGAGACTTTTAAATATTAACGGCAAACTCGTTAATAAAAATGTAAGAAAAAATCTTATAAACTGGGAAGGCAAAAGTCGTAGTAAATTACAATTTAAATTTAAACAATTTTTTTATCCATATTGGAAAAATCATATTGTTTATGAGGAGTTCCCTGTATATGGAAGTATGCTTAAAGTTGATATATTAAATGCAACAAAAAAGATAGCCGTTGAGATACAAGGAGATCAGCACGAATCATTTAATGAATTTTTTCATGATCATTCTAGATTAAAATATCTTCAAAGCATAAAAAGAGATGTAAAAAAAGAAAAATGGTTAGACATGAATGAATTTAAATTTCTTGAATTGTATGAAAATGATTTGAAAAATTTATCACCACAATATATAGAAGAAAAAACTGGAATTTTAATTATTTAAGTGTAAAACTTTTTAGTGATAAACAAAAAGAAAACTTTTAAAGTACCAGATTCTCTTTTAAAACAAATTGATGAGTGCAGCTTCGGCGGATATATAATGTTTAACTTTTCGAGTAAAGGCGAGCCTCAAGTATTTACAAAATTTGATAATCAAATAAATGCCATGGCTCTTTTATATTATGTTAATACATGGAGTCAAAGCATAGATCAACTAAATTTAGAAGCAACAACAGACCAAATAGCAAAAACTAATCAAGACGACGATAATTTTGACGAACCAGAAAATAAAGATTAAAACTTGACTTTTAATTTTTGTTCTGATATCATATATATTGGATGATTTACTCTTTACAAGTAGAAAGACATGTATTAAGCGGTTTATTAAAACACCAAGATCTTTTTGCAGATATTGATGTTTTTTTAACAGAAAATGATTTTTATAACGATGTTCATTCCACAATATATACTGTGTTTAAAAATATAAAACACAAAGGAGAGAATGTAGATAAAATACTGTTAGCAGAAAAGATAAAAAATCTAGGCATCTCATTTAAAGATGAGATTAATATTTTTGATTATATTGATAATTTAAGCTTCTCTCAAATCACAGAACAAGCAACGATTAATTCTTGTAAAGAATTAATTAAATTAAGAATAAGAAGAGAGATATCTCAAACAGCGGATAAACTAAAAGAATATATTAATAAAAACTCAGAAGATTCTGTAGATCAGATCATTGGCAAAATAGATCAAATATACAATAAAAAAATATCATCATATTCTGAAAATGATGTGCCAATTAATATTTTTGAAGGAGTAGAAGATCTTGTTGAGGATATTGGAAATACGCCAAAAGATGAAACAGGATTAATTACTCCATATTCAGAATTTAATAGAATGTATGGTGGTTTAAAAAATAATAATATTTATGCTATTGCAAGTAGACCTGGTCAAGGAAAATCAACTTGGCTAAACGATATTTGTTTTAAAACTTCTATTAATCCAAAAAACAAAACTAAAACCCTAATTCTTGATACAGAAATGCAAACTATAGACATTCAATTAAGAATGGTGGCTTCTTTAACTGATGTTCCAGTTTGGTATCTTGAAACTGGAAATTGGCGCAAAAATGAAGAGATGACAAAAAAAGTAAGAGCAGCTTGGGAAAAAGTAAAAACGTACGAATATTTTCATTACCATGTAGGAAATAAAAATATAGATCAAGTATGCTCTATTATTCGTAGATGGTATCTTTCAAAAGTTGGCCGAGGAAATCAAGCAATGATTGCCTATGATTATATTAAATTAACTGGCGAAAAGGTCGGAGCAAATTGGGCAGAGCATCAAGCTATCGGAGAAAAGATTGATAAACTCAAAAGAGTTTCAGAGGAAATACATTGCCCCATTGTTACTGCTATGCAATTAAATAGAACTGGCGAAAGTTTTAATAGAAATTCTAATAATGTAGTAGATGACAGCTCTGTGATTTCTCTTTCAGATAGACTACAATGGTTTGCTTCATTTGTAGCCATCTTTAGAAGGAAAACTTTAGATGAAGTTACGCTAGATGGTCAAGCATTTGGAACGCATAAATTAATTCCAACAAAAACTAGATTCCAAGGTAAAGACGCAGCTGGGCATCAAGATCTTGTTAGAAGACTAGACTCTTCTGGAAAAGAAATATGGGCCCAAAATTATCTTAATTATCAAGTAACAAATTTTAATATAGAAGAACGCGGGTCTTTAAGAGATGTTGCTGAAAGCCAAAGAGAGCAATATGAACTAAATGATTCGAATAGAAATGATGGAGAGTTACTATGAACGTTGAATTAATATCTGTAACAAAACCAGAAATTAAAGATATTAAAAAAGCAGAAGATTTAGTAGCTTATTGCGCTAGGGTAAGTAATCCTTCCAATCAATTAAATTTAGATACTGCGCCTAAATTATTAAAATTTTTAATAAACCATAAACATTGGTCGCCATTTGAGATGGTAGATATGTGCGTAGAGATTAAAACTAGTAGAGCTATTGCAGCTCAAATCTTAAGACACAAATCATTCTTTTTTCAAGAGTATAGTTTAAGATATAGCGCCGCCGTAGATTACGAAGATATTGAATTAAGATTACAAGGAGATAAAAATAGGCAAGTTGGAGAAAAATTATTGCCAACAGGCACAGACGCTTATGATAAAATTAATGAACTTTTGATAGAATCTTTATCCTTGTCTCAGCATTGTTATGAAACTATGATAGAAAATGGCGTAGCAAAAGAAGTGGCGAGAATGATACTACCATTGACAACTCAAACAACAATGTACATGAAGGGGACTCTAAGAAGTTGGATCCATTATATAGAATTAAGAACAGAACAAAACACTCAGAAAGAGCACAGAGAAATTGCTGAAAAATGTAAAAAAATATTTGTTAAAGAATTTCCAATAATTAGCGAGGCTTTAGAATGGAACAAATAAGCATTTACGAGATCCTAACAGAACTAGGATATCAATTAAAAGATTATGGTAAAGAGTTTAGAACAAAACCTCTTTATAGAGATAGCGATAACGATACTGTATTAAGAATATACAAAGATACAGGAAAATGGTTTGACTTTAAACAAAATATTAGTGGAGATATAAATTCATTAGTAAGATTAACTTTAAAAATTGATGATCCAGATAAAGCTCAAGAATGGTTAAAAAATAAAAATTTTACTACAAACTATAGCATAGAATATACAAAACCAATTCTTAAATCAACAAAGAAATTTGATATTAATTTATTAGAGAATCTTGAGTATAATCATTCATATTGGAATAAAAGATCTATCACTAACGATACCTTAATTCAATTTAAAGGTGGAGTTGGAAAAGCTGGTAAAATGAAAAATAGATATGTTTTTCCAATTTTTGATATAAGAAATGATATAATCGGTTTTTCTGGTAGAGATATTACTAATTTATCTAAAATAAAATGGAAACATCTTGGAGAAAAAAATGATTTTTTATATCCTTTATTTTTAAATTCAAACATTATAGAAGAACAAAAAGAAATCATTCTTGTAGAAAGCATTGGGGATATGCTTAGCCTTTGGCAAAATAATATCAAAAATGTATTAGTTATTTTTGGCACAAATCTTAGTCTTTCAGTTTTAAATTATTGTTTAAAAACAGACATGAAGAAAATATATATAAGTTTAAATAATGATTCTGAAAAAAATAAAGCTGGAAATATTGCTGCAGAAAAAACCTACTTTAGATTAAAAAGATACTTTGACGACAAACAACTTAAAATAGCATTACCAATAAAAAAAGATTTTGGTGAAATGACCTCTGAGGAAATATTACAATGGAAAAAGAGTCTTTAAAAATATTATCTGCTTCGAGAATTAAAACTCTTGAAACTTGTTCTTGGGTTTATTGGAATAATTATCATATTAAAGTTCCCCAAACCCAAAACGATGGTAGTTTGAGAGGTACGATTTGCCACACAATTTTTGAGCTTCTTTTAAGTCCAAAGCATAAAAATCATTATAATAAAATACTAAAAGCAAATTCTATTACTGGAAGTAAAGCTGTAACTAAATTAGTTAAAAAATTAAAATCAAAAGTAAAACTTGATGAGTCAAATTTTGAAATATTAGACCAAATGATTATGGTTGGATTAAAGCATGATTTTTTTGGAGAAAAAGATGGAAAGATTGTGTCTCCAGAATATGCTTTTGAGATTAAAAATGATAGACCCAAATATCATATTAAGGGGTTTATTGATAAGCCTATAAAATCAAAAAATAAAATGGTTATAATTGACTACAAAAGCTCTAAAGCTAAATTTAGGGGAGATGACCTAGAAGCCAATATTCAAGCTATGATGTATAGTTTAGCAAGTAAGAAATTATGGCCAAAATTAAAACCTATTATAAGATTTCTATTTCTTAGGTTTCCCAAACAACCAATACAAGAGCTAGAGTTTACAGAGGACCAAATAAAAGGATTTGAGCATTATTTAGAGCATATAAATGATTATATTAATAAATTTGACGAAAGTTCAGCAAAAGCGAACTTCGCCATAGATAATGATAAGAGCAAATGGATGTGTGGTATTGGTAATTGGAAGTGTCCATATAAAGACCCTTATGATTATTATGTTAAATTAAATAATAAAAACGAAATAGTAGAATCTAATTTTGATGGTAATTTTAAAAATATAGAGGGATTTACAATAGAGAAAAGAAAATATGAAGGATGTCCTAGATTTAATACTCAAACACCCAAAATGAAAGATGAATTTCTTGATCCAGATAAAGATGAGTTTTTAGATTGAAATTAAACTAAATCTATAATATACTAAATAAAATGATACCATTGTTTAAATCTCATTATTCATTAGGAAGATCTATATTAACTTTAGAGGACAAAAATGAATCTGATGATTATCCAGATTCTATTATTCAAATAGCAAAAGAGCATAAATTAAAAGAAATATCTATTGTAGAAGATAATATGTCTTCTTTTTTAGAGGCGTATACTAATACAAAAAATAATAATATTAAATTAAATTATGGATTAAGAATTTCTATTACCGAATCAATAAGCGAAAAGAGCGAAGAATCAATACAAAAAACATCAAAAATAATACTATTTTTTAAGAACAAAAATGGCTATGAAAAGTTAACTAAACTATTTAGTATTGCTGCAAAATCTGGTTTTTATTATGGCCCTAGACTTGATTACAAAATTTTAAAAGAGAATTGGAATGAAGATTTAATTTTAGCTATACCATTTTATGATTCATTTATATTCAATAATACTTTAAAAAATATGATTTGTATACCTCAATTTGAATTCACAAAACCGATTATGTTTATTGAAGAGAATGATTTGCCGTTCAATGATATTATTAAAAATAAAGTAAAAAAATATGCAGAAGAAAACTCTCTAGAAGTTTATAAAGTCAAAAGCATATACTACAACAAAAAGAAAGACTTTAAATCTTATTTAACATTTAGATGCATTAATAATAGAAGCATATTAAACAAACCAGAATTAGAACATATGTCTAGCAATGATTTTTCTTTTGAGAGCTATATGAGGACAAAATAATGGACGAACACTTATTAAGATATGATAAGAAAAAGACTTTAGTTTTTGTTGATTGCGAGACTTTTAACTTATGTTTAAATTTTTGCCATAATTTACCGTGGCAAATAGCAATGATTAAAGTAATAGGAGATAAAAAAGTTGATGAGAAGAATTTTTATCTTAAATGGCAAACAGATTTAAAAATTAGTCAAGACGCAGCAAGAATAACAAGATATGATCATAAAAAAGTTCAAAAAGAAGGTCACGACCCAAAAGAAATATTCCCTACTATAAAAGATTGGCTAGATCATGCTGATTATATTATTGGACATAACACACTAGGCTTTGATATTTATCTAATAAAAGAGTATTATAAATTCATGGGTTTAAAATCTAATCACCTAGTATCTAAATTTATTGATACAAATGCAATAGCAAGAGGTATTAAATATGGAACTCCTTTTAATAAAAGTGATAATTTAATTGAATACCAATACAAAATATATCACACAAAAAAGAAAAATGTAAAAAGCTCTTTAACTTTTTTAGGTAAAGAGAATGGCATAGATCATGATTATGAGAAACTGCATGACGCTATTAATGATCTTGACTTAAATTTAAAAGTATGGAATAAATTGAAGTGGCAAATAGAGGTATGATATGGCTTCGCTAGATGATATATATGATATGATTCAAAAATTAGATGATTCTAATATTGAATATCTTCTTATTACTATTCAAAAAGGCAAGAAGAATGGCAAAGCAGATGTCTTTTATTCTTTAAAAGATAAAAATTCAATGAAAATATTAACTCAAGGATTAAAAGAATTTACAAAAGAAGTAGATAGGGCAGACGATGAAGGCAAATTTGATTAATTATTCAGAAGACAAATCTTTCTTTTCTAAGTTCGAAGATATAGACTTAGGACTTCACGGTGTAAGATTGCCAGAATTTAATATTGATAGTTCAGCAAAAAGACATTTAAATTTAAGCGAAGATGTATCAAATTATGAGTTTTTAAGAGCTTTATCTTTAAATGGATTTAAAGAACTAAAAATAGATAAGAATCAACCAGAATATAAAAAATATACAGATCGAGCAAAGCACGAACTAGAAACTTTAAAAGAGTTAGGGTTTATAGATTATATATTATTGGTTTGGGATGTTATTAATTTCTGCAAAACCAACAATATCCCAGTTGGGCTAGGTAGAGGTTCTGCGGCCGGATCATTAATATTTTATTTAATTGGAGTCACAAGAATAGACCCAGTTAAATATAACCTTTATTTTGAAAGATTTATATCTAAGATTAGAGCTAAAAAGCAAGTTATTAATAAGATAACATATTTGGATGGTAGTTTAATGTGCGACGTAGATCTTGATATATGTTATTATAATAGACATAAAGTTCTTGAATATCTTGAAAATAAATTTAAAGGCAAAACTAGCAAAATATTAACTTTAAATACTCTTAGCGGAAAACTTCTTATAAAAGAATGCGGTAAAATTGTTGCAGAAAAATCAGAAGAAGAAATGACAACAATCTCATCATTAATCCCTAAGATATTTGGTCAAGTAAAAGATATTACATCTGCATATGAAGAAATACCCAAATTTAAAGAATGGTGCGATGATAATAAAGAAGCGTATGAAATTGCTTTAAAGTTAAGAGATTTAATTAAAAATAAGGGAGTTCATCCTTCTGGAGTATTGTTGTCTTATGATGACCTAGAAAAAGTTTGCCCAACAGAACTCTCTTCAGATAAAGAGGCAGTCTCCAGCTTTGATATGAATTGGGTCTCTTTATTTAATATTAAATTAGATATCTTAGGCTTAAGAAGCGTTTCTGTTGTTGATGATGTATGTAAAAGAATAAATATAAAAATATCAGATATTGATCTTAATGATCCATCTATATATAGAGCCTTACAAGATTTAAGAAGTCCTCATGGTTTATTTCAGATAGAAGCAGATACAAATTTTAAAGTCTGCCAAAAAGTAAAGCCTAAAAATTTAGAAGAGTTAAGCGGGGTATTAGCTCTTGCAAGACCTGGCGCTTTACAGTTTGTTGATAAATATGCAGCACATACAAATCTTCAACAATCAGAAAGTATACATCCATTCTTCGATGATATTCTAAAACAAACTGGCGGTGTAGCGCTTTATCAAGAGCAGCTTATGCAAATGGCAAACAAGATTGGTTTTACTTTGGATGAAGCAGAAATTTTAAGAAGGATTGTAGGCAAAAAGAAGACTGATGAAATTAAAACTTGGCAGAAAAAAATTGAAACAAAAGTAAAAGAAAATAGATTGCCAAAAGAAGTCGGAGATATCCTATGGAAAATTTTAGAAGATTCAGCAAATTATTCTTTCAACAAATCTCATTCGCTTGCCTATGCAGCTTTAGCGGCAGTTACAATTTATCTTAAGTTTAATTATCCACAAGAATTTTTCTTATCCTTATTAAAAATGAGCAGGAACGAACCAGATCCTATAGGTGAAATATCTAAAATACAGAAAGAAATGCAAGCATTTGCAATTGAACTATTACCTCCGCACATTATTAAATCAGAAATGGATTTTTCGCTAGAAAATAGAGATGTAAGATTTGGCTTGCTTTCAATTAAAGGTATTAGCGATAAATCAATAGAAAAATTAAATAGTTTTAGAAATAAATATTCTAACAAATTTGAAATATTTCAAGCCGCAGAAGAAGCAGATCTTAATATTGGAGTATTATCTGCCTTAATTCAAGCTGGCGCGCTAAGCGGATTTAGTCAATCAAGAAGTAAAATAGTATTAGAAGCTCAACTATGGAACATCTTAACCACGAAAGAAAAGAAGTACTGCATTTCATTCGCTGATCAATTTGATTATGACTTGATTAAAATCATTAAACATTTAAATAAATTTACTGATGAAAAAAATCACGCTATTATTAAAGACAATAGACTTAAAACAATTAAAAATAAATACGAACCTTATCTCCAAATATATAATCAAAACAATAAAAGCGAAAGCTTTGCTAACTGGTATTATGAGAAAAAGCTGTTAGGTTATACTTACGATAAAACTTTAAAAGATATATTTAATGAAAAAAGACAAGACTTAATATATATTAATAATATATATAACTATCCAATTAATTCTAAGACTATCTTTGTTGGACAAGTAGAAGAAATATTTTCTGGGGTATCAAAAAGTGAAAAGAAAACTAGATATGTAAGATTAAAAATATCAGACGAAACAGGAACGATAAATTGTTTATTATTTAATGATAATATAGAAAACAATAAATTACTTAATAACTCCAAAAACTTTGAAGAAGGCAATATTGTTATTGTTAAAGGCATGATAAAGCAAGATTGCTTATTTGCTGATTTAGCCGCAATACAAGATCATCAAATTTATATGAAATTAAATGATTTAAAAAAGATAGATAAAAATAATTGACATTTACATATATAAATAGTAACATAAATTAATATGATATCATTTTATAAACCTAATAGTAAAAACAATGGAACTGCTTGTAGTTTTAGCGTAAATCCTAGAGACGGCTCTATTTGGAGCTCTTTGATTAAGCAAAGCGGCTGGAATGAAAAAACAAAAACTGGATCTTTTATGGACAACAAAGATAATCCACAAAAAAGCGCAAAGATTAAATATTCAATAACAGAAGCGGCGGGATTACTAGAAGCTCTAGATAAAAATACAGAGTTCTCAGCTTATCACTCTTCAGAACAACAAATAACAAAGATTAAATTTGCGCCTTATATTAGAGATGAAAAACAAGTAGGATTTTCTTATAGTGTTCAAAAAGAAAGCAAAGAAAACGTAGAAAATAAACAATCATATTTAATTGGATTTTATTTTAACGAATCAAGACTATTAAAAGAATTTCTACAATATTCATTAAATTCTATATTTGAATCACAAAGAATAGAAACAATTAAAAAAATTAAAAATTCTTCCAAAGAAAAGCCTGTAGATAATCAAGAAGATAGCGAACTTTGGTAATCGTGAGAAGAAAAAAGGTTTTATTTCAAAGCGATTTTTCTTTAGCTAAAACTGGCTTTGGCAGAAACGCCAGAGCTTTGTTAAAATATTTACATTCTACAGATAAATACGATATTGTTCATTATTCATGCGGAATGACTTATGATCATCCAGAGTTTAAAAAAACTCCATGGAAATCAGTTGGATCATTACCAAACACCCAGCAGGAAATGGAGCAGCTGAATCGAGACCCTAATCTTGCAAGACTAGCTAGTTATGGCGCACATTTTGTAGATAGAGTAATTAATGAAGAAAAACCAGACGTCTATTTTGCTGTTCAAGATATATGGGGCGTAGATTTTGCTATAGAGAAACCATGGTTTAGTAAAATTAGTTCTGTTATATGGACAACTTTAGATTCGCTGCCTATTCTTGAGTCTGCCATTAAAAACGCTCCAAAGATAAAAAATTATTGGATTTGGAGTAGTTTTGCGACAAAAGCACTCAATAAGTTAGGATATAGCCATGTTAAAACTGTACATGGATGTTTAGAGGATAAAGATTTTTATCGTTTATCTGATTTTGATAGGAATCAACTAAGAAAAAAGAACAATATCCCACAAGATGCATTTATAATAGGATTTGTTTTCAGAAATCAATTAAGAAAAAGCGTTCCAAATTTACTTCAAGGATATGCGCTTTGGAAAAAGCAAAATCCCGAAATTAAAAACACATATTTATTATTTCATACTCATTGGGGAGAAGGATGGAATATTTATAAACTCGCTACAGAAATAGGCGTTAATCCTCAAGAAATATTAACAACTTATGTATGTAAAAACTGTGGCGAATATGAAGTAAAACAATTTACAGGCCAAGATTTAAATTGTAAACATTGTGGGGCAGAAAAAAGTCAAATTACTACAAATGTTGGATTGGGAGTAACAGAGAATCAATTAAATGAAGTATATAACTTAATGGATGTATACTGTCACCCATTTACAAGCGGGGGTCAAGAGATACCGATTCAAGAAGCTAAGCTAACAGAACTAATCACTCTTGTAACAAATTATAGTTGTGGAGAAGAAATGTGCGCTCCAGAAGCAAACTCATTACCCTTAGAATGGTCAGAATATAGAGAGCATGGAACAGAATTTATTAAAGCCTCAACCTCGCCAGAGTCAATAGCTAAACAATTAAATATTGTTTATAAAATGCCAATCCATAAAAGGATCGAAATTGGTAAAAAAGCAAGAGATTGGACAATTAAGAATTTTGGAGTAAAAAATGTAGCAAAAATTTTGGAAGATTTTATAGATTCTCAGCCATTTGCTGATTGGGATAAGATAAAAGAAAATCCAGAAGATAAAAAAGATCCATATTTTCAAATACCAAACATTATTGATGATTCTGAATGGCTAACATTTATGTATCATAATATATTAAAAATGAAAAATATTGATTCAAATGACTCTGGTCATCAATATTGGATGGGCGAATTAAGAAAGGGTGCAAAAAGGCAAGATATTGAAAACTATTTTAGAAATGTAGCCTTACAAGAAAACAATAAATCTAAAGAAGTAAAATTCGAAGATCTTCTAGATCAAAATAATAAAAATAGAATCTTATATGTTATGCCAGAAAGTGCTGGAGATGTATTTCTTAGCACAGCACTATTTAAGTCTATAAAAAATAGATATCCACAGCACGATTTGTATATTGCCACAAAACCTCAATACAAAGAAATTCTAGAAGGCAACCCTTATATTCATAGATGGATTGAATATAATCCAATTATGGACAACTTAATTTGGCTAGAAGGCAATAATCAACACGATGGTCATTTTGATATTGCTTATTTACCATACACATGCACTCAAAGGAATTTAAATTATCTTCACAATGGCCTAGATAAGTTAGATTTTAGTTTAACTTAAATTATTATTCTAAAATGAGACTTCTTGATACATACGCAACTAATACAGGATCAAAGATTGATCAACCTTTTATATACTCTAAATTCTTTCCTTTGCCTTTGAAAAAATTTGTTACTTTTCAATCTCAAACTCCTTATGACTCAAGAAATTATTCTTATTGGCAAGAAGTCATTAATTTAATACATCCTTATTTAATAAAAAATGATATCCATATAATTCAACTAGGCGTAAAAGACGAGAAGCCTCTTAATGGAGTAGTTAATCTTTTGGGCCAAACCAACATTAATCAACTAGCATATGTTATTGAAAATGGCATTTTACACTTTGGGCCAGACAGCTTAAGCGTTCATTTAGCTTCATATTATAATAAATTAATCGTGGCACTCTATAGCATAAGTAATCCTAATGTTGCCGGGCCACATTTTGGAGATAAAAACAAGCATCTTTTATTGAAAGGATACGAAAGAGTAGGTAATAAAAAACCTTCATATTCTCAAATAGAACGACCAAAATCAATAGACACTATTAAACCAGAAGAAATCGCTATTGGAATATTAGATTTTCTTAATATAGAATATGCAAAATTACCAGAAACAATATATTTTGGACCAGATTATAACGTTAAAAGTTTTGAAGTGGTTCCAGACGATAATCTAGATGTAAATTCTATACCAATTGAAAATCCAATTATAAGAATGGATTATCTTTTTAACGAACAAACTTTTGAAAAAATAATTTCTTGTAAAAAATCAATAGTTTTTACTAATAAACCTATTAAAAAAGATCTTATACAAAAATACAAAAAGAATATAACTCAATTAATATATATTATAGATGAAAATAATGATGTTAATTTTGTTAAATTATTAAAGAATAATTCAATTAATTATGCGCTTCTTTCTTTTTTAGAAGAAGATATTTTAAATAAATATAAAATAGACTACATGGACTATAATCTAATAATTAATAGAAAATATAAAACAAAAGCAGATACAAGTATAAAAGATATTAATAATTTACACTATAAATCTTCAAGAGTAATACATTCTTCAAAAGGACAATTTATTTCTAGATATGATTGGCTTCATGGAACAGGAGATAAAGTAGTAGAAGATCCTGATTTTTGGAAAGAAAGTGATAATTTTTATATTTTTAAATTGACTTAACTTAATAATTAAAGTATACTATTAAAATGAGTCCAAAGATCAAAGACGACCAAAACACAATTTCAATAGGTAGTTCAGAATTAAACGAAGCATTGTCTAATAATGAATTGATTATAGATAACACAATAACGCAAACTCCTCCAAATCTTATAACAAGAAATAAATACGGTCTTTTAGAAAATTCAAATGTTAATTATGTTTATCATGATGATGGTTCAATAAACTGGCGCAAAATGGTAAAAACAGAATATCTTGTACCAAATCGTCAAAAAACTCAAGAAACAGATGTAACAAAGCTAGAGGATAAAGATTTGTTAATATTGCTTGGTGGGATTAAAGAACTAGCTCAAATTCGTGGATATTCTAAAGTTGAATACAAAGTCGTAGCAGCTTCAGAGAATTATTTTGCCACAAGCTGTAGAATTACTTGGTTGCCAAATTATGAAACAGGTGATAAAGAAATAGTTTTTGAAGCTCTTGCGGACGCAACAACTAATAACACAAAGTCTTTTGCCAGATTCTTTCTGGCTGCAATAGCAGAAAATAGAGCGTTTGTTCGTTGTGTGCGCAATTTTCTTAAGATTAATATTGTTTCTCAAGAAGAGCTTGGTGATGCTAAACTAGTTGACGATTCAAGTTTTGCTCAAGAAAATCCAACTTCTCCTCAATCATTACTTGAAAAAGTAATGAAAGATAAGAATATAAATTTTGATCAATTGAAAAAAAGATTAATTAAAGAGAAATTTGATGGCGCAGAAAATCTAAACTCAATAACAGACATCTCAAAAGTAAAGATATTCGAACTAATTGATAGAATTAAAAAAATTAAAGATTAATAATCTTTATATTTGACCAAGTGATTTCTAACAAAATATAAATTAATAAAAAACCCACAAAACGCGCTAAAAATATTACTTAAAAATGGATAAGTTAATCCAAAAAATGGATTAATAAAAAAACTAATAGCTAAAGATATCCAAAAACTAGAACATTCATGACAAAGCAAGGGTTTGTGAATATAAGGAATCTTAGCTATAAAGTTGCGAAAAGGTCTAGCTACTTCAGTATCGTTCCAACCGTAAGTTATACCAAGACAAATAAAAAGATAAACTATAAAAGTATAAAACATTATTTTCTCATAGATCCTATTCTTTGCTTTTTTTCTCTGCTTCTTTTGGCTACATTTTTTATATTTTCTTCTGAAAATATTTCAGAAAAAATATCTTTTTTGTTTTCAATCTTTGAAATAAGATAATTAATTGTTCTATACCTACAAGAACAATTCGGCGAGTTTCTTAGAGTTGTTAAATCCGCAAGGATTTCAGGAAACTTTTCTTTCAAAGAATTTAAAAAAATATCGTCCTCTATAAAGACTTCCAAAAAAGTTCTAGATTTTATTATATCCTCTATAATCATATTAAATTATAATATTAAATATTAATATTTTCTAATATTTTAAACTCCACTTAATATATAGGTATATTTTTTATAAACCAATGAAACCAGGAGGTGATGTAGATGGATCGGTTTGTATACTTAATGAAGAGTCAGAATTTAAATCGTATCCATCTTGTCCATATGAAAATTGTGTTACTTGGTTATTATTCGCAGCAATATTAATATTTGCATTATTTGTAATTTGGGTAGTTAAATTTATATTTAATTTAGCATCATTATCTAATGAATAATTAAGGTCTCTTGATGTTTGTGTTAACTTAGAAAAATTAAATTTTAATAAATCTCTACTAGTATTATAGTCCTTAAAACCAATACTTAATGGACCTGTAGCGATTTGATTAAAGATATTTGTAATCCTTTCTTGATTATATTCGCTCATGGAAAAGTTAAAATTTAAATTAATATTTATTGGATATTTAATAATTACTTCATCTGGTAAATAATTATTTATCGTATAAACCGGTTCTCGTGATACTTCAATACCTAAATCCAATGATTCTAATCTATTGTTATTTGCTTCATTTAAATTTAAATCAACATAATAATTATCTGCAGGGATAAAATTATTTAATCTAAACGGCGTATAAGAAAAGGTTCCAGATGTATTACCAAGTTCACCAAGTATTAAAGCCCTAATATTGACTCGAGGATATTCCCCTAATCTATAATTAATTGAATAATTTGTAAGATAGCCACTCGAAAATGTAAAAAATTTATTCCCATACTCTATTTTTCCAGAAAAAGCATCGCCAGTGACATATCCTATTAATGGATCATTTCTAGTTAGAAGATAATCTAAGCTTAAATTTGCAGCGATTGGTTTAGATATAAAATAATTTAAATTTCCATCACTTATAGCCAACGATGTTCCTATATTATTATTATATGATACTTGAACATTTTGTATCCCAGAAATAATAGAATTATTTAGATAAAAATTTTGATTTTCTATAGAATAAACATTAAACATTAAATATAATTACACTTCTTTTTAAGTGTAAAATATAAGAGGTAAAAGGTATATGCCAAGTATTTACGACACAGTTCCGAATTGGACTACTAGTCCAACTAGTTTTGATAAGTATGCTATCGTCAAGGGTAGCGACAACAGATTTTATTATTCTGTTATAAATTCTAATGTTGGCAATAATCCCATCACGATTTCTAATTTACAATCCAGATGGGATGGATATATATCTCTAAACTCAGTTTTATATCCAAATTTTTGGTGGAAATCTTCTTATGGTATAGATTTTCTTAGTAACCCTAGAATTAAAATAAATCAATTTGGTAATGGTTATCAACAAAGAGTACAAGAATCAATTAATAATAATCTGAAACAAATTAACATAAGTTTTGAAAACAGAAGTGAATTAGAGACCGTATCAATTTTACATTTTTTACAACAAAGAAATTCCAAAGAAAGTTTTGTTTATAATTTACCTACAATTTATTCGAGACCAAGCGTTAAAACTATGTTTACTTGCCCAACATGGGTGGTTCAGCCTGTTTCTTACAATGTTTATACTATAAAAGCTGAATTTTCTGAGGTACCAGAATAATATGTCTGTATCCCAAAATCAAACTTATTTATCAATTGTAAGTGGAAGTAGAGATATTAGGGAAAATATTTTATCTTTAAATCCATCTTCATTAATAGAATTATTTGAAATAGATTTTTCTGAAGTTCATCCAATAACGAAAACCTTAAGCTACGGAAATGATCAACCTACTAATATGGGGATATTGCGTATTTATAACAATTTTAATTTATTTAAAATGACAAATAATCCATATGGAATAATTAATTGGAGAAATAATTCATATTACCCATTTCCTATAAAAGCAGATGGATTTGAATATAATTCATCAACGACATTACCAACCCCAAAGATATCAATATCAAACTCTTCTCCTGATCGTTCAAATAATTCTTTCTATAATTATCTTAGAATGCAGTTTCAATCTTTTGACGATATAATTGGGGCAAAATTTACAAGAATTAGAACATTTTTGAAATATCTAAATTCTTCAAATTTTGACGAAGGATACAATATATATACTACAAATACAGGTATCTACGAAATAGAACTTCCAAAAGATGTCTATTATATAGATAGAAAAACCATCGAAAATAGTGCTACGATCGAATATCAACTTAATACAATACTTGATTTAGAAAATTTAGTTTTTCCAGGAAGGACAATATATTCAAAAAAATGTCCATTTCAATATCGTGGAGAAGGATGCTGTTATGAGTATAATAATAGATTGACTTCATTGCATAGTGGAATTTATGCATATACAATAAATCCCAGTATTAGGGTATCAGGTCTTTTAACTGCTCCTCCAGTTGCAACAGAAAATAATCAATTATTTATTGGTGGAATTTTTCCCACAGGACAAATTGGAGCTAGCGCAATACATAGAATCACTGGATCAAATCAAGGAAACAATGGTCCACTTGGTAATTCTGGAGCTTGGAACATAAATAATACATATATTTCGGGTGATTTTGTTTTTTTAGAAAATAGAAATTTAAAAAACTATTTTGTTTGCATTAAGAATCATACCTCAAATGCTTTCGATACACCTTTAAATAATAATTATTGGACACCAGATGTTTGCGCTAAAGATATTCGCTCGTGTAGACTGAGATGGTTAAAAAATCCTGCATTTAGACCAATTATTTGGCCCGAGAATAGAGGTGGAGAAAATTTTAATGCTACAGCTTCAAGAATACACTGGACGTATTATAACAATGAAAGTCTTTTTGTCACTGGTGTTACTGGACAAGCAGTAAATTTTCCTAGAAGACCTGGAGCTGAAAATCCTAGTTCACCCGAAGCGCATGGAATTCCTAAAGATGCAAATGGAAATTATTTAAATGGATTTTTACCATTTGGAGGATTTCCTGGCACAAATAAACCAAATGTTTAATAAAAAAATTAAAAATTTTATAAAAGAGGAGTGCTTAAAAAATAGCTCAGAAGAGTCTTGTGGTTTTATAGTTTTTAAAAATGATTTCATTTGCGTTCCATGTAAGAATATATCTTCTGATCCAACCAATTTTTTTAAAATTTCTTCACTTGATTTTTTAAAAACAAAATATTTATATAATGAAATACATTACATATACCATAGTCATATAAGCGAAAATTGCGAATTTTCTGAATTAGATAAAAAATGTTCTGATTTTTTGATGATACCAATCATATTATATAATATTCAAAAAAATATATTTAAACTTTATAGTTCTACTAATTTAAAAAATTCTAATATAGAAAAAGATTTTGCATGTAATCATTTAGAGGTAAAAATATGATAAAAGTTAATTTACATGGTAAATTAGGACAAGAGATTGGACAAGTTTGGGATTTAGAAGTCTCAAGCGTTGCAGAGGCTCTAAGGGCAATAGAAATAAATACAAAAAAATTTAGAAAGCATTTAATAGATAATATGGACTATGGATATGAAATATTAATTAATAGTAGTCCTCTCTTTTCTGAGGTTCCAAATATTAAAAGTATAGAAGAAATTAAAAATACAGAATTATTTATTATTCTAGATGAAAAAATTGAAACAATAGACATTGTTCCATGTTTAATTGGCGCCGATTTTTTTCAAAGTGTTGCTAATTTCTTTACTAAAACTATACCCAAATTCGCTAGTAGCCCAGTAGGTCAAATAGTGATAGGTGGAATTGGATTAGCGGCTGGATTTGGAATTGGTTACGCTTACCCTCAATTTATGCCACTTGCAGTTGGTATTGGTTATGCTAGCATAGGTTTAATAGCTAATGGTACTAGTGCGCTATTATCTAAGCCTCCACCACCCGTACCATTCACAGCTAACCAAGCTGATCCAATAGGTGGATCAGCAGGTGGTGCAAATTCATACCTTTTTAATGGTCCATCTAATACAGTAGGCGAAGGTGGCCCAGTGCCAGTCGGATATGGAACTCTACTAGTTGGAGGAAATAATATTTTTGCAAATTATGATATACTATATAAAACATATGTTGGCACTTATGATAGCGCAACTGAACAATCTATTCTTGAAGGAGATAATCAATATATATTTAATTCGAAATGTTATCTAATAGATCAGAAATCTCTATCTTCAATTCCTTTTTAATTTATGCCAATTAATAAATATGCAGATGGTTTGGCTTATGTACTGTTTCCTGGAAATATTGGATATGGACCTGCTGGATATAATTTTCCAGAAAGTACGGCTCAAGATGATGGTGGTGGTGTTGGAGCTATATCTTTATCTTTTAGCGGTTCTACTGTACCATATCTTAGTTCTACCGATGTAAGTGGCTGGGGATATGGACCAAGTGGCTTTTACTCTGCTTATACTCCTCTAGCGACATTAAGTAGTCACACTTATAATCCTTTCACTTCACATCCAACGCTTCCAACTAGTAGAATATACTCAGGTGTAGATCCTGACACGCCAAATTTAAGATCTATTTTTTCTGTAGATACACGTGCAGCAACTGAGGCTAGTTATGGAGATAGAAAGAAGCGAACAGCAATAAGCTCTATTTCAGAAATTAATATTTTAGATTTGGTTTGCGAAGGCCCAATTGAAGGTTTTCCTACTGGAAAATATTATTATAGTTTAAGCGGTAAAACTACTGGAGATATTGGATATACTTCAGCCATCTTTGAGCCTTATGGTTCCACGAATAGCGTACCACAAGCAAGATCCATATTTTGGGACGACACACCTTTAGCAGATCAAAATGGTTTTAATAATTTTCAATATTCAAATTATAAATTTTCTTATGGGGAAAAAACTAATGATCACACGATATTTAATCCATATTTAAATATTTACGAAGAAAGAAGGAATTATTTTGGAAGACAAGTAGATAATAATAAAATACCACTTCAGACTTCTGTAACTAAGCAAATTAATGAAAGAATTTATGGATATTATCTTATAAGTGGTAGTAATAGAATAGTTACTCCAAAAACATATTATATATATAATACAGACGTTTCTTCTATACAAATTAATATTAAAATAAACAGTCTATACGAACAAATAGTGAAAGGTAGTAACGCTGGAGATATAGAGCAACAAGAGATGCAGTTTCAATTTATAATCTATAGAGTTTTAAAAGATTACTCATTAGTGCGATTAGATACCTCAAAATATCCACCTTTTGAATCAGATGCTTGGTCAAGTGATGAGATTACATTAAAAGGTAAAGTCACAAGTTCACCTGTAATTTGGACATATCATATTACATTAAGACCATTCGCAGAGAATAGACCAACTTTTAAATTATTTGACGACCAAATTGGCTGGGCGATAGACATTATCAAACAAAGCAGAGAAGCTACATCTACCAGTTTAAAAAGTGAGAGCTCTATAGATAGCATAACTGAAGTCTATTCTGATAGATTTGTTTATCCAGATTCTGCATTAGTTTTTTCTAAATTTGACGCAAGATATTTCAGCGCAATTCCAACTAGATCTTATCTCTTAAAACTTTTAAAAGTTAAAATTCCTGTTAATTATGATCCAATAGCAAGAAATTACAATGGTCCTTGGAATGGCAAATTTAAAGTCGCATGGACAGATAATCCAGCTTGGTGTTTTTATGATATTATAACAAATAATAGATTTGGATTAGGTAAATATATAGACGAAAAATTAGCAGATAAATGGAATTTATATGAAATAAGCCAATATTGCGATCAATTGGTAAGCGACGGGGTTGGCGGACTAGAACCAAGATTTACATGCAATGTTATGTTTAATACAAAAGAAGAGGCGTATAAAGTTTTAAATGATATGGCCAGTTTATTTCTAGGAATACTTTATTATTCTGCTGGTCAAATCTTTTTATCACAAGATTCACCAAGAGATTCAGTTTATTTATTTAGTAATAGCAATGTAATCGCCCCTGGATTCTCTTATTCTGATGCTTCAAAAAAATCAAGAAAAACAGTAGCTATAGTAAGATATAATGATGAAAATGATAATTATAAACCCGCGATAGAGGTAGTTGAAGATGTAAGTGCGATGCTTAAACTTGGAGTCAGAGAAACAGAAATTACATCCTTTGGTTGTACCAATAGAAATCAAGCAAGAAGAGCGGGCAAATGGCTTCTTGCTACTCAAAATTCAAACACAGAAATTGTAGAATTTCAAGCTGGTTTAGAGGGAAGTCTGATACGACCTGGAGATGTTATATCTATTTATGATCAAGCAAGAAAAAATTTAAGTTATGCAGGTAGAACATTAGAATTAACAACTGGATATGCGGTATTAGATTTACCATATGATTCTATAAATACATATGCTCTAACTGGAGTTAATGCAAATAATTCATTTATATTTGATGTTATAACCCCAACTTATAACCTAGATTTCGGAACAGATCTAGGTGATCTTTATGCTACGGGTTATAGCTCTGTAAACTCTTCTGGAGTTAGTGGTTTAAATAGTTCATTTTTCAAAAGAAGTCAAATACAATCTATTAGAATTAATAATCCAAGAAATTTTATAACTAGCGGATCTGGTATATACACCAACAACATAAGGTTAAATTTTAGTTCTTCTTTAGGTAATTTAACTAGTGGATATATATTACCTCAAAGTGCACCTTGGATTATAAACATAGATACTACTGGATATTTGGCCGCAGGTATTAATACAAAATCTAATATCAATAATGATGCTCAAAATCTTTATCCAGGATACTATCTAGAATCTTACTTAAATAAACCTCAAAAATATAAAGTTTTAAATATTACAGAAAATGACAACGCTTTATTTACAATTAGCGCCTTAGAATATAATGATAAAAAATTTAAAGATATAGATAATATTGGACAACTTGTAAATACACCAATAAGACCGGCTTCGCCTACTACTCCTAATTTAATACTTAGTACAATATTTAGGGATAAAAATGGTTGTTATTACACACCATATCTTAATGATTATGCAACATATGGATGTGGCTCACCAGTATACGGAGACTTACCTTATTCTACAAATCAAAATGGTATTAACAGTATAATGTATAACATAATTCCACCAGCAAATTCTTCGAATACAATTTATTATACATATGTTAAAACTGGGACAAATTTTGATTCAACTACTCCATTAGAATCTTTTGTGAGTGCAATTTCGAGCGAAAATTTACAAACAGGAATATCACATAATAATATATTAAACGCTCCGATATTTCCTCCTTTTATAACTCCACTTCGTACTGGTTCTTATTTTTTCAGAGTATTTGCACAAAATAGTATAGGCGAAAGATCTTCTGCTGCTACAGGATTATTAATTCTTAGGAATCAGATAAAAGCTGCAGATGTAGAGGCTTCAGGAATTAATGTATATTAATTATGAAAATAAATAATTTTAATTTAACTTTTAAATGGGATACTTTGAGGTCAATACCTGATTATTTTGGGGAATATGAAGATTTCCCTAGTTATGATGTTATTATAAAAAATGGCGAAGATGAATTAGTGCAGGAGTTTAAAAATGTTGAAGGTTATGAACCACACCTAGATCAAACTGCCAGAAGGATACCTGGCTGTCCCAAGATAAAATTCTATAGTAGTGTCTCTAAAAATAAAGCTAAAAATATTTTTAAATATAATTTTTTAAATAATTTTTTAAAATATAAAGAATTAAAAAATAAATTAGGATTCTTTAAAAAATTAAAATTTCAAATTAAATACAATAATTCAATTAATAATTTTGAAAAAGAAATAGAATATGATGAAATAGAAAATTTAAATAAAAATACCTTGTTTAATAAAATATACAGAAGCGCAGATTATATGAGCGCAAAAGTGTTAATAAATAAAAATTATTTTGATGAAAAAAACATACATTCTTTTCTAATTCTAAGTCAAATTTCTAATAAAATTTTAAAGAATAAAAAATTAAATAATTTATTTGTAGAGAATGTTAAAGAAAAATGGTTGGATGTTAGCGATTCAATAACTTTACTTACTATACCTTTTATGGAAACTGATATAGTAGAGATCTCAGAAAATTTAAACATTAAAATTATCCCATTAAACTATTTTCAGTCTGAAGTTTATAAATTTTTAATAGAACAAAACGAAAAACAAGAAGACATAAATAATTTATATGAGGATTTCTTCCCTAATCAAGTATTTGATATAGGTAAAATATATAAACAAGTATCTAATAATGAAACTGTAGCATTTTATCAAAATTATATTTACTTATTTAATACAGACAGTATTGAGACTAGTTCTTTACAAACAGATTTAACTATTAATGGTATTGTTTTTAATAAATATCTACCCTTGCTTAACAAGGGTCAAGAAAACAAAACGGTATGTTTATCTGATGATTTAAACACGGACAATGTTCTTGATAACCCTTATAATTTACAAAAAGACTATTTGGGTTATTATGATAAAAATCTAATTGATTACGAAGATATTGCTATGGATGTTGATTATCTTCAAAATGAAGGTATAAGTAGGGTAAAAATACTTGAAGTTGAAGAATTAGCTAATACTTGTAATATTTATATCGAATTTATAACATCTTTCTATAACAATGAGAAGTTCTATATAGAAACTAGTAATAATCTTAAATTTTATGAAAAATATAAAACAACAATCGAAGATAAAGAATATATAACTTTGTTGTTTAAATATTCCTATAATTTAGAATACTTGAATCAATATTTATCACAAAATCTTAATATCAATAAGAATCAAATAATAGCTGAAAAAGATTTAATTAATTTTTCTGCTAAACTAATAGTTTAATTATTTTCTGAGTATACCGCCAGGTCTTTGCTGCTGAGTAATTACTTCTATTACTTGATTTTTAATTAAAGCAGCCAAAGATTTAGCTTCTTGATTTTTTTGTTGATTTTGCTCTTGAGCGCTTTGACTAGAGTCTTGACTAGTTTCGCCTACTGCTTGTCCATTAGCAACATTTACAGTTATGTTTATATTATTCGTAGGATTAGATGCTATATTTTTATTTAGTTCATTTAATGAATTACCAGCTATACCACCATTAGCAAATTTCTTAACTCTACCTGTATTTAAATCGTCAAAGAATTTTCTGCCGTAAGAATTAACCGCTTGTTTTCTCATTACAAATTCACCGTCCATTAATAGAGCTGGAATATCATCTTTACCACTAGAACCCCCATTTGCAAAACCTTGAATATATCCTCCGCTAGCTCTGCCGAATTTTAATCTTCCTCCAGAATATGGAGCAGTTTGAGTAGGTTTATAGGCAGTATTACCATCATCCGCTGGTCTTAGGTTCACATCGTGAACAGGACGAGCTCTTCTTACTTCTTTCGAACCCAAAGCTTCCCCTGCGCCGAATATACCTTTGAATCCTCCCATCTCACCAAACTGATTCATACCTGCGCCTAATAAGCCTAATCCAAAACTATATAATCCTCCTCGAAGTTTAGCATTTTTTTGTCGATTATATTCATCTCTAATCTCTCTGTTAATTCTTTGGTTTTCAGCATAAGCCTTTCGATTTTCCTCTTGGACACTCTCTACATAGTTTAAATAATCGTACAGAGCGGCTTCTCTATCTATTCGTCTTTGATTCTGTGGGTTATTTTCGTCAATTATAGCTCTTATACTTAATCTTTCATCAATAACGTCTTCTCCAGCAGTCGGGCGATTAGCGTCATTATATCTATAATTATTTGCTCCTATAAATTTAGCTTCACCACCATTAGCAAATTTTTTAACTTTCTTCTCTTTAAGATCAGTAGTAGGTGTTACAGCTCCAGGCATTTCTGAAATAGTCGCTTTTCCTCCTCCTCCCCCTGATAATGAGCCAATTGCCTGACCAAGAATTCCTTGAAAAATCGGCATCCCTACTAGCTGTCCTCCGAAAAAATTCTTCTGGACTTTTCCTTCATTTAACATTTGTAAATATTCTGGACCATATTTCTTAACAGCACTTTTTCTTATAACATACTCACCAGCGCTTAGCATAGCTGGGATATCATCTTTTGTGCCTGATCCACCAGTTACATTGCCACCAGACGAATAACCTTTTATCATTCCACCTTTTGATTTAAACAAAGAACTAAAGAAGTCTCCAATACCCTCACTACCATTAACACCAAAAATATTGCTAGTGCTACCGAAAAGGGAACCAAAAATTTGATTACTAGCAAATTCAAGCGACAATTGTTGTATTTTATCGCTTATATTTAAAGCCATTTTTGTAAATGCATCACTAGCGTTTTCTGTTCCATTAGCAAAAGATAAAAATGCGTTATTGAATTCGCTTTTTATTGTTCTAGCTGTATCAATTGTGCTATTTTGAACATCTCTAAAGAATGTAGATGTATTATAATCAAAAGCATCAGTAAAGGCGTCTACGAAATCCATAGGTTTAGTATTTCCAAGTTTTATATCTTTTTCTCTAACTGCTTGTCTTCCGCTTAAAAATTCATCTGAAAATATTGAGCCTTCCGCGCTTTGAGCTAATAAAGCTAAGTTTTCTGCCGCAGCTTGCGTGGCAAGATCTAGTTTTACAAGATTATCTTTATATTTAGTTTCTAAACCAGCTCTAATTGTTTGGAGTTTATTACCAGCATCTTGCTGTCGTTTTGAATCTAGAATAGAAGTGTTTAATATATTAAATCCATTTGTTAAAGAAGTATTACTAGCATTTAACGCTTTTAATCTTGATTGGTAATCAGCCATTTGTCTTGTAGTTAACCCTCCCTGAGTCTTTATTAGATTTAATTGTTCTTGCTCAAGAGCTTTTAATCTTTCTTTTGCTAAAATTTTTGCTTGATCATCTAATGTGTTTTCATTTATTGAATTAATGCCTTGTAAAGTTAAATCTGCAATTTCTTTTCGATAATCTGATGTTGTTTTTGTTGTTAATTCTTCTATATCTAAACCTTCAAATCTGTTAGATCTTATGCTATCAATAGAGTCTTTAATAAGTTGTGAATTTTTTTCTTCTAAAAATATCTCGCCACTTCTGGCTTGTTGAATAACGCTTAAACTTTTTACAGCGTTTGATAAAGCAGGGATTAATAAATTGACGTTTCCATTTAGTTTTTGAGTTAAGTCTGCTTCTATAGCTTTATATTTATTAACCGCTTCTTGTCTTAAAGCCGAGTCTGAAATACTTGAATTTAAAATATCAAAATTATTAGAAGAAATAGAAGCTTTTTGACCAGCTTTATCTAACCCAACTCTGAGTTTAGAGAGTTGTTCGTCTGTTAGTTTTCCTTCCTTAGCAAGTGCATCTAATTCTGTTTTAAATTCATTTGAAAATTCGGTTATTAAACTTGTTCGTTTTAAATCTTCTTGAGTCCCTTCTGCAATTTTCGTTGCTGCAGATTTTGTTAAATTTTCAAGTATAGTTTGAGGGCTATATTGTTGTATAAATTGTGGATCTTTGAAAAGCTCAGCAAAGTTTGCTTGTTTTAATATTTCTGCTCCAGCTAATCTTCGCGCTTTTGCTTTAGCATTACCTTCTTCTGTTCCATCTCCTTGAGCGAAAAGTTCAGTTAAGGTTCTTGATAACTTTGTAAAAGAAAATATCCCTTTTGCAGCATTATCCATTGCTCTACCGGCTAGCTCTATGCTACCGCCTAATTCTAAAAATTTTGCTATTACTTTATCTATTTTTTCTCTTGGATCTCCATCTCCTTCTAATATAGTTTTAATAGATTCTTTTATGCCTTTACTATTTCTTTCTGTTATTTCTCCAGAAGTAACTAAACCACCAACAAAATTATCTAATTCGGCATTAAAATTCTTTAAGCTTTCTGCTGCTAAATCCGATGATAGTTTTTGAATAGCAACGTTCTCTTTTTCTCCTTGAGTTAATTTTGCATAATTTTTTGGTACCGCATATTTTTCGAAAACTCCTCCGAAACCTTGAGATGATCGAGTAATAGCTTCTGCATATGCAATATCCATTTGTTTTATTTTCTTATCTATTTGTTCTTGTGAAAATGGTAACATTCCTGTCTCCATAACACTTTTTGGTCCATTTTGAATACTAGTTAAATTTGTAAAGCCAAATGGATCACGAACATCGCCAAAAGGAAGTCCGTCTGCCAATGATTTCTCTAAATCTTTCATACCTTTAGACGTAGTAAATGAAACTAATTCAACAGCATTAGCATATCCAGATAATGATCCAATTAATTTTTCATTATTAGAAAATAATTCTGCAAAAGTTTCTCCAGATTTTGTTCGTAACATGCCAAAAGCAGTAATATTTTCATCAAATGTATTTTTTAAATTTCCATCTTTTTTAAGTTGAGCTATTTTACTTGTGAATTCATCTATACTTTTTGTAGACTCTTTTATTACAGAAGCTCTTCCTAAAGCTTCTCTTAATCTTTCTTCATCTCCAGATTCTATAGAGTTTATGATTTGATCTTTTAGTTCAGGACCAACGTCATTAAGTATTCTTCCCAAGCTTGCTCGAGACTCTTTCTCTGCTCTTTGCAAGTCTTTATTTGTACCTTTTATTTCTCCAGTTTGTAGTCCTCGAATTTGGTCTCTAGAAGTTAAAAACCCTTGAACATTTTCATTAAATCTAGATAAATTATTTAAGGACTCAGCCGCTTGTTTCGCAAATTCTCCAGTTTTATCATTAACTATATCTAAAGCTTTTCTAAATCCTAAAACTGCCCCCGTTGCAGCACCGATAGCAATCCCCCATGGTCCAAATAAAGCTCCTGCTCCAGCAAAACTTGCAAATGTCCCAAGCCCTTCTGCCGCAGCTTGCGCATTTTTATCTCCTGGCCTAGAAGCAGCAATTGTTTGAGCAAGTATTGGTGCGCCTATGCTTAAACCAATTCCAGCAGTCTGTAATCTTGCTCCACCAGCTTGTCTCGCTTGTTGGGCTCTACCTAAAGCTTCGGATGCTCTCTGTGCCCTTTCACCAGTTGTAGTGTCTCTAATTCTTTCTAATTCTCTTAATTGCCTACCTCCACCGATACCTAATCCTAAAAATCCTCCAGCAGATCTTTCTAAATTAGAAACATTTTGATTAAATGATTTTGTAGCATTTGCAACGCCTTGTAAACTACGATTCATATTTGTAGCGCTTTGATTTGTTAAATTATATTTTAAAGCTAGCGCGTCAACCTGCTTATTTGCATTTTTTAAACTTATTTGTTGATTTCTTAATTGATCTACGATTCCACGGAATTCTTTCTGTGCATCTGCTAGAAAAGTTTTTTGATATTGAAGCGCTGCTTGTTGGCTTGACATTCCGCCTCCGGCCATTGAAGCAACCATTGCGGGATTAACTTGCATAAATGGAGAAGCAAAATTAGGAATAAATCCTTCAGAAAAAGATCCTGCTTTTTTCGCAACATTAATATTTTTTTGCGCCGCAATTCCTTGTTTAATTCCATTTGGCTCATCTTCTGTATTATAAACTCCTACTCCTAATGGGTTATATGAACTTGTTAATCTATTATCCTGTCCAATTCTAATTTTGGAAGATGGTACTCCTGCGGCTAATTCTCTTTCTATTGCTGCATCAAGTGCGGAAAAATTAGGTATAAAACCAGAGTTTTTTAATCTTGGGGTAGGCAATAAAGGACGAGTAGTAGCGTCTCTATAAGCTTTATCTATTATTTCTCTCGCTTGTTCCGAAGTAATAGTTCTCTTTGCGTCAGCTTTTATTACAGGGGGAGTAAATCCAAATTTACTATTAAAAGATGTTGCTGGAGGAGAACTTTCTTCAAAATCAAACGGTTTTTGAGAAGCATCTTGATTAAAAGCTTGCTCTAACGCTCCTCCTCTTTTTGTTCCTAAATTTACTGCAGCTTCAAAAATAGATCCCTCGGCGCCAGGAGGGAAAAGATTAATGCCTGGTTTTCTTGTATTAGAAACTAGTGTTGATTTAAATTTTGGATCAGGACTAATTGGCCCAAAAATACTATTTGCTAAATTTGCTAAAGGATCTACGAATAATTTATTAATTTCTGTTGAAAAAGCGCCTTTACTATTAATTGTGCTATTTTTTAAATCTTCTAATGTTCGAGCTTGAATTCCTTCAAATCTTATAATTCTTGGATCATTCTGATACCCTAAAGTATTAAATGAAGTTTGGGCGTTAATTGCGCCTCTTCTTCCAGTCACGCCAACTATACCAAGATTTTGCGCTTTAAATGAAACAGTCTCTTTTGGTCCATTTTTCTTAAGCAAAGCTGGACTAGCTTTAATAGAGTCTAATTCTTTTCTTACTTCTGGAGATATATTATAACCTCTTTTTTTAATTAATTCTTCTACATCTATTTTAGATCTACTCGCTTCTGTTATATATCTTTGAGCTTGTTGAAATGGATTTGCTGCAAAATTAGGAATAAATCCATCTGAAGCATAAGGATCAAAACCATTTTGATTAGTAAAATCTTTTTGATATTGTTTTCCAGCTTTACTATTTTTAGGAGGAATAATCGCTGGTTGAGACATTCCAGGAAATTTTTTGACTTTTTCTGCAGAGTTATATATTACTCTGCCTTCTCCAGAAATATTCATTTCTTTTATTTTACCTGGTTTGTAACCTCCAGATAAAGCACCATATACTTCTGATAATGAGTAATTTGGTATAAATCCAGAAGATTTGGTAGTTATCTGACCACCTTTAACTCCTACGCCTCTTGTAACTAATGAAGCGCCAATAGTTGAAGATAATGCTGCAGCCTGGGTTCTTAAAGCATTTTGCTCTTTCAATATTCTTAATATTTGATTTTCTACAGATAAAACCGTGACTTGTTTTGCATTAATCGCTGCAAGTAATTGAGGCTCTTGACTTAAAACTTGATTAATTTTTGTTTGTAATTGAGCTCTAGCCTCAGCTTGTTGATTTATACCTAATAAAGCTTTTGCTCCAGACGCTGCAAATTTAGATAAATCTAAAGCAAGTTTTCCAATAACAGCAGTAATTAAAACTATTCCAGGACCAGATATAAATGTTGAAAGACCCTTTAATATACCCTCTCCTAGTCTACCTCCAATACTTTCACTATCTTGACTATTTATAAATTCTAAAACTTTATTAACGCTTTTTAAAACATTCTCTATAGCTGGTTGAAAAGCTCCAGAGCCTATTGTAGCGCTAAGTTGTGCAGTATTTGCTACAGTTCTATTAAATAAAGCAGCTATAGTTTCGTTTAAAGCTTGATTTCTTCTAATAGCTTCATCTGTAGATGATGTAGAAGTTTTTAGAGCTCTATCATATACAGAATATTCTTTACCTAGATCTCCTAAGGCAGCTTTTAGGACGTTAATTTGAAAAACTCCTCCAACACTTTCAGCAACTTGTGCTCTTTGAGAGTCTCCAAGAGTATCAAATGTTACGCCTAATTCTCTTAATATTTGTAGTGCTGGTAAAGTATTTCCTTCTAAATCTCTTACAGTTATTCCTAAAGATTGAAGTTGATCTAAGACGTCTGTTCTTTGTATTCTTGTAAAAATAGTTTTTAAAGAATTTCCAATAACTGCACCACCTCTAGCAGTAGTTTGCTGTACGCTAGTAACAATAGCTAATAATTCATCAAAATCAACATTAACATCTTGAGCCGAACTTCCTACTCGTTTAATTGCTTCTGCAAGATCCGCAGAACTTACGGCAAATGCAGCATCAACATTAGCTAATTTATTAATAATAGCAGTTGAATCTAAAGCTGATTTACTAAAGCTATTTATCGTTGCAGTCAAAGCTTCTACTGCGCTTAGAGTATCTAAACCGCTAAGACGAGTTAATATAAGAGCATCTCTGGTCCTTTTTAATGTTTCCTCTGCGCCGAGACCTTGACGAGCAAGTTCTGTTGCAGCTTCTGCTACAGAGCGAAATGATTGGCCGGTATCTTTAGCTATATTAAATACTTCTGCACCAAATTTAGCTAGACCTTGGGTAGTCGTATTTAATATAACATTAATATCTGTGAGTGATTTTTGAACATCTACAGTTGTTCTAATTAAATCTGTAAAAGCTTTTTGTACTGTATAGATTAAACCTGCGCTTGCTCCGAATGCAATAACGCGCGCATTTGATGCATCTAACGATTTTTGAAACTCATTTGCAGCGCCAGTAATTCTACCTAAAGGCTGAGTAAAATTCTTTTCGTTTAGTCCTTTAAATTTAAAATCACGAGATAACGCATTTTGTATATCTCTTTCGAGTTGTCTCGTGTCTGCACCTACTGAAATTGTAGCCGAAGTCCTAGCCATACCTTATTCCTTTGCTACTATAAATTACACAAAATATACTTAATTATGATAGTTTTAACTTATTTAACACCATGTAATTTCATTAGATCTTCCATACTTAAAACTCCACCCTTTTTTAAAGCCTCTTGATGTAAACTTACACCTTTTTGATTTTTGTTTATTTTTTCAAGATCTTCTTTGCTTGCTCCAATAATAGAAGTACCTACAGCGCCTTCGCTCTTTTTATTTTCTTTTGAGACGTTTTTATCTAAAACCTCTTCTAAATTTCTTGAACTTTCTAACCAATCAATTAATTTATCTGGATCTTCGTATAGGTCATCAGAAGGTTTATTCTTTGCTTCAGTTATAATACTCTTAAAATATCTTGCATATCCAAATACCTCAACTTGATAAAAAGTAAGATGCATAATTGGTTTACCATAAAAATAATAAGGATTATCTTCGCTAATATTGAAAAGATTTAAATAAAAAGGAGACAACGCTATCTTCTTAAGGTTTTTATCAAAGAAATCTTTATTAAATTCATCATATATTTTTAATATATTTACAATATCTTTATCTTCTAATTCATCGAATTCGTTTTCGGAAAAATATGTATTTTTTAAATTTTCATCTTTATATAATGAATTCTTTATGTAATATTCATTTATTTTTTTGTTAGCATAGTCTTCTGCTGTAAATCCAATTAATTCTTTCTTTTCTGATTTTAATTTATTTAATTTTAAATTTTCTTCATTAATTTGAACATTTATGGATTTAATTTCTTCACTTCTAAATAATTTTGATTTTGTAGTTTTCAAGTTAGATATATAAAAGCCTATTTTGTCTATCTCTTTGTTTTTTTCTTCTGACCATAGTTTTTCTTTAATAATATATTTATCTTGATCTTCTATAGTTGGAAGTCCCCCTTGAATTGCTTTATTTTTAAATTCTTCTTTTTTGTGATCAGCATCGCCAGAATCAAAACTTGTTTGATGTTTGATGAATATTTTATCTTTACCAAACGCTCTAATAGAATATCCTCTAAGGACATCTATAAAAATTAATCTTAATTTATTCTTGTCATGAATCAAGTTGCAACTTCCGCTTTATCATTTTTATCTTCGTCAGAATCAATTAGTTTGACTAATTTTTCAAATTCTTCTTGAGAAGAAGCTCTTCCAGTATACCAAAAGCTTATCAGGTATACAAATTTCGATAGAGCTTTTCTTTCCCAAGAATCTTCGCTTTTTTCTTCTACTAAATCGTATGCTTCTAATTTTTCCTCATAAGATGATCCTTTGAATAAATCTTGAAATTTTCCTTCATCGTCTTGCAATTGGCTTAACTGCAAAACCCACCACATAATAGTTTTATTTCTAGCTCTATTTTCGGCAGTTTGCTCGAATAGACTTGCTTGAGCAAATTCATAGTCTTGCAATTTTTCTCTTGTTTGCGCGATTTCTTTTATAATTCTTTTGTATTCACTTTTTTCAGATTCGCTTCTATCTTTTTCTTCTTTTAAAGAAACCCTTTGGAATTCTGTTTGTAATTCAAAGAGTTTAACGTATAGCTTTGTGTATTCTTCTTTATCAGAATCACTAAATACTCCTCCGTCATTGCTAAATCTTTTAGCTAAAAGAGCTCTAGTTAAAAGGCCAGCTTTAATGCCTTCTGAAAGACGAACTCCGAAAAATAGCTCCGCTTCATCAAAAAGGCCTCTGCTAGGTTTTTTAATTGATAGCTTTATTGGCGCATTGACTTTTATTTTAGAAGTAATTTTAACTTCTTCGCCTTTTTCATTTGTAGAAACATCTACTTTTTCGACTTCTTTTTCTTGATTAATAGTAAATTCATACATTGTTTTCATATTTTTTCTCCGTTATTTTCAACTATTTCATTAAGGTATCTTTTTATTTTACCATAATAGACTACTCCACCAATTGTTTTAATAAATTGGTGTTTTTTATTTTCATCCCAATTTTTATAATTATTAATAAAATTAGGATTTTTAAAAATTGTTAAACTAGGTTTTAGTATACCAAAATTATCTTTTAAACTTTTTTGTATGCTTTGGATAGACAAGTTGCCCTCTATTATCTTATCTACTGGAAAATTATAGTTTATTCTTTTAGGTCTCATTTTATTGATATATTTAATTTACTGAAACTTTCTTCTATTTCTCTAATAGCATCATTTGCATTATCGAGAATTCTTTTGCGTATTTTTTGATAAGTTTCATCATTTATATTATAGCCTGAATCACCTAGATCTTCAAGTATAAAAAAGAAATTTTTATATATATTTGTAATTTTTCTCTTTATCTGAAAAAGAGTAATATCTTTTATAGGATCATTTTCCATAATCTTTTACCTTTATTTTAACCTTTAACCTAAACTGAATTACACAAAAAATAACCCCCGCGAGAAGCGAGGGTTATTTTATAATTTTATTTAATTATTTATTAGAACTGACCGTTAATAAATAATCCATTAGTTGTATCTTGAGGACCACCAACTTGAGTACTAAATGTTAATGTAACAGTTTTGTTAGCGCCAATATCAGAACTAAATTCTTGACTATCTAATCTAGAGCCTTTAAGCTTAAATTTAGCCATAGTCAAGGTAGAGTCTGTTGGACTTTTGATTGTTATTGATGGCTCATAAGTTGTAGAATCATTTGCAACTATATTTGCAAGACTTCCGGTTACCATATCTGTTACTTGAGCGTCTACGCTTAATGTAACAGTTAATGGGAAGTCAATCTCTCTAGAGAATGCAAACTTATTTCCAAGTTTTTCAATTGGAGTACGAGCAAGATCAAAGCTTAATGTATAGCTTTGAATGTTAATAGCATTAACATCTGCGCCACCAGCAGTAGTATTACTTAAACTTAATGTAATATCACCTGGACGAAGAGCGCTAATAGTATTTCCATTTGAAATTCCAACATTTTGTAAAGCTTGTGGAAGCTGATAATAGTTAGTAAGGGGTAGTCCATTAATTGGGTTAACTGCTGGTACAAAATTACCACTTGATGCTGCCCCGTCTGTGCCAATACCAGTTTGGAAATTCATATTTAATCCTTCAACATTAATTGTAGTTGTTGGGAAATTACCAACAGAAGCTTCTGTTGAATAAGAGGTTATGAATGCATTTCCAATTCCAATAACACCATTATTTGGATTTGTATTATCTGTATTACCTACTGCATCTGTTCCTTCTGGAGTTGTGCGGATAAAATAATTTCTTTCATCACTTGTTTTATTTAAGAATCCAGAGATTGCAGAAATGTTAGAATCTGTACCGCCAGAAACAATTGTGAATCCAAGAATATTTTCATTCGCAAGACTAGCATTAATATAGCTAAAATCAAGAGCAACAGTTGGATTTGTTAGAATTACGCGATCAATTGCTGCGAGTTGACCGAATTGATTTACGTCTGTGCGATCAACAGTAAAACTATAATTTGCAGTTTGAATTCTTTGAAGTTGTTTGACTAAGTTACCGCTAATGCGCGCCCAATTATTACCAGCAACAGCGTCATTTGTTCTTGCTCCGTTTGCGTCTTGAAAGTGAAAACCTGTTGCTGGTGCTGGGCCAGCGTAAAGAGCTTCTGATTGATAAATTATTCTATTTCTAGGCATATTAAATTCTCCATTTATCTTTATTACACCTTATTTTTAGGTTTTTCCTTTTTTTATTGATGAGGGTATCTATTTTGGCTTAGTTCAAAATCAATAAAAGCTGTAAAGAGATTAGGATTTAATTTATTATAATTATTACTTAATCTATTATCTATTTTAGATATAGTAACATTATCTATATATAAATACTCATAATCTGGCTGTTTATTTGATATTAATTCTTGATAATTAAAGCAATGTCCAGTGCAGCTCCCAAGCATATTAAATGGCATCTCATTATCATATATTAATGGCACAAGATCCCTAGAAGTATCTCTAAATATGCTAGTTACAGCGTCTAATTTAAATATATTATCAGATAATACGATTGCTCTTACATTAATGTTAGTTTTATCTAAACCACCAAAAGCCAAAGGTTCATTTGCTCCGCCTTGATATTTTAAATATATAACAGGATATGTTTCAAAATTAGGAGCTAGTCCGGTTGGATTTTGATAAGTTTGAGGTTTAAGTTGAAACTGAGTTTCAAACAATAAATCCTCTTCTGTTTCACTTGTTAGGTATACATTAAAGTCTTTAACTGCATAATTTCCACTTATAGATGTTGGCGTGCCAGCTATTGGCTGACTAAAATATAACTGCCCTTGACTAGCATTTATGCCGCTTAGATAGTTTTGTCCTACGGTAGTAAATGTATTATTAATATATACTCCGCTAATAATATTTGCATTTGGCACAGATTCGTCAATTACCATCTGTTTAAATGGCGCGCCATAAGTATAATATCCATAATATCTTGTTTCTATTGGCCAAAAATTACTTGAATAATTAGTAAAAGCTTCTCCTTTAGTAAGTAATTTATTATCAAACCAAAATAGCATACTGGTCATTGCGACGTTATTAAATTGAACTTTCATTTTATTTAAAACTTCCTATAAAATTTTTGTATAACAAGCTAAAGTATTTTGCTGGTTTATAAGATGCTCTTCTAACTTTATTCTGACTTTGTATGCCTCTTCCAGATCTGCTTGAAGAAAACATAAGTCCATATAAATAATTACTAAATCCAGATATACCTTTTTCTATACTCTTTAACCAACTATTGCCGCCTTCAAAAGGCATTGGTGTATAAGCTTGAAGTTCTTCTAAAGAAGGCGAAGAGACTCTAAAATTAAATATTCCATCTTTAAATTCGCCTTTTTCTATTCTTGTGTTTTTATCTATTAAATCTGTAAGATCTTCTATAGGTTTTTCGCCCTGATTAAATCCTATAAAAGTGTATAAATTTCCTTCTCCATTTAAAGTTCTTGAAATATTTTCAGAATCTGGTCCATTCATTAATTCTTGAGAAATTGGATGATTATTTATGTTATTTAAATATTCTTTTTTTTGATCTTCTAAGATTTTATTAGCAATAATATTAGCTTCTTTTTCTAAAGATCTTGCTTTAGTTTTAGATATTTCATCTTTAAGGATTAATCTGTTAATTCTACCAGCCATTATTTTGTTTCCTCTAAATAGTATTGATAGTAAGTATTATTCAAATATTTTCTTACTCCTGCTGTGGTAATTTGATTAAAAGTTTTGCCATCTAATTGAATATTTATTACTTTGCCTTGATCCATGTAATCTCTTGCGTCTTGTTTAACTACTAAAGTGATAATACCACGAGCGATAGACAATCTAACATCCGCTAATATATCTTCGCTTTGTTTTTTATTATAAGATATTCTACCTTTGAAAGTAGCTTGAACAGGAATATAATTATAAGCTTCTGGTACAGATTGAGTATCATAGCCGAATAATGGTGTGGTTGCAGGAGAAACAAGAACTTTAATTGGTTCTTTGTTTACGGTGAACTCTCTAGAAAAATAATCAAAGAATTTATCAAACTCTTTAGAGAATTTATCTGCTACGCTGGGATCTATAAAGCTCATTTTTAACCAGCATTATATACTGTGCGAATATTATATAACGCATCTCTTTCTGAGTTGTAAGATCCTGCTATAGTATCATCTCCAGCGACTTGTAATGGAGACGCTTCATTTATATTATATTTATCAACTAAAGACTTTAATTCTTCATGCTCCTGCTTACGGATTTGATAAAAGCTTTTTAAGACTTCATTAGTATTTAGTTTTTGTACGCTGCCAAAATCATCTTTGATTGAAGTATAATCAGCAGAAGCAAGGCTACCAATACTCTTTATTTTAATATCAAAAAAGTATATGGAATACATTTTTTTAAATATATATTTTTGTACATCTGTAAGACTTGGACTAATTTCTAAAGTTGAACTATCAATTACAAACTCTATATTCAAAAGATTTCCAAGACCACCAATATTTCTTCTTACCCAAGCAGCAATCGCAGCTATACTAAAATCGCTTGGTTCGCCCATTTCTTCATATATTTCTTGCGCAATAGATGGTACGGTATTAATAATCATACCTTAAATTACACTTTAAATTATTGTAAATTTAAAGCAAAGTTGATAATATTTCTTCTGTATTAAATGCTTCTGCTATATTATAATTACACTGATGAGGCAATCCAACAAACTCTTTTTCAAGTATAATCCCATCTATGTTATGAGTGAAAACTTTAGCTTGATCTTTGGCTAATATATTAGAATGTATATTATAACCAAGTCTGTCTGGACGAGTGCCTATCCAACAAACAGTAGATGGAAGCATTAACGCAGCTGCGGCATGTTGAGCAAAAGAATCTATAAATAATCTTTTTTGACTTAAACCTATCAAACAAAACATGTCTCTCCAATTTGCATTAACTTTTTCTGTATTTTCAAATGATATCTGATCATCCCTAGCAATATGAAATATATGATATTTATCTTTTAATCTACTCACTAAATTATTAACTAAAAATTCTGGAAGATCTCTTGCCCAACTATAATTATTTCCTTCTCCACCGCCATTAGTTTGTAGAAGTAGAATTGGTTTTTCTCTTTTGAACTTCTTTATATTTTCATAAATTTCTGGATAGTTTAAGAATAATCTTGGATTTTCTCCACTATATTTTAGTCCAAACATGCCACACCAAGCTTCAATTAAATGTTTATTTTCAACTACATATTCATTGCTTTGATATACTTCATTGCCTAAAAATATAGTATCTTTATCTTTTATAAAATCTTCATGAAAATATTGAACAGTGTTTGATCTGTATACTCTATGCACAAATGGATTATTAAGAAACGCCTCTGGATAAGGACAAATTATTATTAATTTTCTATCTGGATAATTTTTATTTATATTTTCAGCAACTGCAGTTGCAGCTATATGTTTACCAATTCCACCTTGAAGAAAAAATACTACAGTTTTCAATTTATGCTAATAAAATTTCATTTGCGAATGAAGAATGACCATTATCTCCATTTCTTTCGGTTTGAAAACTAACATCAATTCCATAACAATTAATATTAGGATATATTGTTGATAAATATTCATCTACTGGACCGATTATAGTTGATTCTGATAATTTTTTAGCAATTTCTCCTTTTATTATGTAAGCTTGTAAATATAATGCTGCATTTATTTTATATATATTCTGTGAGTGAGAACGTATCTTAAAATCAGTTGGTTCAAAACTTAAAAAGTTATTTTTATTACCCCAGCCAAGTAAAAATATATCAAAATTTAGCTTATTTTTAATATTTTCTAAATCATTAAATAATTCGTTTAGTCTCAGGAAGAAGGTAACATCGTCTTCCATAATTAATGAATATTCATAATTTTGCGCTAATTTCCAAGCTTTTCTATGACTTTGCGCCACGCAAGCTTCTGAGATAGATATATTAACTAAATCTTTTTCATAATCATAAGATTTAAGCTTCATTAACTCACTTTGACTAGTAGTTGTGCAGAAATATTCTTTTTGTATTAAATTAAGAAGATTAGCATTCTTGACTTTATCTTGATCAACGTATTCTTTACCGTCTTTATTAATAGATATAAAATCTTTATAGTCAATAGCTGGGACTCTTTCAAATTCAACTTCGTGAAAATTTAAAAGCCCAGTACTATGAATTAGTCTATCTTGTCTTCTATCAAGATTAATAACAAAAGTTTTCATATATTATATATTATATATTATATATATTTTATATCAAAATTATTTTATAATTAAATTATTAATCTACTTTTTACTGGATCTGAAGAGTGGGCGTTATCTATTAAATCATTTTCAGTTTGTAGAGAGGCATACATTCCATAACAATTTATATTTTCATATAGCGCCGCCACATGTTCATCTACTGGACCAATAATAGTAGATTCATAAAGTTTTTTAGCCATATCTTTGGTTACTATATATGCATGCAAGCATAATGCATAATTAATTTTTTGTATGAGATATGAAGTATTAATATTTTCTAAAAAAAACATATTCGTTGCATATCCAATAGCCCAGCCTAATAAAAATATATCAAAATTAACATTAAACTCATTTTCTATATGGTTTAATAAAGGTGGAATTCTTTGAGTAAATGTAATATCATCTTCTAATATCAAAGAGTAATCATAATTCATGGCTTCTTTCCAAACTTTCTTATGACTTTTAGCAACACAAACTTCTGATAATGTCATCTTTAAAAGATCATTTTCTTTATCATAATGTTTTAATTGTAACAATTCATCTTGGCCTCTATGCAAGCAAACATATTCTGTTTGGATCTTTTCTAGTAAATCTGTTTTATTTATTTTTTGATAATCTATATATTCTTGATTATTTTCATCTATAGAAATAAAATCTTTATAATCTATTCCTGATATTTTTTCAAAAGATGGAATACCATGAAATTCAAGATGTTTTTTCATATACTCAAGCCTATCTTGTCTTCTGTCTAAATTAATAACAAAAGTTTTCATATTTTATATTTATATAGCAGTATTCCCATATATTATGTATCCGTTATCTCCGCTATGCAATAATGAGATTGTTGCATATTGACCTGCGGTTCTAAATTGATTATTATAACTATTTAGAGTTACTCCTGCTGAACCAGTAATTTGAACTTGACCTGCTCCAATTTGTATAATTGATGTATTAAATCCAGTAGGATTTCCAAAACTTATTGTGCCAGTTAACATTGATCCAGAGTTTGCAAGAACAATTCTACTATTATATCCTGTGCCAATTGAAAAATTTGTATTTGCATTTAATATATTTGATGTAGCATTAATTAAATTACTATCACAAAAATCAACTCTTCCAGGAAGTGGAGATGGAGATAAAGTTATATTACTGCCTGTTAAAAATATTCCACCATTAAAATCTAACGATAAAGAGCAAGCGCCTCTTGATGCTTTACCTCTTGATCCGCCATCACCAATTACTGTCGCTCCAATGTGAGAAACAAAATTTTGTCTTCCTCCAAGAACTGATGCGAAACAAGAAGTTATTTTATTACTATATCCACCAAAAATTGAACTATATTCCGTTGCAGTAGTGCAATTTAAAAAATTGCCAGTAATGATATTAAAACCTCCACCTGCTATAAATCCTGCATTAGCGCCTCTTGTCTTTATACCTACAAGATTAGAATGCCCACCAATTATAGAACTACAATTTCCATTTATTTTATTATCGCAACCTCCTAGTGCAACTGAAGAGTCTCCATTATCTAATCTATTCCTATTTCCACCAATTATAGAAGCAAAGAGTACGCCAACAGAACTAGCTCCACTATTACAAATACCGCCCAATATTACTGTAGAACAATAAGAGCTAAGATTATTACAAAATCCTCCTATTATACTATTATGAGCTTGAAAACATATTGAGTTGTTTGAACCACCTAATATAGAATTATTATTTGCACATGTAAAACCGGGAAGGGAATGAGTTATACAATTACGTAATCCGCCACCAATAAAATTATTAAATACAGTACATCCTGGTCCTATAAAATTACAAATTCCTCCAGCAATAACATTATTTAAATTAGAAGCATTAAATATATTAGGAAAAGAGCTTCCTACAGAACCAATTATATTATCTCTTCCACCGCCAATAGTATTCAGATTTCCTTGTATTATATTGGAACATCCACCACCAATAGTAGATCTTACTCCCGTTATAAGATTACAAACTCCTCCACCAATTGCTGAATGATTTCCAGAAATTGAATTTGTTTCTCCGCCTGGCATAGATGGATATAATGAAGCATTAAAAGATTGATCTTTCCCAAAAATACCACTGCCTCCACTAGTTAAAAAACTAACAGTAAGAGAACCTACTAAATTTGTATTATCGTAAATATTTAGAAGACCAGAAGCATTGATATTAATATTTGCGCCAGTTAATGTCAAATCGCGAAGAATACCAAAATTTGTTGCTTGAGAACCAATGATTAAATTATTATTTTGCCAACCAAACAATCCAAATTCGCCAGAATTAGTGCCAGTTGCATTAAATATTCTTAAACTTTGAGGACTCGTTCCGCTATAGATATCTATACCAGATGTAAAAGTTTTTGCGCCATTTATAGTTTGATTGGTTGTTGTATTAACATATAATGCTGGAGTTACTCCTACTCCACTAATGTAAAGTCCAATTCCGTTCCCTAATGCTCCAACCATTGGACTATTAATAGATACCTTATCTTGATCGATCGTAATAGATGGGAAACTTGTAGCAGTTCCAAATACTAAGCCACTTTTATATATATTAATTGTTCTACTAATATTTGTAAATGGATTAAAATTTAAATTACCAAATATATTAACATTCCCTCCATAGATTTCATTTGCTTGAGTTCCTCCATACAAATTAACACTTCCTCCGTCACTTAGTCCGCTTCCACCTACTATATTTATGTTTCCTCCATAACCCACACCAAATGTTGGTGTAAATATATTATCTCTAGTAACTAGCTCAAGCCCTACTCGTGGATTAAGTAAGGCACCATTTCCAGATATACTACTAATTCCTTTTCTTCCAACTATAGTTTGAATTCCTGTTATATATACAATATCGTATAATGAATAATCTACGTATCCGCTAAGTGAGTTAATTTTATTATTTAAAAAAATTCCAGTTGAATTAAGCTCTCCACTTAAAACAACTCCTGTCCCATTTACATTGGGACGATTTGTTAAACTAATCGTGCCATTTACTATTGAAACATCTGCTCCAGAAATAGAAAGAGTATCAACGTTATTTAAATCAATCGCATTAAAAACTCCAGTTCCAGAAACACCTATATTATTAACAAAAGTTTTATTACCCGAGATAATTTGATTACCAAATGTTAAAACTGATACTCCGCTAAGAGCGTTAATCTTATTATCTAACGTGCTACCAGTCGAAGCGAGATTTGTTATAGTGGCGTAAGAACTTAAATTTACTCCAGTTAAAACAGAATTGCCGCTAAGTAAAATATTTCCTGTTACATTTAAATTTCCAACTATATTTGTAGGATCAAATATATTTAAAACACCAGAAGCATTGATATTAATATTTGCGCCAGTTAATGTCAAATCGCGAAGAATACCAAAATTTGTTGCTTGAGAACCAATGATTAAATTATTATTTTGCCAACCAAACAGCCCGAATTCTCCAGAGTTAGTGCCAGTTGCATTAAATATTCTTAAACTTTGAGGATTTGTTCCGCTATAGATATCTATACTAGATGTAAAAGTTTTAAGACCACCTATAGTTTGATTGGTTGTTGTATTAACATATAACGCTGGAGTTACTGGTACGCCACCAATAATTAAACCAAATGGTGGAAATCCGGGAAGTATTTCATTTAATGAAATGTTATCATTATCAATAACTAAACCAGGCATCGTTCCCACTTGCCCCCCCCAGCCCGCGGCGGAGCCTGTTTTATAAATAAGAAGATTATGTTGGGAGACAGTTGGAAAACCAGGATGCGTATATTTATTAATCCTTATATTTCCATATAAATTTATATCTCCATCGAATTGCGGTCCACCAGCGTATAAAGTAATACCTCCATAATCTGAATTTCCAAGTACTGTTCCTGTACCTGCTGTTAAAATTATATTACCACCAGGAGCTACTGCGCTCGGCGCTCCAATTATATTATCATTTGCTGCTATTAAATTTAAACTATGTGGTTGTGAGCCTTGGAGTCCTGAAATTATTCTTACACCTAATACTCTATAATCATCAAATGTTTTATCACCATAGATTGTTTGATTACCAAATGTTAAAACTGATACTCCGCTAAGAGCGTTTATCTTGCTGTCTAGCGTACTACCAGTCGAAGCAAGATTGGTTATCGTGGCGTAAGAACTAAGATCTACACCTGTAAGAACTGGATTTCCAGATATATATATCGAACCTCCACCACTAATATAAATATTACTATTTATTAAATTTATATCTGTGCCAGAGAATTGAAATTCACTAATATTACTTAAATCAACAGCATTAAATATTCCAGTGCCTTGAACTTCTACATTATTAATAAAAGTTTTGTTTCCAGAAATAGTTTGATTTCCAGTATTATATACAAGATTTGGAGCAATTACTTCGTGAGAAAAAATCCCTGTTCTGCCTACAAGCGTTTTTGCTTTAAATATATTTGCCACTTTTTATCCTTTTTATTAGCTTGCGCTAAATTGCTGCTTTTTATAGCAGACTAAAGAACAAAAGAATTTGTAATTCTAATATTCTAATCAGAATTACACTTTAATTTTTATTGAGTGCTAGCAAAAGTATGTATATATACAGGAGATTCTGTGATATTATCAGAAAGAACACCCGTGTATCCATCTGATCCAATAGATCTAATACTAAGATTATACATAATTTCGCCTGGGACTTCTAATGTTGCTTGAACCTTCGGAGTGCCTACAAAAGCAACTGGATACATAATTGCATATGCATCAAGGTTTAATGGAGTAAGCTCTTTTGTAAATACTTGATTACTAGATTTTGCAACAAATTGTGCATTTGCCCAACCGCTATAATTAGTATTATAAGTAGCGAGATTATCTGTTAAATATTGAAAATATCCACTATTTCCTACTAGTTTAATTTCGCCAAGATTTGAGTCTACTTGAATTGTTATTCCATTGTCGCCAGTAACATAAACATTGCCTTGTAGATTATTTATAGAATTTACATCTGCTGTAGCGGTATTAATTAATCCTTGTAGATAACCACTAATTCCAGTAAGTTCGCTATAGTAAGCAAGACCGCTATTTCCAAATCCAAGACGCAAAGCTGAACTTCCATCGTATGCAACTCCTGGGACTGGAGTTAAGTTATATCCGCTAAGTCGGAGGTGTTTAAAAGCGCTTATCATAGTTTTTTATTTACTTTCACTAGATTACACATATTTTTTATTTTTTTATTTGAACATTTAAATAATATCCGTTATTTAATAAAATATCACTAAAGTTTATATAGAACCCATTAGAATTGATTGCTCCTATCGTAAAATAGTAAGCCATATCGTCTACTATATTTTGAAAAGCGCATACCACAGATTTTGGAGCAGAAGATAATGTTTGGGGAAAACTAATATAATAGTTATCAGATCCTTGAGTTAAATTAGCGGTATATCCAAGTATATTTTCACTTTCAAAATAACCACTTAATGGAGCAGCATCTATAGTAATTGATTTATAAGGATTTTGAGAACTATTTGTTGATATTTTAATCCCAGTTTCAGCAATAAATTTTAATGTTTCTATGCCAGTTGGTATTAAATCTGGTTGATTATTAACTTTGAAGGTTTTAAATTGATTGACTGGGCCTTCTGGTCCTTGTGGGCCTTGTGGTCCTGGTATAAAAATATTTGCATCCCCTTGAAAACTTGGAGAAGTTACATCCGTAGTTATTGCATTTGGCAAAATTACATCTACAATTAAATCTGCCATAAAATTAAAAAGATGTTACTTCTGGACTTACAATAAACTTTCCTCTAATCAACTTTATAGAATTACCAGTTGGTATTCCATAAGGAAATCGCTCTATATCATAAACAAAAGTTCCTACTGGAATACTTGCAGTTGTATAAGAATCTACGTTTATATCTACTATTCCAGATGGATAGTATGAACCATTATTGCCAGAGATAATAGTTGGATTTAGATTAACTAAAATTTGTTGATCTCCTGTGTATCCATAAGCATATTTTACAACTCCTCTAACATCATATCCACTTAAATTTATTGAATTATTATTAGAATCTTTTACTCTTAAAGAAAGCTGTAAATGGTCGCCTTGAATTGTGTTTATATTATATGTAGTGGACATATAATAAATTACACCAATTAAAAATTAATAATTTAAGGAATATTTAATTTAACGCCGTTAACCTTGACTGTTCCGTATAGGTTTATTTCATTAGCAGAAATTTTTATACCTAAACCACTAACAGTACCATTTCCACTTTGAAAATTGAAACCAACAAATATTGAATCTTTTGAACCTGTTATTCTATTATTATAACCAAAAACAAAAGACTTATTATTTAAAATAAATTCATTATCTCTCCCTATCAACAAAGATTCCGTATTACCAGCTAATTTATTACTATTACCTAAAGTGACTGTATCATAATTATTAGTTCCTCTAATAAGATTTCCTGCGTAATAATTAGAATTTCCAGCAGAGAATTGTAGAATACCTGTTAAATATGCATGATTATTAGATAATTCTGACCTAAGTGAGCCATCTGAAGAATTCCCATTGCCAAATATAAAATTATTATTTGCACCAGATACAACATTGTTATTACCGAAAATAGCATTTTCATCGCCTGAACTTAAACTATTAATGCTACCAAATACGGAATTATTTGAACTTAAAATTGTATTTGAGTTGCCATATATTATATTGTTTGAAGATTTTTGTAAGCTATTTATTCCTCCAAATACATAGTTCAAATAACTGCCTGTACTAAAATTTAGTTTACCTATTACAATATCAGAATTAGCAGATTCAAAGATATTACTGTCTCCTATCGAATAAATATTGAAGCTTTTATTGATGTCGTTGCTAAAACCAATTACATAAGTATTTCCACCCTGTGTTTGAAAAAAGTTATTTCCATTTCCATAGCAGGAAATTCCAGAACTTTGAGTAAATTGATTATAATTACCAACTAAAGTTACTTCGCCTGCACCTTCAAATAAACTATTATTATCCCCAATAACAGCAACTTTATAATTCTCATATCCACTAAAAGTACTACCTAAGACTCCTGGAGCAGATAAAAGTCCTTCTACATTATTTTTTGCGTATAAATAATTATTTTTTCCTAAAACAGTTGATTCAGAAAATCCAGATAATTGATTATAAGTTCCTATTACAGAAGAGTAAGCACTCTGAGTTGCGTAATTATACGTGCCAATCATATACATTCTTTGCGTGCGATTAAAATCGTTAAAATGACCAATAGCTACATTACCTACGCCAGAAAGAAGAAGGTTAGAGCTTCCTAATGCTATTTCTGGGCCCCAAGCAAACTTTCTTATAATCTCTGGACTCCAAGTTAAATTGTAAGTTCCAATATTAATTGCTGGACCATCAACAGTTTGACAATTTCCTATAATAACTGGACAGGCAATAATTCTATCATTTTTGAATATAGGTATTCTTAAACCACTAAAAAAAGTTCGGTCACCATATATAGGACTATTAAGGTCGCCAGTAGTAAACTCAAAGCTAATTCCAGTCAGGTTTTGCTCAACGAAAGATTTGGTTGTTGAATCGTAAAACTGAGTATATAGAGGTTTATTTATTGGTGTCACGTATGAATTACTTACACTATAAATTTAACATTTTTAAAAAAAAAATCACTTTCCTTCAGAAAGGATATCTTTTGATTTTTTATCTAAATTTACAGAATTATCTATATTTTTTGGAACATTAAAAGAGGATATAAATTTCTTAAATTCTGATACTAATCTTTTTGTTAGCATTTCTCTGTTGTCTATTGGCACAAGGCCTATTTTATTAGCATGAGCTTGAAGATCGCTTTTGTTCATTTCATTGATAAGATTAGTATAATCTTGAAGGTTAGTTGTATTATACTTACTTAGTCCAGTATCTCCCCAAATTTGATCTAAACTCTTATATTGAGTATTTTCTAATTTTCCATGAGTTTGGGAAAGTTCTTCTATTTTCTTTCTTTTTGGCATATTTTATCTCCTTAATATATTATAATTTTAACTAAAAAAATATCTAAAATATTTATAAAATAAAAGACCCAGCAGAGATTAATCTGCTGGGCCCTTTAAATTTAATCTAATTATTAATTAGATTCTGATTCCAACGATTGCGCGAGCATCGATACAAACGCGGCCTTCTTCGAGAGAACCGTAGAAACCGGTTTTCTCAGAACGGGCAACGAATTGATCATCAGGAAGAACAGTGAATGTTCCACCAGATTCTGCTTGGCGAGCGATTGGACGAATAAACGCTTCTTTGCTAAGATCAAGACCAATAGCAAGCTCTTGCGTAACGCTGTTGAAGGATTGAGCACCTTTGAAAGCATTGAATAGAGCGCTATATTTTTGACCTACGCCTAGCTCAACCAATTCATGGATAGTAACACCATAAAGTGATTCTGAACCAGCACCACGATAGATTTCTTCACGGACACCATCAGGAAGATTTGTTCCTGCTGTGCCAGTTGTGGTGAATGGTTGATAAGCAAATGCACGGATGTCAGCTTTGACTTCTGGGCTAACAAATAGATCTGTTAGACCATAAGAGCTATCAGTTGCGCCACCAGCATAAGAAGTATTAAGTCTTTTTACTAGTGTCATTAAACTATTTAGATCAGCTAATTGGAATGTGCCAGGTGAACTTGCGTCAACAATATGGCTACCTCCAGCTACTGGACTATTAGCTTCAGCAAGAGCTTTTAGCACTACTGCCCAAGCATTACGTTCTTGTTTTACAAGAACTTCATTGCTCATTCTCTCAACTGCTTTGCTTACTACATCAAGACGACCACGACGAGCATAGCGTTTTAGGAAGCTTACTGCGCTATCTAGACGATAGGTAGAAACTTTTAATTCGCTAAATCCTTCTACGGTTGAAGAAGGAAGACCACCTGCTACACTTTGACTCCAAACTGTAACATAGTCTTGATTCTGGTCGTGCCATAGATCAAGAGGAAGACTTGGATTATCGTCTTCATCATAAGGGGCATCAGAATAGATTGCGCTAGCTGTGCCTGCTTGCATTAGGACTTTGCTTACAACTGGTCCAATGAAAGCGGCAAAAGCTTCAGTAGCTTCGCGAGCTACTGCAACATCTCTGCTGCCCATGGCTTTTACAAGCTCAACTTGTTCTGGGGTATTTTTTAGTTTAATCTTCATTTTAAATTTTCTCCTTTAATTAGAAGTTGAGTTTGATTAGAGCAACACCATTTACTGGTTTGCTAAGTAGTGAGCCAACTTTTGCTCCTGCATTATGATTGACTACTGTACTTAATTCACCAGCGGTTGTGCTTAGATAAACTCCTGCACCAACTGATGCAGAATTAGAAATTTCAGTTCCGCTATAGACAACTACGCCTTTAGTTAGAACTGGAACGCCTTGTCCACTGACTACAACGTTCTTCTCTGCAGCTTTACGTGGGTTGAAAATTAATTTTTCACCATTTTCGTCTAGCTCTTGAGTAGAAAGTAGAGTAATGCCTAGAGCAGCATCTCCAGAAGAGGCTGCGCCAACCTTTGAAGTTAGGGCGTAACGATTAGAAACTGTGTTTGCAAAACCAGCGCCAACTAGTCCAGCCATATCGACTGGTACTGCGCCAAGGAAGCCTGTGCCTCCTGGGGTTGTTGAGGCGACGATTGGTTGAAAACCATTTCCAATAACTTTTACTACTGTACCTGCGGTAGCAATAACGCCATTAGCATCTTGCGCACCATCAAAGGCAAATAGGTTGACTACATCATGTTCGCTGTAGTCTCTGAATGGTCTTAGTGTATGTGCCATATTATTTCTCCTTATTTATTAGTTAACATCAAATCCTTCAAAACCGAAAGCTTTGCTATACTTTTCGCGTAGCGAAACTTCAGCGGTAGTTGTTGAATTTGGGATTGAAGTCTTTTCAACTTTTGAGTTGTCTAGAACTTCATCTACAACTTCGGTTGCAGATTGTTCAGAAGATGTCGAGGCTTTTACTTCCTCTTTAACTTCAGAAGCTTTTGCTTTCATGTCTTCTTCCATTTTAGCTTTTTTAGCAGCTTTATTTTTTTCTTTCATAAGAACTGCCATTTTCTTTTTATAAGCAGCAAAGGCTTCTTCATCTAAATCTTTAATATCACTAGCTAAAATTTGACGATCTTCGTCAGATAGATCAAATTCCTCATCAAGAGCAGCCATTCTCAAATTAAAAGCTTCTTCTTTGGCTTTAGCTACTTTTTCTTCTTCTAGTTTCATAAGAGCAGCTTTAACTTTTTCTAGCTCTTCTTTTACTTTTTCCCCTTCGGTAGAAAGTGCTTCGTATTTTTCTTGAGCAGCTTTAATAGCAAGATCTTTTTCATTCTTCTCGGCTACAAAAGCTTCTGAGGCTTTCTTTAGCTCTTCTTGAATAAAATCAGTAACGCTAGAAGCTTTGACTTGCTTTAGTAGCTCGTCAGTAATTTGATTGATATTTTCTATTTTCATAATTATTCTGTTTATAACTCCTTCTTCATTTACAGTATTTTCTGTATTTTGTGAAATACTATTTTCTGAGGCTTCAGAAGACTCTTTTTCATCGTCTTTTGATTTAAATTCAATAACAGCAATTTTATCTTTATCTTTGGTTGCTACGCCCATAACATCTGCTGCTGGATTAGAGGTTAATCCTATTCCTAAAGGAATAACATCTCCTACTACTTGACGATAAATATATGTGTTATTATCAACTTTGCCAGTTCCTCCAAAAGCTTTTAGATTTTTGCTTAATTTATCTTTTTCATCTTCATCTGTTACGAATTTAGCATCTTCTAGATTCTTATTATTATTATCTAATAAAACAAGATCATATTCACTAAAACCTAATTCCCATGAAGCACTAACTTTCATGTAATTTTCACTAGAAGGATCATTGCTCTCTTCTATTAAATTAGCTAATTGAGGATTAATTATCTTCCACATTACGCCACCAAGAGTAATATAAAATGGCTCTTTTAAGTCTTTTACTTCTGCTAAAGATTCATTTGATCCAAATTTACTAAAATTGGCTGTTAAGATGCAGCCAATAACTCTAGAACGGTCATGTTCTATATTAATTGGTTTATTAATAAAATTTTTAACCATCTCTGCTGCTGTAGCAGAATTAATAACATCACCATTTTTATTAACTCTATTGACAACACAAGCATCAAATGCTATTGGTAGTAAATCTATATTTTTATCAGTATCAATATCTGGTAAAAATTTCTTTAAATTAGCAATAGAAGCAAGAGATAAATATTTATCTTTTTCTTCGCTAACTACTGGCTTAATATGAATATTAGCAAAAGTTGTGTTATATTTAAATTCCATAATTATACCTCAAAAGTAAATTGAAAACCTTCGTCTTCATCATCTAAATAAAGTTCATCAGCATTAGTAAAATCAAAATCATTTAAATTGTATTCTTTAATATCTGCAAAAGCTTGATTTAGATCTTCTTCAAGAATTTCCATATTTTCTGTGGCGTCAACTTCTATTTCGTGTTTTTTCATATTATATTAGATTTTTTAATATTCTCCTCCGCAGTTAAAACTTGTAAATTCCAAGGAACATGTGTTCCGCCTTTTGATAAAGGCATGATATGGTCTACATGATATTTTTTACCAGTTATTGATTCAAAATATTTTGCCGTATCATAAAATACTTGACAAAAATCTCTTAATATCTTTGGCGATTTCATCTTTTCTGCTCTTGCTCTTTGCTGATTTGCATGTCTGGATAATTGCTCTAAAGTTCTTCGCCTTCCCTTTTTTCTTGTCAATTTATTTCGAATTAAAATTTTATTTTTATAATTTAAATCGTTTTGATATTTTAATTTCCTTTTCAAATTGGCTATAGGTCTATATTTTGCGTCTGATATTCTTTTTTTATTTTTATACTCTATAGTGTTTTGACAAGCTTTATATTCTTTAAATTTATCTAAACTCACCCAATATTCTCTATTTTTATTAATATATCTCCAAAAATATTTTTGGGTCTTTGGGTCAAAATCTCCTCTTTGGAATTTATTATTCATTTTGACATTAGATCTTTATCTGCTTGACGATAAGAGTCTTTAACTTTTCCGCCTTTTACCATTCTAAGAAATGCATTTACTCGGGCTAATCCCCAAGCAGTTCTTGAGACTCCTGGCCTATGAGAAGAACTATATGCACCAGCGCCTCTGCGAAATACTTTTTTTAATTGGCCAAGAGTAACTTTCTTTTTACTTTTACTATTGTGTTCTTTTACTTTATTTTTAAGAGCTTCAATAACTTTCTTTGAAAATTCAATAGCTTTATCGCTCTTTGTTCCTGCGCTACCTGGTTTATTTTTAGAAGAGCCTTTGCGTCTTTCACCTGGTTTTGCTGGTGTTTGAGCTCCTGATTTTGGACCAGGTCTGGCGGCTTTAATAGGTTCAAAGCCAAAGTTATCGAGATTATTAATGCTCATTTATATAATATACACTTAAGAAAGAATTAAATATAATTAAAATTAAGGCTCTAAAGTGCCTCTATTAGCATCTTCTGCGCTACCCATTGTGGCGCTTTCTGAATATTTTGTAGGTAATTCTCTGCTTTCATAAATTGGTTCAGAGCAAGAAACTAATAAAAATAGTGGCAATATTAATATAAACTTTTTCACAAACAAGATCACACTATTTAAGTTTTTTGCCTATGATTTTATCTGTTTCTTTTATATTATCAATAGGATTAATTACAACATTAGAAAGAGCTTGCTCTATTATTTTAGCTTCTGCATCTCGTCTTCTGCTCATGCCTTTTTCTATACTGCCGCCAATCCATATTCTTTTCATTTTTCTTACTTGATCAGCAATTTGAGCTAATGTTTTTTCATCAAAATTATTTATTCTTGCCATGATATCTCTTATAGCTTTCATCTCGCGCCTTCTATCGCCCTCTAATGCTGCTCCTCTATTAAATACAAGACTAACTAATCCTCCTTTTGCATCTTCTGGTAATTTATCAAAATTAGGAAAAGTTTTTTGAGTTAAGTCATAGAATTTTTTTACTGTTTTATTCATGAATACTTTGGTTGATAATTCCCAAGGAATAGTTATATCTTTTAATCTTCGGGCTAATTCTTTTGCATTATATCCTTTTACCCCAACAACTTTATATAATCTATCGAAAACTTCTTTTGGAAGATCTTTCCAATCATTTGCGAATTCAGTCTTGTTTACATATCCAACATCATAACCAACTCCAATCGTAACTCCGCTTTGCTCTCCTGGCCAAACTGGATTTTTTAAAAATTTATTATAATAGTTTTCACCGCCACCCACTTCAAATTCAAGAATAAGATCAAGAGATTTTTTATTTAACATATATTTTAACTAAAATAAAGATAAGGATTATAAAAAAACATTCCGCCAGCATCAACCTCGTCATTATTATTCAAATAAACAAAACTTTCTGCTAAGTACATATGTAAAGATACATGCTCTGGTCTACCATTTGTTGCATCATAATCTACTGTAGAAAAAGTTGGTATTGTAACAGATCCATTTATAATTCTCCAACTATCATAAGTATCATCTTGAACAGTTTGAGATAATTTTTTTACTTTTACTTTAGTTGTATTTGGTCCTAACCATTGAGATGTTGCATTAGAATTAAAATCTGTATTAAACATTGTATATGGACTATCATCTCCTAATAAAGTTGGAACTTCACTTCCACATATTGCTATATAATTAACATAACTTCTAAAAGTTGATTTTTTAAAATTAATAAATATTCCACCAAAATTTTTAGCTCTTAATTGATCATTTTTTGCTATTCTAACAGAACATCCAAAATTAACAGTTGTTGCTTCTGCTGGAATTGATATAGGCACCTTGATATGCGAACCGCGAGATGCCCAAGTTATCCCTCCAATTGTTTCTGCTGAATATTTTACCCAACTTGTTAAATCTGTATCTCCGCCGCCACCAGCAGGAGAATATACACTTGAAATTGTTCTTAACAATCCAAGGTCTGTATTTATTGCTGGAAATCTCTTTCCAACTGGTAAAATTTTCATAAATCTTTTTTGTAATGGAAAATCATATGGTAATAAATCATATGGTGGTTTTGCTAAATGAAAAGTTTTACGAAATAAAGTTAAATATGAAGTTGGGTCATATCTTAATGGCGAATTATGAAAGTATTTAGACATAATAATTGAACCATCAGTAGTATTTCCGAAATAATTTTGATCAAATCCATCAAAAGGATAATAATTGTCTTGATCAAATTTAGCATTTTTTATTAAATTTGGACCATTATAACTTATGGAATCTGCAAAGTTTTTAACACTAATGTTACCTAAACCTTTATTAGTAGAAATATTTGTCATTTTTTAAATATCCTTAGATTTTGTTTTGGTTTAATATAAACTGTTACATTATAATTAAGAAAATTAAACATTTCTGCCCCAAAAGTAAATGGAGTAGTAAAATCATTAAAAAAAATCTCAGTTAATTGAGTCATCAGCGGTTGGTTAAATGCTCTAAAAGTAGATGCTCCTAACGAACTCATTGTTGCTTCAAAAGTTATAGATTTTAAATTTTGTCTAAACGTCGTTCCAGATTGAAATGAAGCAGTTTCAACAGCAGTTATTCCTTTTCCAAGTATTAAATTTGATATATTTGCTCCATCAAATATTTTAGAAAAAGTACTGTGGCTACTTATCGTTAATCCATCTCCAATTCTTAAAGTATCTAAAGTAGTGAAAGTAAATGGTGCATCTGTATAAGGATACCCTCCGGGATCTATACTAATTGGATTTATAGTAGTTACAGAATTTGGAATATATAAATTTTTTAAATAAACACAAGAATAAAAAACTCCAGGACCAATTGTTGTTAAATTTCCTGTAATAAAAGTAAGACTTGTAGCGTAACATTCAAAAAAACAATGAGATGGAAGATTTGTTACACCTGAACCAATTATAACATTAAATTGATTCGATGCAGATGGAACTACTCCTGTTTTTTCAAATGCTCTTAAACCAATTGTTGTTACAGTATTAGGAATAGTTAAAGTTCCTCTCAAAGACCTGCATCCATAAAAAGCTTGAGTTGCAATCGTTATTAATCCTTCATTTAATACAACTGTTTGCAACCCAGATATAGTAAAAGCATCAGTTCCAATCTGTGTATAATTTGAAGGTATAGTTATTGATGTTAATGATGTGCAATTTACAAATGTTCCTTGAGGAATTGCATTTATAGTTCCATTAATTGGTAAAGTAGCACTAGCTAAATTAATACAATCTACGAATATACTATCTGACATACTTATTACTGAGTTTGGAATAGCTACGCTAGTCAATCCAGATCCCCAAAATGCACTACTACCAATTGTTGTTAAACTACTTGTAGGAAATGTAACTGAAGTTAAATTACTGCAATATTTAAAAGCAGAAGCTTCAATTGTTGTTACATTATTACCTATTATAAGAGTTATTAAACTTGTGCAATTTAAAAAAGCGTTATTATTAATTCTTGTTACTGGACGAGTTCCATTAGTTAAATCATTATATGTATCTGGTATAGTTATAGTAGCATCACCACAACCACCAGTTACAAAATAAGAGTCTGTTGCTGCATTATATGAATAAGTAATGCTAGGCATATAATTTAATTATTTATTTTATCTATTGTTTTATCTAGTATATTATCTGCTGGTACTTTTTCTTTTAGCCAAGAGTTCATTACTCCAAAATAAACAAGATGCTCATTATCAATTAAAAAAAGATCATTTCCATATCGGTCTTTGTATGGTGTGATTCCAGCATTCTCAACTAGTTCAATAGCTTTTTCTTTTTTAAATTTTACTTTGTACATTTTTATTAAATTGTTATAGCGATCTTTTGCAGAAGATGTAATAACAGCGCCATTTTCTAGTATAGCTATCACTCCTCCATTGTCTTGATTATATTGAGAGGGAGTAGAAGAATCATATGATGCAGTAAAATCTTGTATTTTGTTTGGCGTAATAGTAGCGCAACCAATAAATAAGAAATTAAGAACTAATATGCTTGCGAATTTTTTCAAGATCTTTTTCCTTAACTGCTTTTTCTATATCACTTTGATGATCTACTTCTTTTTGAGCTTCTTGACGCTCTTTCATTTCTTTGACATTTTTAGCGCCAAAGACATTATTTATTGCGTCAAATACTCCAGCAACAGCTCTAATTAATGCAGCAATTAATCCAGTCACATTATTCTACGTATTGTTCTGTTGCATCTTTGCATCCAGCTGCAATTGCATTAAGAACTTTTACTCCCAATTCAGCATTACCATTTAACTTAGCAAATTGGGCAGCATAAATATCTTTAACAACAACAACATACTTTGCCCAATGAGTTTTACTTACAGGAAGA
>Ga0172373_10000309_pt1 | contig 79017 bp, 81 predicted proteins | sample Lak10m_2_FD_114546 | JGI IMG/M metagenome (GOLD analysis project Ga0172373, IMG submission 114546) | Freshwater microbial communities from Kabuno Bay, South-Kivu, Congo - kab_092012_10m | ecosystem: Environmental > Aquatic > Freshwater > Lake | place: Democratic Republic of the Congo...
AGTGGAATGCGCCATGGAAATGACAATCGCGCCAAGGGGTTCACTTCCGTACACGCCACAGACGCGGCCAATGAGTTGAAAGAGCGCCCAAACTTCGGAGGTGGCGGCAGTCACCCCGGGGTGTTGAGCCAACTCCATTGGGGATTGAGCCAGCAAACGGGTAAGAAGAAGCGTCCGCTCGGAACTGGGCAAATTCTCAAAATTGGATTCGATTCGCAGCGCACGCAATATCTCACTCAATGCGGAATTAAATCGGCTTGAATCTTCACGGATATCGAGACGTGCAACATGAAGGCCGAAGATATGAAATTGATGGAGCGTTGTTTTTAGGTCGTCCCGAACTAACGCTTCGGGCAAAGCGCCGTCAATTAGCTCGATGGGGAGCAGAAGTTCATTTGGGTCTAGTTGTGTGCGATGAGGAGCGCGGCTCAGAAGGCGGGATTTCATGTCATCGCTTGACGCACTGGCCAGATCAGCCGACAAAAGCGAAAGAACAAGGCGATAGGGCTCATTGACGTAACGCTCTTCGATATAAGAAACATGCTGAGGGAACGGGCGTCGCTTCTCAATCCATTTGATTAACGCGGAAGGCGGCGGAACCAGCCTTGAGCTCATACTTAAGCGGCGCGAGAGTTCTTTAAAGGTGCGGCGATGATTCTCTACTGCAAGGCCGCGATGCAGACGAAGGGTTTCGGCTGTTACCTCAGTGGTGACGTTTGGATTCCCGTCACGGTCTCCGCCGATCCATGATGCAAGTTTCAGCCAGGAGGTTGGCGGCTGCAACTCAGGGTAGTGGATCCGCAAAGCTTTTTCGAGATCATCATACACGGCAGGAATGGCTTTCCAGAAAAATGCGTCCACATAATACAGCCCTGTTTTAACCTCGTCGGTTACTGCAAGGCGACTGGCACGGGCACGTTCTGTGAGCCACAAAGCTGAAATCTCAGATTGCAGCGAATTCAACAGCGTATCCCGTTCGCGTACCGAAATTCCCTTGCGGCCGATCTCCTGAAGCAATTGAGCAATATGTTCAACCTTTGAGAGAACGGTGCGCCTTCGTGCTTCGGTCGGATGGGCGGTTAGGACTAGCTCAATGGATAGGCTTTTCAGCAAGGCGTCCATTTGCTCGGTTGTCGTTCCGCGTTCTTTGAGTTGGGCAATGGCCTCGCCAATGGATTCGTCGATAGGTTCTGGATATTTTTTATCGAGCCTTTGGCTGAGTTGTTGAACGCGCTGATTATCTTCTGCGAGATTGACCAGGTCAAAGTACGTGGCGAATGCTGCTGCGACGGCGCGCGCTTCATCCGCGCTCAAGCTTGATACCAGTTTCTGTAAACGCTGCGCCGCTGAAGGATCTCCTGCGCGCCGCAGCTTGGCTTCAGCACGAATATTTTCTTCGATCTCAAAGAGAGTCGGCGATTCAAGGTCGGATATGATTCTGCCCAGCAGGTCGCCGAGCATGTGAATGGTATGTGAGATGTCCATGTTGCTTTCCATTTGCCAAGTATAGCGGAAAATTAAGCGGCGATCCTTTGATTTTCAAAAGGTATAATGGTTCCATGTCCATGCGAATTTTGTCTTTTATTCAAAAATCCACCCAATATCTGCTTGCTTTTGGGTTGATCGCTTTAGTTACCGCATTGCTCATTGCCCTGCGCGATGCATTGGATACAACTTTGGTGGCTCTTTTGTATCTTATTCCGCTGGGGTTGATCACAGCTTTTTGGGGGCTTGGACCTGGCATTACCAGCGCTCTGGCTACCTTCCTTACCTTCAATTATTTTTTTATCAAGCCGTATTACACCTTTTCGGTCCATCGCCCAACGGATGTGGTTATTCTGATCATCTTCCTGATCGTGGCAATTGTCATCAGTCAGCTGGTCGGAAGGATGCAGGTCAGCCTTGCTGCGGCAACCGCGAGAGAGCGTGAGGCTATACGGCTTTACGAACTCAGTACTGCGCTGGCTGGTTTGCATGATGATCGTTCCATCGCGCAGATCCTTGCAAAGCAGGTGCAGGAAGTTTCGCAAGGCGAGGCAGTGGAGTTGAATATTACCGAGTCTCAGCCTTTCGTTCTTCATTTGCCTGAGGCGAATCGGCCAAATCGTCCGCCGGAGTGGGTGGTGCCTATTGAGGTGGCGCGCGGCGTTCTCGGCGAGATTCGGCTTTGGCGGGCGGCGCCAGCCATCACGTCCAGTGAGAAGCGGTTGTTGCAGACATTTGCCAGCCAGGGTGCTCTTGCCCTTGAGCGGGCAAGGCTTGCACAGGCAGAGTCGCGTGCGCGAGTCCTCGAGGAAAGCGATAATTTGAAGTCCATTCTTTTATCCTCCGTTTCGCACGAGCTGCGGACTCCGCTTTCTACCATCAAGGCAGCCGCTTCGAGTTTAAGAAGTAACGAAGTAGGTTGGGATTCAGCTGTCCGACCGGAATTGATCGCTGCTATTGACGATGAAGCGGATCATTTGAATATGCTCGTGGGCAACCTGCTCGACATGTCGCGGATCGAGTCTGGGGCGCTTAAGCCGAAGCGTGAATGGAATATTTTGCCTGAGATCATCGGGAGTGTTCTGGCACGGATGAAGCATCTTGCTGGGGAACATCGCATCGAGTTGGATGTACCAGAAGACTTACCGCTTGTTCCAGTCGATTATGTTCAAATAGAACAGGTATTTACGAACCTGTTGAGCAATAGCGTGAAATATGCCCCTGAGAGATCCTTGATACGTGTGGGTGCATTTGTGGAAGATGATCGAATGCATGTGGTGGTCAGCAATCAGGGCCCGCAAGTGTTGAAGGAACACCTTGAGCGGATCTTCGATAAATTCTTCCGAATCACCGCTGCGGATAAGGTCACAGGCACAGGCCTTGGGCTTTCAATATGTAAAGGTATTATCGAGGCGCATGGCGGGCGGCTTTGGGCAGAGAATGTTCCTGATGGATTGGCTTTTAATTTCACCCTGCCTTTAGTGTGGGAGGGAGTGACGTCCCCAAAATTACCAATGGATACGGAGAATGAATGAGTAACCAACCGCATATTCTTGTCATTGATGACGAGCCGCAAATTCAGCGCGCAATACGCACAATCCTTACTGAAAAGGGGTTTAGAGTTTCAACCGCAAGCCGCGGCGAAGAAGGCCTTACACTGGCAGCGACGAATGAGCCAGATCTCATCATCCTTGACCTTGGCTTGCCTGATATGGACGGTGTAGAAGTTTGCACGCGCCTGCGTGAGTGGACGCAATGCCCGATCATAATTCTCTCTGTCCGCGATAGTGAGCGTGATAAAGTAGCCGCTCTCGATAAAGGCGCGGATGATTATCTAACGAAGCCGTTTGGCATCGAGGAACTTCTTGCACGTGTGCGGGTTTCCTTGCGCCATTCTGCAAATAAACAAGGTGTTCAAAGCAAACTCATCAAGGCCGGGCAGCTTACCGTAGACCTTGTGTGGCATATCGTCAAGCGCGGCGATGAGGAAGTTAAGTTAACTGGTACCGAATATAAATTGCTTGCTTATTTGGCTGGCAATCATGGTCGTGTTCTAACGCACCAAAGTATTCTCGCCAATGTCTGGGATCCTGCTGATGCGAATCACACCGAATATCTGCGGGTCTATATGCGCCAGCTCAGGAAAAAGCTGGAGGAGGACCCTGAGCGTCCGCAGTACATCCTCACTGAACCAGGGATCGGATATCGGTTTATCGCAGACGAATAGTGTCGGCCTCAAAATTATCTTTATGCCTTACAGCGCCTTTGCAAAAAGGCGTTTTTATTTGTTCTTTATGCGATTGCTCAAAATTTTTGTCACCGTTTTATATCAGATGGATACGATTCAGACATCAATGAGGTGATATGAATAAACTTGATGAACGTTCCTCTGCATTAACCGTCCCTTCCCTTTCTATTCCTAACTTTCAACCTGTCCGCCGCTTAATAGTCCTTATACCCAGCCTGGAAGTTGATGTTCCAGTGCTGACACGCCGAGTGTGGAAACTGGCAGATGCAGCGTCTGCCAGTGTGCAGTTTCTCGGCCTGTATAGCAACGCGACGCAGGAACCGGGCCTGCGCCGCGAGCTGGTGACCATGTCTGCCATGGTGAAGGATGAGAGGATATCTACAGAAGCAGATGCGGTTTTCAGCAAAGACTGGGTTGATGTAGTAAAGACGCGTTCCCAGGCTGGCGATCTGATCGTATGTTTTGCCGAGCATCGGGTGGGTTTGCAGAATAGGCCATTGAGCCAGGTTTTGCAATCAGAGTTAAATGTCCCGCTCTATATTATCTCGGGCTTATATCCTCCCAAAAACGTACGTTCCAATTGGTCGTCCCAGGTTGCCGCATGGGCTGGTTCGATTGCCATTGTATTTGGTTTTTCCTTTCTCCAGGCCAGGATGGATTATCTCTCAAAAGATTGGACCCAGACGGCGTTGCTTATGATCTCTATCCTGATCGAATTCTGGGCGATCTGGTCCTGGAACAGCCTGCTTGGGTAGTACTCAAAAAATATATATTGTTGGAAACTTATGATCAATCAAAAAGATAACTCACAAACATCAATTATCGAACGCGTCGCAGATTATCAGCCGCCGCGCACCCTGCGTTCCTGGTTAATTGGCCGTCCCTTATCCACTGCAGACGCCTCCCATCAAACGATCGGGAAAGTTGTCGGGCTCGCCGTATTTGCCTCCGATGCTTTGTCTTCCACTGCATATGCCACTCAGGAGATCCTCGGGGTAATTGCCGCTGCTGGAACAATGGCTTATGGATACTTATTTCCGATTTCCCTTGCGATCATTACCCTGCTGGCAATTGTTACCATTTCCTACGAGCAGACGATCCACGCCTATCCGGGGGGAGGCGGCGCGTATATTGTGGCACGCGATAACCTCGGTGAGCTGCCCGCGCAGACGGCTGGAGCAGCGCTCCTGACGGATTATATTCTGACGGTGTCGGTGTCTATTTCGGCTGGTGTTGCTCAAATTGTGTCGGCTTACCCTGCATTATTCCCTTATCGGGTAGTCATTGCTGTAGTTGCTGTGTTTTTAATTATGTTGGTAAACCTGCGCGGAGTAAAAGAGTCAGGCACAGCTTTCGCCATCCCCACCTATTTTTTCGTAGTATTGATGGTGTTTACGGTTGGCTACGGAGTTTTTCGCTACCTAACTGGTTCGCTTGGTATGGTGGTGGATCCACCGCATTTCGAAGCAAAAAATATCCTTTCGGCTATTACACCTTTTATTTTGTTGCATGCCTTTGCCAATGGCACAACTGCTCTAACCGGCGTGGAAGCGATCTCCAATGGCATTACTGCTTTCAAAGAGCCGCGCAGTAAAAATGCTGGTGTCACTCTGATCTGGATGTCCTTGATCCTGGGGACGTTGTTTCTTGCGCTGTCATTCCTGACAGGCAAGGTGCAGGCTGTATTTTCAGAGGAAGAAACGGTTATTTCCCAGCTTGCCAGAACGATCTATGATGGCAGGGGCATTCCTTATCTTTTGTTGATTACCGGCACAACAATTATCCTGATCATGGCTGCAAATACGGCATTTGCTGATTTCCCCCGCTTGGGCGCACTCCATGCAGGGGACGGATTCCTGCCGCGCCAGCTTACTTACCGTGGGAGCCGTCTGGTCTATTCCCGAGGTATTGTATCTTTGGCAGTCATTGCATCTGCCTTGATCATAATCTTTCAAGCCAGTGTAACGCGCCTTATCCCGCTTTACGCCATCGGAGTTTTTCTTTCCTTTACGCTTTCACAGGCTGGTATGGCGCGACGCTGGTGGAAGATCGGCCACCTCGAGGAAGGTGTGGAGATTGTTGAACCCGGCTCCACCTTGAAGTATGAAAAAGGCTGGCAGTACCGAATGATGATTAACGGATTCGGCTCTCTTTGCACGGCGGTTGTGATGGTTGTATTTGCTGTTACAAAATTTAGAGAGGGCGCCTGGGTAGTGCTTATTCTGACACCTGTTTTAGTAACCATCTTTTTCTCCATCCATCATCATTACAAGGGACTGGCCAAAAAGCTTTCGCTTGATAACTTTGGAGTTATTCCCCCGCATGCCATGCGGCACCGTATCGTTATGCCGGTGAGCGGTGTTCATCAAGGGACTCTGGCTGCGCTCCGTTACGCCCGCATGCTATCGGATGATATTACTGCAGTTCATGTTTCGATCGAACCTGCTGATTCTGAAAAGATCCGTCAGAAGTGGGAGAAGTGGGGGGAAGGGATACGCATGGTAATGCTGGATTCGCCGTATCGCCTCTTCCTCGAACCGTTGCTGGAATATATTGCCGAAATCGCGAGTCAGCGTCAACCAGGCGAAACTATCACCATTGTCGTGCCGGAATTCGTTCCAGAGAGCCGCCTAACAGGTGCCTTGCACACCAACACAGCCGACCTGCTTCGAAGCCAGCTTAAACGACAGCATGGTATTGTTATCATCAATGTTCCGTACCATGTCCACGAAGCAGAACATCAGTAGTAATTGATTAAGTCTCAAATTATTTACAACAAAAAGTCGTTTCACTAAAAGATGAAACGACTTTTTGTATTTTGTCCATTTAGTCAAAAAAATTTAATTTGTGTCCAGTCAACCCCAAAAAGCGTTCAAGTTCATTTTTGGACAAAACCAGTGTGGCAGTATTGACCAGCGGATGGCAAAGATAATCTTTGCCGCGCCAAATTTCCGCATCAACCCATAGTTCCACTTGATGTTCAGTGTCGTTTATCAACCCCATCATGGTTACCGAGCCGCGTGCAACACCCAGAAGACGCATTAAATTTTCCTCTGAGCCAAAGCGCAGGTGTGGTGAATTCAATTGTGAAGATAGGTTTTCCAGCTTTATCGTCTTTTCACACGATGTCACTGCCAGAAAGAAACGGCGCCCTTTTTTGTCGCACAGGAAAAGATTCTTGGTGCTTACTGCTTCGATGCCCGCATGATACAAATCTGCTTCCGCGCAGGTGAATACAGCGGGGTGCTCCAGCCGTTGATAAGCAACGTGGCTGGCGTCCATAAAAGCGAGGAAGTCTGGTTCCAGAAGGATCATAATGTTTGAGTACTCCGATTGCTAACTAATAGGTAAGTAGTATACAAAGAAACGCGCAACCAGTAAACAACCAAAACTTTCAATGCTTTGAAAACACTCTTGACAGATGTAAATAAACACTGTATATTTACGGTGTAAAGTAAATCAGGAGAGAAAATGGTCAGACCGACACTCAAGAAACAGATACCTAATTTACAGGAAGCCATCAAGGAAACGGCATGGAAGCAGATTGCCGAGACAGGCGCAGCGACTCTGTCCTTGCGTTCTATTGCCCGTGAGTTGGGCATCACCGCGCCTGCCATTTACAATTACCATCCTGATCGTGATGCGTTGGTTACAGCTTTGATCGTGGATGCATATACCTCATTAGGGGAGTCTCAACAGGCTGCAATTGATGTTCTGCCTGTCAATGACAATAAGGCGCGTCTCTCCGCGCTCGGGCTTGCCTACCGCGAATGGGCGATTACCTATCCTCAGCGATACCTCCTGATTTTCGGTACACCCATCCCAAATTATGTTGCTCCTGAAAATATCACCATGCCCGCGGCAGCCTGTGCTATTGTCCCGTTGACAACTACACTGCAGGCTTTACTTGTACAAGGAAAAATAAAGACCGGACGTATGGCACCCATGACTCCTGATCTGGAGTCTATGCTCGTTGCTTGGAAAAATTTTGGAGGCAATGCTGATGCTGAAGCACTATATCTGACCGCAGTCATTTGGAGCCGAGTACATGGATTGGTCATGCTTGAGATCGGGCATCACATCCCCCCGGTCATCAATGATTTTGGCGAACTCTTCCGCCGCGAAATTGAAAATATCCTAATTCAATATCTATAAGTCTAAAAATTATTTTCAACTTACATTCCCAGGTGATTTGGCAGATCACATCTGGTGCTCAAATATTGCCAAATAAAGGTAAAACATGAAAAAAACAAACTCGTTCAAAAAGAATCTTCCTTGGGGGTTGATGGCTTTTCTGGCTGTTGGTGTTGCTATCGTCGCGCTCGCGCCATACATCACCTTCAACTCCGCAAATTTCAACAACGCCACAGCACGCTACGCAACAGAATCTACACTGCGTTATGTCGGATTATTTGTCCACGCATTTTCTGGTGGAACTGCTTTGATCCTCGGCCCATTTCAATTCCTTGATGGATTTCGCAAACGCCGACCTGCTATTCATCACTGGATGGGACGCATCTATCTCGTATCGATCCTGATTGCTGGATTATCAGCATTTCTTATCGCCCCCGGCATGATCTCGGGACTCGTCGGCGAAGTTGGCTTGATGTCTCTCGCCGTTCTCTGGTTGTGGACAGGTTGGAATGCGTACAGCAGCATCCGCGCTGGAAATGTCAAAGCACATCGCGAATGGATGATCCGCAGTTTTGCATTGACCTTCGCCGCTGCCACGCTTCGTCTTTGGCTGGGCACTCTCATAGCCACACAACTGCCATTTTTGCAGACCAAGTATGGAGGCGACTTTGATGCGCTTTTTGTCGAAGTGTATCGCGTGGTCATGTGGCTGTGCTGGGTTCCAAATATCATTGTCGCGGAAATGATTATTCAACGCCGTAGAACACCACAAGCTGTTTCGTCAAATGGACAAAGTACTGTTCAATCTCAGAGTATCTAAATTAAAAAGGAAAATAGTATGTCACAAAATGAATTGCACGTAATTTTCGGTACAGGCGCACTCGGCAAGTGGACAGCGCGCGAGTTGGTCAGGTTGGGCAAGCCCGTTCGCATGATTAGTCATTCAGGCAAGGCAGATGCCCGTATTCCCGCTGGTGTGGAAGTGGTCAAAGGCGATGCGTATGATGTGAATAGCAACATCGAAGTCACCAAAGGTGCAGCGGCAGTGTATCAATGTGCTCAACCTCTGTATCATGAATGGGCTGAAAAATTCCCGCCCATGCAAAAAGCGATTTTGGATGCGGTTGCAACCAATGGTGCGAAATTTATTGTTGGCGATAATCTTTACATGTATGGGGATACCAATGGTCAGCCCGTTCATGAGGATTTACCTTATCAACCTCATACCAAAAAGGGAAAGGTTCGCGCTGAAATGGCAAATGCTGTGATGGATGCGCATCGTGCTGGGAAAGTCCGTGCTGCGATTGGGCGTGCGTCAAATTTCTTTGGTCCTGATGATGGGGCTGTCACTTCTTATGCGATTCGCCCTGCACTTTCTGGCAAAGCAATCAACTTGCTGGGCAGAACTGACCAACCGCATACTTTTTCGTACATCGCGGATTTTGGGAAATTGCTCGCAACCCTCGGCACTCGTCAAGAAGCACTCGGACAAATCTGGTTCGCGCCATCTCCTGCGCCCGTGACTCAAGTTGAACTGGTCAAGATCATGGAAGAAGTGCTTGGTCAAAAAGTGAAATATATGGCTGCTGGCAAAGTAATGATGAGTTTGCTCGGTTTGTTTATCCCTGCGATGCGCGAATCAGTGGAAATGCTTTATGAATGGGATAAGCCCTTCATTATGGACTCCAGTAAGGCTGAAAAGGCTTTTGGCTGGAAAGGCACTCCGCTTAAGGAAGCCATGCAAGCCACCATCGAATGGTGCAAAAGCGACGCTGGCACGCATTAGGTCAAGGAGAAAATCATGGCAATCCTACCTTCTTTAATGGCAACTCTGCACCATCTGTGTGCGTTTACCTTATCGGCTTGTTTGATCTATGAGTTTGTGGCATTTCGTCAGGGACTTGGTGTAGAGGAAGCGCGCCGTATTCAACGCGTGGACTTGTGGTATGGCATCTCGGCAGGCTTGCTTGTCGCTGTGGGGCTGCTGCGTGTTTTCTTCTTTGAAAAAGGAGCAAACTTCTATGCCGCCAACCTCATGTTTTGGATAAAGATGGCTGTGTTCGTGATCGTTGGGCTGCTCTCCGTGTATCCGACCATCCGCTACATCAAGTGGAATTCCACTCTTGCTGAAAACAAACCGCCAGTGATACCCGACGTAGAATATAAAAATATTCGCTTGCTGCTTTTGCTGGAAATGATCGGGCTGGTCCTCATCCTCTTTGCCGCTCCCGCAATGGCTCGCGCGATCCTTATGCTCTAACCGACTGGCAGCTTTTGCAGTAGACTCAATAAAAAGGAGTCGCCCATGCTGGAAGTTGCGATCATGCTCGAAGGCCAGAATGGCCTCACCTGGCCTCGCTGGCAAAAGATTGTTCGTCTTGTGGAAGATTTGGGATTTGTCGGTCTGTACCGCTCCGATCATTTCACCAACATGAACCCGCCTGACAAAGAGTCTCTTGAGTTGTGGGTCTCGCTCACCTGGCTGGCCTGCAATACCAGCCGTATCGAGTTTGGACCGCTCGTTACGCCATTCTCGTTCCGCCATCCTGCGCTTACCGCCCGCATGGCATCTGCTGTGGATGATCTCTCCAGCGGGCGTCTGACCCTTGGCCTCGGTGCAGGCTGGCAGGAACGTGAGCACCAACACTATGGTTTTGATCTGCTGGATATCTCATCCCGTTTTGACCGCTTCGAAGAAGGCTTGCAGGTTGTTACTCGGTTTTTGAAGGATGATTTGCCAGTTTCGTTCAGCGGAAAATATTTTAACCTTCACGAAGCGACCATGCTTCCCCGTCCACAGCGGCCAGGCGGACCTCGCATCCTGATCGGCGGCAATGGGCATAATCGCACTCCAAGCCTGGCTGTCCGTTACGCTGATGAATGGAATGCTATATTTATACCGCCTGAAAAATTTAAAGGATTGAATACGAATTTGGATCGACTTCTTGAAGAGGAAGACCGCGACCCAAAATCTGTTCGGCGCTCGATGATGACGGGTTGTATCTTTGGAGCAACTGAGGCAGAGCTTCAGCAAAAAATTGTTTCGCGTGGAAAAACCCTTGCTCAGCTTCACGAACAGGGAGTAGTGGCGGGTAGCCCGAGCGCCGTCAAAGAGCAATTGCAGGTACTCGAGGCAAGCGGAGTTCAACGTGTCATGCTGCAATGGCTGGACTTGGACGACCTTGCTGGATTGGAATTTCTTGCCAAAGCTGTGCTTTAGTGTCCTGTCACTGTGTCCATATATGCCAAAAATTCTTCCCTAAATCTTTTGGTTGAAAAGCGGACCGCGTTTTCTTGCGCGGTCTTGCTATTTAATTTCATTCTTTGAGATCGAAAAACCGCCTCGCTCAAACTACGGGATGACTGCTCCTGAAACAACAAGCCTGTTTCTCCATCCTGAACAATTTCCGCCGCGCCGCCTTTTCCGTATGCAATGACAGGACATCCCGCCGCCTGTGCTTCCACCATCGCGATTCCAAAATCCTCCACCGCCATATAGACGAAGGCTTTGGCATGGTTCAATAAATCAGCAACCACTTCGTCAGGTTGATGACCGAGTAGTTTGATATTGTCTTTTGCAATTTTTTGCAAATTCGGCATCTCTGGGCCATCGCCAACAATGACAAGCGGAAGACCCAGCTCATTGAATGCGCGGATGATTTCTGCTGTCATTTTATATGGCACAAGTCTCGAAACATGGATATAAAAATCTTCGCGTTCTTTTGCTGGAGAGAATCGCTCCACATTCACAGGCGGGTAAATGACATGCGACTCGCGCCCCCACGCCTGTTGGATTTTCTGCGCTGTCCAATGTGAGATGGCAAGCAGGTGATCGGCCCGGGAAGCTGATTCCCTGTCCCAATGGCGCAGCAGGCTCAAGGTCAGGCGCGCGGCGGCCCCGATCAGGGGCTTATCCAAATGATGCAGATGCAAATAATCATCCTGCAAATGCCAGGCATAGCGCATCGGCGTGCAAACATACGAAACATGGATTTGATCCTTGCTGGTTTTTATTCCATGCGCCACAGCGTGCGAAATGGACAGCACCACATCATACTTGCGGACATCCATGCTTTCGACAGCAAATGGCATGAGCGGTAGCAAACCTCGGTAGAGATGCTCCACACGAGGGAGGTGTTGCAGAAAGGAAGTTTTTACACTTCGCCCTTCCAGTGGAGTGTCGGCCAGATTTTGCTTGTTATGAATCAATGCATGTAGATCTGCCTGTGGATATAAGCCGAGGATTTCGGCAAGCAGCCTTTCTGACCCTCCGTAGATATTTAGCCATTCATGAATGATCGCTAGTTTCATAGCTTGATCACATCCTGTGTTTTTCGCGCAGCCTCATCCCATGAAAACTTAGCGGCATGTGCCAGTCCTTTTTCTCGTAATTTCATCGCCAATGATTTATCCTCAATGATTTTCAGCGCTGCGTCTGCGATTTCCATCGGTTCATGTGGGTTGATGAATAAAACAGCTTCATCGAAAAGCTCTCGAAACGCGGGAATATCCGAGGCAATGACAGGTGCTCCGCATGCCATTGATTCAAGTACAGTCAGCCCGAAGCCTTCATAAAAAGATGGGACAACCACAGCAGTTGCGCCAGAATATAAAGAAGGAAGTTCTTCATCTGAAACATAAACTTGTAGGGGTTGAGTCTCCCGCCCCCTTTCATTGACAAAAACCTTTCCTTCCGTGCCTGCAACAAACAACGAATAGGTTCTCAAATTCAAACTTTTCCAAGCCTGAATCAAACCTGTCAAATTTTTCCTCGGTTCATTCGTTCCTACAAAAAGGAAGTAAGGCTTTTTCAACCCATATTTTTCTTTCACCAATTCAATAGACTTTTGTGGCTGCGGCTCGAACGGCTTGCCGACCCCGTTATGGATAACGTGAATTTTTCCCTGAAGAGTGCTTAGGTGGAATCTCAGTCTGTCTCGTGAAAATTCGGAGACGGTAATAATGGCCTTTGCGCGCTTCGCCAATATTTTCCACGAAAGACGAGTCCATTTTGAAAAAGTAGGATTAAACCACTCAGGGTGGTCAAATACACTGGCGTCATGGATCGTGACAACTTGGTTTTTTACACTCCACGGGCCGGCATTTGCAGGCGACCATAAAATATCGCCGCATTGGGCTTTTGCAGGCAGAATCATTTGCTCCCAAAAATGCCCAGCGATTTGTCCCAGCGGGCGGGTCGGCGTAATAACATAATTGGCTGCGGTCAGCCGTTTGGATATTTCGTGGGCGTACCTGTCCACGCCTGTGCTTCGGCGTTGCTGAAACCTTCCGTTGATAGCGATCTTTACTGACATTCAGAGATTATAATTAGAAATAGGATAATTCTAGTCAAGTTAATGGCATCTTTCTCTCAGGAACGTTTGTCTCAATATTTTTCAACCATTGCGCGCATCTTTTTTGCTGTGACGATTTTTCTTATCCCATTTCGCTGGCGCTTGGAAATTTGGGATCGCCCCTTCTATCCACTCTATTCGGATTACACAAACTTCCTGCTTTTCGCGAGTGACATCGCCATGATCTACATGCTTGTCTTTTGGGTAGGCTCGTTGATCATGCTTCCACACAAACTAAGGTTTGGTTCCATCTTTATATTTATCAGCCTTGTAGGTTTGACGCTTGCGGGATGGATATCTGTACTTGGCAGTGCAGATGGAACTCTGTCAAGTTATCAGGCGGCGCGTTTTGTGCTGCTGCTTTTGTTTTACCTTTTTACTGTCAATGAGATCAAATCTTTGGTGTGGGTGATTCTTCCTGCAAGCGCGCAAGTTCTGTTTCAATCAGCCATCGTCATTTTACAGGTGATTTCTCAACGATCTTTGGGATTAATAACCCTGGGAGAATTAAAACTTGATCCTGCCCAGATAGGGACCAGCGTCATCATCACCGATGGAATTCGCTTCCTGCGCGGCTATGGTCTGAGTGACCACCCAAACATTCTCGGCGGCTGTATCACTTTCGGACTCGTCCTTTTGCTGGCGGCCATTTTGTATGGAAATACCCGCACGCGGATCATCTCATCCATTGTGTTTGTGCCATGCTTTTTGGCATTGGTGATGACCTTCTCCCGGTCAGCGTGGCTGGGCTTTTTCGTGGCTGGCAGTTTCATGGTCGGGGTTGAAGCGTTTTTCCATAGATGGCTCCCTGTAAAAGTAGCGATTATGCTTGGGGTGTTGAGTCTGTTCATCGCTTCGCCATTTATCATAAAAAATATTTCCCTTTTTCAAACCCGCGTGAATTCCGGAAATGTGACTCAGGATAACCAGATGCAGGAACGTGCGTTTTTGCTGGATGCGGGGAATACGATCTTTGTGGAGCATTCTGCAGTTGGGGTTGGGCTTGGCGCTGCGCCGCTTGCGATGAGAGAGCGCTTTGAGAATTTCCCGCTGAATTTTCAGCCTCCGCATTATGCTATTTTGGTCGTCGCCATAGAAACAGGTGTGTTGGGCGGAATATTTTATTTGCTTTTGCTGGTTATTCCCCTTATTTCGTTTGCCTCCAATTGGAAGATATTTTCGCAAAAGCCTGCGATGCTGGCTGTAGTCGCTTTGCTGCTTGCGATCACCGTGGTTGGATTTTTTGATTATTACACCTGGTCTTATACGTATGGGCGTGCCTGGCAATGGCTGGGTTGGGGATTATATTCTGCTGCGTTGGAAAAGGCGGTGTAGATGAATATTGTTCAGATCATCCTTGCGCCTGTGTTGATCGCGTATTCACTTGCCATGCTGATCTTGTTGACCTATATTTCAAACATGGCTTACCTTGCTTTGACGAGTTTACGGGAACAGAATAAACTTTTGCGCTCCACATCTGTCGTGTTTAAGCATTTGCCTTTTGTTACTGTGCAGTTGCCAATATACAATGAGTGGTATGTCGTGGAGCGCTTGATCGAGTCTGCTGCGGCGTTGGATTATCCGCGTGACCTATTGGAAATCCAGGTTCTGGATGATTCAACAGATGACACAGCATTGCTCGTTGCAGAAAAAGTGAAACAATTGCAGGGCTGGGGAGTTAATGTGGTTCACATTCATCGCGAAAACCGTACAGGCTTTAAAGCAGGTGCGCTCGCCAATGGGCTGGAAAAGTCCAATGGTGAATACCTTGCCATCTTTGATGCGGATTTTCTTCCTCAACCTGATTTTCTCAAAAAAGTATTGCCGCACTTTGACCATGAAAAAGTTGCCTTCGTTCAAGCTCGCTGGGGACATTTGAACCGCAATTATTCGCTGCTTACCCAACTCCAATCATTTTCGCTCGATGCGCATTTTGCCATTGATCAGCTTGCGCGCGCCAACACGGATTATGTTTTCAATTTCAATGGCACGGCAGGGATCTGGCGCAAGTCTGCTGTTGTCGATGCGGGCGGCTGGAAGGCCGATACGCTCACCGAAGATATGGATCTATCTTATCGCGCGTTTCTGCGAGGCTGGTCTGCGCGATATGCTGGCGAAGTGGAAGTGCCCGCCGAGCTGCCTGTCAGTTTTACGGCGTATCGTCGTCAGCAATATCGTTGGGCACGCGGAAGTTTGGAATGTGCCATTCGTTACATCCCTGTTATCTGGAATTCAGATTTTTCGCTCGCCCGCAAGTTTCAGGCAACGCTTCACCTTACTGGGTACGCGCTCCATTTGCTGACCTTCGTTTTGATTCTTCTTTATCCATTACTGCTTTTGTTCGCAACAAAATTCCCGACCTTGCTTGCGCCTGTTGGGATCGGTCTTGTTATGAACTTCCTCGTCTTTGCACCCGCCATGTATTTCATAGTTGCCCAGCAGCTTCTGCGCAGACGCTGGTTCATGTCGTTACCGTTGATATTCCTGATGTCTATTTTTTCATCAGGTATGATCCTGAACACCCTTCGCGCTGCGCTACAGATATTACAAAAACGAGTTGTCCCTTTTGAACGCACACCTAAATATGCGATCATTAATAATGCACAGCCTTGGGCGGAAAGCCGCTATCGGGTTAAGATCGATGCGCTCGTCTTTTTTGAAATGTTGCTTTCCTTCTTCAATTTGTGGACTGCGTGGTTTGCGTGGAGCACGGATCATTATTTGATCATGATCTTCGCATTTCTCTTCGCTGTTGGATTATTCTTCTCATCGGGTTTTACTCTCATGCAAACACTCTCTGCCCGCTTCAGCCCTGACCCGAAACCTGCTTCTGATTAAAGGAAATTGACCTTGTCTCTGGCTTTTGCTACGAAACCCGCCCTCCTAAACATTTCTCCGCTCGAAAGTGCCATTCTCGAAACCCTCGCGTATTCGGATGTCTTTGACTATCCATTGATTATTGATGAGTTACATCGTTTCCTTACTGTCTCAGCAACGCTTGAGGAAGTGCGTAATTGTGTTATTGATATGAGACAGGTGTCTTCTGCAAATGGATATTATTTCCTTGCAGGCCGCAGCGAGATCGTGAACATCCGCATTCAGCGCGAAGGAAATTCCCGCAAAGCATTTCGGCGTGCTATGTTTTATGGGTGCATTCTTGGGGAATTACCTTTCATTCGCATGGTGGCATTGACAGGCTCCCTTGCCATGCTCAACCTCTCCAAAAATAAAGATATGGATTACATGCTGGTCGCCAAACCTGGCCGTGTGTGGACAGCGCGTGCCTTTGCCTTGCTTTTCGCCAGACTGACACGTTTGTTTGGCGATGTGATTTGTCCCAATGTTATTGTGTCTGAAAATGCACTGGAATGGACAGAAAGAAACTTATATACCGCCCGTGAATTCGCACAAATGATTCTTGTCAGTGGGGAGGATGTATTTCGGTATTTGCGCGTAGTCAATATGTGGGTTAAGGATGTTTTGCCAAACTATGTCATCCTGATCGAAGCGAAGGATCTCGGAGGAGGTAATGCAATCCAATTATTTTTGGAAATTTTTCTAAAAGGAAAACTCGGCGACCTTTTTGAATCCTGGGAAATGAATCGCAAAATTGCCCGCTTCAAAAAACAGGCTGGCTATGGGGCAGAGACGAACTTCTCTGCAGATATCTGCCAGGGAAATTTCGACCATCATGGCTTATGGACGTTGAAAGCCTACAACGAACGACTTGAAAGTTTGAAATGACCCAAATCCTTTTCGGCCAATCCTATTACTTGAGATTCGATCCCAAACTTTGGGATGCGATGATGCCTTATCCGCCATTGGGGACGTTGTACGCCGCGAGCTACACCCGCGAAAAGGGATATGACGTTGCCCTCTTCGATGCCATGCTCGCAGACTCGGAAGAGGATTGGGCGAAATCTCTGGACGAGAACAAGCCGCAATACGCGGTTATCTTTGAAGATAACTTCAACTATCTTTCCAAAATGTGCCTGCTGCGGATGCGTGAAGCGGCATTCACCATGATCGAGATGGCAAAGTCCCGTGGATGTATTGTCATTCTTTGTGGTGCAGATGCAACCGATCATTATTCCGAGTACCTCGAACAGGGCGCGGATTACGTTCTGCTTGGCGAAGGTGAGGAAACTCTCTCAGAATTACTGGATCAACTGTCCACGGGGAATGAGGCGGAAGCGAGTCGGATTATTGGCTTGGTGTCGAAGTTAACGCTTCATCCTTCGCGAAGACCTGATATTTCCAATTTGGATTCTTTGCCTTTCCCAGCATGGGACTTGGTGGATGTTGCGAAGTACAAAAAACTCTGGATAGATCGGCACGGCTATTATTCGATGAACATGGTCACCACGCGCGGCTGTCCGTATCACTGCAATTGGTGCGCCAAGCCGATCTGGGGACAGCGTTACAATTCCCGCTCTGCAGAAAACGTGGCGGCGGAAATGAAATGGCTCAAGGAAACTTTTGCGCCTGAGCACATTTGGTTCGCGGATGATATTTTTGGCTTGAAGCCCAATTGGGTGGAAAATTTTGCAGAGTTATTGCGTGTGAGCGACGCAGTGATCCCGTTCAAATGTTTGAAACGCGCCGACCTCGTGACGGAGAAAACTGCTCGCGCGCTTGCCGATGCAGGCTGCAAGACAGTCTGGCTTGGTGCGGAATCGGGTTCGCAGAAAATATTGGATGCGATGGATAAGGGCGATAAATTGGAAGATATTTATCGCGCAGCTGAGTTGCTGCGAAAAAACGGAATTGAGGTCGGATTCTTTTTGCAGTTTGGCTACCCAGGCGAGACCTGGGAGGATGTGCAGAAGACTTTGAAAATGGTGCGTGAGTGTGCGCCCGATGATATTGGCATTTCGGTTTCTTATCCATTGCCTGGGACAAAATTCTTCGAGCGCGTAAAAATGGAATTGGGTGAAAAACAAAACTGGGTCGATTCGGACGACCTTGCCATGTTATATCGCGGACCGTTCCCGCAGGAGTTCTATCGCATCCTGCATGGACGAGTCCATCACGAATTTCGTTTGCGCCGTGCATGGCGCAAAAATGATTTGCGCGGAATTGTCCGCACGCCGTATTATTTACTTGGCATGGCGCGTTCGGAAATGCGCCTGCGTTCATTTATTCAGTAGTTACTCGTCCATCAGGCTGTTGATGGGTATACCGTATGCGCCTCCTCAATAACATCGGTTGGACGGTCGTCTCTCGTATTGGCGCGCAAGGCTTGGTGGTGTTATCGAATGTCTTGCTGGCTCGTTATCTTGGCCGTAATGGCTTTGGCGAATATGCTTTTATCTCTTCCATCCTGTTGATCGGAAACGCATTCACCACCTTTGGCACGGATATGATCCTGATTCGCAGTTTGTCATCTGCTGATGACTCGTTCAGTCTGGCTGACGGACTTTTGCTTCAATTGCTGCTTTCTGTTTTTTATGTCGTTGGTGTTTTTGTTGCTGGATTGTTCGCTTCAGTTCCTTTGTCTTTGAAGGTTTATATTTTTGCCCTATTTCCACTTGCATTCTTCACGATTTTTAACATTGACTTGCGTGCCCGCCAGGAAATGAAGGCGTTTTCGGCCTTTCAATTTGTCGCGGCGTTTTTTCAATTAATTGCCTTTTTTGCAATACGGATTCTTCGCGCAGATATAAATACTTTTGCCAGCTTCATGTTGATCGCTAACACGTCCACTACTTTGTTTGCTTTGACCTTTTCTTCATCACGCCTCACTCATTGGCATTTCTCGCTTTCGCGCACACTCTCTTTGTTGAAAGCCAGCACCCACATGGCAGTGATTGGGACATTGCGCCTTGTGTACGAAAAGGTCACCATTGCCATCCTGCCAGCCTTGGCTGGACTTTCCGTGACAGGGGTTTTCTCCGTCTCCTCTCGTTTGACGGAGGCTGGCAAGCTCGGGCATCTTTCCGCTTTCACGGCGATGTACCCCGAAATGGCGCGCGATGCTGACTTTGGCAAACAGATGAAAGGACTTCGTCTGCTGCTGGGCACGGCTTTTTTAATTTCACTCTTTATATTTATCTTTGCGGGAATCATCATCCGTTTTCTTTTTGGCGCTGAATTCATGCCGTCCGTTCAACCGTTGCGGATCATGGCATGGGTTATTATTCCGTATGTTTTGGTGACGTATGTTTCGCTGGGGTTGGTTGCGCTTGGTTACGAAAAACCTGTATTATCTTCCCTGTTGGCTGCACTCTTTGTTCTTCTGAGCTTGCTTTTTCTACTTACACCTGTATTTGGCATATCTGGAACTGCATTCGCGGTTTTGTCTGCTGAAATTGTTCACGCCGTATTATTGTGGTATCAATGGAGAGGATATGTCGTTTCCAAATCATCCAGATAAATTTCAAGGCGAGCCCATTATGAAGCCTGAAGATACGATCGAAATGCGCCGTACGTTTGGACGCTTCCCAACGATTGCACCACCCAGCGGAATGGTCTTGTGTTTGAAAAATGACCTGCCATATCAATTGCGCTGGAATACTCCTGTTCAAAAAGTGGGACGGGTGATGGGTGACCTTTTCCTTGTCAAACGCACTCGCGGGCGGGTGGGCGTGCTTTCCAATTTTGGCATCGGCGCTCCAGTCGTTGTGTCGCTTGCTGAGGAGATGATCGCCTGGGGAGTGAAGCGGTTTGTGATTCTTTCGTGGGGCGGTGCTTTGCAAGAGGAATTGAAAACGGGGGATATTATCCTGAACGACCGCGCCATTCGCGATGAAGGCGCTTCGCATCATTACATTCCTGCAGAAAAATTTGTGTCTGCTGATATTTCCTTGAAACAAAAAATTGAAAGCCGTTTGACTGCTCAACATATCCAATTTGTTTCTGGCGCCACCTGGACAACGGACGCGCCGTATCGCGAAACAAAAGATGAGATCTTGCAATATCAATCTGAAGATGTGCTAACAGTTGAAATGGAGATTGCTGGCTTGTTTGCGCTGGCTCAATTCCGCAGTGTGAAAGCCGCTTCCATTGTTATTGTGGCAGACCGACTTGCAAATCTTAAATGGGAATCTCCCGCGGATATGAAGTCCATCAACCAGTCTTTTGAGGTTGCCTATAATGCCGCCATCGATGCGCTCAACGAGGACGTGTGAATTTTATTTGTCCGCGCTGCCGTGGGGATTTGCAAAAGAGTTCTGAGTCTGAATTATTTTGTGCTCAAGATAAGCTTACTTTCAAACAGGAAAATGGGATTTGGAGATTCCTCCTTCCCGAACGCGAATCTCATTACTCCCGCTTCATTTCAGACTATGAAACTGTTCGCCGTTTCGAAGGGCGTTTCTCACCCGATTCATCCTATTACCGCGCCCTGCCCTTCAAAGACCTTAGCGGAAAATTCTCTGCAGATTGGAGAATCCGCGCCGCGAGTTTTCGGGCTTTGCAGAAAATTATCACAGCGGAGTCCACTGTTTTGGACCTAGGAGCAGGTAACGGCTGGCTGTCGAATCGTCTGTCGTTGAGCGGATACAATGTCTGCGCGGTTGATCTGCTTCTCAATCCCGAAGACGGTCTGGGGGCGTGGCATCATTATCAAAGTAAATTTGACAAAGCTCAATCCGAATTTGTTCATCTACCATTTCCAAATAAATCAGTTTCAGCAGTGATTTTCAATGCCTCCTTTCATTATTCAGAAAGCTACGAAGAGACGCTGGCAGAATCCTTGCGTGTGCTTGCTCCAAACGGACAGATCATCGTCATGGATTCTCCTGTTTATCATGATGTCAACTCTGGACAACAGATGGTCGCGGAAAGGAAATCCGCTTTTCTCGCGCGCTACGGCTTTGCCTCTGACTCACTCGAGAGCGAGAATTATCTGACGTATCAACGTATGGAAAAGTTGGAAAAAACGCTTGGAATGATATGGCAGCACATCCGCCCGTTTTATGGAATTCATTGGAAATTGCGTCCACTTTGGGCGCGTCTGCGCGGCAGACGTGAACCCGCCGAGTTTGGCTTGTGGGTGGGGAGGCGTTTGTGAAACTAAATTCAAGATTTTCCGTATATTTCACAGGACTTTGAATTTTTTCAAAAAAGTTATACACTAGTACTGAAACCCTTCATAGGAGAATGAATTATGAATAAACAAGGTCGTTCGCAACTTGCACTCGGAGTGATCCTCATCTTACTTGGCGCATGGTTCCTGCTGGATCGGACCATGCCCGCTTTCCACAATTTCTTTGACAAGTACACTCAATGGCCAACGAATATGCTTTTGATTGGCGGCGGTATTTTTATTGTCGGCGTTGTCCTTGGCTCTCCTGGCCTTTCCGTTCCAGCGGCTATTGTTGCTGGCCTGGGCGGTATATTCTATTATCAGGAAGCTACAGGAAATTACGATTCGTGGTCGTATATGTGGGCGCTGATCCCCGGCTTTGTAGGTGTGGGCACGGTTCTTCAAGGCTTGCTTGGTGATAATACAGCGCACAACCTAAAACGTGGTCTGAACACAATGGTGGTCAGTGCGGTCTTGTTCCTCGTCTTCTCTTCGTTCCTTGGCGGATGGAATTTGCTTGGAAATTTTGGCCCCGCTATTCTTCTCATTTTGCTTGGTTTGTACGTGCTTGGCAGCGGACTGTATCGTTCGTTCCGCAACAAAGGAGAGTAACATGCGTCGCAATCAATTAATGTGGGGAGTGGTTTTGTTGCTAGTGGGCGTTTTGATGCTTGCCAATTCCATGGGCGTTCGTCTGCCCAACGGCAAATCCTTTATGGATCTTTTCTGGCCTCTTCTTCTCATCCTGCTTGGTGGATGGATCTTGTTTGGCATCTTCTTCCGTGGCACAGCCGAAACTGAAGATGTTTCCATTGAATTACAGGGTGCGCGCGAAGCCAGCCTCAAGCTCAGTCACGGCGCTGGTGAATTCAGAGTCCACAGTGGTGCTGGAATGAATGAATACATCCATGCCACGATCACAGGCGGGGTGGATCAAAAAGTAAATCGAGATGGAGACAAGCTTGATGTGAAGCTGCGGCCCACCCAGGAAATTATGAGCTTCCCATTCATCGGGCCTTCCAATCAATTGGATTGGGATGTTGCAATCAATGCGGATATTCCCACAGCGTTGAAGCTGAATCTCGGCGCGAACAAATCCATTATCGACCTGCACGATCTGAACATCACTGATTTGAAACTGGAGACTGGTGCCAGCGAAACGCAATTGACTCTGCCCTCAAAGGGACGCTTCCTAGCAGACCTCGATTTTGGCGCGGCCTCGCTGACAGTTACCGTCCCTGAGGGTCTCTCTGCTCGAATTAAAGCCTCACTCGGCGCAGCGGATATCAAAGTGGATGAGTCTCGCTTCCCGCGCAGTGGCGGCTATTATCGATCACCTGACTACGAAACCGCCGTCAATGCCGCAGACATCACTATTGATGCTGGCGCGGCTTCGATAAAGATCAAGTAATACGAGGCTACAAAATGAAACGTATTGATATGAGGATTGTCTTTGGGGTTATGCTCATTCTGGGCGGCGCGCTCGCGCTGCTGGAGACGTTGGGCTACCTGAAAAATGCTTCCGATATTTTCTGGGGCGGCGCGTTTATTGTCGCTGGGCTGGCATTTCTTGCTTTGCTTTTCAGCGGAAATTGGTGGGCGGCATTCCCAGGTTTTGTATTAGCCGCTCTTGGTGCAGAGGTACTTCTCCCTGCTTCACTTGATAATTTTGGCGGCGCGATTTTCCTCGGTGGAGTCGCGTTATCGTTCTGGTATGTCTATATTTCTAGTCGCAATGAAAGATGGTGGGCGCTCATCCCCGCAGGTGTATTGACAGCGCTTGCGTTCGTGGTAATTGCCTCCCAAAGTTTTGAGCAATATTCAGGCGCGATCTTCCTTGGTGGTATTGCGCTGGCGTTTTTTGCGGTGTATATCACCAACACAGCGGAACGCTGGTGGGCATTGATCCCTGGCGGTGTACTTTCCACGTTAGCGGGTGTCACTATCGCTGCGGAAAAATTTGGTGAATTTCAAACGGCAGGCTTTTTCTTCTTTGGTCTTGCACTGACCTTCCTTCTGGTTGCGCTGCTCGCGAAGATGAGTTGGGCGTATTGGCCTGCATTGATCCTCGGCATTCTGGGCTTTCTCGGTATTGCCTCGCTCCTGGATTTCGCAAATTACATTTGGGCCATCGCATTGATCGGCGCAGGCGGGTTTATTTTGGTGCGATACTTCACCAATAAATAAAGACAATTACCGTTAATAAAACAAAAATCCCCGTTTTGAAACGGGGATTTTTGTTCCTTATACCTGCCCTCAGGTATTTTTTATTTTGCTTCCACTACGTTCACTTCTGGAAAGAATTGGTGGACGGTCCCAGCCACCCAACCATGCAAGGTGGATGGTAAAAGGGGGCAGTTCAAACAAGCGCCGCCCAGCTTTACTTCAAGTGTGTTTCCGTGAAATGAAACAAAATCCACTGTGCCGCCATGATATTGTTCGATATAGGCATTAAGTTTTTCGATCAGATGCTTTAGCTGGGTTTCCTGGCTGACTGCTTCTGGAATAGCCATTGTTTTCACCTTTCTATTTGATTCGGTTTGAATCCAAAAGGGATTGAATCTGTTTGTGGGCATTTTCCCATCTGGGTGAGACAATGAGCGCGAGACGGTTGATAAGAGCTTTGCCTGTCTCCGGGTGTTCACCGGCCAGAGTCCAAAGGTGTTTCCCTTGAATTCGTATGGCTTCAATGGCAGTTTCGCTAACAATGCTGGATGTGTACTTGGAACTTCCGAGGACCGCCGACCAACCAAAAACATCGCCTGCGTGCAGGCGGGTCAAGGTAAGAGGCGGACCATCATATGGTTTGAAGCGGATTGCCACATCACCGTTGAGGATCAGATATAAATATTTCGCTGAATCTCCCTGATTGAAGATCGTTTGTCCTGGCATACAGGAAAAATCCTCAAAAAGGAGCTTCATTTTGGTGATTTGACCAATATCAAATCCTTGAAAAAGCGAGATGGTGGGAAGTGTGTCTAGCATTGATTGCATATTAATCAACGTCTGGACAAGTTGCCAGTATCAAATATCCTAAAGTGAATGACATTTGTCCTGTACTCAGCGGATTGTTTTTTTCATCGGGTATACTTTGTGAAATACATATTTTGTCTAACTTTATTTTATGCCGCAAAGGTAATGTCTGCCCATAATGACAACAAGTGATTCTCCTTCCCGTGTTCGTATTCTGGCAATGATGATGGTTGGCTTGGGTCTTCTTGCAACTGGTGCCATGTTCATCTTGTTGTTGGACCAAAGAGACGCCTCACCTCAGGACTTTTCAGCTGTTCCAGCAAAAGTAGATTTCCCTGCGCCTGAACTGAATCTCCCAGATCTTTCTGGAAAACAGGTTTCTCTCAGCGATTATCGCGGTTCGGTTGTTTTGGTAAACCTTTGGGCAACCTGGTGCCCGCCCTGCAGGGAAGAGATGCCTACTCTGCAAACTTTCTACGAGAAATATAAAGAGGATGGATTTGTTTTAATTGCAGTTGATCAGGAAGAGACTGCGGATGTTGTCCAACCGTTTGTGGATGAATTCGGTTTATCCTTTCCCGTCTGGCTGGATTTAGATTATCTTGCCCAACGGGAGTTTCATACAGCGAACCTCCCCAGTTCGTATGTTGTAGATCGGGATGGTGTGGTGCGCCTAATGTGGATTGGCGGGATATCGAAGAAAAATCTTGAAAAATTCGTACCGGACTTGATTCAGGAGTAACATTATGGAAGTAAAAATGAACTGGAAAGGAAAAATGGCTTTTGAAGGAATGGGCCAGTCAGGCTTTGTTCAAAGAGTTGATGCTGATGCTTCTGTCGGCGGGGAGAATTCTGGTTCCAGCCCCATGGAATTCCTAGCGATGGGACTTGCTGGCTGCACTGCAATGGATGTCATTTCAATTCTTCAGAAAAAGAAACAGCCAGTTGTGGAGTTTCAGGTAAAGGTCCAGGCGGAGCGGGCGAATGAGCATCCAAAAGTATTTACACAAGCGGTCATTGAATATCAGGTAACCGGTCGTGGAGTGGATGAATCAGCACTGTTGCGAGCAATTGGATTATCTGCGGAAAAATATTGCCCTGCTCAAGCGATGCTGAGTAAGGCGTTTCCAATTCGAATGACTTACAACATTTTGGATGAAGAAACAAGGGAAGTTGTGAAGCAAGGCGAGTATGAAAATAAAGAGGCTGGCTAAATGCCCGTCTCTTTATTTATGGATAGCTTCCGCTGATGGATGTGTAGGTATCACCGCAATCACATGCAGTGACAACGGAGCTGCCTTTTGTGAGAGTTCCCAGATATTCGCGGGTGCCATTGTGTGTCGTCCAGCCATTCATGGTGAGGGGCACGGCGCTGTCTGCGAGCATCCATTCTCCGTTATATTTCCGCGCAATGTGAACGTGGGTGCCGGTGGCATGCCCGCCCACACAAGAGGGATAGCCCATTTTGTCGCCGGCTTTTAATTCCGTGCCGAGAGGAACACGCTGCTCTGGCGCAAGATGTAAATAGAAGATAACCCAGCCCGTTCTCTCGTCGCCGTCCTTATCAAGATCAAGGGCAACTCCGTCCACGCTGGAGCGTACAACCAGTCCATCAGCCATTGCGGTAACGTAATTTTCTGGCTTGACAGAGACGCAGCCCGATTTTTCACTGGGCGGAGCAAAGTCAATCGCGGCAAGAGGTTCGCCGCTGCCCCAGCCTGTGTGCGGTCCGCCAGTGTATGACCAGACTTGATCGTATTGGAATGGGAGCATGAATTCGGGCTGTTGTAGACTGCCAGGAATATGAACGAAAGAGTCGTTCCAGGGGTTGCCAAATAAATTTGCGTATACCTGAAACAGTCCTTCAGGTCCCGTAGCGGATGCGTATTCGTCCCCTTTAAGGATGGTTGAATAATAATATTGGATCGCTACTGACCCTGCGTTTTGCCATGGGTCAGGTCTGATAAGGATGTTGTCTGTATCTTCAAACTCAAGCAGCTTGCCGCTTCTCCAGCCGTAATATCCATTGTTGAGGAGGTTGGCGGCCAGAACCAGTTGAAGGTAAGGAGTTTCCCAAAACCTCCGTGAAAGCCCGAGGATTTGTTTATTTTCAGGCATGGCGGTCTGCGTTAGTGCGCCGGCTTGATATTCGAGGATTGCGAGCAATAAGCGTGGGTTGATACTGTAATTGGAGGAGACGTATTCCACCATTTCAGCCCCCGATCGCCATTTACCTCCGACATAGGCGCGGAAATCTTTCAGCCAACCGGGCTGTGATTCAACGAATGCAGCCGTGTTGAACCCAATGCTTGTTGGTCCGTAAACAAAAGCATGGTCTGGTAGGATTTGATATGGACTTGCCCATAACGCCAGATAGTAGATCGGTATTTTCATGGGCATGCCGGGCGGCATGGTGGTGGCATCCCGTGGAATTTGTGAATTTGCAAGAAGGATTTGGTCCACTGTTGTATTGAAACGCAATGCCAGAGTGGGGAGAGTATCTCCGTCCTGGGCTGTGTAATCAACCAATTCGCCTGGTGTGAAAGTGGTGCGGGTGGGCAGCGGAGTTGAGCCCACACCTGGACTCGTTGTATCCTGCTGTTGGTCTGTTCCTGGTGTGAGCTTGGTTGGTGGATTTGGAGATGATGTGTTGCAGGAGGAAATCAGGAATAGAATGGTCAGGAGGGCGGTGAAAACTTTTCGAGTGACTTTGTTTTTATGGTTCATTTTTTTCGCGAATAATGCTCGACCAACTTTGCCCCAGCAGATCTGCGATAACTTCCTGGTCATCGCGGACAAGTTTGCCTTTGTATGCAGCATCGCCGGCCACAACTCGCCATCCGTCCATTATGAAAGGAATAGGACCGTCTGCTGTAACCCATTCGCCGTTGTATTTCCTTGCAAAGTGCAGGTGTGTACCGGTCGAGACTCCGCCTTCACAGGAAGCATGCCCGATGTGGTCATCTTGTTCGAGCCATGTTCCGACAGCAACACGGCCTGTTTTCGCGATATGCATATAGAGGATATTCCAACCGGTTTGCTCATAGCCATCACCGTCGAGGTCAACCATGACAGCGCCGTTTTCTGAACGCACCACAAGGCCTGGAGCGGCAGCAACCACCCAAGTGTCTGTTGAGCCGCAGCCGCCAGATTTGGTTGGCGGGGCAAAGTCAATGGCGGCGAATACGCTGTGCGATTGGCCATAAATATCAGGATTGATCTGCCCCCAGCCATTGTGTGGACCGCCGGTGAGATTCCATTGGACGCCTGGTTCAAAGGGGAGCGTCAGTGGTGGTTGTGTGAGTGCAGGGGGGAATAGTGGGTTGATTTTATCGGCCAGTGCCCAGGGGTCGCCGAACATTTTTGTGTACATAGCTGGGAACCCTGAGGAAGGGTCAATGATCTGCGCCCATCGTGACTGATTGTAGAGGCGTGAGAAAAGGTATTGAATTGCCACTGTGCCGGCGTTGAGACGCGGGTCAATGCGAATTCTGCTTCCATCGGGGAAATCGAGATAGTTTAGAGTGCCAGCACGCCAACCGTAGTAGGCAATAGCCATGTTGTTGATAGCCCATACCATTTGCACCGACATGCCTTTGAAATGATAGTCGTTGAACCCCATGGGGTAGTCAGTGTGGAGCAAGTCAATGGGCTGCCCGCTGACCCAGCGGCTTTCATATTCTAGCAGACCGAGGATCATGCGTGGATTAATGGAGTTTTCATACGCAAGTCGTTTGATCGCATCGGAGCCTTTTATTGAGCCGGTGGAACCTAGATAATCTTTGAAGCTGGCAAGATACCCGCCCTGCTTTTGGACAAAACCATCGATATCAAAGTCTGCGGCGGTGACGGAGAACACGATCTCCGCGTCCGGCATGATCTGGATGTTTGGTGTGGTAGGTTCGGAAATCTTATTGGGAATGACAAGTAATGTGCCGGGGTCTATTAAGGTTGTTTTGGTAAGGTCGGCATCAGAAGTGATCTCGGATTCTTCCACGCCAAAACGCTTGGCAATGGCTGATAGCATGTCTCCGCTTTGAGCGTAATACAAATAAGGTGCGGCGTCTGTTGATGCGGTGTATGTTGGCTGAATCATCGGAGCGGCGCCGTCGGGTGTTGGAGTGTTGGTGATAAATGCTTCTGCGGTGGCGGGCGGTGTTGAGGTGGGGAAAATGATCGGGTCGTCTTGAACAGCAAACGGGTCGAAAAGAGGCGCTGTTTGGGTGGACGAAACAGGTGTGGGAGTTGGGGCAATTCCCCATATTGAGGGAGTTGCTCCGCAGGCGGATAATGTCAGCGATAATATTGCGAGAAATACAATGATGCGATGCATGGTTGTGAATTATATCCGCTTAGATTAAGAGCGCATGAATTAGCGCGAGATCAGGTTAAGACCGTTGGCGCTGTCCCATGCTTCGATGGTTTGCGAGCCGCGTGAAAGAAAGCCGTTGTATTCGATGCCATCTCCACTGGATACCCAGCCATTCAGATTGAATGGGATGGAGCCATCTGCGGCAATCCACTGACCGTTGTATTTTCGAGCAATGTGAACGTGAGTAGCATTTGAAACTCCGCCTTCACAGGAAGGATGTCCAACTCGCTCGCCTGCGAAGAGATATTCCCCTGGGGTCACGCGCTCATCGGCAGCAATGTGCATGTAGAGGATCACCCACCCGGTCTGCTCGTATCCGTCATTATCAAGGTCTTGGATAACAGCTCCATTGGCTGCTCGTAAGATCAAGCCGTCTGCCATCGCCGTAGCCCACGATACGCTTGTGAAGCAACCTCCATTATCGCCCGGTGGAGCAAAGTCCAGTGCTGCCCATGCGGAACCTGAGTCCCAGCCTCCATGCGGGCCGCCGGTAAAGTACCAGGATTCGTTCGGGCCGAATGGCAGGTTCATGGCTGGCTGAGAGAGCGCTGAAGGCACCAAAGGTTCAACAGCAAAATTAAAAGGGTTTCCGAAAAATACGAAGTAAGTCACAACCAAGCCAGTCTGGTTGACATCTTTTTCCCAGGTGGCGCGGTCATCAAATTTTGAAAAGAAATATTGCAAAGCGGCTGTGCCAGCGTTGATGGTGGGGTCGATTGGGATGACCGTTCCATCTGTGAGTACCCATGTGGATAATGCATTTTCCTTCCAAAGGTAATAACCACGATTCAATGTGTCGGCTGCCCACGCAAGCTGCCGGTATAAGCCATAACGATTGTCGTCAGCAAGGCCCATAGGGTAGGATGTGTTGTAGGGCGCGGGGTTGGTGACCCATCCACTCTGATATTCGAGCAGGGCGAGCAACAGGCGCGGATTGATCGAATAATTTTCCGAGACCAATCGAATGATATCTGCGCCCGAAAGCACCACTCCGTTAACATCCTGGGTGTATGCCGCGAGATATCCGTTCTGGCTTTGAATAAAATTGCCAATGTCAAAATAAACACTTCCCGGACCGTAAACCAACTCCGAGTCCGGGATGATTTTCAGCGATAGTCCAATGGCGCCTGGGTTTGGCGCAGGGACTTTTAGTACCATACCAATATCCAATGCGTTTGGGTCGGAGATATTGTTGGCAAGCATCAAATCCTGCATACTGATGCCGTAACGCTGGGCGATATCGCCTAGTGTGTCTCCCGCCTGCACAATGTACTCGTCTGATTCCTGCCTTGGCGTGGGAAGGACTCTTGCTTGGTCTGGGGTGGGTGTACCTAAAATTTGGCTGGCAACCCCAGCCATTAATGGAGACACAGGAGACACAGAGATAGGCGCACGTGTTGGAGTCGGCTGGCGCGTGGCTGTGGGACCAACCGTTGAGTTGGCAGGGGGGTGCGATGTAGCAGGCTGACCTGCGGTCCCTCCATTTTGAATAGGTAAAAAGGGATCGTAGGTGGGGAATGCCACCTGAGTTGGCGCGGCAGGCGCACAAGAGGCGAGTAGAATAATACACAGCAAAAAGATTATTGTGATTTTGTTCAAAGACATGAAGGCGATTTTACCAGTAGATAAAGCTTCATAGAAACAAAAAGGACAGCGTCGTAACAGACGCTGTCCTTTTTGTTTCAGTCATTTCTTTATGATTGAAAGCCTGATCCAAGGATGTAGTTTTCCAATCCACGGATCTCGCTTTCTTTGTTTTCAATGGCAGCCACCATCACGTCACGCATGGATACCAGACCGATCAGTTGATCGTGTTCCACAACAGGCAGATGGCGGATGCGGAACTGCTTCATCAACCCCATGCACTGTTCCACAGTTGTTTCGTTGGTGACGGTGATCATTTTGGATACCATCACTTCTTTGAGCTTGGTGTCTTTTGCGCTGCGGCCTTCGATCTCGCCTTTGTAAAGGTAGTCACGCTCGGTATAGATGCCGATGATCTTGCCGTTTTCGGTCACCAAAATTGCACCGATATGCGCTTCTGCCATTACTTTAAGTGCGTCTAGTACAGTTTGAGACGCTTCCACAGAGAAGTTTTTAGCGGTTTCTTTTGCTTCCAGAAGTTTGCGGACTGTGGTCATTTGATCAATCTCCTTTGGGGTTATATGATTTGCAAAGCGAGAGACACTCCCTTGCATTATACCAATTCCATTTTCTCAGCGGCGAAATAGACTGGTTAATTTGTGATTTTTCGGTCTTTCAGCCAACTGAGTACCAAGTTGACGGCTTGCGGGACCAGCGCCAGAGTCTCTTCCGAAAGTTTGCGTGAAAAGAGGAAGCGATATCCGCGCACGGAAAGCAATGCTGCGCCTGGCTTTCCACTGTACACTGTTTCGCAAATTGAAAGCAACGATTGTGGTGTCAGGTGATGGGTCAGCGGCGAGCGTTGAAACTCGCTGTCCACAGTGGTCAAGCGGACGGGCTCTGGTATGCTGCCGGTGTGCGCATCGATGAAGCAGACGTCCTCAAAAGCATTGATTTCTTCGGCCATCTCTGGAGTAAGCTGGAGATAAAAGGCAAACTCCAGATCTTCACTTTCTGGAAATGGTTCATCGTATGATTCAGGAGCGGGCATGCCCAACTCCAGAGCAATTGCGCGCAGGATGTGCCATGCAACGCCATCATCTTCACGGTCTGGGTTTCCATAGCCAATTAATAAAGTTTTTTTCAAGTTGCATCCCTTGGATGATAAAAATTAGTTCGCTTCTTTGTAACCGGGACAAACCTGCCGTGGCTGGAACAAATCAAATTTATTCGCCGTACCCTGTCCCGAGGATGTAGTTCTCCAGTTCAACAATCGTCCCTTTTTGTTCTTTAAGCAGTTCTTCGGCCAATCTGCGAATGGATACCACACCAACCACATGATCGTTTTCGATCACCGGCAGGTGGCGTACGCGATACTGACGCATGAGTTCTGCGCATTCCTGCAGGGTTGTTTCAGGTTTGACCATCACCATTTGACTGGTCATCACATCGCGGACGAAGGTGTCTTTTGCATAACGACCTTTGATCTCGCCCTGACGGGCATAATCGCGCTCGGTGAAAATCCCGATGATCTTTTCGTTCTCCACCACCAAAATTGAGCCTGTGTTTGCCTCGTCCATAATTTGCAAGGCGGTCAGGACGGTCTCGTTGGCGGAGACGGTATGCACCTTTATTTCCGCTTTGTCGTCAATTATTTTTCGAACTGTCGTCATAGTTGAACTCCTTTTACTTGTTTTTGGAAAACGATGAGCGACTATATTCCTAAAGTTTTACAGTATAAAAATATTTTAGTCTCGCTGCAGGGTCTTGACCAGTGATCCATCTGGCGCAATGAACTCGATCTGGATGGGCATCTGCCCAACCGCATGGGTTGAGCAGGAAAGGCACGGATCATACGCGCGGATGGCTGCTTCCACGCGATTGAGCATTCCTTCGCTGACGTTCGGTCCCTTCACATAGGTCTTTGCCACACTGTCCACTGCGTTACTCATGGCCCAGTTGTTGTGTCCTGTGGAGACGATCAAATTCACTTTGAGTAATTTGCCATTCTCGTCTGCAGTGTAATCATGGATGAGGGTGCCGCGCGGAGCTTCAATAACTCCCACGCCGTGGCCCGTGTAATTCTTGCGGGTGTTGAGAATATCAGTGCTGAGAATATCAGGGTCTTCGCAGAGCACGCGCGTGCGTTCCACCGCGAACAAGGCTTCAATGAGGCGGGCGTAATGGTAGTAAAGGGTATTTTCAACGGGCCTGCCATTGTTCAAGCTTTTGAAGATCTTGAGTTCGTCATTTGCCAACGGAGTGTCAATTTTTTCGGCGATGTTCAACCTTCCGAGAGGACCGACGCGATAAACACCATCAGGGTATCCTAATTTTTTGTAGTAGGGGAATTTTAGATACGACCACGGCTCAACATGTTCTTGAATCACATCCAGATAATTCGCCACCTGGAAGCGTTCCATTTCCTTGCCTTCGCGGTTGATAAGGCGGATATCACCGTCATAAAGTTCCAGTCCGTTTTGCGGAGTGATCAAGCCAAAATAGCCGGTGGGGAAGACAGCAAATTTGTTGATGTCTTCCATATTTTTTTGAGCCCAGTCTTTCATGATTTTCAGGCCGAGCTGCAGCGTCTCGATGGCGGTATCCACGCCTTTGAGGATGTTGTCGCGTTCCTGCATGGTGAGTGCTTTGTTCACGCCGCCAGGGATCGCGAAGACGGGATGGATCTTGCGCCCGCCAAGGGTCTTGATGATCTCCTGACCGAATTTGCGCAGTTGAACCGCTTTGACGGTTAGTTCTGGGTTTGCGCCGATCAGACCGACCACACTTCGGATCTCGGGGCTGGCGTCAAAGCCAAGCAACAGATCCGGACCAGCGAGTTCGAAGAAGTGCATTCCGTGGCTTTGGACGATCTGCCCCATGTGCATCAGTTCGCGCAGGAGGCTGGCCGGGCGCGGCGGGGTTTGCCCGGTAATGGCATCGCCTGCTTTCGCGGCTGCGAGGTGATGACTGACGGGGCAGATGCCGCAAATGCGCGGGGTGATCTGCGGCATTTCAAAGTACAGGCGGCCTTCGCAGAATTTTTCGAACCCGCGAAACTCGTTGACGTGCATGTAGGCATGGTCAACGGTATTGTCTTCCCTCATGTGGATGGTGACTTTCGCATGCCCTTCGATACGGGTAACAGGTTCGATCGTTATTTTTTGTGTTGTCATTTTGTTCTCCGATAATGCGCTTAGTGCCAGTGCAATAAGTCGTTCTTCAATTCAGGTTTTCGTCCCTGCGCCAATTCTGCGAGAACGTAGAAAATGACATCCGCATCCGGCGGGCAGCCGGGAACGTTGTAATCCACTGGAACAACTTCCTGAATGGCACGCGTCTTGGTCATGGTGGCGAGTTCGGGGTCGTTGGGGATCTGGCTGTTGGGTTCGTTGCTTTCCGCTTCCACATAGGCCCGGCGGAGAGCGGCTTCCACACCGCACAGGTTGCGCATGGCCGGCACACCGCCGAAGACAGCGCAGTCACCCAATGCCACAAGGATCTTGGCGCGTTTTCTCATTTTGTGCGCGACCTCTTCGTTGGCGGTATTGTTGATTCCACCTTCCAACACGCCAACATCCACGCCGCCTGCATCGGGTTCTTTCAGGTCAGTGATGGGGGTGGAGCGCAGGTCGGCAAGTTCGATGACCTGTAGAATGCGTTCGTCCATATCGAGCAGGGACATGTGACAGCCTGCGCAGCCGCACATCCAGTCGGAAGCAATTTTCGGTTTGTTCATGGGTTACTCTCTTTGCCTATTAATTCAATGATACGCTTGATTTGCGAGCCAGAATGGTTTTGCGCCAATCTGATTCGATTGCGGTATTTGTGCGGGCGGCAATTTCGTTCAAGACAGCCATGTTCTCGCGCACGGTTTCCAGCGGGGTGATGGCTTTTTGCATGGACTGAATTCTTCCGTCCAAATTGATTGCATGGCCTTCCTGTTCTGCCCAGATGGTGACCGGCAGAATGACATCTGCTTTTTCGGTCAGCTTGGATTCGTAGCTGGCTTGCACGATCAAATAAGAGGCCTTGGATACCCTTTCCACCAAAGACCTTGAAACATAGTCATCACCGATGGCGGCGTAGACAGTTTTCTGACCGTTCAGTTCGAAGGCTTTGTCCATGCCGAGCAGGGTGGCTGTCAGGCTGTTTGATTCTCCTTTGATGGAGAGCAGGCCGTGTCGTTCACTGTCCACAGCACCGACGAGAACAGCAAGGCGATGTAATTCCTCGACGATTGCTTCGTCGCGCTGGGCGGTGATGCCTTTGCCGAACAGGATCACCGGCGAGATGGAACGCGCCAACACCTGCGCGGTTTGGTTGAGTTCTTCGAGAGATATTCCAGTGGCGCTGACAGCTTTTTCGATCAGCTGCCCTGCATCAGGTAGCGAAAGAGGCGAGCGTCCCAATCCTTCCTTCACGATGACGGCTTGCAATCCACGAATGAGAGCCAGGTCGGAACCTTGTTTTGTCTTGAGCGAAATGTTCGCCATGAAATCCAGATCGCTGGATTCAGGATCAATGTTGATCAGGCGGGTTCCCTTGGAAAGGTTGCGTTTGAACAAAAAGCCTGCCACCATGTGGCTGCGGTGGATGTTCGCGCCGATGCAAAGCACGGTGTCGGCATTGCGCAAGACATCGAGTTTTCCTTCAAACGCTTCGTGTTTTTGTGCGAAGCTGGTGACGACGGCTGTGGGTACGCCTTCTTCCACGCTGGTGACGAGCATGCTTTGGAATTTATCCGCGAAGAGCTCCTTGAATGCGTTGAGGGTTTCAGCGGAGAGCCTTGTAGATACGACTGCAGCGACGCCGCTTTTGTCTTCCATGATCTTGTTCGCCACTGCGCTCATGGCCTCATTCCAGGAGACGGGCTCAAGTTTGCCGTTTTTGCGAATTTGCGGAGAGGTGATCCGTTTGCGGGATTCGGTTACGGGGTCGTAGCGGCCATGTTCGCAGAGCAGCCCGTGGTTGACCGCGCCTTCCCAATCACCTTCAATACGGACGATGCGGTTGTCGCGAACCATGATCTTTGTTGCGCAACCCACGGAGCAACCCACGCAGGTTGATTTGATCTCTTCAAGCTGGCTGTCGTGCGATTGATACGCGCTGGTGCGATCGATCAATGCGCCGGTGGGGCAAACCTGCACGCAGGTCCCGCATTTGATGCAGGTGCTTTCTCCCAGCGGGACATCCGTATCGGCGACGATGATGCTGGCTGCGCCACGTTCTGCAACGGCGAGGGTAAAGTTACCAACCAATTCGCCGCAGGCGCGGACGCAGCGGCGGCAGAGGATGCAGCGATTATTGTCGAGAATAAAGTGCGGATGGGTTGTATCCACTTTGAAATCGCTCCAGCCCGGTTGGATGGGCCAGTGCGTCATTTCTTCATGATAGGCAGCGTTTTGAAGTTCGCAGTCACCGCCGCTCACCTGACAGAATGGGCAGAAGTGATTGCGCTCGCTGAACAGCATGGAGAGAATGAATTCACGCGATTTTTTGATTGCTTCTGTCTCCGTGTGGACTACCATGCCATTGTTTACCGGCAGCGTGCAGGATGCCATTGGCACGCGCGCGCCTTCCACATCCACAATGCACAGGCGACAGCCGCCGTAAGGGGTGAGTTCCTTGTGGTCACAAAGCCGCGGGATGTAGATCCCTGCCATCTCGGCGGCGCGTAAGACCGTCGTTCCTTCCGGGACTTCGATCTGTTTTTCGTTAATCGTTATTTTCGCCATACATACCTCTGTGTTGAAGTTTTGGTTTCAACTCGTTTGACTTGTAAATCAATAACCTAAATTTTTTCAAATTCCTGTGTCATCTCGCATACGCCTGTCGGGCAGTTGCCGGAGCGAATGTGTGCCTCCACTTCCGTGCGGAAATGCTTGAGCATGTCACGGATGGGGACTGTGGCGGTCTGGCCAAGGCCGCAGTTGGAAGCGCGTTCCATTTCGCCAGCCAGCAGCAACAGCGTATCCAACTCTTCGAGTCTGCCCTGTCCCTTTGAGATGCGGTCCACGATCTCGTAAGAGCGTTGCGTGCCCACGCGGCAGGGTGTACATTTTCCGCAGGATTCGAAACGGAAGAATTGCAAAAGGACTTTGACAAGGTCTACGATGCAGGTGTTTTGGTCGCAGATCAGCAGTGCTCCAGACCCGAGCGACACGCCTGCTTTGCGGAAAGATTCAAAATCCATGGGCGTGTCCTGCAAAACCGCAGGGATGATCGAGCCGCTGCTTCCACCCGTTTGTGCGAGCTTGAGTGTGCTGCCCGGTTTCATTCCCCGCGCGTAAATGTTGATGACCTCGCGTAAGGTGACTCCCATCGGCACTTCGATCACACCGCTGAAGTTGACATTGCCCATGATCGTATAAACTTTTGTGCCCGGGCTGGAGGGCGTGCCAATCGAGCGGTACCATTCCGCGCCGTTTCGAATGATGGCGGGGATGTTTGCAAGCGTCTCCACATTGTTGACGGAGGTCGGCTTGTTCCAAAGGCCTTTGGTGACGGGGTAGGGCGGCCTTGAGCGCGGTTCGCCGCGCTTGCCTTCCAGGGACTCAAGCAACGCCGTCTCTTCGCCGCAGACGTATGCGCCGGCGCCGGCGTGGATGTGAATATCGAAATTGAAATTCGTACCGAAGATGTTATTTCCAAGGAAGCCGAATTCCCGTGCTTGAAGAATGGCTTTTTCAAGGCGGCGAAAGGCAAGACCATATTCGCCGCGGATGTAAATGTACCCTTCGTCCGCGCCAAGGGCGTACGCAGCGATCGCCATTGCTTCGATGATGACATGCGGGTCGCCTTCGAGCACTATGCGGTCTTTGAACGTTCCTGGCTCACTTTCATCTGCATTGCAGACGATGTATTTTTTACTACTCTGGGCAGCGCGCACAAACTTCCACTTGCGCCCGGTGGGGAAGCCTGCGCCACCGCGCCCTTGAAGGCCTGATCGTTCGACTATATCTATAACGCCTTCGGGCGTCATTTCGCTTAATACTTTACCGAGGGCATCGTAGCCGTTCGAGGTAATGTATTCCTCGATGTTTTCAGGGTCAATGCGGCCGGCGCGTTCCAGGACAATGCGGTGCTCTGCGGGGTTATAGCCTTTATGTCCGCGCAGCCATCCGATCTGCCCGGTCAGCATTTTCGGCGGGGCGAGTAGGTCGGTTACGACGCGCCCCTTGTATAAATGTTCCTCCACCAGATAGCGCACATCCGCAGCTTTGACAGGACCGTACACTACAGCTTCAGGATATACAACCACGAGCGGCAGAATGTTGGAGTGGTTGATGTCAGAGATCGTAGAAATGTCTACTTCGTCTTGAAGGCCATAAGTTACAAGGGCTTCATTCAAATGTTGAATGATCTCATTTGCGCCTAGCCGCACGCTTTCGGGATCGTTGGAGACCAATATCATTGCACGTTTTTTTATCATGATGGGCTCCTACTCATATCGTTCCAGAATTTCGGAGATTTGCTCAGGTGTGACGTTGCCATACATGTCATCATCGATCAGCAGGACGGGTCCCACGCTGCATAGCCCCAGACAGGATGTGGTGACCAATGTCCACTTGTTATCAGGCGTGGTTTCGCCATTTTCCAAATTTAGTTTTTCCTTGAGGCCATCCCAAACGGCTTTGCCGCCCACTATATGACATGGCGCATTCTCGCAGAACTTGATGACATGTCGTCCGCGGGGCTTGGTGGAGAGCATGTCATAAAAGCTGGTCAGCGCGAACAACTGGCTTTCCGCGATATGCACCTGGCGGGCAGGGTCGTGGAGTTGTTTGCATACTTCCCGGATCGCTTCCCTGGGGACATACCCAAACACACGGTTGATTTCGCTGAGTACTGGAATCATTGCATCGCGATTCCTGCCATGTTTTTCAATTGCAGCATGGACTACTGAGACAACATCATGGTCAATCGTTGGGGCTGTCATTCTTTCTCCGATCGCATATTTTTTCAAGCCACGCAGTTTTGATTAAGATTCCACGGCAATGGCGTTGAAATTACAGACTTGCATACAGATCCCGCAGCGGATGCAGGCGGCAGGGTCTATGTGATGCGCCTGCCGTCGTTCACCGCTGATCGCTTCCACGGGACAATTCCTCGCGCAGACCGTACATCCCGTGCAGGTCGGCGCTTGAATTTCGTAACGGATCAATGGGCGGCAGACTTTTGCGGGGCAACGCTTTTCGTAGATGTGCGCTTCATATTCGTGACGGAAATGTTTGAGCGTGCTAAGCACGGGATTCGGCGCGCCCTGACCAAGCCCGCACAGGCTGTTGCGCGCTACTTCATAACAAAGGTTTTCCAGCCGTTCGATGTCACCGTCCACACCTTTACCGTCACAGATCTTTTGCAACAATTCAAGGATGCGGCGCGTGCCGACGCGGCAGGGAGTGCATTTTCCGCAAGACTCAGCCTGTGTAAAGTCCATGAAGAAGCGGGCAATATCCACCATGCAGGAAGTTTCATCCATCACCACAAGGCCGCCAGAGCCCATCATCGAGCCAGCCTGGGTCAGCGCTTCGTAATCGAGGGGCAGGTCAAGGTGTTGCTCGGTTAGACATCCGCCCATTGGGCCACCCGTTTGCACGGCTTTATATTTTTTGCCGTCCTTGATCCCACCCGCCACTTCAAAGATGATCTCGCGCAAGGTAATGCCCATCGGCACTTCGATGAGACCAGGTTTGACCACATTGCCGCCGACCGCAAAGGTCTTCGTCCCTTTGGATCGTTCCGTGCCCATGCTCGCATACCAGGCCGCACCCTTGGTGAGGATCTGCGGTATGTTGGAATATGTTTCCACGTTGTTGTTATTGGTTGGTTTGCCCCACACACCTTTGACGGATGGGAACGGCGGACGTGGACTTGGCTCGCCGCGTTTGCCCATGATCGAAGCCATCAAAGCCGTCTCTTCACCGCAGACAAATGCACCCGCACCGACACGTACTTCAAGATCGAAATTGAAATCGGTACCGAGGATGTTATTTCCAAGGAAGCCAAACTCGCGCGCCTGTTTGATGGCAATGTTGAGAGTCTCCACCGCTACGGGATACTCAGCGCGGCAATAGATATATCCATAGCTTGCGCCGATCGCGTACGCGCCAATGATCATGCCTTCGATGACGGAGTGCGGGTCACCTTCGAGTACACGGCGGTTCATGAATGCGCCGGGGTCGCCCTCATCCGCATTACAGACCATATATTTTGGACTGTCATTCACCTGACGGGTGAGTCCCCATTTTCGTCCTGCGGGGAAGCCCGCGCCGCCGCGTCCGCGCAAGCCCGAGTTTGTAACTTCTTCAATGACTTTCTCGGGTGTCATCTCGAACAACGCTTTGCCGAGTGCCTGATAGCCGTCCGTGGCAAGATAGTCTTCAATATTATTCGGGTCGATCTCGCCGCAATTGCGAAGAACCACACGTACTTCCTTCGGACGCAACGGACCAAGTTCTTCGTCCACTACGGGTTTCGTCACTTCGCGGAAGCGCTCCACGATGCGGCCTTTTAGGAAGTGCTCTTCCACGAGAAACGGAATATCATCCGCGGTCATCCCGTGGTAATGAATGCCTTCGGGGTACACCATCATTTCTGGACCGTCGCTGCAGCCGCCGATGCGTGATGTTTCCAATACCTGAATTTCGTCGATCAACCCTTGTGCAACAAATTCATCTTGCAGCGCGTCAACAACTTCATGAGCGCCTTTTGCGAGGCACTCCGGGTCAACGCACACCAAAACATGAGAACGATAAAACGCCATACTAAACTCCGGGAATGTAGTAACGACTTAAGTCGTTACTACGGGAAATACTAACTTGGTAAAACATAATCCTTTACAGGGGTTCCGTTTTGCACATGCTGCTTCATGATCTGCTTCGCAACTTCTGTGTTCACTTTTCCATAGGTTACTTTGGGTTGGTCGCTAAAAATGACCTGTACGATCGGTTCCTGCTCGCACTTGCCGATGCACCCAGTTTGGGTGACCGTCACGCCGCTCAAATTATTTGTTTCAATGTAGTTCAAAACACTTTTCATGGTGTCGCGTGCGCCGGCGGCGATCCCGCAGGTGCCCATCGCAACGATCACCTGCACGTTGCCTGGCGCGGCCTTCATCTTCTTTTTCTGCAACGCCTCTTCGCGGACGCGTTTTAATTCTTCCAGTGACTTAATCGCGGGCATGGTATTCTCCTTTTCTAAACAGCAGTCTGCAGCGCGGATGCCTGAATACCTTCTTCGATCAATCCGCGTACAAACTTTAATATTTCAGGTTCTGTAATGGGCATATCGCCCAGCTCATTCTTTAATTCCGTGTCGTCAAATTCAAACCTGTCCTTGTTCCCATTCTTGTCCGTTGTTTGATAATCGAACGTCCAATGGACTTGTGGATGGGAGACCAGCAGCGCCAGAAATGTGGATGCCAGATCGCCGAGCGGCATACGGTCAATGTGACTATGCCGAAAGCGCGCTTCGACTTTCGTGCCTTTGCCTGCTTCTGTCACCAGACTTAAGCCACCCTCAGACATTTCCGCAGCCAGCTTCAAAAGCGGGATCCCCAAACCCACTTTGCGGGTTGTGCGTGTGGTGTAGAAAGGATCCATCACATGTTGGGCCGTCTCTGCATCCATGCCGCGCCCATCATCTGTGACACTGGCAGTGAGCAGGTCATTCTTCAAGTCCTCATGGACTTCAATGAATATGTTCCGTCCTTCAGCCGCAACGCTGTTTTCGGCAATATCCATCAGATGCAGGGCGATCTCTCTCATGACGGCTTTTGCACCTTCTTCAACACTTGCGGGAATTTATTTGGCTTCAATTTTCCCTGAACTTCATCGTCCACAACGACCACAGGCGCCTGGCTGCATGCTCCCACGCATCGGCATTCTTCCAATGTTATCTCGCCATCGGACGTCGTTTCTCCGAGTTCGACATTTAACATTTGCTTGGCTTTTTCGATCAACTGCGGAACTCCGGCCACGTAGCAGGCTGTGCCTAGACAAAACTTGATGGTATGTTTTCCGCGGGGCTTGGTTTTGAAGAAGGAATAAAAAGTTACAACGCCATACACCTGCCCAAGCGGTACATTTAATTTATGTGCGATGTATGCCTGCATGGGAGGGGAAACGTGACCGATCTTGCCTTGCACTTCGTTAAGCACCAGCATCACTGCGCCTTGTCGTTCCTTGTTATCCGCAATGGCAGTGTCTATGATCAATTTTTGTTCTGCTATACTGAGTGGGTCTGTGGCGGAGATTTCCTTTAGTTGTTGCATCATGAGTTTTGCCTTCTACAAGTATTGTGATAATTTTCACAAATTTAGTTTAATCTTTCAGCCCTAAATCGTCAATGACCAATGTCACATGATGATGGGTGTAGCTTGTCAGTCAATTTATTACTTTTTGTGTGATGCCATGAAGGGCAACCAGGGGTTTAAGATCTTTGCTTGTTGCGTTTCGGTGTCAAATTATTCAATAGACATGGCACGCGAGTCTTTTCCCTGCAGGGCCATTTTGATCTCTGCCAATGTGGGTTTTTCGAGTGTGAAAATGGTTTTTCCCAGGAATTGATCGAGCTGATGAACGTCCCCGTTTTGGATCAACGGGATATCTTTAATCGCGGGAAAGGTGGATCTGGCTTTTTCGGGTGTAAGGTGGCGGGAAATTTCAAGGGTGAGGATCGGCCATGCGGGCGAGAGCAAGCCAAGGGTTGGAAAAAGACCGTAGCTGGTTCTGTCTACATGCGCAGGGATGACCAGTCCGCCTAGAGTATTGACCCGCTCGAAGATATCGTCAATTGAAAAGTGAGTCGAGGTCAATAGCATGCGCGGTTCACTGCGGATGAAATCCCCGCTTTCATCCACTATAAATTGTTCACCGAAATATTCAGGGTTGTTTTGCGTGTCGGGCAAAGCCGCGTCTACGGCGGTCTGCCAGGTAGCAAGAGTTTCGAGTTTTTCAAAAAGACAAAGAAGATGCACATCTTCTCTGGATTGAACTTCCATTCCTGCCAATACGTGTATCGAACTGCCAAGCGCCGCCTTTTGTACGGCCGCCACATTTGCGCTGGCGTTGTGGTCTGTGATGGCGATGATGTCAATGTTATGTTCGAGTGCAGCCTGCACAATGAGCGGCGGGATCATCTCCACTTCGGCGCATGGCGAAAGTACGGTGTGGACATGCAGGTCGGCGCGAAAATTCTTCATCTTCGCCAGCGCTAGTTATGAATTCCCATTTCCCAAAGTTTTCCATCCACTTCAAAATTTGGCACGGATGTGGAGAGCAGGATCACGCCTTGCTCATTGGCTTTTGCTATGGTTGCCGCATCAGGTTGGGCGTTTTCAGTGATGATGATCGCTGCGACATCCAGCAAAGCCGCGACTGCAACGATGTTCAGGTGCGCCTGCAAGGTGACCCAAATATATTTACTCTTTGCTCCAGCCATAACACAGGAGAGCAGGTCGGAGGTGTATCCGCCTTCAGGGTGGATCAATGTCAGGTCGCGCGGATCAGTCAGAAGGTCAAGTTCGAGACGTTCGAGTATTTGTTGAAGATTCATGGAGTTATTCCTTCTTACGTCCATTTAAATTTTCAGTAGGGATATGGATCCGCATGATGAGTTTGGTTCCTTTGCCGGGGGTTGATTCGATATCCATGCTGTCGACACAGCGTTTGATATTGACCAGCCCCATGCCAGCACCGAAGCCCATTTCGCGGACCTGGTCGGTAGCGGTGGAGTACCCGGGTTGAAGCACCTGCTCCACATCGGGGATGCCAGGCCCGTCATCCGTGGTGGACATGGTGATGCGATGAGGTTCCACTTCCAGTTTTAAAATGCCGCCATGCGTGGAATGGATGATGAGATTCATTTCAGCTTCGTACACGGCTATGCCGCAGCGGCGCGCAATTTGCGCATCCGCGCCGAGGCGTAACAGGGCGCGTTTGATGTTGCTGGATGCCGTGCCGCCGAGTGTGAAATTCTGAGCTTTGATGTTGTAGCGCAGTACCAGTGTGGTTCGATCGGAGATGATGTCTTCGAAGAGGTGACTGGCGCGGTAACGGCGAACTTCTTCTTCTTTGTAATCTTTTTGGAGAGCAAGCAAAATGCCACGTGTGATATCGCCCTTGGTGATCATCCCCACAAGCTTTTTGTTTTCGTCCACTACAGGCAAGCGCCCCACACGGCTTTCGGCAAAGGTCTGCATGGCTTTTACGATGGTATCGTAACTGGCAACGGTCACGAGGCCGCGCGTCATATATTGACCCACTGTTTCTGTCAGATCGTTCTTTTCCATGGCACGCACAATATCTTCAATGCTTAACACGCCGACGAGCTTTTCATCTTCAACGACAGGGACACCCGAAATACGGTTGATGCGTAATAATTCCAGTACCTCAGATAATGACATTTCTGGGCTGGCCGTGCAAAGCTTTTTTGTCATCACTTCCTGGATCTTTAGATCGTAGGAGAGTTCTTCCACACGGTTAATATCGTGCGCGTCCTGGTCGGTGATGACGCGGCCACGACGCCCGTTTACTTCCTGCTCGGTACGAACTCTGTTAGGACACATTTGCTTCAAAGCTCGGAAGTCCTGCTTTATGCAGACGTCCGCATAACTCGAACATTCCCAGCGGGCTGGTGATCAGCGGCATGTTCTCTGCGTTAGCAAGCTCCAGTGTTTCACGCTGGGGTTGCTTGCCGCGAACAAAAATGATCGCGCGAAAATCTGCCATTTGAGCGGTGCGTACTACCTGGGGGTTGGTGAGACCGGTCAATAGCACTGCGTTTGGCTGGCTGGCTGCTAGTACATCGCTCATCAAATCTGCACCGTAGCCGCCATGGATGTTGATATTCAAATTGAGGGTGGGGGTTAAGATCGTGCCGTTCACAAGGGTAATGATTTCATTCAACTTCATAATAAAGGTTCCTTTCAACATTCGCTTTGCTTGCCATTAATAAGCCTGCAAAATAATTATTCTCTATCTTATCTATTTGGGTAAGTTTCATTGCTCACGCTTTGAGGCGATGTTTATCCCTCCAAAATAGTGACAAAATTCACAATCAAGTATAACAGAAAAAACCGCTTCGTCAAAAGCGGTTTAGTTAGATTACAAGCCAACTCTCTGAGAGTTTGAATACACATTGAATCTATGCTTTCTTGCATAGCCTATCAACGTGATTCCGTATCGTTCTGCCATTTCGATCGAGAGCGATGATGGGGAAGTACGTGAGATCAAAATCGGTGCATGCAGTGCCGCTGCTTTTTGCAGCATCTCAGAGCTGATCCGTCCCGTGGTGATCAGGATGCGATCTTCAGGCCAGATGTTGTTCATCAGACACATTCCAGCGATTTTATCTAACGTGTTGTGCCTGCCGATATCATCTGCGGCAACCAACACTTGTTTGCCGTCGCATAAAGCGGATGTGTGAACACCGCCCGTGTCACGATACAGTTCCTGTGACTCAAATAACTTTTCCACCAACTCCATGATCGCCTCAGGCTGGACCTGAAGCCTGCTCTCTCCGAAATTGACATTCGGCTTCGCTAGCAGATCAACAGCCGTCATACCGCCCGTACAGCCTGACGTCCTGCGCCAATTTGTCGGTTGCTCCGCAGGGTGGTTCAGCCATACATCCATGTTATCGCCATGCTCACACACGCGAGCATCTGCCACCTCGTCCATGCTTTTGATGATACCTTCGTTGTAAAGAAACCCCACAGACAGCGCTTCCAAATGGATGGGCGTACACATGAATGTGATCCACACTTGTCCGTTCACCGTCAACGAAACAGGAGTCTCAACGATGGTTTCCGCGTCGTGATGTTCCCACTTTTTGAATTCATATCTATCATATTGAATTGCCTTGCTGGGGAGGATCATGTTTACTCCATGGACCAATAAAACTTGCTACACATTCATGTTCAGACTTGAAACTTTTTTCTCTGAATTTTTGTGAACTTTACAGAACAGATCAGGGTCCGCTAAAAATGCGCCGAGGCAGGCTTCTGTGCAAAAATAAAGGACGCGTCCGCTATGCTCGGCGGAGGGGAAATATTGCGGATCGGCATCACGGTAGATGCGTCCGCACAGGGTGGCGAATATTTTTCGTTTTGGTTTCTCTTCAACCACAGACCACTTCCGCGATGAGCACTTCAAAAGGACTGACCTTGAATTTCGGCACCAACTCCCCAGTCCGCCGTTGGGCGCTGGAGAAGATGGAGTTTATCTTCGCACTCTTTATTTCCTGTACGGTTGAGAAGTCCAGCTCAATCGGATTTTCAGAGAAGTTCAGCGCAACCAGAACAGTCTGCTCTTCAGACTTGCGCAGGAACACGAAATGATCTTTTGCTTCTTCTTGCAGAGGAACATATTCTCCGCTGACTAATGCAGGGGAGTTCTTGCGGACCCGCAGCAGATGTTTGTAATAATGCAGGAGCGAGCTTGGGTTTTTATCCTGATCGAGAACATTGATGCCGTCTTTGTAATTCGGGTTGACGGGCAGCCATGTGCTTACATTTTTGGATGAGAAGCCTGCATTCGGATTGTTCGTCCACTGCATAGGCGTGCGGTTTTTGTCGCGAGTCATTTCAGCGGTGCGAAGTATAGCCTCATCTGGGTGAACACCCATGTCAGTGACGATGACGTGGTAATACCAGGTTCCCATGGTGTCTTTGACCTGTGAAATATCGGTGAGCATGTAATCGGTCATGCCGATCTCTTCGCCGTTATACAGAAAAGGTGTGCCTTTCAGGGTCAAAACCAGAGCAGCGTGCAGGCGTGCGAGTTCAGGTCCGTGCAGTTTGTTGCCATAGCGGGTGTAAATTCTGGAAGAGTCGTGGTTGCCGAGGGTGTTGCAAGGCCAGCCTTTTTCTGGGAGGCCGTTCAATCTGTACAATCTTTCCTTTTGATTCTTATGGATATGCTCAGGCGTGATCCGTTCGGTTCGCATCAGCGGGAAGTTAAAGACGAGATGCAGTTCATCGTCGCCGTTACCCATATAGTCAATGTTGTCATCTTCGCCGACGAGCATGCGGTCACCATCGTATTCATCGAGGATGGCGCGCAGTTCTTTCATCAACTCGTGGATACCAGCTTGTCCCCATTGATTTTTGAACATGTCGTTCCAGTATTTGTCTTTGAGCTTCATCTCTTCGGGAGTCTTTGCCAGATCTGAGAAACGACGCAACTCTGCTAGGTTCATGGGGACGGTATGCGGCGTGAGATTCGGGTCTTCAAAAATGGTGCCGATCGCATCCAGGCGATAGCCGTCCACGCCCATATCCAGCCAGAAGCGGACAGCGTCCCACATGGCTTGCTTGACGGCGGAGTTGTGCCAGTTCAGGTCAGGCTGCTGCTTCATGAAGTAGTGATAATAGTATTGATTCCGTTCGAGGGAATATGTCCACGCGTCGCCGTCAAAGCAGGATTGCCAGTTGTTGGGGGGCGAATCGACCCAGACGTACCAATCTGCTTTGGGATTGTCACGGCTGGATTTTGACTCAACGAACCATGGATGCTCATCAGAGGTGTGATTCAGCACCAGATCCAGAATGACGCGCATGTTCCGTTTGTGGGATTCGTTCAGGAAGGTTTTGAAATCTTCCAGTGTGCCATATTCGGGTGCAACGCCGCAATAATCCGAAATGTCGTAGCCGCAATCCCAGTTGGGGGAGGGGAAGTGCGGAGAGAGCCAGATCGCGTCCACACCGAGGGAGGCGAGGTAATCCAGCTTTTCGGTTGCGCCTTTGAAGTCACCGATCCCGTCATCGTTGCCGTCTGCGAAGGAGCGCGGATAGATCTGATAAAAAACCGCAGTCTGCCACCATTTAAGTTTTGACATAGTTTGCCTTTATCGTATGCAAGATTTTGAGAAAGAATACTTTTGAAAGACTCAGGCCAATGCCACGGTCTCTATTTTTCCAACTATTTTAACGCAGTCATGCTTGAAGACTTCTTCTGCGTGTGGCGCGTCAGACAGTTCGCTGGTGAGATCCTGCCCGGGAAAATGCAGCCATTCGTGCATATCAAGCCGCCATTTCGGGCAGTCGGTCACATCATAAACGATGCCATTGAACGCAATGAATTTTCGCGTGCCGCGTTCGCCAGTATTGCGTTTTAATTCTGCAATGGTGATGATTCTATCTGACAAAGTTGCCTCTTTTTTGGAAGATTATATCTTTTATTCAGCAGGGTTGAGTTATGTAGAAGCGCTTGTGTTGAGCCTGTCGAAACAGGATCAATTGTCGGCTTAGTTCGAAGCGGGAACAATCACGGTGCGGACGTCACCGCTGAATTTTTCCAGTTCATCGAGCGCAGCATTAACCTCATCTGCATCCAACGGGACTGTTCTGGTAACGATGCGGGAGGTATCCAAAACTTTTTTGCGTGCCATCTCAACCAGCAGCGGAAGCTCCTGCAAGTGATGGTCATTCGAGCCGATGAGTTCCACTTCGTTGCCGAGTAGTTCGTTGTACGTGTCAATCTCAAGCGGCTTGTTGGAAAGGCCGACGATCACCACGCGCGCCAGCACTCCCGCAACTTGAATGGCTTGCTTCATGGTTTGCTGCAGACCGATCATTTCGATGGCAACATCCACGCCTTTGCCATGAGTGAGTTTTTTGATCTCGACGACCGCATTCACCTTTTTGCTGTTGATGGGGATCGCGCCGTATTGTTTTGCGAGATTAAGTTTGTCTTCGTTGATGTCCACAGCGTAGACTTCAATCGCGCCGAAGGCTTTGGCAAGCTGCACGGCGGATTGTCCCAGCCCGCCCACGCCGAAGATGGCGACACGTTCCCCGCCTTTTAGCCTGCTTTTTCGCAGAGCGTGAAATGCGGTGGCGGAAGCGCACATCAGGGTTGCGCCTTGCTCGAAGGGGATTTCATCAGGCAGGTGAATGGCGTTGCGCGCAGGCACGGAAATGTATTCCGCGTATCCGCCGTTGGTGTAATGGCCGAGCATAAGAACTTTTTCGCAGAATTGGTCGTTACCCGTGGAGCAGTGATAGCAATCTCCGCAGGAGATGTTGTAATGCAGGCAGACTCTTTCGCCGACTTTCACGTTGGTTACTTGCGAACCAATTTTTTCAACGATGCCCGCCACCTCGTGACCCAGTGTAAGCGGCACAGGGCGGACAGGCGAAATGCCTGAGCGATAATGTGCGTCGGAGTGGCAGATGCCAGCCGCTTTGACTTTCACCAAAATATGCCGCTCGCCGATCTCAGGGATAGGGATCTCCTGCATTTGCAATGGCTGCCTGGCACCGATAAAGCGAATGGCTTTCATAAGTTCTCCTTGGGCGGGGATGATTTAATTAACTACAGATCAACACTGATAAAAAAGATGGAAGAGCTTTATTCACTTTTCCAATAATTCTTCATTAGCTGGGTTGCCCATTCGGGTTGGGATACTTCTTCTCTTGGCAAAAATTCCTTCATCACGGGTTTGATGTCCAGCACGGGTGTGCCGTCGATCGCATCCAAACCTTGCACGAAAAGATCTCTTCCTTCGCGTTTTATCACTTTGCAGATCATTGCTCCGAGTCGGTTGGGTCTGTTCTTTCCACGCTGGGCAAAGATGCCCGCTTTCGGCCAGTCTTTGTTGTTGCGCGGATGCCTCGCGCCAGTTTCGATCTTATTGCTCTTCACAAGGTGAAAGACAAAGAGGATTTCCGCATGCGAGAAACTTTCAATCTCAAACAAGGCTTCTTCATTGAATGATGGATCAAGCTGGATGACAGATACAACACTTCCCCAGTTATCGTCTTCGATCTCAGCGCGGATATTTTTGACGGCAGCGATGGGTGAGAGCGTAAATGTGTTCATTACCAAAATTTCCACCAGTTGATTTTGAATTCTTTTTTTGCTTTTGCCTTGTAGTCTTTCAGGTAATGCCAGTTGATGCCCACATAATCCTGTTCTCTTCGCAGCACCTTGTCCCACTCGGCCAATGTGTTGCGTGCGGTGAAGGCGCGGGTTTTGGTGTGGGTGTTGGTTTCAGGTTCAACCAGGATGTTCTGCAAAACAGCTTTATGCCAGTTGACCCATTCCACTACGGCTTCTTTTGGCGTCTGTTCGATCAGCGTGTGAAGTTCAGCTTTCAAGTCTGCGGCTTCCTTCATCTTCTGGGCTATGGTTTCCTGTGCTGCCTTCAGTTGTTTTTTATCTGGTTTTCCATAATCAATAAAATCAGAGGAATCGCCCGCGGCAAATTCCGCGTTCTCTATCCTTTGGCGCATTGCTTCCAGTGCGAATGTTTCCTTCAACATCGTTCCTCCTATTGATATTTTTCAACGATCTTCCGCAGCGTGTTGATGTTTCGTGTCGTCGCTTCCACTTTTAAAGTTTTTTCGATGAAATTATTACTGAAGATGGATTTATCGCGGTCACGACGGAGATTGTAAACCACACTGTCTTGTATGGTGAAATCATCCGCTTCACTCCTATGGGACAGCAGATCCTGCTCCGATTTTTTGTCCACACTCTGACGGTTTCTCAGAAAGACAATATGCAGGGTTTCATCGCCTTGCGGTTCAAAGGCTGGCTTATTCGCTATCTTCGCCAGTTCATCCATTGTCCGCAGGAAGGTTTCCACTTTGTATCCCAGCGCCTTTTCAAGCTGCTTTTCGATCTTCACTTCCAGCCCAGTGGACTCTTTCGCCTCGAAGATCACATTTCCGCTGTTGATGTACGTTTGCACGTTGGTGCAGCCGAAGGACTCGAAATATTTTTTCAAGTCCTCCATTTTGATGATCTTCGTCCCACCGACGTTGATGGCGCGTAGAAAGGCGATGTATTTTTTCATCTTTTATTGGGCAAGTATGCTTTTGAGTTCCAGCATGTTCGAGAATGGGATCGCGCCCGCCGCCCGCAGAGATTCACTTGGCGTGAACGCTGCATAACCATACACCGTCATTCCTGCGCGAACACCCGCAGTTACCCCAGGAATGCTATCCTCGATGACGATGCAGCGTGAAGGGGGAATATTGAAGGACTGAGCGGCAGTGAGAAATACATCTGGTGCAGGCTTGGGCTTGGGAACTTCCAATCCGCTGAAGATGGCGTCGCCGAAGAACTCTGTCAGATTGGCGAGTTTCAACCGAAGCTGAATCTCGCTGCGGGTCCCGTTCGAAGCGATGCACATCGGCACGGTGATGCTTTCGACGAGCTCATGAATCCCGTCGACAGGTTCCAGCACCTGCCTGGATAATTCCGCCAGCCGTTCTTGAAAAGTGGATGCAAAATTAGAGGGCGGAGTCCAATTTAATTTTTGAGAAGTGACTTGCAGCCGCTGTGTGATGGACGCGCCTGAAAACTCGCGCATGTATTCATCAGAGTTCACTCGATGGCCGTGTTCTTCCAAAATTTCAACATAGACTTGATTGGCAAGCGGCTCAGTATTCACGAGCACGCCGTCGCAATCGAAAATGACAAGGTCGTAGGATGTGTTTTTCATAGGAGCGGGATTATATCGCAGCTTCAAAAAGCGCCAATAATTCTCGTGCTGAATGAACAAGATGGTCGGCTCCAGCGTTGGACAGTCTGTCCACACTTTGATGTCCCCAACCAACGGCGATACTCTTGACTGACGCCTGCTTGGCCGCGTGGATATCGCTCACCGCGTCACCGATCATGTAGACCGCTTCGCCCGCCGCCGCGAACTGATCCCTTGCCTGTGAAATTTTCTCCGCTTTCGTCCCTGGCTGCTCCAGACCATAGATCGCGCGGATGCAATCTTCCAGTTTATGTTGAGCGAGGAATGCCTTCACGTTTTTCGATGTGTTGGTAGTGACCACGCCGAGCACATGTTTTGCGGATAACTCCCTCACCACCTCTGCCAGCCCTGCAAAAATTTCAGGCGGGGATTCTTTTACCGCCACCTTGTCCAAACATCTGCGCACAAATTCATCTATCAGCGCTTCGGGTACTTCGAGTTGCCGTCCAAATGTGGCAAAGGACATCACTTCGAGAGTGCTCAGGTCCTCCCTGACCACGGTGTGGACTACGCCAAGCTCGCCGCAAACTTCCTGCCCGAATTGAAGCAGATCATCCAACGTATCGGCGAGGACGCCGTCAAAGTCAAATAGTATTAATGCCATTGGTAAATTAATCAACAATGAAAAGTTTTGCGCCCGTTTTGGTGTACGAGCGGTGTGATTCCGCATTGTCCGCCACTTGGTAGCTTGATCCCGGAGTCAGCGTGAATGTTCGGCCATCGGCAAGCTCGGTGTGTAATTCACCCTCGATGCATAACAGGATATGACCTTTCTTGCACCAATGGTCAGCGAGATAACCAGCGCTATATTCCACCATCCGCACGCGGACTGTGTCAAACTGCTGCGTGTACCAGAGCGCCACACCCGTTTCCCCTTTATGCTCGGTGGGGATGATCTCGGCCCAATTTGTGGTGCCGAAGGGGATATTCTTCATTTCCATGTAAAGCTCCTGTGTATTTTGATCGTCAATCCCCTTGATAATTAATGCCGTCATCCCGTTTGGGGAGGAAGATAATAATCAGGACAACTACAAGAATATAGATCGAGTAGCTCAAGAGCGGAAAGGAATTCGCCAATAAGATCGCGCCAAGATACGAGCCGTTGACGAAGATATAGTTTGGCGTATGGCTGCGCATGTACTGCTTGCTAAACTCGGAGACCGCCAGATGAGGATGATAATAAACATAGACCAGCATGATATAGCCCGTGAGGTTGCAGGCGATTAGTGCAGCTCCATAAAAAATGATCGGCCCAGCTTGAAACGGATAGCGCCCCAGCAGCGAGGTAGGGAAGGGGATGAAGCTGACAAATAGTAATAGCAGGATGTTTAACCACAAGAAACCACGGTCTGTTTTTTTGATGGCATGCATGGAGTTGTGATGGATGACCCAGTACAGACCGATAATGATAAAGCTCATGGCATAGGCGAATATGCGCGGCAGCACCGAGAACAACGTTGCCGAAAATTGGCTGTACGGTACTTCTGGGAAACGAATATCGAGAATCAATAAAGTGATCACGATGGCAAAAACGCCATCGCTAAAGGCTTCCAGACGGTTTTTTTCCATAATGGGATCGATTATAAGGGAAATTAGTATGCACCTGAACACTGCCATTGGTCTTCGGGTGTGTAGGTGCAGGTATTCATGCCGGGACCAATGTAATGAAATGCAAGTGAATAGCTTTCGCCTGTCTTTGCGTAAAAAATCGACTCGTCGTTAACTTCCGTAGGAATGCTGGCGGTGTAACCGGGCACAAGTTCGTCGAGCGATTCGGGGTATGTGCCTTTGTCTGTGTGATGCTGCTCCAACGCCTTGATGACAGGGTCAAGAGCCGCGTATCCGCGCTCTGCCTTTTCACCGACGCCGGGCGGTTCTGCTGTGAAGGGACTGCACGCCGCAATCGCTAGGCAGGTGATAAAGAGAAAATAAAAGGTTTTGAAGGATATTTTCATCGATACCTGACCTCATGAATTTTTTATTTCATCAAGAAAGGACTTGACGGCGCTCAGGTATTTTTCAAATTGATCGTGGCGGATGCTGTGACCTGCGGCAGGGATATTCACGGTCTTAAGCTGGGGGATAAGGGATTGGAGCGCCGCGACTCTTTCAGGTGTGACCAGCGCACCGTATGCGGGGTCCGCTGTGATCAAAAGAGTGGGACATGAGACATGCGGGATCAAGGTTTGCCAATCGAGGCTTTTGTCATTTTTCGCGTCGAAGACTTCAACAACATTGAGACTGAATCGCTGCTTGGATTCCGCCCATCGTTCCACCACATCATCCTTCCAGTGCGGCATGGACGCGTGCTGTTCGGCGACCAGATCCTTGTGTGTCTTGCGTTTGAGGGAATTCATCCATGTGCATGTTCCTGCCCGCCATGCGATCATCTCTTCTGTTTCAGCCTCCTCGGACATCCATCGGAGCGGCGGGTCTTCCAGCAGAATGGCGCGCGGGACTTTGGGGTAGCTCGCCGCGAAGGTAAGCGCAGACATCGCGCCCATGGAGTGGCCCAAAATGATCGGGTGTTTAAGTTTCAGCTGTTTGATGATCGCAGCCAGATCCTTTGCGTGAAAGGCAGGGCCGTAGCCGCGCTTGGGCGCGTCCGAGAGGCCATGTCCGCGGGCATCCACCATGATGACATCGTATTCTGACTCAAGCGCTTCCGCGATGGATGACCAACACAAACCGTCATCGGTGACGCCGTGCATGAGGATGAGCGGCGGTTTGTTCTCTCCGCCTGTGCGTGTGTAATGGAATTTGAGTTTATTGGCTGTAACGTATTCAGATCGCCATGAATTCATGTCTGTTTTCTCCAAAAGATTAAATGTCAGTTGATTTTACTTCCTGAGAAGCGGAATAACCGTATAATTATCCACGGCAATCGTACATTCAATAATTCATAACGCAGAGGAGAGAGACCGTGAGGAAGAAAATTCTTGGTGTTGTTCTTGGTTTGGTACTTGTTTTTAGCGCATGGCAATTCTGGCCGCATCAGAAGAAAGCCCCCACCGATAAATTCACCGATATCGTCTCAACCAGCGCTGGGGATGTGCGTGGATTCGTGCAGGATGGACTGAACATCTATCTTGGCATCCCATACGCGAAAGCCCCTTCGGGCTCGCTTCGTTTCAAGGCCCCTGAGCCGCAGCCCGCATGGGACGGTGTTTTCAATGCCTATGAATTTGGTGCCATTTGTCCGCAGGTGTATGACCCCGTGGAGATCGACGACCCGAATGAAAATGTCAACGAGGAAGACTGCCTGACCGTGAACGTCTGGTCGCCTGCGTCTGGTTCGGATAAAAAAGCGGTCATGGTCTTCATCCACGGCGGCGGATTTGTGGCAGGCACGAGCAAGAGTCATTTGTATCAGGGGGATGCGATCGCCAAAAATGGTGATGTGGTCTATGTCAGCTTGAACTACCGAGTGGGCTTGCTGGGCTATTTTGATTTCTCGGTCATCGGTGGACCTGAATATGCAGACAGCGCCAATAACGGTCTTCGCGATCAACTGCTTGCGCTGAAATGGGTCAAAGAGAATATCGCAGCTTTTGGCGGCGACCCGCAAAATATCACGGTCTTTGGTGAATCGGCGGGCGGGTCAAGCGTTGCTGCATTGCTGGCTGTGGATTACCCCCAGCAATACTTTGACCGTGCCATCGTCATGAGCGGCTCGCCTCAACATACTGCCGAGGAATCACGCTCGATCGCAGAATTGATCCGCGACCAGACGGGCATCAAGTCAGCTTTCCTTTGGAAGAACATGCCTACGGCAGGCGTTACCTATATTCAAGGTCAGGTGGCAGATGCGGTGGGTTCACCCATCTCTGACCTGCTTTTTGCTCCAACCTATGGAGAGGACAACGTCGTCAAGAGCAGTCCGCTTGTTGCTGCTCAACTGGGCAAAACCGCAGGCATCGACTTGATGATCGGCACAATGGGCAACGAACTTTCCTATTGGAGTTTTTACGATACCGAAACGGATCATATCTGCGAGCAGACCGTCACTGATAATATCTTTACCTCCATCGACCCTGCACAGGCGGCTAAGATCGAAGAGCTTTATAAACTTTACAAACAGAATCCCGAACGGGCAGGATATTCGGAAGGGGAATTGATTTTGACTCTGGGCGACGATTACGCATTTCGTGTCTCAGCTCTGCAGCTGGCGGAGGCGCAATCGAAGATCGCGAATGTTTATGTCTATCGCGCCGAGTATCCTGTCAATTTGCCTGACCAGCCATGTCAAAATAACCACGCGCCTCACGGTTCGGAACTTCCTTTTGTGTTTGGAAAAATAAACGAGGAAAGTGGAACTGACTTTATTGGGATTTCACGCGATGAGCAGGATACTGCCATCCGTGAGCGCCTGATGAATGAGATGATGTCCGCCTGGGTCAACTTTGCTAAAACAGGCGACCCTAACGGCGCATCTCTTCCCGCCTGGCCGCTGTTCAATTCTGATACGCAGCCTGTCATGCGCTTTGGTGTGGATTCTAAACCTGACGACGCACCTTTTCGCGAGGAGTACCTTGCGATGGCCGAGTTCATGAAGACTTTCAATGTGTTCGATGCGCTCAAGTAAACTGGCAATCTGTTTCTCTCCACACAGTATATAATTCAATGCACTGCGAAACATCCAACTATCAAACTACGGAACTATCAAACTATGCCCACCCAACTCATTGAATGTATCCCCAATTTTTCCGAAGCGCGCCGACCCGAGGTCATTGACCAGATCGTCGCGGCGATTCAATCTGTCAGCGAGGTGAAGCTCCTCGACCGCTCCTCCGACCTCGATCACAACCGCACCGTCCTCACGTTTGCAGGATCAGCCGTCGGCGTGGAAGAGGCGGCCTTTCAAGCCATCAAAACCGCCGCTGAACTCATCGATCTTGACGAGCACACAGGCGCGCATCCCCGCATCGGCGCTACGGATGTTGTTCCCTTCGTCCCGCTCAGCGGTGCGACCATGGAAGAGTGCATTGCCATTGCCCAGCGTCTCGGTCAGCGCGTTGGAAGCGAACTCAGCGTCCCTGTCTATTTGTATGAAGCGGCCGCAACTCGCCCTGAACGTGCCAATCTTGAAAACATCCGCAAGGGACAGTATGAGGGACTGAAATCCGAAGTTGAAACGAACCCCGAGCGCAAGCCTGATTTTGGCCCCGCCAAACTTTCCAAAGCAGGGGCAACGGTTATCGGTGCGCGCAATCCGCTGATTGCTTTCAACGTCTATCTCACCACCGACGATGTGGATATTGCCAAGAAGATCGCCAAAGCCGTGCGCCAGTCATCGGGCGGGCTGCGGTACGTCAAAGGTCTCGGCCTGCTTGTAGATGGCCGCGCCCAGGTTTCGATGAACCTCACCAACTTCCGCGAGACGCCTATTGCCCGTGTCGTTGAATTCATCCGCCGCGAAGCACAGCGTTACGGTGTTGGCGTTCATCACAGCGAACTCGTTGGGTTGATCCCGCAGGATGCCCTGGTGGATGCGGCCGTCTGGTACACCCAGTTGGATCAATTCGATAAAGAGCAGATTTTGGAATCCCGCTTATTTGACCATGGACCGCAGACTGCAGACCATGGTCAATCGTCCACGGTCCACGGTCTTTCTGCGCCTCAGCCTGCTTCGTTTATCGAACAGTTGGCTGCCCCCACGCCGACTCCGGGTGGCGGCTCTGCGGGCGCGTATGCCGGCGCTATGGGAGCGGGACTCGTCTCCATGGTGGCTGGGCTCACCATCGGCAAGAAGAAATATGCTGAAGTGGAGGCCGAAATGCAAGCCATCCGTGTAGTCGGCGAAAACCTTCGCAAAGAACTCACTCAGGCTGTGGACGATGACGCTTCTTCCTTCGAAGTCTTAATGGCAACTTTCAAATTGCCCAAAGATACAGATGAACAGAAATCAAAGCGCAGCGCTGCCATTGCCCAAGCCACACTCAATGCCGCGCACATTCCATTGCACGTTGCTGCGGATGCTGTCAAAGTGATGGAACTTGCCCTCAAATGCGCCCAACATGGCAATCTCAATGCGATAAGTGATGCCATGTCTGGCTTCGCCATGTCCCGTGCTGCCCTCACAGCGGCGGGCTACAACGTCAAGATAAATATCAATTCCCTGGAAGACAAGTCCGCTGGCGATAAGATGTTGGCCGAGCTCGCAGAACTTGAAAAAGAAGCCGACAAGCTGGAAAAAGAAATTCGCCAGATTATGAAAGAGCGCGGTGGTATTTAGCCATTAACTCTGGAGTCAAACAGCTTGCTGTTTGACATTGACTAAACCCCGTTCAGCAAGCTGAACGACTCCAGAGGAACCCAAACTCTTAATCAAATTCATCAAACACATCTACCCTGTCAATTGGCTGGCTCATTACAGTATCCCGAAAGCTATCATCCGCCTTCTCTAAGAACCATCGATAACTGCAAAACGGATACTCCTCGGCATTTTCAACTAATCTATGTTTTACGGGGTTGAGATGCACGTAATGCAATCTGGCGTAGTAGGAAGTTTCAAGCGTGATACACGTATCCCAGTAGTTGTACCAAACCTTTCGTCCTACTGTCTTGTCGAGTTTGTTCAACTCCACTGCGGTTTTTGAATGGAACTGACGAATTAGCTTTTCCAATGAGAGTGCATTTTCGGGAGCACGCGCAATAAAGTGATAATGATTTTTAAGGATCGCCCACGCCTCCAGCTCCCAGCCCCAATGCGCCGCACGTTCAAACAAGACCTCATATACAAGCGACTTGTGCTTATCGTCTGTCAATAAATGTCGGTTATATAAAACCGACCCAGTCACAATATATATTGCGTTGGAAACAAAATAATGCGGCGGGTTGTTGGGGTGTGGCTTGTAAATATCTTCCATTGCCACAGTATAATTCCAACTGGTTCTTCTTTGGCGTCGTGGAGCTTGCTTCACGAAATCCCGACCAGCAAGGTGGTCGATTCCAGAATTAAACCCGTAAGACATGAAGCCAAAATTTTCTTTTTCCGATATCACCATCGTCAAGATGATCTCCCTGTTAACCGCCGCAATGGGCATAGTCAATGTCCTTTCGGCGGTTACTCCATCTTTAAAAGATAGACTGAGATTGCTGGAGGAATATTCTCCTTTCGGCGTCACTCAAGGCGGACATCTCACCTCTGCGATTGCGGGATTTGCACTTTTGCTTCTCGCAGGCAGTCTTTGGCGGCGTAAGCGAGTCGGCTGGATTTTGACGATCTCTATTCTGAGCCTGTCCATTCCGACGCATCTCATCAAAGGATTGGATTATGAAGAGGCGATCCTTGCTTTCATCCTGATCGTTTTGTTGATCGCCACCCGCGATAATTTTCAAGCTCGGTCTGATACTCCCTCGGTACGCGCTGGACTTTGGGCTGTCCTTTCCTCTTTGGGCTTTACCCTCGCGTATGGAGTTCTGGGCTTCTACCTGCTCGATAGACATTTTCAAATTAACTTTGGCTTTTGGGCTGCCCTCCGCCAGACCGTTGTCATGTTCACCGAGTTTTATGACCCTGGCCTGCAGCCGATCACTGGGTTTGGAAAATATTTTGCCGACTCCATTTATCTGGTCGGAGTAACTACAGGGTTGTACGCTTTGTGGATGCTCTTGCGCCCTGTTTTATCCCGCCTCCTGCCTTCATCAGATGAGCGTTCCCGTGCGTGGGAGATCGTCCGTGCTTACGGACGGTCCTCGCTGGCACGTTATACACTTTTAGACGACAAGCTCCATTTTTTTTCAACAGGCGGATCGGTGATATCGTATGTGATCGAAAATCGCGTTGCGTTAGTTCTTGGCGACCCAATTGGTCCGCAAGATGATACCGAACCCGCCATTATTGCATTCAAAGATTTCTGCGCTGTTAACGATTGGATTCCCGCCTTCTATCAGATAAAACCCGACTTGCTGAATCACTACGATTCGCTAGGATTTGTCAAATTCCCCATTGGGCACGAAGCCGTTGTGGACTTATCCACATTCACTTTGGATGGCAGCGACAATAAGACCCTTCGCAACTCCTATAATAAAATGCTTCGTAATGGATACAAGGCGTCCATTCAGGAACCGCCGCATTCGCCGCGTATGCTGCGTGAACTTCGTGCGATCAGCGATAATTGGCTCTCATCTCGTGGAATGAAAGAGATGGGATTCTCTCTTGGCTGGTTTGACGAGGGCTATCTTAATACCTGCCCGATCCTGCTTGTGCGGGACGCAGAAGGGTTCATTGATGCCTTCGCGAACATTGTCACCGAGTTTCAGGTCAACGAAGCCGCCGTGGATTTGATGCGTCATCGCAGTTATTCCGAAAAAGGCATTATGGATTTTCTTTTTGTGTCTCTTTTCCAATGGGCCAAGGAAAAAGGCATCTCTTCATTCAATCTTGGCTTGAGCACCTTTTCAGGGATTGGAGAGAGCCCGGAAGACCCCGCTCTTGAACGCACTCTGCGTTTCCTGTATGAGAACATTGACCGTTTTTATAATTTCAAGGGTTTGCATGCCTTCAAGGAAAAATTTCATCCAACGTGGGCTCCGCGTTATTTGGCATTTTTAGGGGCAGGTAATCTCCCTTCTGTGAGTCTGTCTCTGTTGCGGGCAAGTTTCCGTACCAACGTAATTCCTTCCATTCCAGCTAAAAGATAAAAGTTTCCACAGGGTATTCATGAAACGTATTTTGATTGCGATCGTACCTGGGCTGTTACTTCTTTCTTCCTGCCAGCCTGCCATAAAAGAAGAAAGCTTGACCTTGGAACCAACAAGCCTTGCGACTCAAGCGCCTGTAGCAACGTCTGTTCCTATCCCAACGGTTGCTACTGTGGCGGCCTGTGAGCCAGACACAACAGACTTCTGCCTCGTGGATTGGAGGACCACTTTCCAAAATCCTCTTGGCTCCGATGCTCCTATTACGGTTGCTCGCAGTTATCCCTATGGGTCCACCGAAAATGATACGCGTGAACCACATCGCGGGGTGGACCTAGAGAGCAAGGAAGGTGACCCTGTCTATGCTCCTGCTGCGGGCGTAGTGATCTTTGCAGGGCGCGACCATCAGCGAGTCTATACTCCGTGGGATGATTACTATGGAAACATGATCGTCATCCAGCACGAAGATGGATTGTTCACACTGTATGGGCATTTGTCTAAAATACTGGTGGCAGTTGGGGATCATCTGAATGTCGGCGATGTCATCGCCGCCGTGGGACACACGGGTGTGGCGATCGGGAGTCACCTGCATTTTGAAGTCCGCACTGGCAGCGAAGGGATAGACTTTTTCTCCACGGAAAACCCCGAACCGCTTCTTCCTTTGGACGATGGCAAAGGGGCAATGTCCATTACGTTGAAGACATCAAGCAAAATAAAAGTAAAACGTAATTTGGTTTTTTACCGCTACGCCCCAGGGACAAATAGATCTGAGAAAAAATATTACCTGTCCACATATCCAAAAGGCTTCGAACATAATTTGGAAGATTTTGCAATGAGCGACCTTCCCCCTGGCCGATACCGAATCGCCTTCTCTGACTCTGGTGAAATGTACGAACGAGTTGTAGTCGTGGAGGCGGGGAAATTAACGCAAGTGGTCTTTGATTTGAATAAATAAAAGAAGGCCGTGGTCTTGAAACCACGGCCTTCTCATTACCTCTCACTTATTACTTATTTCTATTCTTCCAACGTCGAGATATCGCCTTCGGGCAAACCTTGTGCGCGGGCCTTCAACACACGACGCATGATCTTGCCGGAACGGGTCTTGGGAAGTTTATCGAGGAATTTCACATCTTCAGGGCGGGCGATCGGTCCCATGTGCTTGGACACATGCTGGCGTAATTCTTCCGCAAGTTCGGCGGATGGGGCAAAGCCTGAACGCAGGATCACAAAGGTATGGATAGCCTGACCTTTGACTTCGTGAGATAAGCCAATCGCCGCAGCTTCAGCAACTGCAGGGTGACTGACCAACGCAGACTCAACTTCCGCGGTGCCGAGGCGGTGACCGGAGACTTTGATCACATCATCTACGCGGCCAATGATCCAGAAGTAGCCATCTTTGTCACGCTTGGCAGAATCACCTGTGGTGTAGCGGCCAGGGTATTTCGACCAATATTGATTGACGTATCGCTCGTCGTCACCGTAAATGGTGCGCAACATGGCAGGCCATGGATTCAACAAAGTGAGATACCCTTCTGTGTCATCGGGAACAGGATTGCCTTGTTCGTCTACAACTTCAGCAGCCTGCCCAAAGAACGGACGCGTGCCAGAACCGGGTTTGAGTGGCACAACCGGAGTGGGTGTAATCTGGAATGCACCTGTCTCTGTCTGCCACCACGTGTCAATGATCGGACACTTCTCTTTCCCAATAACGCGGTGGTACCACTTCCATGCCTCAGGGTTGATCGGCTCACCGACAGAACCGAGCAGGCGAAGGGAGGAAAGATCGTGCTTGTTGGGCCACGCTTCACCGAATCGCATGAGTCCGCGAATGGCGGTCGGCGCGGTGTAGAAGATCGTAATTCCAAAGCGTTCAACAACCTGCCACCAGCGGTTTGGGTAGGGGAAGGTTGGACCGCCTTCAAACAGCATTGAAGTTGCGCCAGCGATCATTGGGCCATACACGATGTAGGAATGTCCTGTGATCCAGCCTGGGTCTGCCGTACACCACCAACGGTCTTCGTCTTTCACATCAAAGACATACTTGAGCGTGGAGTAGGTGCCAACCATGTAGCCGCCATGCGTATGCAGAATGGCCTTGGGCTTGCCAGTTGAACCTGATGTGTAAAGAATGAAGAGAGGATCTTCCGCGTCAAGGACTTCAGTTGCGCATTTGCCGTTGGCGATAGGGAGCGCGCATAAGTCGTGATACCAATGATCGCGGCCCGCTTCCATTCCTACGGGTTGGCCTGTTCTCTTGACGACGATCACATTCTCCACCGACGGGCAGCGCTTGATGGCTTCATCGACAATGTTTTTGAGTTCTACGATCTTGCCGTTCTGGTACGAGCCATCGCAAGTGATGACCAGTTTCGATTGACTATCATCAATTCGGCCTTGCAAGGAGTCTACTGAGAAGCCGCCGAACACCACGGAATGGATCGCGCCGATCTTGGCGCAAGCCAGCATGGCAAAGACGATCTCAGGTACACGACCCATGTAAATCGTGACACGTTCGCCTTTTTGCACACCCATCGACTTGATAATGTTCGCCATGCGTGAGACTTCGCGGTTCATGGCGTAGTAGGAGAAAGTGCGCTCCGATTTGCCGTCTTCTGATTCCCAGATCAATGCAAGTTGATTCTTGCGGTGAGTCTTGAGGTGACGGTCAATGGCGTTGTGTACAATATTTGTCTGTGCGCCGACAAACCATTTGAAGAATGGTTTGTTCGAGTCGTCCAGCACCTTGTCCCACTTTTTGTACCATTCCAATTCTGAGGCTTCATCAGCCCAAAAACCCTGCAGGTCCTTGCCTGCTTTTTCAGCGAGCGCATCCCAATCTTTCAAGCGTGCCTGTGCGATCACTTGCTCTGAGGGATAATAAACTTCACCTTCCATTTGTTTTTTCTCCTTTGACGTGAATTAAGTTCCTTGCTCGTGGAATATTCGGCTTAATATACAGGAAAATGCGCTTAACGGCAATCACTTACATATCTTTTCCTGCACTGATTTCTGCCTTCATTTGCGCCCAAGCTTCACGTGCCTCAGTGACGGAACCTTCATCTTCGATGGTAGTAATGTCGCCAGGGTCCTTGTCCAATGTGACAGCTTTCAGTACGCGGCGCATGATCTTGCCGCTGCGGGTTTTGGGCAGCATGCTCACAAAATTCAATTCGCCGATGACAGCGATCGGCCCCAGCTCATGGCGGACAGTCTCGATCAATTCTTTTTTGAGTTCAGCTGACGGTGTTTTTCCATTTTTGAGCAGCACAAATGCAGAGATGACCTCGCCGCGCAATTCATCAGGATGCCCGATCACACCTGATTCTGCAACATCGGGATGTTTCAGGAATGCGGTCTCCACCTCAATGGTACCAATGCGATGACCAGCGATCTTGATGATCTCGTCTGCCCGTCCCGCAAACCAGACGTAACCATCTTCATCGATGTGCGCCGAGTCGCCTGTGTAATACACGTTAGGAATCTTCGACCAGTAATCTTTTCCGTATCTCTCTGGCTCGCCCCAAAGTGCAGGAGTGAGTCCGGGGAATGGACGTTTGATGACCATGATGCCTTTTTCGTTCGGCGCGCATGGTTCACCTTCGGGAGTTAACACTTCTACTTCAATGCCTGGCAATGGGATGGTGGCTGAACCTGCCTTGGTGGGCAGCATTCCAATTCCATATGGATTGCCAAAGACAGGGCCGCCAGTTTCCGTTTGCCACATGTGGTCAATGACAGGGACCTTGTTACCGAGCATTTTGTTTTGCAGCCAATCCCACGCGGGCGCGTTCAGCACTTCACCTGCGCAGAAGATTCTTTCAAGGTAATCGTGGTTGACACGGCGCAGAGGTTCGTCACCGTAGCGCATCAATAAACGAACAGCAGTGGGGGAGGTGAAGACACCGCTTACAGCGAATTCTTCAATGGCAATTCTCCAGTTCGCTTCCGCGTGCGGATGATCGAGCGCGCCTTCAAATGCAATCGTAGTACAGCCCGTGATCAGCGGAGCGTAGACGATATAACTGTGACCCACGATCCAGCCAATATCTGAGGTTGCCCACCAAACATCTGTAGGTTTGAGTCCATAGACCCAACGCGCCATGCTGAAAATATGCACCTGATATCCGCCATGGGTGTGGATCGCCAATTTGGGTTTTGCGGTGGTTCCAGAAGTAGCCAGAATAAAGGCAGGCTCGTTCGCTTCCATCGGGACGCATTCTCCGTTTTGTCCTTTGGAATATGCGAGGAATTCCTCCCATGTGATATCGCGTCCGCTTTGCATGGAAACTTCATCATTTCCGCGCTTAAGCAGGACGACGTGTTCAACGTCGGTTTTCGTGCCCGTCAATGCGCCGTCCACAATTCCCTTTAGTGGAACATCCTTACCTTTGCGGAACGTAATGTCGGTTGTGAATACGAGGCGTGAACCGCTGGCTTGAATTCTGTCACCCAAAGCATTTTCACCGAATCCTGCAAATACCACAGAGTGGATCGCACCAATACGCACGATCGCAAGCATCAGCATGATGGCTTCGGGGCAGGTCGGCATGTAAATGGTGATTCGGTCGCCTTTTTTGATTCCCATGCCGCGTAAGGCAGCTGCCATGCGTTTGACTTCATAGAGCATGACAGCATAGGTGAATAATTGACGCTCTCCGCGTTCGTTCATGTAGATAAGAGCAGTATGTCCGCCCCATCCGCGCTTTACGTGATAATCAAGTGCGTTGTATGCCAGATTCGTCTGCGCACCTGAAAACCATTTGAAGTTTGGGTAATTCCATTCAAAGACTTTGTCCCAGGTTTTGAACCAATATAATTCCTTGGCGGCACGTTCCCAAAAGGCCTCGGGGTTTTCCTTTGCTTCCTGTATCCAGCGGTTGATTGTTGGGCTGATGTAATTCATGCCTCTTCCTCCTGATGTATTGAGACGGGACGGGTTGCGCCCCGTCTCAATTTGGTTACATAGAACTGTGTGCTTTTTAATTTAATCGCCAGATACTTTTCCCGTTCCAATCGATGCTACTGATGCATCGGAGGAAATATCAACCTTGTAGGTCTCGGGCATTTTTAAGTAACAGACCACAGCGCAGATCGCCGCGATCAACATTGGATACAGCAGACCCGCATAATGTCCGAATGGAGCCGCGATCGGTGCCAGCCAGCCTTCGCCTGTTTTAGCCGCTTCAAGCATTGACAAACCGATGATCGGAACCAAGCCGCCGAACACGCCATTGCCGATGTGATACGGCAAAGACATGGAGGTGTAGCGGATCTTGGTGGGGAAGAGTTCCACAAGGTACGCTGCGATCGGTCCGTAAACCATTGTCACGTAGATGACCTGAACGAAGATTAGAACGGCGAGCATGAATGGGCTGTAGTTGGGGTTTACTACATTTCCTGGATCTTTTGCGGCAATGAAGGTGGTGAATGGTGCAAACTTTTCCATGGTGTTATAGATTGGCAGCCAGGTGACCACAGCCAATATCATGCCCCAAAGGATGATCTGCTTTCGACCGATCTTATCGGAGAGGTTGCCAAAAAAGACGAAGAATGGAGTTGCGAAGAGCAGTGCGCCACCCATGATCAAGTTGGAATTTACGAGGTCAACACCGTAAATTTTTTGCAGATAGAAGAGAGCGTAGAACTGTCCTGTGTACCAAACAACACCCTGTCCCATGGTTGCACCGAAGAGCGCCAGGGCAACATAGCCTAGGTTGTATGGGTTTCCAAAACTTTCTTTGAGCGGGTTCTTGGAGATGCCGCCTGATTTCTTGAGCTTGTCATACATGGGTGATTCGCGCAAGGAGTAGCGGATGTAAAGGGAGAGACCGACCAAAAGAATGGAAATAAGGAAAGGAACACGCCAGCCCCATGCAGAGAAAGCATCTTCGCCAACAGATTGGCGGGTGATCAGGATCACGCCCAAGGACATGAACAAGCCAAGGGTGGCCGTGATCTGGATCCAGCTTGTGAAGAAACCGCGGCGTCCGTTCGGGGAATGTTCCGCTACATAGGTAGCTGCACCGCCATATTCACCACCAAGCGCCAAGCCTTGCAGGATGCGCAGCGTGATCAGGATAATACCTGCCCAATCTCCAAGCACTTCTCTGGTCGGGAGCAATCCGACGCCAAAGGTACAAAGACCCATCAAGGTCATGGTGACGAGGAATGTATATTTACGTCCGATGAGGTCGCCGACACGCCCAAAAACGATCGCGCCGAATGGACGAACGATGAAACCGACGGCGAAAGTTGCCAGCCAGGCGATCATATCGCCAATGGGTGTCCCAGTCGAATAAAATTTGCTCGCGATCACTGCAGCGAGGCTACCAAAAATATAAAAATCGTACCATTCGATCATTGTTCCCGCGGCGGAAGCAAAAATAATGCGGGGCAAACCTTGAGCCTTTTCTTCTTGAGCCATGGTTAATTATTCTCCTTTGATGAATTTGTGTGGTCATGATATATCTGGCAGACTGCGATATTATGGATTGACACCTCAATTTATTCAAAATGGATATGGACTTATACCTTCCTCCTGTTCAAGAGTATTCCCATATGGTTGCATCATTCAGGCCTGCTGGCGAAACAAGTTTGAATGAATCAAAAAAGAGACACGCAAATGTGCGGTCTCTAATTTACAAGAGTGTGATTTTTTAGCATACAGCAGCAAAAAGGCGTACAAAACCATCGCCCTCGAGAGAGGGGAGCGCCCTTCCAGCGTGTGATTGTTTGTAAACCCATATCCGATACCTTCCTCTTCGATCAAGGATTTGGAATAACGGACATTTACCGCTAAAAAGTTTCTTCAGATTTCAATTAACAACCCGCCTTTTTTCAGGAAGTTACGGAACATTTTCAAATCTGACAAAGGAGGAATGTTTCTTTGCCAGTTCTCTTTGCTGGTCAGCCTGCCGCTCGGATCAATAACACCGGTACTTTGGAATTGTGTACTACCCGCTCGGCAATGCTGCCAAGCAGCCAGCGTGCGGGACCGGTGCGTCCGTGCGTTGACATGGCGATGACATCAACCTGCAGTTCTTCTGCCACTCCAAGAATCACTTCCGCAACGGAGCCAACCCGCAGTTGAGTTGATGTTTTGAAGCCTGCAGCCTTGAGCTCGTTTTCGATCTCGGCGATGTATTTCTGGCCTCGCTCTTCTTGTTCAGCCATGGCGTTTTGGGCAAGCCCAGGGTCGGAGAATGCAAAGTCCATGGCGGGGTTGGCGCCGACGTTTAGAAGGATCAACTCAGCTCCTACAGCATAGGCAAGCTCTTTAGCGTGCGGCAGCGCGCCTTCGGCTACTTTGGAGCCATCGAGAGGGACAAGGATTTTTCTGTACATGGTTATCTCCGATCTTTTATTGTCCAAAACGCAATCGTCTTATCAGGCGATTGGAAAACTTTGCTTGTTTCATCAGTTTTTGAACGGCGGAAACATCGTAAAGAACGCGGTGATAGGTGTAGGTCATTTCATCCGTGTCTATGATGGCGTAGGCGGCGCGGGGATCTTCGTCTCGGGGCTGGCCCACGCTTCCAGGGTTGATCATCATCCGGTCGAGAGTCAGCTTCATGGGAAAATTGATGCGCGGATATTCCTCCTGCACACGCCAATCATCCCAGGGTTTCCGAAAGATGGCCGGTAAATGCGTGTGTCCATTTAAACAAAAGGGGGTTTCGCTCATTTCAAGGTTGCTTTTTGCAATAACCGGGTCGGCGACATACTCCCAGACAGGATCTCGGAGGCTGCCATGGACGATCGTGATGCCATGATTATCCGGCACGAGCGGGGTGTCGGGAAGAGTGTTCAGCCAATCGAAATTCGGGTTGGATAACCAATGGCGCGTCCAAAAGATAACCTCCTGTGCATCCTTTGAAAAATCCCAGATGCTAATTCTCCCTGTTACCGCCAGATCGTGATTTCCTGCAAGACAGATGGGGTCAAGTTCACGCAGGCGGTTGACGCATTCGTTCGGCTCAGGCCCATATCCGACAATGTCACCAAGACACCAAACCTTGTCGAAACTGCCGGCATCCTTGAGTACAGCTTCAAACGCGGTGAAGTTGGCGTGAATATCGGAAACCACAAGGATGCGCATTAAATTAATTATAGCGCATCTGAAAAAGGAATAAAACCAAGTTGTGTAAAATGCAGGGGGGAATATAATTGGTGTATGGCTAATTTTCTTTCCCGTTTGTCGCACGCCGTTCAAAAAAATAAGGCCGATTCGAAGGCAGCTTTTGGGATTGGAACTTTGGTCAACCAGCGCTATCGGTTGGATGCGGAAATCGGGCGCGGCGGGATGGGAATTGTCTATCGTGCTCGTGATATATCTCAAGAGAGGGATGTTGCAATCAAGCTTATCAACGCTGAAGCCGCAAATACCCTGTCCCTTGGACAATTCGCCCGCGAAGCTCAGATATCCTCGCAATTGAATCACCCACACATCACTACCGTGTACGAAACCTATATGGATGGACCGTCGCCGTATATCGTCATGCAACTCCTGCATGGCAATAGTCTTGCGGACGGAGGGCAGTTCACCTACGCGAGGATCGTTGACATTGCAAAACAGATCTGCGACGCATTGGCGTATATCCACGGGCAGGGGTTTGTGTACCGTGACCTTAAGCCCGCCAATGTAATGCTTGAAAAACAGGGCTTTCAAGCTTTTGTGAAATTGCTGGACTTTGGGTTGGCACGTCCCCGTGGTGAGGATTATTTGCCCAATGAAAGCAGCCTTGCTGGGACGGTTTTCTATCTCGCTCCCGAATTGATCAACGGACAACCCGCCGACATTGGCTCAGACTTGTACGCGCTTGGCGCCCTTCTTTACGAAATGGTCACAGGGCGAGTCCCGTTCTCGAACATCAACGAGCAGAACATCTTCACCCAGCACCTCGAAGAAAAAGTTTCTCCGCCCAGTCAATCGCGGAGCGATGTCCCTTCTGAACTGGAATCCATCATTCTGCGATTATTGGAGAAGGATCCAAAAGACCGCTTTGCCTCTGCGAAAGATGTGTTGAATGAACTGGTGAAAGGCAAACTTTCCAGCGCATCCTCCTTGCGAGGCAACCTTCCGAAAGTTGAAAATGCCTCACAGGAAGAGACTGCGGGGGTCATTCAATTAATAGAATCGAATAAACTGGTTACTTTGCTGAATGATGATGAATCACTCGCTGTAGCCGTCGGCTCGCAAGTGATTGACCAATTCAGTGATGGCGTCTGGTTGGTGCAGCTAGATTCCGTTCAGGAACCTGCGTTGGTGTTGCCAACGGTTTCCTCCATCCTTGGTGTAAGCGAGAATCTGAATCGCCCGCCCGCTGTACTGCTCATTGAATTTCTTCGCGAAAAAAATCTTTTGCTGATCCTCAGTCATTGCGGTCATCTCGCTGGTGCGTGTGCGCAGATTGTTGCAACAATCTTATCCGCTTGCCCCGAGGTGCGGATATTGGCCGTCAGTCAACGTCCTTTGAATATTCCCGAAGAGCAAGCGACCTAGCTATTCCACCCAATCCAAAATCTTGTACCACATCCCTGCAAACGGCAAAAACCACGGACTGCCGTTATAAATTCCTAGCGGCGCATTTGGAAAATCAAATTGTGCAAACGGGTGCTCTTTGATATTTCCCTTCACCATTGCCTCAGCAACTGTCTTTCCTAAATGCGTGCCCATTGCCACGCCGTGTCCCGCATAACCGAGCGAATAAAACATCCCGTCCACTTCGCCAACGTGCGTCATCTGGTCAAATGCAAAATCCAGCGTACCGCCCCAGGCGTACTCCACGCTCACATCTTTCAACTGCGGATATACACTCACCATCTCACGCCGCAAAATTTCCGCGCTCTGCTCAATCGTCTTTTCGTTTTCAGGGAAGAACGCCGCACGCCCGCCAAAGATCATGCGGTTATCCCACAGCCGAAAATAATTCAGAAAATGCTTGTAATCAAAGATCATGCGGTTGTGCGGGCTGAGTTCATTCGCCATCTCATCTGACAATTTTTCCGTAGCAATAATGAACGACCCAATTGGGATAATTTTCTTCTGCAATTTCTTGGTGACATTTCCTGTGTAACCAGATGTCGCCACCAAAACGGATTTTGCACTTAACGAGCCTCTCTCCGTCTCGATGACAAAGCGCCTCTCACTTCGCTCCAGCCTGGTGACACGCGCTTTTGCGCAGAGCATTGCCCCCGCCTTTTCAGCCGCCGCCGCGAGACCCGCCACATACTGAGCAGGGTTCAGCCCGCCGCTCACTTCATCCACCAACGCCCCGTGATAGACGTTTGACTCGATCTCACTTTTCAATTCACCTGCTGGAACCAGCCGCACTTTATGGTTGAATTCCTTCGCCATGAATTCCACTTCGTCTTTCAAGGATTCGTAATGCTTGGGTTTATTTGCCGTCAATAAATGACCGTATCTTTCAAAACCGCAATCAATATTCTCTTCTTTGACGATCTGTTCCACTGTGTTTACCGAATCAAGCGAATATTGAAATAATGTCTTTGCCAGTTCACGGCCATATTTTTTGATGATCGTCGCCATCCCCACTTTGAGTCCCGTCAATGCCATGCCGCCATTACGGGAGCTTGCGCCCCAGCCAATCGTCTCCGCTTCCAGAACCACAACTTTCGCGCCATGCTGTGCTAATGTCCGTGCGGCGCTCAAGCCCGTATACCCGCCGCCGATGATGGCAAAATCTACCTCCGCAGGGATGGGCGTGAGATTTGAATCATCGGGCATTTGCACAGTGGTATGCCAGTAGATTTGCTGTTTCATGGAGAACCTCTTTATTGAAGATGGACGATAGACCACAGACCGCGGTTTGTCGTCCATCGTCTATCGTCTGCTACTCAAGAATCTCTTCCCAATCCAATTCGCCAAATGCTTTGTGCAGACGATGACCATCATCCACGACGATGTATTGCAGATTGGTGAATAATTTTTCAGCGGTATTACGGACAGGTTCAAGAGGAACTACATCATCTGCTGTCCCGTGGATGATGATGGTCGGAACGGAAACGGTTTGCAAGCCATGTTTCGATCTTGCCGATACTTCAAGCGGCTCGCCAACTGCAGGATCGTGATATACCCCATCGGGCATTTGAAGGATGGCAGGCGCAAGCAAGATCAATTTCCTAACTTGAGATGGGTGTTCGCTCGTGAAGACCGTTCCCATCAAACCGCCATAAGAAGAGCCGATGATCGTCCAGTTTTTCTTGCGTCCCAAAATTGGCTTGAGTTGTTCCATACGCTCTTTGAACGAACCTGTAAAATCAGGGGTAACCATGCCGGGGAATTTTTCTGCAAATTGACGAGCTTTGCCGCTTTGGCTGGTGCTTTCGAGACCGTGCAAATAAATGATGCGGGAGTTGTCCATTTTCTTTTTCCTCGCGGGTCTTTTGGGTTTCACTTCCACGATTGCAGTTTCGTCTATGAAATCGTCCGGCTCTTTGGGGACATATTGCTGCACTGTCAGCGCCTGCGGACGGATCAACTCGCGCAGTTCCCTCTGCAATGGCGGCGGGAAGGAGCTTGAAATACGTCGCATGGTGATGACCGTCATCGGGTTTTCGGATGTGGTCAGGATGTGCTTTAACATGAAGGTGGTTTCATTTGCAGAGGCGCGATAGAGGGCGATGATCAAATCTGTGAGATCGTTTTGCAACGTGGATGGCGCTTCTTCAATGACGGGTTCGACGAGGTCGAGGATGGGGGGCAGGTTGGTGTAGGAGGTGTCTGCGATCATGGGCAGCAAGGCTTGAATGCCATTGGTCCATGTGCGTGTGCGCTCGGGGTGCAGGTATTCACGAACGAGTTCAAGAAACTGATTGGGCGTTTCTTTTCTCATACGCGTAAGACTGGTGGAGAGCAACGCTGAGCGCACTTCAGGGTCGCGGATCTGTTGTGTCCATGCGGTGAGGCGGGGGAGCAGGCGTTCTTCCTGCGGAGGGATTCGCCCGAGCAGAAAGGCGGCAAGCAGGCGCGTTTCAAGAGCGCCTTCGTCCCATAGAACATCTGCGAGTTCAAGCGCAAAGTGTGGGTTGGCTTCTGCAGCGGCACGCAATTCATTTTCAATATGCGTGAGTACAGCAGTCGGTGTTCGATATGTTTTTAGGTTGGAGCCGGGGGCGACGTTCTCTTTGGTGCGTAAGGTGTAGTTGACGTAAAAGTCCAACATCTCGCGCAAATGCTTCATGAACTCATCTGGCAGAAAGAAAAAATCTGCAAGACGGTTGGCTTGTTTGCGGAGGCGGGCAAGGTCTATGGCGGGCATGGGAAAAAGGTATCAGGTGCGAAGTGCCAAGTGTCAGGTAGTTTGGCTTTTCGCCTGATACCTGACACTTGAACACGTGATACTGATTAATACGCCTTTGCGAAATACACTTTTCTCTTGGAAGGCTTGCCGCAGACGATGCAGGTACCTTCTGCTTCAGGCTGGTTGAAAGGAATGTTGCGGGTGGTGGCTTTGGTATCTTCTTTTACCTTGGTTTCGCATTCACGGGATTCGCACCAATAAGAGAATGCCCAGCCATCCTGAACGACTTTCTTCAACTCTTCATAATCTTTGGGATCATGGATGTTTGCATCGCGGTATTCGATGGCACGCTTGAGGAGAGATGCCTGAACATCGTCCAGCAACCCTTTCACGGCGGAGTCCAGACCCGTCTGTGAGACGAAGGTCTTGCCCTCTTTGCCGGGTTTGTCACGGCGAGCGAGGGCAACGGTTCCCTTTTCCACATCCTTGGGGCCGATCTCCACGCGGACAGGAACGCCGCGCATTTCCCAATCGTTGAATTTGAATCCGCTGCTCACGTTGTCGCGGTCATCCATTTTGACGCGAATGCCAGCGGCTTTAAGTTCCATGAAAACACGGTCGGCAACTTCCATCACTTTTACTTTTTCATCTTCCTTCTTGAAGATGGGAACGATGACAGCCTGAATAGGAGCAAGGCGGGGAGGCAGCACAAGACCCTGGTCATCACCATGTACCATGATCATTGCACCGATGATGCGCGAAGAAATCGCCCACGAAGTGGTTTCAGCATGTTGCAAAACGTTCTCTTTGTTGAGGAATTGAATATCGAATGCCTCGGCAAAGTTTGTGCTGAAATAATGAGACGTGCCAGACTGCAAGGCGCGCTTGTCCCACATCATCGCTTCAATGGATGTGGTGGTGTGTGCGCCCGCGAATCTTTCAGTGTCGCTCTTGGTTCCCTTGATGACAGGAATGGCTGCTTCTTCGAGGCAGAACTTTTCGTAAATATCGAGGATGCGATACATTTCCTCTTTGGCTTCTTCGGCGGATGCGTGTGCAGTGTGACCTTCATGCCAGTAGAACTCTGCGGTGCGCAGGAAAAGTTTTGTGCGCAATTCCCAGCGCAACACCGAACCCCATTGCACAATAAGAATGGGCAGGTCACGCCATGATTTGACCCACTTGGCATACATGTGACCGATAATGGTTTCGGAGGTAGGACGAACTGCCAGCTTTTCTTCCAACTCCACGCCGCCGCCGTGTGTGACCACTGCAAGCTCGGGCGCGAAGCCTTCCACATGCTCTTTCTCTTTTTCAAAGAAAGACATGGGGATCAAAGTTGGGAACGCCGCATTGACATGTCCCGTTGCCTTGAATTCCTTATCGAGATAGGAGGTGATATTCTCCCACAGCGCCCAGCCATAAGGTTTTACGACCATGCAGCCACGCACAGGGGCGTAGTCCGCCATGTCAGATCGAATAACGAGTTGGTTATACCATTCTGAAAAATCTTCCGCGCGAGTTGTTAATTTATCTTCAGCCATTTTTATCCTCTTATCAGGTTTAAAGGTTGAAGGCTACAGGTTGCAGGTTGAAAACTTTCCACCTGCAACCTTCTAACCTTCCAACGTATTTACAGCAGTTTTTACATCTTCCGCAAAGTATAACAACTTTCGTTGATGTACAGGCATATACGTGTCAAATTCGTTGAAAAACCGATCAAACGTGGACCTCCAACCGCGCCCGATCAGTGTCAGCGGCCTCGGGGGCAGAGATTCCACGATCATCAAATTCCACATCAACGAAATTTCGGCCAGCGTGCCAGCGCCGCCAGGGAGGGCAATTGCCGCGTCACAACCTTCGATCAAAGCCTGTAATCTTTCAATGAGCGACTTCTTTCGTCTTTCCTCTTTCACCCATTTGTTGGGTGCAGAACCGCGCCACTCTTCAATATCAATGCACGTCACGCCAATCACATGTCCGCCTGCTTCATACGCCCCGCGCGAGACAGCTTCCATCGTGCCCATGTATCCGCCTGTCAACACAGCATGTCCGCGTTGGGCGAGGAGCGCGCCAAGTTCACGCGCCTCTTCATAGGCCGATGTTCCTTCCTTAGGTTGTGCGCCGCCAAAAATAGTTATATTCATAATTAAACCTCGTCGAAGGTCAAAGGTCGAAAGTCTATTAGACCTTTGACCTTCGACTTTTGACTAATTTTCTTTATCCCATTCTCGTGTCTTATTCACTTCTATTTTCTTCAACACCGCTTCTTCCAAGTCAATTCCAGAGACCGAAGCCAATTGCAAAAGATATAAGGTCACATCTGCCAGTTCGCTTCCCAATTCACCTTTATCTTTTATCTCATCGCCGAATTGAAAATGCTCCAAAATTTCCGCCGCTTCTATGGATAGCGACACGGCCAGGTTGCGCGGAGTCTGCGGGCGTTTGCTGTCTTTCTCGTACCAGCCTTTCGACTTCACCAACTCAAGCATTCTGGCAGTTAATTCTGAGATCGTTAATCTTTCATCGTCCACGGTCTACCGTCCAATGTCCAACAAAGAAAAACGGCTCGCCAAGTCTGGGAGCCGTTTGAGCATGCAAAAGCGAACCTAGCCAGACTTGAAAGGTTTACACATTCGAGGCGACGGGTTCGGGTTCATCAACATGCCGTTGATTATAAGGGTAAAATTGAAAATATGCAAAAAGATGAAGTACTTCGCCTCCTGCGTGACCCAAACCTGCTTCCGTCCGAAAAGCAGATTTTACTCTCGAACATTGCCGCCCAAGCTGCCGCAATGGATATGCCCTGCTACGTTGTCGGCGGCTTCGTGCGAGACCTTTTGCTCGGCAAATCCATCAATGATCTCGATATCATTGTCGAAGGCGACGCCATCAAATTCGGGGAATCCCTCGTCAAAACATTCGGCGGAAAACTCACCACTCACGACAAATTCCACACCGCCATCTGGCACTTACCTTCATCTTTCAACCTTCAACCTTCAACTTTAGACTTAATAACAGCTCGCAAAGAAACCTACCTCATGCCGGGTGCGCTGCCAACCGTCACACCATCCACCATCGAAGATGACCTTCTCCGCCGCGATTTCACCATTAACTCCATGGCCATCCGCCTAGACGGTGGCCACTTCGGCGAACTGCTTGATCCACTCAACGGACAAACTGACCTCGAAGAAGGCTTGATCCGTGTCCTTCATCCACAATCTTTTATCGATGACCCAACCAGAATCTTCCGCGCCGTTCGTTATGAGGCACGTTACTCCTTCAACCTTGAACCTTCAACACTAAACCTCATCAATCCCGAATCTTTGGATGTCATTCCTCGCCTGAGCGGTGAACGCATCCGCCATGAACTGGACTTGATCTTCGAAGAGGAAAGCTCTTCACAAATGATTTTGCGAGTGGGTGAGTTCGGCGTGTTCAAAATGATTCATCCCATCCTGCCGCTGTTCAACCCTGATTACTCCTTTTTCCTTGAGATGGACTCCACTTTGGATATTCCCTCGAGCAAGGCAGAAATAGGCTTTATGCTTTGGCTCATGGATTCATCCGAAGATGAGATTCTATCCATTGGGCAGCGTCTCGACTTCACCTCTGATTTAACTTATTCCGTCTGGGCAGTCTCTCAATTAAAGAAAAGCCTGCCCTTCCTTGTCGGCTCAACTCCCAGCGTGTGGACGTACGCGCTTGAAAAATTGCCATTACTTTCTATTTATGTAGTTTATCTTGTTGCCCGAGAAGATCCTCTTTTAGACTTCCTTTCCGTATGGCGCCACGTCAAACCACATACCACGGGCAATGATCTAAAGGCACGCGGGCTTCAACCCGGTCCACGCTTTGGCGAAATCTTGACCCAACTCCGCTCCGCGTGGTTGGATGGCGAAGTGACGAACGATAAACAGGAAAAGGAGTTATTAGAAAAACTTTTATGAACCTTCAGCCCTACCTTGAGTTCGCAACTTCCCTCGCCTATCAGGCAGGGAAGATTACTTTAAGATATTTCAACACAGGAGTTCGCCCAGAATTCAAGGAGAATAATGACCCCGTTACAATTGCAGACCGGGAAGCAGAGGCGTTCGTTCGCGCAGAGATCGAACGGAAATTTCCAAACCATGCAATCGTTGGCGAGGAGTATGGTGAGCTCGCGAATGGCAACCCCTTTCGCTGGATCATCGATCCTATTGACGGAACGATTTCATTTATTCGCGGCGTGCCATTGTATGGCGTGCTAATTGGCTTGGAGGTTGAAGGCGTGGTGAGAGTCGGAGCTGCTTATTTCCCTCCATTGGATGAAATGCTCTGCGCTGCAGACGGCGCCGGTTGCTGGTGGAATGGACGAAGGGCACGAGTCTCCACTGTGAGTTCCTTGTCCGACGCCTGTGTAGTCTCTTCAGATTTTCAGCATCTTTCCGCAAAAATGCCTGATGTTGTTGAACGCTTCGCAAAGCAAAAAGCGCTCATGCGTACCTGGGCGGATGCTTATGGATATTTGCTTGTCGCAACTGGCCGCGCAGAAGTGGCACTTGACCCGAGGCTGGATGTGTACGATTGCGGCCCATACCCCGTCATCTTTAAAGAGGCTGGGGGATTCTTTGGTTCGTGGAGTGGACAGGAAGGTCACACTCACGGAGAGGGGATTGCCTGTAACGCAGCGATCAAGCCCAGGGTTATGGAATTGATGCGCGGATATTGATGTCGTTTCATCCTGTACCATGTCCGCTTCGTAATTTATAATAGCTGTATGACAGAGACCAAGGCGGAAAACACTAGGCTTCCCTACCGCTTGAGAGAGCCATTCCTGACAACAACGGAATTGGCTCTTTTTCGTGTGTTGAACGAGATTATGGGCAGCAGGTTTGTGATCTGTCCAAAAGTCGCATTGAATGATGTGTTTTACATTCTGCGCCCGAATGAGAACGTGCATTTCTTTAATAAAATATTCCGTAAACACGTGGATTTTCTGCTGTGCGATCCGAAAAATTTTGCACCGGCCTTTGGCGTTGAGATTGTCCGACCCGTTTCAAAAGACAGCGCGCGGGAAGTGGACAAGTTCATGATGGAGCTTTTCACGGATGCAGGGATTCCGCTTGTGCATGTTTCTTCCAGTGAAAAATATGACGCTGGTGATATCATTGCCCTGTTTCAGCTTGCGCTTGCCAAGATCGGCGGCACGAGTTCCCTGCGAATTGACCTGCCTTCGGACACAGTTCCGAATTGTCCCGTCTGCGGGAAGATGATGGTGTTGCGTATGCACCGCACTGGGGAAAATTCAGGGAAGAAGTATTATGGCTGTATGGACAGCCCGCGCTGCGCGGGAGTGGTTCCGATAGATTGATAAGACCCGCCTTGAGAGCGGGTCTTTTTCTTTTAGCCACTTGCCTTGTGTTAAAAATGTCTTGCCAATTCGGAAGCGTAATTTACACCCACAGTGTTTTTGTTATCTCTCAGCCAATCTTTCAAGCTGGTTTTGCAGCGCGGTGGCTCTTTGGAAATGAGCAGGTTTGCCATCAAGCCATCCACTTCTTCGGGGGTAAGCATTACATCATTGACAAATATGCTCAGGAATTGCGCAGCGAAAAGAGCAAGCCGCGGCGGAAAACGGAGAAGCAGGCGTTTTTTTTCAACTGTTTTTTCAATCAACTCCGCCATTTCTTTGAATGTAAATTCATCAGGGCCGACCGCGTCCCAAATATAACTTTCTTTTTTATACACCGATTCGACTGCTAGCTCAGCGAGGTCATCCACGTACACTGGGGAGAGTTTGTAGGAGCCATCTCCTGGCAGACCGAAGACAGGAAGTTTTCTCAACAGCCAAGCAATGTTGTTGATGAGGATATCCTCTTTGCCGAACAGAACTGTCGGGCGAAGAATGGCGTAGCTCGCACCGGATTCCATCACAAATTTTTCGTTGGCCGCTTTACCCCAGAAGTATGGCAAGTGGGAATCTGCGGATGGATTTGTGATGCTGATGTGGACAATCCGCTTCACGCCTGCCTTTGCCGCGGCTTTGATCAACACACCTGTGTTCTCAACGGCTTTTGGCTGGGTGTTATTGCCTTTATCGAAGCGGATCCAATAGGTGTTGACTAATACATCCGCGCCGCGCAGGTTATTTATCAATTCTTCTTCGTTGGAAAAGTTGAGCGGGAATGCTTTCACCTTTCCGTTGAATGGATCGGGCCGGTTTGGATGGTTTGTCAGTGTGATGATTTCTTCGCCGCGGTCAAGTAATTTTTGGGTGATGTACTTGCCTGAATAACTGAATGCGCCTGTCACTGCGATTTTCATTTTGTCTCCTTTTGGCGTGGGGCAACCAGCGCGAATATTGAAACAACAAAGCCTGTTGTTATCAGAGCAAACAGGAACCCGAGCATGTTTCCGCTGATGCGGTGGGTGATCTCAAAGAACAATTCCTCTGTCTTGCTCGCTTCGGGTTGGTACGTGAGTGCGATCAAGAGCGGAAGCCCTACTAAAATAATATTTGAGAAGACCGTCCAGAATTGTGCGCGTTCCTCGGTGCCGCACAGGTCCACGAGGATGCGGTGAAGAAATGGTCGGAAGTAATGAAACACCACCATGCTGATCGCGAGCGTGAGAATTACTTCCAGGAAAAAGAAAAGTATTGTGTTCATGTTTACCTCATTTCAATACGGATAGGATTTTGGTGACATTTCCAAGCCCAAGCCTTTCCAGCTTGATGACTGCACTCGAAAGACTGTCAATGGCGTTGAAGAATTCCTGAAGCGCTTTGACGCGTTCGTGCACGAACGCCACTTCCGCTTCTTCGCCTATGACCGAGCCTGATTCCAATAAATCGAGAGTTTCCTGCACTGAGCGGATGGCGCGGTCGAACTCGCTGTTTTGCCGTTCCTTCAATATCGAGCGGATGGATTTATAAAAATCCGACTCGGCTTCGTAGTAATCCTTGCGGTCGCCGAGTTTGGTGGAGCGGTGGACAAGCCCCATGCGCGCCAAGGTCCGCACCTCGGTGCTGACTGCGCCTTTGGTGAGACCCGTCTGCGTGACGATGTCGTCCAGCGGGATGGGGGTGGGGGAGAGATAGAGAACGGCGAAGATCGCACCCATACCTTTGGGGAATCCCCAGAAGCGGCTGATCTGGCTTAGGCCTTCAGTAAAGTCTTGCTTGATTTGGGAGAGTTTGGTTGCCACGGATGTCACCTTTAGAACGTTTAGTAATTACTAAACGTAATATACGATAGTCGTGGATTCTTGTCAAGACTAAAATAGCCGCCAAATCGGCGGCTATTCGCTTGTTGGATTAATGAGAATGGTTAGTATTACAACGCAAGGTTAGAAGAGAAAGTTGCCAAATGAGCAAGTTTTTTCTTGCGGTGTGAAAGATAGGCTGCGAAGTTACGTTGTTGATAATATTGTACACGCTCCAAAGTGGATTG